>Ga0074195_1000422_pt1 | contig 86577 bp, 50 predicted proteins | sample EPASupsiteHSE623_FD_64525 | JGI IMG/M metagenome (GOLD analysis project Ga0074195, IMG submission 64525) | Bioremediated contaminated groundwater from EPA Superfund site, New Mexico - Sample HSE6-23 | ecosystem: Environmental > Aquatic > Deep subsurface > Groundwater > Contaminated ...
TCTCAGTTGGTGGATTTTTGCCCTGGCCGGAGTACTGGCGTTGGGAATCGCATTACTGACAGTGAGCTGGCAAAGCTGGAAGGCGGCAACGAGGAACCCGGTGGAGGCGCTGAGGTATGAATAAGCAACCTTTTTTAAATTTAAAGGCAAAAAGCAATAAAGGAAAACATCGCTTTTTACAGTCATGAAACGAGCCAGGAGAGAGAATTTCACGCAGAGAGGGGTGAGTTTCATCTGCCAATTAAAAAACAAACTATAAACAAATGAAAACACTATTTAAATCGATAGTTCGCAATTTTATTAAACATTCAGGCCAGAATATTATAAATATTATTGGTGTTTGTTTGGGACTAACTATCGTTACTCTTTGTTTTTTACTGATTCAATACGAATTCAGTTTTGATAAAAGTTTTGAAAATGTAAATAACATATACCGGATTGTACGTCAAGACAAGGATAACAATGGAAACACAACCTTTTCGCGTGGGACTTCCAGCTTGTTATCTCCCAGTATCAGTGAGACTTTTCCCGAAGTATTACATTCTGCCCGGTTTTTTAATAACGGAGTGGATGTCCATCAACCGAATTCAACTGATATTTTTAATGAACCGATTGCCATAGTCGATAAAGAGTTCTATCAGATATTTTCACTCAAGTTTATCAAAGGGAGTTTTGAGACTTCATTAAGTAAACCTTTCGGAGTTGTTTTGACCCGCGAAGTTGCCGACAGGATCTTTAAAGAACTAGACCCGATTGGAAACCCCCTCACTATCCAGGGCTTTTATTTCCAGAATTTGCTATTCGAGGTTACCGGAATCGTAGAAGATTTGCCTCGCAACACCAGCTTAAACCTGGGTATGCTTACCACCGAAAGCTCATTCCTGCAAGACTGGTTGTGGCGTGGTTGGGCATCGAATAGTGGCTATTTGCCAGTTCAAACCTACATTCAAACCAAGGAGGGAGTTGATAAAGCCGAATTGAATAATAAACTAAACGGGTTAGTATCTCAACATTTTGCCGAGGAGTTTCATTCCAGAATAAAATATCACCTGCAACCTCTTAAACGGTTCCACCTGTATTCTAATGCTGATTTTTCATTTGGTTCGGGAGGCGATATCAATTATATCTATTTCTTTCTGACCCTTTCTATGCTTATCATGTTAATTGTGGCTGTTAACTTCGTTAATGTATCAGAAACCTTATTTCAAAGCCGCTTGGTTGAGACGGGGATTAAAAAGGTCTTTGGTTCTTCACGATGGAATTTTATTATTGGCTTTCTGTTTGAAACCCTCTTTCTTATTTTTATATGCCTGCCACTAACTTTGATTTTTGTTTATTTAACTATTCCGTTGATTAACCAATTTATAAATAGTGAAATATCAATTGGATTGTTAACAAACTCGTCGGTATTTATCCGGTACTTAGCTATGTTGGCGCTTTTAGCCCTTGCTATTGGTATCATTCCTTCCGTTAGTTTCTCCTCAATGAAACCGGTCATGTTGCTTTCCAGACAGTTCAAGTCCCGACGGAAAATGTTTTCGAACAATGTATTAATGGTGTTTCAGTTTTGTGTTGTTATCATTTTAATTATTTCGACACTTCATATCAAGAGACAGTTCAATTATCTCATCAATAAAGATTTAGGGTTTAATAAGGAAAACGTAATTATGGTGCCTGTTCTGGGTAACGATCCTGCATTGCGAAACCGTTGTGAGGCTGTAAAAGAGGCATTCCTGCAAAATCCCAATATTGTGGCAGCAACCACATCACATGCCATGATTGGTGTTTTTGCCGAACGGCACAGCGTAAAACCTACCGGACATGAGGAAATGGATATGCTGGGCATTGGTGTCGATGCTGACTATATCCCGTTTTTTGGACTGAAATTATTACAGGGCCGTAATTTTACGAAGAACTCGGTTTTCGACGAGAATTCAGTTATCCTGAATAAAAGAGCTGTTGAAATATTGGGTTGGGATAACGACGCTGTTGGAAGTACATTTGAGTTTCGCGGACGAAGGGGTCAGGTTATCGGGGTCGTCGATGATTTCCATATTAATGGTCTCAATCAGGAGATAAGCCCCGCATACCTGCAACAAGAGCTTCCCAAAAACTGGCTGGCATTAAAATTCCGGGGAAACAACATTGCCCAGATTGCCCAATTTATTAACGATAAACAAATTGAGCTATCTCCCAATAGTATCCCTCAATCGCAGTTCCTTCCTGATGTTTTGCAAAGCCAATATGGAAACGAGGAAAGGACCATGCAGATATTTGGGATATTTGCAATCCTGGCTATTTTGCTGAGTTGTATCGGATTGTTGGGAGTTGTTATGAAAGTTTGCCAGAGTCGTATCAAAGAGGTCGGAATCCGTAAGGTTAATGGTGCGAAAATTTGGGAAATTATAGTGCTGCTCAATAACAATTTTATCAAAAGCATAGTTATTGCGTTCCTGCTTGCCATACCCATAGCCTATTATGCGATGCACAAATGGCTCGAAACCTTTGCTTACAGAACCGGCTTGAGCTGGTGGATATTTATTATGGCTGGGTTGCTTGCTGTTGGAATTGCCTTGCTAACTGTAAGTTGGCAAAGCTGGAAGGCGGCAACGAGGAACCCGGTGGAGGCGCTGAGGTATGAGTAGAACATAGGAATACTTTTTATAGTCCGGAAGGACAATGCATCACAAGTAATAAATAAGTTTGAGTTTAAAGACTAGCATCATGAGAAAGCTTGGCAAATTTTATTGGTTGATCCTGATTATCGCTTTGTTTGGATTTACGGACCGGACAAAGGAGCTAAAAGTTACTTATTTGGCAAATTGCGGATTTTTATATGAAAACGACAAAGGGAAAGTAATCATTGACCCTTTTGGAACCGAGTATGGAAATTTCTTTTATTTACCTTCAGAAGGAACAAAAAAGAATATTGACGGGGGAAGTAGTCCGTTCAATAAGATTGATCTGCTCCTGATTACACACATACACGGAGATCATTTTAACGCCAAACTGACTGAAGGTTTTTTGTTGAATAATATGAAAGCAAAATTGATTTGTCCCCCGCAAGTCTATATGCAAATGGAAGATTCATGCAGCAGTTTTGCCAGGATCGAGCCACAAATTATTCGTCTGGATTTATCCATTATCGGTGAATCGAAAAGGGTAAGAATAAACGATTTTTCAGTTACTGCGATACGAATGCAGCACGGGACAGATCGTAGCCTTGAAGGGGTAAGCTATTCGGATTATAGCGATTATGAAAAAACAGAGAATTATGGATACGTTATTCATTTTAACGGGAAGAATGTTTTTCACCAGGGAGATGCTTGTCTTAAGATAAATGAAAAAGCATTAAAAAAGATTGAATGCCCCATCGACATTGCACATCTGAGTTATTTTGACTGGGATTCAGTTTCATTAAATATCCTGAAAAGGGATTTGAAGGCCGGGACCGTCGTTTTCATGCACGGAACAAAACCTGCCAAAGAATTAGAGTCGGAACAATTCAAAGAAATAAAACCTCAGATTGTTTTCTTCAAACAGGAGTTAGAAAGCAGAATATTCAATTAAGATGCAATTTTTGAAAAAAGAGTTGGGCTTTTAAATGATGTAAACGATGAACCGGATAATCTTTTCACTTGCTCTAAAAAACCTGACCAGGAATAAGTCGTTCTCATTAATCAACATAGTGGGTTTGTCGGTAGGTATCGCCGCTTTTGTTCTGATCGTCTTTTATGTAAAATCTGAAAAAAGTTACGACTCCTTTCATGCCGACAAGGATAAAATATACCGGGTCGAAAGCCAGTTCAGGCTAAACGGAGAAATAACACAGGATATTGCCACAGCCTCGTTTGGATACGCTCCTGCCATGAAACAGGAATTCCCCGAAATCGAAGCGGTGTGCCGTATCAACCATTTCAACCACGAAAAGGATATCCGCTACAACGAAATTGTTGACCGCGAAGAACATGTATTCATGGTAGACAGTAACTTTTTTTCGTTCTTTTCTTATCCGTTGTTGCAAGGAAACCCAAACGATGTTTTGACCAGCCCCGATAAGATGGTACTATCTGAAAAGGCTGCCCGTAAATATTTCAACAACGAAAGCCCCATCGGGAAAATAATGCAGGTGAAAGAGCTGAATTCTGTTCGGAGCTACACGGTTTCGGGTGTGTTTAAAGAGCTTCCGGCAATTTCAAACGTGAAGTTCGATTTCCTGCTGGCCTATGATTACGACAGTGATTTCCTCAACAGCTTCTGGTACATGCACGAAACCTACCTATACATAAAGGTTCCTGATGTTATGGCGGTTGCCCACATCGAAAGAGCATTCCCCGATATGGCCGAAAAGTATAAAGTAAACGACGCGATGAAAGACCAGCGCTGGGAGGTGAAGCTGATCCCGATCGCACAAATCCACTTAAATCCACAGAAACCTTATGAACTTGAGCAAAAGGGGAACAGCCGTTCGCTGGCTTTCATGTTTGCCATGGCCATTCTTATCTTGCTGATTGCCTGGATCAACTTTGTCAACCTGTCGACGGTTTCGATCATTGAACGACGCGACGATTTTGCGATTATGAAAGCACAAGGGGCAGGATCCCGTCACATTTTGTCGCAACTCCTTGCCAATGCCACGCTCATCAATTTGGTTGCCCTGGTGGTTTCGGTTGTCCTGCTATTGGTTTCGGTACCGCTGCTCGAACGTTCGTTCCCTGTTTTTCAGGTTGCCGGTTTTTGGACATCGCCCCTGGTAGCTTTACTGATTGCAGGCGCGTTTGTGGTTGGGGTGGTGCTTACAGGCATTGTCCCGGGACTTACTCTCCCTATCGTAAAAAGAGGTTCTGTTTTGAAGAAAGGGCATGGCACATTGGGGGCAAACCTGTTATTTCGAAAAGGGATGCTGATTACCCAATATTCGCTGGCGGTCATCCTCATGATATGCACCATTATGATCCGCAAGCAGATGATTTTCATGCAAGAGCAGGAACTTGGCGCCAACATAGACAATGTGCTTGTTTTTAAAACCCCTACAAATGCCGAAAATTATAATCAAAAAGTGGCTTCGCTTCGCGACGAGATAAAACGGATAAGTGGTGTTGAAGGCATAGCCATGTCGAGCGTAGTACCTGGTCAACAAGCAGGCAATATGGGAAGCCACAAACGTGCCGATGCACCGGTTGGTGACGACCGCCTGTTCGAGATGCTCCGGATCGACCCTCACTTTCTATCGCTTTACCAACTAAAACTAAAGGAGGGAAGAAATTTCAGGGAAGATAGCCAGACCGACTACCAGGGGGTGATTGTGAACGAGCAGGCAGTAAAATGGTTCGGGTTCACCAACAGTGCCGAAGCCATTGGAAAAACAGTGAATCTGGAAGGTGAAGGAAATCGCCCTTACACCATTCTGGGCATACTCGGCAATTACCACCAACAATCGTTAAAGATGGGCTATACCCCACTGGTGTTTATCATGGGGGGCGATAACTACTGGATTCCGTTGAGATACTTCTCGGTACGTTCAACCGCGGCCGGCAAAGAATCCCTGGTTGCGGAAAGCCGCAATATTTTCAAGCGATATTTCCCCGACTCATCGTTCGAATATTTCTTTACTGATCAGTATTTCAACCTGCAATACACTACCGATAAACGATTCAGCAGCTTTTTTATGATCCTTTCCTGGACTTCGATATTCATTGTTTGTATTGGGTTGCTGGGGTTATCGGGCTTTATAATGGCATTGCGCACCAAAGAGATAGGGGTACGAAAAGTGAACGGGGCAAAAGTATCGCAGATTTTAGTGTTGCTTAATAAAGACTTTGTGGTTTGGGTAGCCATTGCCTTTGTGATCGCCACACCCATTGCCTGGTATGCCATGCGCAAATGGCTCGAAAACTTTGCCTGCAAAACTACATTAAACTGGTGGATTTTCGCCCTGGCTGGTGCGCTGGCGTTGGGTATTGCATTGCTGACGGTGAGCTGGCAAAGCTGGAAAGCTGCTACAAGGAATCCGGTAGAAGCTTTACGCTATGAATAAATATCAAAAATACCTCATCATTTTGTTGCTATTTGCAACTTGTGCTTGTAGTTCAAGGATAAATAAGAACAATCGTATGGCGGTAAATGCAGATACTGCCAAAATCGCTGTTAAACCTATACTTGAAGTTATCCAATCGGATAGTATCAAAAAGTACAGCCCGCTCTTAAGAAAACTATACGTCGAGCTTGACCCCACAGAACCGGCAGAGAGATGGTTCCTTCCTTTCAATTTACCTGACCGTTCTGACCTGAACACTATCACTTATATCAGCGGCTATGGGGCATACCGCGCGACCAGGGTAAGAGGCCATAAACATTCGGGTATCGACATTGTCCCTGCTGACAAAAAGAATTCGCTTGACGTTTGCGCGGTTTCCAAAGGCATTGTCTGCTTCGTTAATCAGGATGCACCCGTTAAGACCGTTATAATAAAACATAAACTAAAAGATGGCTCTGTGATTTATAGTTCATACATCCACCTGAAGGAAATATTTACAGAGCGGGGGAAAATGGTGGACGAATCGACCAAAATTGGCGTGCTGTACACCAAAAGCGAGGCCATGAAATACGGAGGGAATTTCGATCACCTGCATTTCGAAATCAAAAAGAGGATGGACGATTACAGTTGTGCAAGCTGGTTGTGCATGAGCCGCGAAGAACTGGATACGTATTTCATAAATCCTTCTGAGTTTTTAAAGATCAATTTAACAAGAAACCAATGAAACAATCAGCATGGCTAATAATACTCTTCTTCTTCCACAACGTGTTTGGACAAGAACAAAGAATAAAAGTCTCCGGAAAACTGGAGCTAATCCGGCTTTCATCCGAAACTTACATGCACATCAGCGAAGGGAGCAATGGATTGGTGACCGTCAATAATGGTGAAGGTATTATTGTTTCTACTCCTCCAACCGATGACGCAAGTTCCGAATTGATTCAATGGGTACTAGATTCTTTAAAGGTTAAGGTTGTCGGAGTGGTTATAGATAGCTGGCATCCTGATAATATGGAAGGGCTGGATGTTTTTCATACCCAAAAGATCAAATCTTATGCAAACGAAATGACCCGGCAAGCAGCTATCAACAAGGGGTTGCCCGTTCCACAGGTTGGTTTTACCGGGAAAATGGAACTGAAAGTTGGCGGCAAGAAACTTGTCCTGCAGTATTTCGGCCCGGCTCATACCCGCGATGGCATCGTGGTCTGGATTCCTGAAGAGAAAATCCTTTTCGGAAACAACGGGGTGCGCAATTTCAACGGATGGGTTGGCAATATTGGCGATGCCAACCTTCAGAAGTGGTCGGGTACAATTGAAAAGGTAAGGACAGAATTTGGTTCGGCTAAATATGTTATCCCTGGCCATGGAAATTATGGTGGCCCGGAGTTGCTTGATTATACCATCGACCTCTATCAACCCGGCTTGTGGGGGAAAATATTGAAAGATAACCATGTTAAGCCCTTGCCGGTTTTCAAGAACTATGGGAAGGTGTTTGTTGCCGCGCAAAACGATTCGGTATCCGGCACCATTCATCAGATCGCCAACGCAACGCTGTTTGTTGACAAAGCAAAGCAGTACATCCGGGTTGAATCGCCTTTGGTGATATACGACGAAAAGGACAACAGTATCCGGTCGGATTTTGGGAGAATGAAGATCATCAACAAAGAACCCGGCGTTGATTTGCCCGAAACCGACGGATATTACAAAACCCTGATGATCGATTTCCGTGACGATGCAGTGGGTATGACCATTATTTTAAAAGAACTCATTCAATAAAATGAAGCCTATATGAAGCAAGTTGTTTTATTCATTTTGATTTTTGTGGCAGGCAGTTCATTTGCCCAAAAGAAGCAGGTCTGTTTTTCATTCGACGATCTGCCTGTAGTCAATTACGGAATAACTGATCCGGTTTACCAGCAGCAGTTGATGTACCGGTTGGTAGCATCGCTCAACAAACACCACATCCCGGCCATTGGGTTTGTAAACGAGAGAAAATTATACAAAAGTGATGGATCAATCATTCCGTTTCAGGTCGGGATGTTAAAGGATTGGGTAGAAGACGGTGGTATGGAACTGGGCAATCACACCTATTCCCATCCCGACTATAATAAGGTTTCCTTTGCCGAATACACGAATAACATTGTTGAAGGAGAAACCATTTCGAAAAAGATTCTTGCTGAAAAAGGGCAATTGCTCTGCTATTTCAGGCACCCCTTCCTGCATGTAGGGAATACAAAGGCAAAAGCCGACTCACTTGATAACTTTCTGAAAGAACGCGGTTATACCGTTGCCCCTGTAACCATCGACAATGAAGATTACCTTTTTGCCGCGGCCTACAAACGGGCAAGCGTAAAAAGCGACACGGCATTGATGCGGCGAATCAGAAACGACTTTGTGGATTACATCGGGAAAAAGGCGGACTATTATGAAAAGCAATCGCAAGCCCTGTTTGGCAGGAACATCCCGCAAATCTTATTGCTCCATGCCAGCCTGTTGAATTCCGACTGTGTTGATCTGTTGGCTTCGATGTTCGAACAAAACCATTATGAATTTGTAACCATGAATGAAGCCCTTCGGGATAAGGCTTACCAGACGCCGGTAACGGTTTATGGCATTTGGGGAATCTCGTGGATTGACCGTTGGGCATTATCGCAGGGGCGGAAAGGCGATTTTTTTAAAGATGAACCTGTTACCCCCGGCTATATCAAAACTATGGCAGAATAAGCAACTATGATTCAACAACATTTCTAACTGCTACTTGTCAAAAATATAATTGTTAATCAGTTGTTCAAGCATTTCCTGCCTGCCGCTTATTAATTTTGGTTCTCCGGCGTTTTTTGCATAGTTGTACAAATCAATCAATGCCAGTTTGCCTTCGTTGAATTCGGCTCCTTTTCCGGTAAAGAAGGATGCATAACGGTCAGCTTTCAGTTTCAGATAATCCGATTCTTTCAGGATTTTGTCTGCAACAATCAATGCATGTGCAAACGTATCCATACCCGATATGTGGGCTATGAAGAGGTCTTCAAGGTCGGTTGAGTTGCGCCGGAGTTTAGCGTCGAAATTTACTCCACCGGTTGTAAAACCTCCTGCCTGGATGATCTCAAGCATGGCTTCAGTTACCTCGTAGATATTCGTCGGGAATTCATCGGTATCCCATCCGTTTTGATAATCACCCTTGTTGGCGTCAATCGAGCCAAACATGTCGTTGTCGCGGGCCATGCGCAGTTCATGGGCAAATGTGTGGCCGGCCAAAGTAGCATGATTTACTTCAATATTCATCCGGAAGTCTTTTTCCAACCCGTGAGCTTTCAGGAAGCCGGTAACTGTCTGCGTGTCATAGTCGTACTGATGTTTGGTGGGCTCCATCGGTTTTGGTTCAATCAAGAAAGTCCCGCTGAAACCTTTCGAACGGGCATAATCCCTGGCCATTCCCAAAAACTCGCCCATGTGTTCCAGTTCGAGCCTGGTATCTGTGTTGTGGAGGCTCATGTAACCTTCACGGCCACCCCAGAACACATAGTTTTCGCCTCCCAAAGCAATTGTGGCTTCCAATGCATTTTTAACCTGCACGGCAGCATTGGCCACCACATCAAAATCGGGGTTGGTCGAAGCGCCGTTCATGTAGCGGCGATGGCTGAAAACATTAGCGGTTCCCCAAAGAAGTTTGATGCCCGTTGCTTCCTGTCGCTCTTTCGCAAAATCAATCATGTTGGACAGGCGCTTTTCAATTTCAAAAACAGAAGCTGTGCCAACCAAGTCGGTATCGTGGAAGCAGTAGAATGGCGCGCCAACTTTGGTGATGAACTCGAAAGCTGCATCCATTTTTTCTTTCGCTGCATCCATTGGGTCGGCAGCGCTGTTCCATGAGCGGAGTTGTGTTGGATGGCCAATAGCAAAAATATCCTGCCCGTCGGCGCAGAAGCTGTGCCAGTAGGCAATTGCAAAACGAAGATATTCTTTCATCGTTTTTCCCAAAACTACCTCGTCGGCATTGTACCACTTAAATGCCAACGGATTTTTTGAGCCAGGTCCCTCATATCGAATTTGAGCAATCCCTGGGAAATACTCTTTGCTTCCTTTAAATTTGGTCATGTTTTGATTTTTTAAATGATAAATACATTCTTCCTTTTTTAAGATCTGTTAGCCGTTCTGATACTGAATATTTTTCAATGCAATATGGAACGCTGATGACAACAAGATTTGTTTAATTATCTGTTCTGTTCTGGTATGCTCGGCAAAACTAAATGATAAGTTACTTATCTCAAAACAGATGGAAGTGTTTTAAAACATCAATTATTGAGACCACGTTTCATACGTTTGATATGGTTTTTTGCAATAAACTGTTAATTTTCAGATATTATTAAAAAAGTAGTATTAATTTTAAGTTCTGATCAAACAGCCAATAATAACGACACTTCTGCTTAACCTGATAACCGATGAAAGACATTTTTAACAGACTCATCCGGAATAATAACCTGGTTTTCGGTTTAATTTTTGTTTTTGCGACAGTATTCTACTTCTTTAACATTGGATTCAGCGATCTGTGGAGCGATGAGATTTATACCAAGGCAATGGTAAATTGTTCATTAAAAGAGATGTTTGCCAATTTTAAAAATGACCTGCATCCACCTTTATATTATTTTGGGTTAAGGTTATTTACTTCCATATTCGGGTTAAGTGCACTTTCGTTGCGGTCATTTTCTGTTATTGCCGTACTTTCGACATTGCTATTGGGATATCTGGCCGGACAACGGATTTTCGGGAAACAAGGTGCCCTGTATTTTTGCCTGATATTGCTTTCTATTCCAATGTTGGCATCCTATTCGCACGAAGCCAGAATGTACACCTGGGCTGCCTTTTCAGTAACAGGGGTATTCATCTATTCCTGCTTGTTTTTAAAATCGACGAAGAACCGTGATTTGACTTTTCTTTTTGTTTTCACCGTTGCAGCCATGTATATCCATTATTATAGTATGGTAGCTGCGTTTGTGGCAAATGTGTTTGTTTTTCTGTACCTGCTCCGGACAAGAAATAAAAAATGGGTGAATCATTTATTGTCATTGATATTGGCGGTTGTGCTGTTTTTCCCATGGCTTTCCATGTTCATCGTACAGGTAAAGAAAGTCCAACATGCTTTTTGGGCTCCTGAAGTTGATTTTGCAACGATTCTTTCCTGTTTTACCACCCCGTTCACTGAACAGTTCTGGTCAACAGGTTACGCTTACACATTGATGGGCGTGATTTACAGCCTTACTGCTTTTGTAATTTACCGGAGTTTCTCAAAGTCTTATTCTGAATCCAGGCTGGCCTTATGGCTGTCAGTATTTATTTTTCTGGGTACCATCTCTGTTGTTATCGTTGTTTCATTGGTTTCACAACCTGTTTTATATTCCAGGTACATTATGGCCATAGTCACCATGCTTGCGATCCCGCTTACAATTCTTCTTATCCACATAAAGGCAATGTGGCTGAAAGTGGTTTTAACGGGGATCATATTATTCCTGGGCATCAGGGTTTCCGTTTCTACTTACTATTTTTCGTATGGACCCTATGATCAAACGGTCCAATATATTGCCAAAACTTATCCTGATATCCGTAAAGTGCTGCATCTGACAGAAATTACCGCCGGGCCCATGGTGGAATACAATTGCCATTCAGGATTAAATCATTATTGGCTCAAGGCGGAAATGTCGAATGTTGATGCCTTTCCTGAAATACATCAATACAGACAACCTCAGGAATTTTTGCAGCATGGTGAAGTTTTTTGTGTGGTTCAGTTCAACACTCTTGAATTAAATAAAGAAAACCTCGATCTGGTATTGTCAGAATCAGTGCTTGTGAAAACCGATACCGTTACCGACAACAAAGTGGAATTTGGGAATAAGATACTGATTTATCTTCTTAAATACGATGGAAAGTGACCATGCGTCTGGGATATGGTCATCGCATATGAGTTAAATTACTGAAAATAAAATAGTTAAATAGATATTTTAAATATCCCGGAGACGATTTCACATACAAAGTCTGATTTTTAAGCGCAGAACAAACTTTTATCCAAAATCGAAAATCAAATATCCAAAATTGAAACGCTTTCTTTTATCTCCATGCTTCCTTTACCGGAACTAACAAGAAAAAAACCGAAAATCAAATCTAAAGTTATGGAGACCAAAAGAATATGAAGGTTAATTACCTGAAAGGCAGCTTACTTCCTGTTATTGGATGGACGGTTGTTTTTATTGTCCTGTTTTCCTGTCTGCAAATAAAGGGGCGCTATAATTTATATTTTATGGAGCAATGGCAGATTTTCTTATACGACTGGCCGTTTGTTGCTTCTGTTCTGTGGCAACCCGGAGGAATGGTCAGACTGATCTCTGGATTTTTGGTACAGTTCTTTGTTTATCCTGGGTTGGGGGCCTTGATTTTTGCCCTTTTACTGACTTTAACCGGCTTTTTTACAGCTTCGGTATTAAAACAATTGGCCTCTGCATCTCGTCTTTTTGTATTAGGCTTATTGCCAGTTGTTTCATTATTGTTTTTGCAATTCAATGTAAACTACCAGTTAGCCGGAACCACAGCTTTTTTACTTCTTGTGACAGGATTGAACTGTTATTTAAAAGTGCGCTCTTTATGGCACAGGGTACTTTTTGATTTGTGTACATCGTTGATACTTTACCTGCTGGCAGGTCCGATAGCTTCTCTGTTTGTTGTCAGTGTATTGCTTATCGAGCTTTTTACGCATTTTCGAAGCTCTTATCTTTTTCTCATCCCCGGAATAATTGTTTATTCATCAGCCGCTCTTAGTTTAAGATTGGGGGTAACAGGAGAAATGAAACAGTTGTTATTGCCTGACGGATATTTTGAATGGCATCAGAAAGTGGTATTCATATACCAAACCTGGGCTGTTATGTTTGCTCTTTTGCTGCTTGCATTGGTTTTGCGTTTGTTTAAGGCAGTTAAGAAGCGTGTTTGGCAGACAGGTCTGATTGCCCAATTCATCGTTGTAGGCGGATTTGTATTCTATTGCCTGTCGTTTATGATTGATGACCGGAATGAGCTTTTTAAGGAACTGGAGCATTACATCAGTACCGGGGATTGGGATAGGGTGCTGGAGCGAAGCAAAGGAAAAGGTACAAACAATTACCTCTGCCAGAATTGTCGTAACCTGGCGCTTGCCGAAAAAGGAAAATTAACAGAGAACCTGTTTGATTACCCGCAGGCAGGTATTCAAAATATTATTCTTCACTGGGACAAAACCGTTTATGTTGCAGCCTTATTAAGCGATGTATATTTCTCAATGGGGCATATTGCCATGTCACAGAAAATGGCATTTGAAGCGAGCGGAAATGGAAATAAGTATAATCCGCGTATGCTTAAGCGACTGGTACAAACCAATCTGATTTTTGGCAATTACCGGGTAGCAGAAAAATACATTACATTACTTGAAAAAACCCAACATTACCGGAGATGGGCACGCGCTCAGCGTCAATTTCTGGATAATGACAGTGCTATCGACGCCGATTCTTTGCTTGCGGCTAAACGCAGGTGTTTATTTTCCGAAAAGACGATATCCGGGAACGACGGCATCAATTCAGATTTGAAACATATCATAGATCATAACCCCTCTCACCGGGCCTCCATTCAATATTTAGGCGCCATACACCTGTTGATCAAAGATATACCTGGTTTTAAGAGAATCATGGAGCGTTATTACGGAACACCTGCTTTACCTTATTTACCCAAAGTTTTTCAGGAATGTATGATGCTGTTTACTGCAACAGATGCGGAAATCCTGGAACGTTATGCTATTTCCGACGAGGTAGTTCAACGTTATAAGGCATTCCGTACACTCAAAACAGACCAGGTGGTTCAGGAATATCAGGCAATTCTGAACTACGAAACAAATAAACAGGGTACATACTGGCATTATTTGTTATGCTATAAAGAAAATAATTGAAAACGGAAATGCAGAAGATTTATTCCAAAACATTGCAGCTGGGGATAGCATTTTTCACCCTTTTTTCCTGTACTAAAAATGTACCTATCGATGAGGATCTGGACAAATTTCCCCCGATTTTCCCGGATTATACCGAAGTGACGATCCCTGCGAATATTGCCCCGCTTCATTTCAGGTTAACCGATTCACTAGACTGTTCAGAAGCTTATGCCTGCTTCGAAACCAGTTCCGGATCAATAAAAGCAGAAGCCAAAGCCAAGCAGTTTACAATCAGCTCTTCCGGCTGGGAGAAACTAATGGCAGAGGCAAAGGGAGGAGCCGTTCAAGTAACTGTTGTGGTAAAAAGAAATGAAAAATGGATAGCTTACAAGCCTTTTAACCTGTATGTTGCCACGGAACCGGTGGATCCTTATATTGCATACCGGCTGATTGAACCCGGTTATGAAACATGGGGAAAGATGGGAATTTACCAGCGCTGCCTGGAAAGCTATAAACAGACTCCTGTTGCAATCAACGAAATAACCAATAATAATTGCATGAACTGTCACTCTTTTTGTATGCAATCTCCCGATAAAATGCTTTTTCATATGCGCAAAGATTTCGGGGGGACGTTTTTGATAGATGGAGATCAGGTAGAAAAGTTGAATACCAAAACACCGCAAACCATTTCGCCACTTGTTTATCCTTCGTGGCATCCGTCCGGTAATTTTGTTGGCTTCTCGGTAAACGAAACACAGCAAATGTTCCATAGTACCGATCATAATCGCATAGAAGTGTTTGATTATAAATCAGATGTGGTAATTTATGACGTCCGTAAGCATGAAATATTTACTTCACCTTTATTGTTTTCCAAATCAGCATTTGAAACCTTTCCCGCCTTTTCTTCTAACGGAGAGACTTTATATTATTGTTCTGCAGATAGTGTAACGATGCCCGATGATTATGAGAAAGCGAAATACAGTTTGTGTGCCCTGTCATTTGATGCGGAAACCCGGCAATTTGGAGATAAAGTTGATACGCTTTATCATGCATGCAAAAATGGAAAGAGTGTTTCTTTTCCCCGTGTATCGCCTGACGGGCGCTATTTGATGTTTACACTTTTTGATTATGGAAATTTTTCCATTTGGCACCGTGAAGCTGATCTTTATCTTCTGGATTTGTCAAACAATATGATTACTGCATTGGATGCACTGAATAGTGATGAAACGGAAAGTTATCATTCATGGAGCAGCAACAGTCGTTGGGTTGTTTTTAGCAGTCGTCGTATTGACGGACTATACACGCATCCGTTTATTGCTCATATTGATGAAAATGGCAAAGCTTCAAAACCTTTTCTGCTTCCACAGGACAATGCGAATTATTATATGCAGCTCATGAAGTCGTTTAATATTCCCGAATTTGTAAAAGGTAAAATAAAGAAGAGTACTTACCAAATAACCCGGAAAGCCCGTAATGACAAAGGTATAGATGTGCTATTCAGGGAATAGCCGGCCAATGAATCCATCTGCATCACTTTCACTAAATCTACTGCCCGGATAACAGTAGAGAAGCTTTATCCGATGAGATAAATTACAAACGATTATAAAACACCACTAACGAACCGACAGTGATATATAATACGATATATTCTGATAATTCAAAGATCCGGGTTAGCTGCAGCCTGTTTCAGGAAAAGGATCAGTCAGCCGAATTCCATGCCATTTTAGAAATTGCAGGTCGTGATTTATCAGTCAAAGAGCAATTTGAGCAATTAAATCATTCCGTTTTGCAGTTATTTTCCATGCCATTTTTGGCGAATGTTTCGCTGGTTTGGAAACGCTATTTTGTGACAGATGCCGCTAATCAATCCGCTTTTCTTCAACAGACAGAAAATGAAGCGGTTTCTGTGGTGCAGCAACCTCCGCTCAATGGCAGCAAAGCAGCACTTTGGCTTTATGGAGTGGAAAATGTGAAAATAGGAAAGACTCCTGATGGCGCGGTATTAATAAAACGCCCCCGTTACTCACATGTTTTTCATACGCAGTTGCATGAAAATAAGGGAAACTCTTTTCAGCAAACAACCACTGTTTTTAGCAAGTATATAAAAAGTCTTGGAAATCTTCATTCAACACTGGAAGCGAATTGTATCCGCACCTGGTTGTTTATACAAAATGCGGATACACAATATAGACCAATGGTGAATGCCAGAAAAAGGCTTTTTAATACGGAAAATATGACTTCCAAAACGCATTATGTTGCCAGCACAGGAATAGAAGGAAAATACATCGATCCCGGTGTGACTATTTTGATGGATGCTTACGCCATTCCTGAAATAAAAAAAGAGCAGATAACCTATCTGAAAGGATCCGGTCATTTAAATCCGGCGCACGAATATGGGGTTACTTTCGAACGCGGAACTGCCGTTCAGTTTGGCGATCGCCGGCATGTATATATTTCAGGAACAGCCAGTATTAATAGTAAAGGCGAAGTTGTTTATCCGCAGGATATCGAAATGCAAACCAGAAGGGTACTGGAAAATATAAGTGTTTTGCTTACGGAAGCCGGTTGCGGAATGGATGATATTGCTTATCTTATTATATATCTTCGTGATATTGCAGATCATAAGACCGTCGAATCCTATATGGAAAACCAATATCCGCAGATTCCCGGAGTGATCTTATTCGCCCCCATCTGCCGGCCGGGCTGGCTGATAGAAATGGAATGCATGGCAATAAAATCCATCCGGGATACCCGTTTTGAGAATTACTGACGAATGCCTCATTCATAGAAATTTTTGATCTGCTGCTGCCCTTTGGCTTCTTCTGTTCCCGGTTTTGTTGAAAGAGCAAAAACTTATTGGGCTCGTAAATCAGCTTGTTGTTCCTGCGGATTAAGCTTCCAATCTCATCAAGATAGCCAATTTCTAAAATCGTTTGGCAAAAATCTAAACTTATTTGGCGCCCATTCCCTTATAATTGTATGCCAAAATTTGTTTTACGAAAAGGAACATTTCAGGCATTACTTAACTTAACAACCTAACAGGAACGTCAATGAGCTTAACCGACTACGTTTTATTGCTTTCTGAAATGTCAGACATTACCAGGGAGACCTTACCGGGACCAGAGCCTGGTAACTGTAAATCTTCAACGGGCAGCGGACCCGAAAAACAATTCTTAGGATTTGTTTGTAATCCTGCATAAAGCCTATCCGTGTTCTGCCTTCGCCGGCTTAATAAAGCTGAAACTGTTCAGCTTGTGGATTTATAGCAGCGGAGAACGGGAACCATAACGCGTTTCCTTTTATTGGGACTACCAATAATTTAATTTATTTTGAGAGTTATTAGCTATTGGAAAGAGGGAAAGATAGCCTGCTTATGAAAGAGAAAATCAGTATGCTCATTGCCGTTATACTTGTGTTGTCTATTCTGTTTAAACCGGTCCATGGAGCTGACCATGTCCAATTTTATAATCTGAATGAAGAATACGGGATTTCAATCAGGGAAACTAACCAGATTTGTAAGGATGATGATGGCTTTATGTGGATATCATCCAAGATGGGCATAGTCAGATATACCCAGGATGATATCAGGACTTATCAACTACCTTATGAGTCGGAAGATATCATTACCGTGCGGCTTGTATATAAGAACGGTGTTTTGTATGCTTACACCAATAACGGGCAGATTTTTAAGTACAATCGGATACAGGATCAGTTTGAGATGGTCATAAACATTTCGAAGGAGCTGAGAAATCCATACCTGGTTGTAACCCAGATGCTTGTTGATCAGCAAGGGGGGATGTGGCTGGCATCTTCGTTTGGCTTGTTCTGCTACAACCAGGGAAACGGCTTAAAGTCTTTGCAGAATCAGGTTGTTCATTATATCGAATGGTTTGACAATATCCGATTCTTCCTTGCGATTGAAGGGAAAATGAAGCTTTTCAATACCCTTAATTTTTCAGAGGAGGATTATTTTACTTTCCCCAAAGGGGCAAATTACTTCGTTTCACATTTATGTTATGACGGGAATTTGAAAACATTATGGATTGGAACTCTCCGCGATGGCCTGTTTGCCTTAAAAGAGGAAGATGGAAATTTAGACTTTTCTGCGATTGCTGAGATTCCAAACCAGCCGGTGCTGGCTATTGAAGCTAATTCTGATTCAACCATGCTGATCGGAATTGACGGACAGGGGGTATGGGAAATCAACAAAGACAATAGTGAGATCATCAGTGTGTACAAGGAAAACTCGGATGATCCTCACTCCCTGAAAGGAAATGGTGTTTACGATATATACTGTGATGACGCCGACCGAGTCTGGATTTGCAGTTACAGCGGCGGAGTCTCCTATTTTGACCAGGCGAATTCAATTGTCACGGAGATCAATCATGTTGTCAATAATCCGAATTCATTGATTAATAATGATGTAAACAGTATTTTGGAGGATTCGGACGGAAACCTTTGGTTTGCAACCAATAATGGCATCAGTTACCGGGACGTATCAACAAACCGCTGGAAAGCTTTCTATCACAACAAAAAGGAACACGCCCAGGTTTTTCACACGTTATGTGAAGACGATAAAGGAAGAATTTGGGCCGGAACTTATTCTTCCGGAGTTTATTTGCTCGACCGCAAGTCAGGAAATGAGCTGAAACATTATTCTTTTGAAGAGACAGCCGGAGAATTTAACAACAACTTTGTTTTTGATATTTATAAAGACAGCCGGAGAAATATTTGGTTTGGAGGCGTTCGTGGCGATTTGATCTGTTATTTTTCAGATAAAGAAAAATTCAGATCGTATAAAGATATTACGGTCAAGGTGATTATGGAATATCGTCCGGGCAAAATGTTAATTGGAAACACGGTCGGGTTGATGTTGCTTGACACTAAGACGGGAAGTACCCAACGGTTAGTCAACGGGTATTTAGTTTATGACATGCTTTTAAAGGATGAGGTGGTTTGGCTTTGTACGAGCGGAGGCGGACTTTTAGGTTATAATCTCAAAACGAAAGAGGTAAAGAATTTCACTGTCGATTCGGGACTGCCTTCCAATTTTTTGAACAGTATTGCGTATTCAAATGGCTACTTGTGGATTGGAACAGAAAGTGGATTATGCCGGATGAATGAAGACGGAAGTACCATTTTGACATTTAACTCTCTGCCTGCATTGTCAAATGTTTCTTTTAATCAGAAGGCACATCGTACCTTAAAGAATGGAAAGCTAATCTGGGGTACCAACAAAGGCGCCCTGATCTTCGATCCCGCTGCTGTGCAAACCGGTCAGTATCAGGGGAGGATTTTTTATCAGGACCTCACTATTTCAGGACGGTCCATTCGTGAATTTTCCACTCCGGCACTTAAAAATCCATTAGATAGCCTGCAGAAATTACCCCTTAAATATTACCAGAACACGGTTAGCCTCGAATTAATACCCATCGGCGTTACTTCACCCGGCTCAAAATTTTTATGGAAAATGGAAGGTCTGGATCAGGAGTGGAGCAAACCGGCTAACAGCAGGGTTTTATCTTACTCAAATATACCCAGCGGAACTTATTCCCTTCGGATCAGGATGATTGACAGTTCATTAACAACGATAATTGCAGAGCGAACCATTGATTTCCATGTAGTTCCTCCTTTCTGGAGAAAGTGGTGGTTCCGGGTTTTAGCCGTGTTTTTCATTATTGGGCTAAGTACGTTTCTTTTTGCATATTATATTGATTGGTTGAAAAAGCAACATTCGGAGGAGAAAATACGGTTTTTCGCCAATACTGCTCATGAAATCAGGTCTTCACTCACCTTGATCAAAGGGCCGGTAGAGGAATTAAACAAAGAAGCGGGGCTGACCGACAAAGGGATTCATTATTTGCATCTGGCCACGGATCAGACGCAACGGTTATTGAAGGTGGTTACCCAATTAATGGATTTTCAAAAGGTAGATGTCGGAAAAGAAAAACTTTTCCTGGCAATGACAGATATTGTAAAAACAATTGAAAACCGGGTCATGATGTTCGAATCCTATGCAGGAACTAAAAGTATTGAGTTGAAATTCACTTCAAACTTTCAAAAGTTTGTAACAGCAGTTGATGAAGCGATGCTTGAAAAAATTGTCGATAATCTGATCTCAAACGCAATAAAATATTCATTTCCGGACATGCCGGTGCATGTTGGCCTCCAATGTTATTCAAACAAATGGATATTGGAGGTACAGGACCGTGGAATGGGCATTGCTAAAAAAGCACAGAGACAACTATTTAAAGAATACTATCGTGACGAGAATGCCGTAAACGCCAGGATTGTTGGCTCGGGTATCGGTTTACTGCTGGTCAAAAACTATGTGAGTTTGCATGGAGGAAAGGTCAGTTGTACCAGCCAGCAAAATGCAGGGTCCACCTTTCAGATAACGCTGCCCGTGAAACAGATCGACGAGGCATTCGTAGTTCCAAAAATGCCGGAAGAGAAGGTTGTGCGATTTCCGCTGCAAAAAAATGAAATGGTACCGACGAATTTCGGAGAAACAGATTCCGCGCCGTCTCCAAAGATGAAAGTGCTGATTGTTGAGGATCACGACTATTTACGGGAGTTTTTAAAATCAGCTTTGGAATTGGATTTTCATATTTATCTGGCAGAAGATGGCCAGCAAGCCTGGAGTTTAGTTCAAAAGGAAACTCCTGATTTGGTCGTTTCTGATATTATGATGCCTAACATGGATGGCTTTGAATTGTGCCGTATGCTTAAAGAAACTTATGAAACCTGTCATATTCCGGTGATTTTGTTAACTGCATTGTCGGGCAAAGCTCAGCAGTTACAGGGATTGGGTCTTGGCGCCGATGATTATCTGACCAAGCCTTTCGATGTAACCTTGCTTCAGCAACGTATTAAATCGATCGTTCAAAACCGTGAGGTTATTCGGGAGAAGGCATTGAAAATTATAAAGTTGAGTGATGACGAGCCGATTCTGGGCAATGAATTAAACGACAGGTTTATTAAACGGATGGTAGAAGTTGTTCACGAAAATATGGCAAACGCACAATTTTCCAAAGACGACTTTGCAATGGCCATGAACGTAAGTCGCTCTTTGTTGTATAAAAAAGCCAAAGCATTGATCAACCAATCCCCAATGGATTTGCTCAAATCGGTTCGGCTTGATCATGCATTGGATTTAATAAAGTCTAAAAAACATACCATAACAGAAATCAGTGAGCTTTGCGGATTTTCGAGCGTGAGTTATTTTAGTACAGTATTCCGCATGCATTACGGTAAGTCTCCAACGCAGGTACACTGAAAATGAGCATTTCCGGTTACAGGCTGTTGCCCCGTTTATGTTCTATTATGCTAATTTTATCCCAATTCTAAAATCAAATATCCCCAATCTAAAGTCATCCATTCCAGGTAAACCTACTTTTGGATTCAGTGAAAGGTGTATCTGAATCCAATAGCTTCGGATCGCTTTTCAGAGAAGAAGAAATTAACTAATGCTAACGGTCACTTAGATGATGAATGGAATGACGAAAAAAAACTCCGTCGCTTTAATAGGAGGAGTTATTCTCTTATGCGGCTTATCAGCTCCCTTCTTGTCATGTAAATCAAATACAAACGCAGAGTTACCAAACTTCGTTTCCGATAGTCTGGTTGCCCATTTTGATTATTTCAGCTATAAAGGAGATGATGATTTTTATAAGGAAAATCCTTTGTCCGGAGACGATTATTATTATAATCCGGTTTTGCCTGGCTGGTATTCCGATCCGAGTATCTGTACAAACGGCAAAGATTATTTTCTGGTTACTTCAACATTTTCCTACTTTCCGGGAGTGCCGATTTTTCACAGTACCGATTTGCTCAATTGGAAACAGGTCGGTCATGTTCTGAACAGGCCTTCACAGTTGCCACTGGAACGACAACGCGTAAACGAGGGTATTTTCGCCCCGTCCGTCAGCTATAATCCGCGCAACCAGACCTGGTATATGATTACGACCAATATCCGCAAGGGTAATTTCTTTGTGAAAACGAAAAATCCTTTTGGTGAATGGTCTGATCCGGTTTGGCTGCCCGATGTGCAGGGCATTGATCCTTCTTTCTTTTTTGACGACGACGGTAAAGCGTATATCGTGAATAATGATGTGCCCGACGGCGGGTCAACCTATGACGGGCACCGTGCAATCCGCGTACAGCAATTTGATGTGGAGGCTGATCAGGTTGTTGGTCCAAGAGTCATGTTGATCAATGGTGGTGTGAATCTGGCCGACAAACCTCTTTGGATTGAAGGGCCGCATATTTATAAAATAAATGGAAATTATTACCTGATGTGTGCCGAAGGAGGAACATCGATTAACCATCGGGAGGTTATTTTCAAAGGTAATTCGCCAATGGGAAAATTCCAGGCGTGGGATAAAAATCCCGTTCTGACCCAACTACACCTGGACCCAGGCCGTGCTCTTCCGGTGACATGTGCCGGACATGCCGATCTGGTCCGGAAAGATAACGGGCAATGGTGGTCTGTTTTTTTGGCTTGCCGGCCGGTTAACAACAAATTTGAGAATTTAGGACGCGAAACTTTCCTGATGCCTGTCCGGTGGAGTGAAGATGGTTTTCCGTACATAACGAAAGACGATGAAGCCATCCCAGGGATCATACGCATGGAGGGCGTCAGAAGAGATTCATCGTCAACCTTTGGAAACTTTGAAAAGAATGACAACTTCGATGCTTCCGTACTGGGTAACGAGTGGATGACTTTACGGGGGCCCGCAACCGATCTTTATTCATTGACAGAAAATCCCGGATTCCTGACGCTGAAATGCGCTGGTATTGCGTCGAATGAATTGGAATCACCGGCGTTTGTAAGCCGACGTTTGCAACACCATCAGTTTGAGTGTACCACCAGCATGTATTTTAAGCCGCAGACAGAAACCGCGTTGGCTGGCGTACTGCTGATGAAGGATGAGGGACATCAGTATTTTATGGCTGTTGAAAAAGACGGTGATCAACTGCAAGTGAGTCTTAAAAAGATAAAAACCAGCGGAGTTGAAACGCTGGCTTCGCAACCTCTCCGCGCAGGTGATGGTCCCATTGACTTAAAAGTTACCTCAACGGGAAGCCATTTCAGTTTCAGCTACGCTACCGGTAATGGAAATTGGAACCTGCTGGCCGGTCACATTGACACTTATTACCTGTCAACCGCTCAATCCTTCGGGTTTACGGGAACTACGATTGGTTTGTATGCGACAAACAAACCCTATTCAAATATTAACGATTAAAAAATTATGCCTATGAGATAGAACACGAAAATACTATTGCGCTCCTGTATAGAATTGCATGTCCGCTATTTGCATAGCGCTTTGGTAATTTAACCAGCGTATCTTAATCATTTAGTCATGTGTAAAATAGTTGATTAAGCGAATAAAAAGTTTTTAACCTAATGAAAATCGAAATGAAGAAAACTTATCTTACTTTATGTTATTTGTGTGTGTTGCTTCTTTTTGCTGCCTGTAGCCAGGAAGAAGTAATAGAAAAAAACGCTGGAATCATAAACCAATATGATCCGGCTAAACCTTCAACTGCTGATGAAATTCTTCCTGAGAGGGGAGTAATTGACCAAACTTTTATTATAAACGGGAATTTCCCGGGAGAGCTTTCGGATATGAAAGTTTATTTTGGTACAAAAAAGGCGGTACTTACGGCTACCGACGGAATCAGCATTACCGGGCTTGTACCCAAGCAACCCGAAGGCCTGAACCAGGTTTCCGTGGTACTGGGAACCGATAGCCTTGTGCCTGCCGGTCTTCAATTTAAATACAAGCAAAGCCGGTCGGTGAAAACCATTTCGGGTAAGCTCAATCAGACAGAAGCATGGATGAGTGCTACTGACTATGCAGGAGCGGCGCTTGATGCGGTCACTTATGGTCGAATTACCTTTGTGGGTACGGTTGCGGGACAAACGCAAGACAATATAATTGCTTCGACAGCAAATTGGGGCGATAGTTATCTGTTTCTACTTTCACAGGACGACAACGAAGTACAAAAGCTGTCAACACCAACAATGACTAGTGCCCCCGCGGTACCCAGCACGCGTGATGCGTTTTATGCAACCAATTGGTGGAATGGGAATCATACGATTTACTATTGGTCAAAGGCAAACAACTGGAATTATAGCACCACGGGCATTACTGTAAGTAGTTCCGATTTGCCTGGAGCTAAAGTACCTTCCATGACATTTGGAGCGGATGATAATTTGGTGTATATGATGGATTCAGAAGGACGCATCGCTGAAGTCAATTTGGATGAGAAATTCTACAAAGTTTATACCTCGGCAGTGAAAAAGCCAGGCGGTCTGAATGCTGCCAATTATGGGGGAGAGATCAAAGGAGATCTTCCCACGAGTTTCGGTGATTGGCACGATGGTTTTCTTACCTATAGCAAATACCACCACTGTTTCTTTGCATCGTTCGCCAATCAACATGCCATCTACAAATTGGTGAAGAATGCCGATAATACCTGGACATCTACCTTGTATGCAGGAAATAACGGTAGGAGTATTACCGTGGGACACCGCCTGACTGATGCCAGACTCAATAGACCTTTCGGAATGGTTGTGAATGCAGATGGGGAGATTTTTGTATGCAACATAGGTGACAATGATTGGGATGCTACTGGACATGTAATTTTGAAGATTGCCGGAGATGCGGTTGAACTGGCGGCTGGTAAAACAGATCAAAAAGATCCATTGAGCAATGGCGATCCGTTAGAAGCCACTTTCTCCGGTCCCTGTACGCTTGCTATTGATGTGGATGGCAATTATATCATTGCTGCAGGAACGGATATGTCAGTTAGAAAACTGTCCATCGAATAATAAAGAAGAATGTGAAACCAAATAAATTGGACAATAACATGAATAAATATATTATAGCTATCCTGTTCCTGATGGGAGTCTTTTGTCAGTTACCCGTTTTGGCACAGTCTGATTTGACTGCCGGCGGTTTGGTCATGTCCGATGCCGGGGAAGGATTGATAGGGGTTACGGTTGTTGTGAAGGAAGTAGCCGGTAAAGGTACGATAACCGACACAGATGGCCGCTTTAAATTAACCGGCATACAGAAAGGGCAGACGCTGCTGTTTTCCTACATCGGTTATGAAAAGCAGGAAGTGAAGGTCGCGAAAACCGACGAACGGATGCGTGTTACCCTGAAAGAAGACGTCAGCGAATTGGACGAACTCGTTGTGGTAGGGCATAGTACGCAACGTAAAGCATCGGTGGTAGGCGCAATAGCCAACGTAGAGGTAAAGGACCTGAAGGTTCCGGCAACTTCTGTTTCCAATATGCTCGGAGCTCGTGTGCCCGGTATTATTGCCGTTACAAGGAGCGGTGAACCCGGAAAAGACTTTTCAGAGTTCTGGATCCGTGGCATCAGTACGTTTGGGGCCGGTTCAAGCGCTTTGGTGCTCATCGATGGCGTGGAAGGGGATATCAATACCCTAGATCCGGAAGATATTGAAAGCTTTTCCATTCTGAAGGATGCTTCTGCTACTGCTGTATATGGTGTGCGGGGTGCAAACGGGGTGGTGCTGGTGACGACCAAAAGGGGCCGTGCCGGCAAACTTGCTGTCAGCCTGAAAGTCAACACGGGTTATTCCTATTCTCCCCGGATGCCCAAATATGTTGATGCCAATCAGTATGCATCCTTGGCCAACGAGGCTGCCCTGTCGAGAGGCATGGAGCCGATTTATAATGCTGTTGATTTGCAGTTGTTTAAAAGCGGGATCGATCCTGACCTGCATCCAAACGTGAATTGGAGGGATGTGATCCTGAACGATTATACCATGAACCAGCAAGTCCACTTAAGCGCTTCTGGTGGTGGACAAGCTGCACGTTACTATATGAGTTTGGGCGTGTTGAACAAGGATGCCCTTTTCAAACAAGATAAAGGGATTAATAAGTACGACACCAACGTGGACTACCAACAATACAACTTCCGCGCAAATATCGACATGAATTTAACGCAGACGACAATCATGTCACTGGGCTTGGAAACGGTATTGGTAACGCAAAACTATCCTGGTTATGGAAACAGCAGCCAGTCCTTATGGGATGCTCAGGCCAATATGACTCCGGTTACCGTTCCGATTATGTTCTCTACCGGAGAGGTTCCGGCATATGGAGCTAATAATGACCAGATAAGTCCTTACGTATTGCTTAATTATACTGGTTACCAGAAGTTTTATAAAAATACAAATAACCTGAAACTTCAGTTCGAACAAGACCTAGGGATGTTAACCCAAGGGCTCAAGTTTGCAGCGCTGTTCAGTATGAATGCCAATTCTGAAATGACTTCATCCCGGACTAAAACCCCGGCTTTATACTATGCAACCGGAAGGAAACGGGACGGCTCGCTGGCCTTGGAGAAAAAGCGGGATGCAGCTGATCCTGTATTTTCAGTAGATACGTATGTAGACAGAAAATACTATTTCGAGGCACGTGCCAATTACGAACGAGTGTTTGATAAAGTACATCGTGTTACAGGTTTGTTGCACTATTATCAGGAAGATTATGTTAGTTCTTACGACAGATCTAAATCGTGGGACCCGAAACCCTTAACAGACCTTACTGCGATCCCAAAACGTTATATTGGTTTATCCGGACGTGCCACCTATTCTTATAAAGATACTTATATGATCGAAGGAAACATTGGTTATACGGGGTCGGAGGCTTTTGAAAGCGGTAAGAAGTTTGGTGTTTTTCCTGCCATTTCCATGGGCTGGTTGCCAACGCAGTACGAAGCATTTAAGGTGGCAGTTCCCTTCATCAATTATCTTAAGTTCAGAGGTTCTTATGGTCAGGTTGGTAACGACCGGATGGACGTGAGGTTCCCCTATCTGACCTTGATGGGATCTACCGGTAGCGGCTTATGGAATTCTGGCAGCGGCTATACAGAAACACAGGTAGGTTCTTCTAATCTGAAATGGGAAACGGCAACAAAAACGAACTTCGGCATCGACCTTAAATTCTTCAAAAGCCGCTTCGATATGACCGTTGACTTCTTCAAAGACATCCGTTCAGGTATTTACCAGCAGCGGGCAAGTGTTCCCGACGAGATGGGATTGGTTACCCTGCCTTTTGCCAATGTCGGTAAAATGAAAAGCTGGGGGTTTGACGGGCATCTCTCGTACACCCATATGATCAATAAAGACGCATATTTTGTGTTACGTGCCAACTTTACGCAATCCAAAAATGAGATTCTGGCATATGAAGAGTCAATCGTGCGCTATCCCTACCAGTCAACCGTTGGTTACCAGTGGGAGATTAACCGGGGGCTGATTGCTCTCGGGTTGTTTAAAGATGAGGATGATGTCATGTATAGCCCGGAACAAACTTTTGGAGGGGACGTGTTGCCCGGTGATATAAAGTATAAAGATGTGAATGGAGATGGCGTGATTGACGATTATGATGTTGTGCCGCTGGAATATTCCTCTACACCGCAAATTCAGTATGGTTTTGCTACGGAGTTCAATTGGAAAAACTGGAACCTGAGCGTTTTATTCGAAGGAGTGGACCGGGTAAAATATTTTAGCGGCGGTAACGGGTTTTTCCCTTTTACCGGAAAAGAAACCGGTAACGTGCTGTTAGCTGTGGCCGATCAGTCGAATCGCTGGACTTCGGCCGAGATATCCGGGGACCCGGCAACTGAAAATCCCAATGCCCGCTTTCCGAGGCTTACATACGGAGGGAACAGCAATAATAACCGGAATTCAACTTTTTGGTTAAATGACGGAAGTTATGTGAGGTTGAAAAACGTACAGTTATCTTATCAGACCAGAGCGGCTTTTATGAAAAAAGTGGGTATTAACAGTGCGACTTTCAGTCTAATCGGTGAGAATTTATACGTATGGGATAATCTGAAAGACAAGATTTTTGATCCGGCCCAGGCCACGGGAAACGGAGCTAAATACCCGCTGCAAAGGGTGTATACATTACAAATGAATCTAAAATTTTAACACACATGGCAATGAAGATAATAAATTGGACATACAGCCGGGGTTTATGGGCGCTGCTTTTTAGCGTTATTGTTTTCACTTCGTGTGAAAAATATATTGATATTGATGAATATGTGTATGATAAAACGACCATAGACAGCATATTCACATCAAAAACGAAAACGTTTGAATATATAAACGGAACGGCGGCCTTATTAAAAAACGAATCTAATTTCGTTGGAGATTGGGATTATAGAGCGGATTTCCCAAGTGGTATGGGAACGGATGAGGCCATTCAGCCTTGGGTGAACGGCGACCATGCGGGAAGTTGTTTGGTGGTTGATCAGATCACTCCCCGAGATACAAAAAATGTGAATCCATGGCCGGACTATTATAAAGGCATTCGTAAGGCAAATATTATTCTGGCCCGGATTGACGGGAACCCGGAATTAACGGAATCTGAAATGAGGAATTATAAAGGTTTAGCCTACTTTTTGCGCTCTTACTTTTATTACTCTCTTGTACGTTTGTATGGACCGGTACCTGTTTTGCCAGAGGAAGCGTTTGAAACGGATGCCTCGGTAGAAGAGGTTTCTTATGAACGTTCGTCGTATGACGATTGTGTCGAATACATTTGTACCAATATGGAACAGGCAGCCCAAATGCTTCCGCTAGACTGGTCAATAGCCTATAAATATTTGCCAACCAGGGGGGCTGCCATGGCGCTTATTGCACGCATGCGGTTGTATTCGGCCAGTCCCTTGTACAATGGCAATACCTATTATTCCAACTGGACACGTACCGATGGTACTCCGTTCATTTCACAAACAGCGGATCCGGAACGTTGGGGAAAGGCTGCCGCCGCGTTTAAACGGATTATTGATTTGGGGAAATATGAACTCTATACCGAACCCAAGATTGTGAATACCAGGGGAACCAGCACGCTGGAGCTTCCTGAAACGAGCGACCCGAACCTGAAAACGAACAATTTTCCGGATGGGGCCGCGGATATCGACCCTTACAAATCGTATAAATCAGTATTTGATGGAAGTGTGACTCCTGAAAGCAATCCCGAATTAATCTATTTTTGTAATGACGCAAATATAAACATGCGTTTTGCTTTTCCTTCAAAAATAGGTGGTAACGGTACATTAAGCGTACCGAAGGATGTGGTGGATCAATTTCGGATGGCTGATGGGAGACTGTTTAGTGAGGCTACTGATGAAGAAAAATCGTGGCGGGCTGTCGGTACGGGTCAAACTTTTTCTGAGGACTATACCCTTACTGCCGAGCGGGCAAAAATGGACGATAACCGTGAACCTCGTTACTATGCTTCCATCGGTTTTAACTATTGTTTTTGGCCTGCCACTTCGTACACAGGGTCAACTTCCGGCATTACAAATTTTACTGCTACCTATTATCTCAACGGGACTGCCTGGGGCAGTGATTACAACTATAACCGTACCGGGTACACCATTCGTAAATGGGCCCATCAGGAGGATGAAAGATCTTATTGGGGCCAAGTGAAACAGAAATATTATCCGATTTTCCGTTATGCCGAAGTTTTAATGGGTTATATAGAGGCCATGAACGAGATGAGCGGTTCATATACCGATGAGGAAACGGGTATTACTGTAACCAAGGATGTTGCCCAGATGGTGACGTATTTTAACCAGATTCGCTATCGTAGCGGTTTACCTGGAATTACAGCAACTGAAGCCGGGGATTATGAAACCATGAAGAGTTTGATCAAGCACGAAAGGCAGATTGAATTCTTTTTCGAAGATCATCGCTACTATGATCTCCGTCGTTGGATGGATGCGCCTGAGGTTATGCGAACCCCTGTCAACGGATTAAATGTATCGGTTAAGGAAGCTGATCGTCAGGGTTTCTATACAACGAAGGTTTGGAATACAGAGACTGCCATGAAGCGGGTATGGAATAACAAGATGTATTTTTTCCCCATTAGCCAGAGTGTGCTTGATAAAAACGGCAAATTGGTTCAAAATCCGGGTTGGAACTAAAAAGGCATTATTCAATTTAATCATGAAGTAATATAATATGAAAAAAATAATATTATTTTCTTTATCGCTCGGAGCGTTATTAGCAGGTTGCGAGAAAGAGGATTCTCCGATGGACAGAGAGTTATATCCACAGAAAGTCTATATTGTGGGGAATCGGGATCAAATAGTTGACCGAGATATTGATCTCGGTAACCTGACCGATACGATTGCTATTTCGGTTGCGGTGAGCGGATCGCTTCCCTTAACGAAGGATGTAACGGTTACACTTGCTGAAAACCCGGATGAGATTACTTTGTACAATGAACGGAACGTGTCAGGAGAGGATGTGCAGTATCAGAAACCGGATGATGCGATTTACAGCTATCCGTTAGACCAGGTGACGATAAAAGCCGGACAAGTTTATAACACGTACCCGATTTATATTAATCCGGCTACCTTGCAGTACGATTCCTTGTATATGATCCCATTAAGGTTAAGCTCGATATCGGATTATGAACTGAGTGATAATGATACGACCGTTTTGGTGAGGTTAAATCTGATAAACAAGTATTCCGGTCTGTATTATGTAGAAGGGACGTTGAAAAATACCACCAACGAGAACGATTCCTTGGTTTATAATATGTCGAGAAATTTAGTGGCAACCGACAACGGAAGAACCGTTCGCATGTATCATTACAACAATGAAACCGATGACTACCGGCCTTCGCATACCTTTAAGATTACGATCAACAGTGATTACTCGTTGAGTTATGCTACTTGGGAGGATTTTGTAATTTATGATGGAGGCGGCACCTATCACCCCGATATTAAATTGTACGAATTTTGGTACGAGTATGATAACAACGGAACCCGGTGGCGGGCCGAAGGTGTTTTGTATATGGAACGCGAAACAAACGCGGAACAGGAAATATTGGACGACTGGTTAGATGAAAATGGATATTAGGTATTAATTAAAAAGATGGCAGGACAAAACCTGTCCTGCCATCTTTTTTTCATGGTAAGTTAATAAATTCAGGACTCAGGGAACAACTGAAAGAAGCCCAATATCCTCTAAAAGAGGATCGGATGGAAGAACATGAACACAAAACAAGCGGCTAAGAGAAATAAAATATAATCAGGCCGAACCTTTTAAACCTTACTATTAATAAATTAGAAACAAATAATTATGAAAAAAATAATTTTAGTTTTTGCCATATTGATGGCTTTTGCTGCAACAAGTTTTGCGTATACCGGTGGAGATGAATTATTACAGTTTAAAGAAGTTGGTAATTATCAAATTACTCTTGATTTCGTAGGTGCTGTCGGAATGAGTTATTCGATGGGCGCTACTGAACCAGGTTTTATATCGATTCATCTCTATGATTCTTATGGAAATATGGTCTTGTCTGATAGTTGTGAATGTGATTTCTTAGGAAATGGAGACGATTCAAGTGGTGAGTATGTGAACAGATTAATTGGCTTAGGTGGATTGATAATAAATATAGCAGTTTATGAAATCCTACATTCAGATACAACTGGAAACGGAATTTATTATACTTGGAGGTGATGGGGATTATTAATCTTGGTCTTATTGATCGGAAAATAGTTATTATTATTCACGTATTGTAGTATTTCGTTTGGCCTGATTTTTCTATTAGAAGTAACTATTGCGTGAATAAAACGAGCATGAACTTTTTTTTCACACAAGCACATGACTATTTGCGAGTCCCATTCACCATAAAAAGAAAAATGAAATAGTCGTATGAATTGCATTAAAATAGGGATAGGAATTATCTTGTCGTTACTATATCTTGGTTGTTCCCGCGACAAGGGCGATGATATCGTTCTCCAGGCGGGCGATTATAAATTAACGGTGGCCGATTACGAATATTTTAAAAGCAGACCGGGAAAGCAGACTGCGAATCCCGGATTTAAGGATCAGCTTAAAGATAATGCTTTTATAATGGCTTACGCCATCGATAACCGGTTTGACACCATTCGTGTTTTGGCTAAGAAACTAAGCTGCGCAGAGCATTTGTATGCTTCAGATGTAGATGGTTATGCTTGGAACAGAAAAGTAAAGCCGCTTCTTAAAGTGAACTCCGGTGAGATCGAAGAGGCTTATGGAAAACGAAAAACGCGGTACACCCTGGAATATCTCTATTTCCCGGACAGCACTTCTTTAAATGAGTATGTAACGCCCGGCTCGGTTATTGAATCAACGAAAAGCTTCAACAGGCTGAAGGAGCGGGTTTCTTCTTCTCCTGAAATAAAACATTCCATGTTTCAGGGGGCTTATCCTTTTTATCCGTTGGGCGTTTACACGGGCAAAATAACAGATGCCAGACAGGGAGATGTTTGGGGGCCTTTGGAAGCCGTGGAAGGATACTATGTGGTGCAGGTGACTGGAAAGGAGATTGTAGTGCAGCGTTCGCTTCCGGAGGAAAAAGCCGGAATTGAGAAAGAATTGCTGGATGCACTGAAACTGAAGTTTATTTTTGAAAGCCATCGGGAAGTGCTGGGGAGTATGGTTCCTGTAATGCATGACAGTACCATTCACTTAATGGCCGAAAAATTTATTGCAGGAAAGAAAGAGTGGCCCGGGATTGACAGGGACATAGTACTCATGGATTACACATTCCGGGATAAGGTCTGCCAATATACAGCAGCTGATTTTATGGATTTTGTGCGTTATCAACCGATGTATGTCGGTTCCCCCGGAGATGTACGGGATATGAAAAAAATGATGACAAATTTTTTGATGGAAGTGTGGTATTATGACGAAGCCCTTAAAATGGGGGCCGAAACTGACAATGAATTCTTATGCTTCAAGAAATATTACCAGTCAAAGTTATTTGTCAGTTTTTATAATGAACAAAATATTTACCCCCATATCCGAATAACTTCTGATGAGTTAGAAAGGTACTATAGTGAGAATCATGATAAGTTGCAGCGTACAGAAACTGCGACCATTTCAATCTATAAGCTTGGCAACCAGCAAGCGGCTTTTAAGGCAATGATGCCCCTTACCCAATACTATAAAAACAGACTGGATCAGGAAGCCGATAGCATATTCCCAAAGCTACAGGGGGTAAATTCTTTCCAAAAGGATGTTAAAATCCAAATAGCAGATACGACCAACAATGCGATCCTGATCAACGCGATCCTGGATGCAGAGCCCGGAAGGGTTTTATCGCCGAGGGAAATAAACGGGGAGTACTGGATTGTTTACCTTGCCCGCAAAGAAGGGAAAGCTTTGCTACCGTATAAATATGCCAGAGAAGAACTGCAACATACGCTGTTAAATAAAAAAACGCAGGAGGTCAGCGACCGATTGCTGACAGACTTGAAAACCCGATATCCTTTAAGCATAGATCGGTTGGAGGAAAATGAACAAAAAAACAGATGACAAACAAAAAAACAGAATCAGGCCAAACCTTCATTTAAACCTTACTATCAATAATTTTAAAACAAATCATTATGAAAAAATTAATTTTAGTTTTTGCCATATTTATGGCTTACACTGTAACAAGTTTTGCATATTCTGAATATTACAGTGTTAATTTGACTGGAGTTGATTCTCAAATAATTAGGATGTCTACGCCAAGTGGTACCGTAATGGGTTATGATATGCACGTTACTGCGAACGGTTATGTATTAATTACAATTTATGATATTTATAGAAATGTCCTCTTGACTGATAGGGTGAATTATTTAGGAGGATATGGCTCCGGGGCGTCTGGTTCTTGTAATGGCCTATTAGGTGGATATGAAATAGAAGTTGTCATTTATGATCCCGAAGGAGAAGCCAATGGAAATGGGATTAATTGGGGTTGGTATTATTGATCGGAAAATGGTTCTTATTATTTCCGTATTGTAGTATTTCGTTTGGCCTGATTTTCAATTTAAGGCAAATATTGAGTTAACAGTAGTAGCCCGGTCAACGCATGGTCGGGCTCTTTGAGGTTTTTATATTAGCTATAATTTGTTGACAATCCTCCAAACTAAACAACAGATATATCCATGAAAACAATAACCTTTATCTTGTATATCCTTTCTCTTTTTTGTGTCGAAGTTCAGGCGCAGGACGAGAATAACGATTCAATCCAAAACCTCTTTCTCGAACAACTAACCCTCTATCCGCAGGAAAAAATTTATGTCCATACCGACAAGTCTTCTTATGTTTCCGGAGACACGATTTGGTTGCGCGTCCATTTGGTGGATGCGCTTCTGCTTAAGCAAGCCAATGCCAGCCGTTACGTATATGTGGAACTGATTAATCCGCTGTCCGATGTTGTAAGCCGGGTGATGTTGCGCTCCGACAGCCTGGGCTATTTCCCCGGGAATATCAAACTCAGCGGAGTTTTACCCGAAGGCAGCTATACGCTGCAGGCATACACCCGGTTTATGCAAAACCAGGGCGAGGATTATTTCTTCCGAAAGTCTGTTTATGTTACCGATCCGCTGTCGGCAGATATTTCTCCCCGGATTAACTTTACCTTCGGTGATAATAAGGTGGATGCTGAGATTTATTTCACCGATGCAAGCGGGGAGAACCGGATTGTTCCTGGCGCTTGCAGCTTATTTACCGACGGCAATCTGAAAGGGGAAGAGAAAAAATTGTTATTCGAACAGGAGTCGGCGCGTTATTCATTCCGGGTAAAGGACGTGCAGGAACGGCCGGTGGTTCTTCTTCAAACGGCTTACAAAGGGCGGTATTACAATCGTTTTTTCAGAGTTCCCCTGCCAGATGACAGCTTTGACGTGTCTTTTTTCCCCGAAGGGGGACATACCTTGTTGGAAACAGGGTTTCAGATCGCTTTCAAGGCGTTGAAAAAAAATGGCTTGCATGAAAATGTGAAAGGAACTGTCTATGACGACACCGGTCAGGAATGTGCAAGCTTTGGGAGCGGCAATTTGGGAATGGGGCAGTTCCTGATGTACTACTTTCCGGAACGGACTTATTATGCTGTTTGCACGAACGACCAAAATGTCTCAAAACGGTTTCCGCTGCCTGTAGCTGAAACTGACAAGGTAGCGCTGAAAGCGATTTGGGACAACGGTAAATTACGGCTAAGCCTGCTCAAACCGTCTGGTTTTGCATTGCCTTCCGATGTATATTTGGTGGCACATCTAAGGGGAGTGGTCCTTTACGCACAACCCTGGGATGAAAAACGGGACTACATCAGTTTTGAAAAAGGTTTCTTTCCGGCAGGTATCGTGCATCTTTTATTGATTGGCAAAGACCGGAATATCCTGAGCGAGCGTCTCGTGTTCTCAAACCAAAAAAGTACAATTGCCAGGGTCAATGTAAAACCCGGCAAAGCGGGCTATCAAATCCGTGATAAGATTAATCTGGAGATACAGGTCACCGATGAAAATCAGGCGCCATTGTCCGGCAATTTTTCCATATCGGTGGTGGATAAGCGGGATGTGCCCATTGATACAACTTCGGGCATCATTTCCACGCTTTTGCTTACTTCAGAATTGAAAGGTTATATTGAATCGCCCATGAGCTATTTACAAAACGATGACCGAAAGACAACAGCGGCGCTGGATGTGCTGATGATGACACAGGGGTGGAGAAGATACAATGTACCGGAGATACTGAAAGGTAATTTGCAGAAAGAACTGAGATATCCGGTGGAGTCAAGCCGTCAGTTTTCGGGAAGAGTGACCGGGGTATTTGCAGCCTTAAAAGATGGAAACATTTCCCTGATTGCCCGTAAGGATTCTATTTTGGGAACCTCATTCGTCAAACCGGAAGAAGACGGTAAGTTTGTGTTTACCAATATTGATTATCCGGACAGCACACAGTATATCATACAGGCATTGAGGAAGAAAGGCTCAGGTCTTGCTTTTATTGAAATGGATACCATCGAAACATTCTCCCCGGTTGTATTAACGCCGCTGGCCGCTCCGGAAAAGCATAAGCCCGAAGAATCGTATCCTGATAAGGCGAATGAAAAATATACCATAGAAAAAGGAATGCGGGTTATTAATCTGGCTGAAGTAGAGATAAAGGGACAGAAAATAACCAGGCCTAAAACGGAGTCGCCCTATTATTCCGTTTCAACGTCTTTTGTACTGGGGACCGAAGAGATTGAAAGGGCAAATTTTATGACTGTCTTCGATTTGTTACGCCGTCTTCCGGGGGTAACGGTCTCGGGAGATGAAGTTTATTACAGACGGGCAACGCCTATGGTAATCCTGGATAATATTCCAAAGGAAAATTTTGACTACAGTATGTTGGATGTGAATGATGTGAGCGACGCTTTTGTGTCACCAGCCACAACGGTAATGCCAATTTTTGGAGCCAGGGGGGCAAACGGGGCCATTGTAATTAACACCAAACACGGATTTGTTGAGAAAAATACATTGAACAAAAACATACAGGTGTTCACGCCTATTGGCTACCAGCAACAGGTTGAGTTTTATTCGCCTGTTTACGAAACAGAAGAACAGCGAAAGAATACAGTTTCCGACCTGCGCTCAACGATTTACTGGAACCCGGGTGTGCGGACTGACAGCACCGGAATTGCCCGTCTGAGTTTTTATTCGGCTGATTCGCCGTCGCAATACGGCCTTGTCATTGAAGGAGTAAGCAGTTTCGGCCACCTGATCTATTCATCTAAAGAAGTAATTGAAGTGGAGTGATTTACTCTTCTTCCGGTTGAAGTTTCGTCAACTCATCTTGTGTTTTAGAGCATTTTTATTTCTCCGCAAAGCTTTGCACAAAGCTTTGCATGAAGATAAGTGCATATGTTGATTTTGATAAGCGGTCGATTTATTAAATATTTACTTAAAATCAGCGAATCATGAAAAAGCCAGGGTAAGATCGTAAGAATTTTGGTGCGGCTTTAAACCCGAACGTAAAGTCATTATTTAACTAAACAGAAAAATGAAAGAAAACTTCAATATGCAGAAAATCTGGGGATTACAAAAGCTACTGCTCAACAATACAATATTATTGCGATGGGCATGTTTCTGTGCAGCCGTTTTATCAGCACTTTCCTGATGAAGTATATCAACTCGCGGAAACTTCTTACACTGTTTGCCATTGGAGGAATTGCGACAATGCTCGGAACAATTCTGATTCAGGGCATGGGTGGCCTGTATTGTCTGATGGTAACATCAGCATTTATGTCGTTAATGTTTCCCACCATTTATGGGATTGCCCTTGAGGGTGTTGGTGATGATGCGACACTCGGAGCTGCCGGATTAGTCATGGCCATTGTTGGCGGTGCTCTAATGCCTCCATTGCAGGGAGCCATGATTGACCTTGGTGTGGTTGCAGGGATGCCTGCGGTCAATTTCTCTTTTGTTTTGCCGCTGATCAGTTTTATTGTTATCGCGGTATATGGTTACAGATGTCAACTACATGCTAAAATAGAATCTGGACGTTAACGTTCAGGCATTTAATTAACTAAACTCAACGTTATGAAACGGACAACCTGCTATTTATTAATCGGAATCTTATTCCTGGTGTGCGGTTGTAATTCTGCCCGAAAAGACGACCCGGCAGCTTACACAGAAGATTGGGTGTCGCTGGCAAATTACAATGAACAGCCAGCCTGGTTTCAGGACGCCAAATTCGGTATTTACTTTCATTGGGGAGTTTATTCAGTTCCCGCTTTTGGAGATGAATGGTATCCGCGACATATGCATTTTGAGAACCGGAAGGAATATCAGCATCATATCAATACCTATGGTACACTTGCTGAATTTGGATACCATGATTTTGTACCTATGTTTAAGGCGGAACATTTTAATGCGAAAGAATGGGCCAACCTGTTTGAAAAAGCCGGAGCCCGTTTTGCCGGCCCTGTTGCCGAGCATCACGATGGTTTTTCGATGTGGACCAGCGATGTGACTCCCTGGAATGTAGGGGATAAAGGTCCCCGAAGGGATATTACCGGCGAATTGAAGGAGGCCATTACAGCCAGGGGAATGAGGTTGATTACTACTTTTCATCATGCCCGTAATTTGCAGCGTTATGCCGGCATGGCTGATGAAAAGGACTTCTGGAATAGCCACTATCCGCTTTTTGAGGGCTCGGCACCTGCCAGTGATGATTCGGAGCTAAAATATTTGTACGGTAACCTGCCCGAGGAACAGTGGCTGGAAGAAGTTTGGTTTGGAAAGCTAAAGGAAGTCATCGACAAGTACCAACCCGATATCATTTGGTTCGACTCGTGGCTTGATTTGATTCCTGACGAGTACCGGAAAAAATTTTGCGCCTATTATCTGAATGAAGCAAAAAAATTGGATAAGGAAGTGGTTATTGTGCGCAAGCAGGACGATTTACCTTTGGATGTAAGTGTGGATGACCTGGAAAAATCGCGTAAAAATAGGATGGGCGAGAAAGTGTGGATGACCGACGAAACCCTGAGCACCGGCAGCTGGTGTTATACCGAAAACCTTCAGATTAAACCGGCTGCCGACGTGATGCATGTTTTAATCGATATTGTGAGCAAAAACGGCGTGCTGTTGCTCAATATTTCGCCTAAAGCCGACGGCACCATCCCGCAAGACCAGCAGGATGTTTTATTGAAGATGGGCCGCTGGCTGGATCAATATGGCGAAGCCATTTACAAAACCCGGCCCTGGTACACCTATGGCGAAGGTCCAACGGTTGAGCCGGAAGGTGGTTTTGAAAAACACCAGGAGTTTTTGAAGATCAAGTATACGGCCGGTGATGTCCGCTACACCACAAAGGATAACGTCGTTTATGCCATAGTTTTAGGGGTGCCTGACCCTTCAAAGCCGCTGCTGATGAAGGCTTTTTCTCCAGGTGGTCCGGGAAAAGAAATAGATATAAAAAAGGTCACGATGTTGGGGGCTGACCGGCCCATCGATTGGAAGTTGGATGAAAATGGACTGTCGCTTAAGCCTGGTTATCCGGTGACTGATGATATGGCACAGGTAATTAAAATTGAAATCTAAATAAAATACTTGACTCCCGGCGAGCATATCATTAGTATTATTAACCTTTTGCGAACTTTCAGGGCAGATGGGATGAGGAATTGCTGCCAAACCGGAAAGCAAACATAGGACGACGGCATATTTATCCAATTTTGAAAATCATATGTCTATAATTGAAAACCGTAATGATGTCCTCTGACTAATTTTGAAGTATTCAAGAAGTTTACAGTTATTCTTCCAGCTAAACATCATGTATATGAAGCTATTGCTTAAGTCAAATACCCTAAAAGGAGTAATACTTTTGGTAATTGGTACATTGTACTCATTTGTCATTTTTGGGCAGCAATACCCTTTCCAAGACCAGGATCTAAGTTTCGAAGAACGGGCTCAGGACCTCATTTCTCGGTTGACCCTTGAAGAAAAGGCCGCATTGATGTGTGACCAGGGCGATGCCATACCGCGTTTGGGCATCAAAAAATTCAACTGGTGGAGCGAAGCGCTGCATGGCTATGCCAACAACGATAGTGTAACCGTGTTCCCTGAACCCATTGGCATGGCAGCGTCGTTCAACGATGAATTGTTGTTTAATATTTACAATGCTGTATCGGACGAAGCCCGGGCCAAATACCACCAATGGCTGAGGAGGGGAAACGAGAACAAGCGTTTCCTGAGCCTTTCTGTGTGGACCCCTAATGTAAATATATTTCGTGATCCGCGTTGGGGGCGTGGTCAGGAAACTTACGGAGAAGACCCTTACCTGATGTCGTGTATGGGCATCCAGGTGGTAAAAGGTCTGCAAGGCCCTGCCGATGCCAAATACCGCAAGCTGCTGGCCTGTGCCAAACATTATGCCGTACACTCCGGACCAGAATGGAGCCGGCACGAATTGAACCTCAACCATGTGAACCCCCGCGAATTGCATGAAACTTATATGCCCGCTTTCAAGGCACTGGTTCAGGAAGCCGATGTACGGCAGGTGATGTGCGCTTATCAACGTCTGGATGATGAACCCTGCTGCGGAAGTACCCGCCTATTGCAGCGCATTCTGCGCGACGAATGGGGTTTTAAACACCTGGTGGTGTCCGATTGCGGTGCCATTACCGACTTTTATACGACACACAACGTGTCGTCAACCCCTGTACATGCCGCAGCTAAAGGCGTATTGGCAGGTACCGATGTGGAATGTGTTTGGGCGAATTACCCCTACAAAACTTTGCCCGAAGGGGTCAAGCGGGATTTAATCAAAGAAGAAGCAATCGACAAGAGCTTGATGCGCATATTGATGGGCCGTTTTGAGTTGGGCGATTTCGATGATGACTCCATTGTGCCCTGGGCTAAAATACCCGCTTCAGTGCTTAATAACCCTGAGCACCGGGAACTTGCTTACGAAATGGCTCAGCAGTCAATGACCTTGCTTCAAAATAATAACAACATTTTGCCCTTGTTGAAACCCGCTAAAAGAATTGCAGTGATCGGTCCTAATGCCGACGATGAAGAGATGCTTTGGGGCAATTATAACGGTACGCCGATTCGTACCATTAGCATTTTGGACGGAATCAAGATGAAACTTCCCGAAAACAAAATCTTCTATGACAAAGGCTGTGATTTGGTTGAGGATAAGGTAACCGAAAGCTATTTCCCGGAGCTTGCCTTTGGAGGCAGGCAAGGGGTTAAAGCTACTTACTGGAACAATCCAGACCGTAAGGGGGAAGCCGTAACAACAGTTCAGATTACCAGCCCAATTAAGAAGACTACCGCCGGACAGCATGAATTTGCTTCGGGGGTAAAACTCGAAGGGTTTTCAGCACTATTTGAAACCGAATTCATTCCAAAACGGTCTGAAGAGTTGGTATTCAAAGGCGGAGCTACAGGTCATTTCGAATTATTGGTCAACGGAGAGTCACTGACCAGGTATGATAATTGGAGAACACTTCCTTCAAGGATCCCTTTCAAGGTTGAAGCCGGGAAAAAGTATAAAATTGAAATCCGTTATGCCCAGCGAAACAACTGGCAGGCCAATATTGAATTTGATTTTGGTAAAGAAGTGGATGTCGATTATTCGGCCCTCATCAACAAGCTGAAAGGCATTGAAACGGTTGTGTTTGTGGGTGGGCTTTCGGGCAAGCTCGAAGGCGAGGAGATGCCGGTGTCGTACCCCGGTTTCAAAAGAGGTGACCGCACCAACGTGGAGCTTCCTTCGGTTCAGCGCAACTGTTTAAAAGCGTTGAAAACTGCCGGTAAAAAGGTAATTTTTGTCAACTGCTCGGGTTCGGCTGTCGCTTTGGCACCCGAAACCGAAAGTTGCGATGCCATTCTTCAGGCCTGGTACGCAGGTGAATCGGGCGGACAGGCTGTTGCCGATGTGCTTTTTGGTGATTATAACCCATCGGGAAAATTGCCAATAACATTTTATAAAAATTCAGATAATTTGGGCGATTTCGAAGATTACTCCATGAAAGGCCGGACTTACCGTTACACAACCGATTATCTGTTTCCCTTTGGATTTGGCTTGAGCTATACCGATTTTGAGATCGGGACAGCGCGTGTAAGCAAAACAACCATAAATGCCAATGAACCTGTCAGCATGACCATTCCTGTAAAAAATACCGGCAAACGCGATGGTACCGAGGTCGTGCAGGTTTATGTGCATAAGGTGAACGACATTGACGGCCCGTTAAAAACTTTACGGGGTTTTCAACGCGTTAAAGTCCCTGCAGGGAAAGCAACCCAGGTCACGATCAGACTTCTCCCGTCAACCTTTGAGTTCTATGATTGGAGCCAGCGTAAAATGACAGTAACGCCAGGTGAATACGAGGTGTTTTATGGTAATAGTTCCGATGCCAAAGATTTAAAGCATTTAAGCGTGATAATTAAATAAGGTTTTTACGAGTTTGAAACGAACATTAATCAAACGATAAAATGAACGATATGATTTTAAAGAAGTCCAGAACCGTTGCCGGCTTTTTGGTGCTGATAACGACGGTGTTGAATGGAGCTGCTCAGCATAATATACCGCCTCAACGTCCCGTCGTCCAAACCAGTTATACGGCCGACCCTGCGCCAATGGTATATAACGACACCGTGTTCTTGTACACCGGACACGACGAAGATGATGCAATGGGCTTTAAAATGCATAATTGGTTGCTCTATTCTTCGACCGATATGGTTAACTGGACTGAGCACGGTGCAGTTGCATCGTTAAAAAATTTCGAATGGGTTCCCTACGATAATGGGGCCTGGGCGGCTCAGTGTATTGAGCGTAATGGAAAATTCTACCTCTATTGTCCAATGCCTGGCGGGGTTGGTATAGGAGTTTTGTTTGCCGATAATCCTTACGGCCCTTTCCGAGAGGTACAAAGTGTTAGTGGTGTCCATGATGTGTATTTTGTTTTTAAAGGAGAAAGAGACCTGTTCAACTTCGACTGGTGAAAGTTTAATTAAAACACAAATTATTTACGGATGAAAAAGCTAATCGTTTTATTATTGGGACTACTATCCGTTACCATTCTTCATGCACAGGACCGCCCTCCGCATCCCGAGCTGGAAAACCCGGCAATTCAGGGCATCAACAAAGAATATCCCCGGGCAACATTTGTCAGTTACGAAAGCCGTGAAGCTGCGTTGCTCAGCGACAAGGCAAAATCGTCGCGAATGATTTCGTTGAACGGGACCTGGAAGTTCAAGTTCGTTACCGGGGTTTCAAATCGCATCGACGATTTTGCAAAACCTGACCTCGACCTTGCAAAATGGGACGAGATACAAGTGCCATCGAATATGGAGATACAAGGCTATGGCATTCCGATTTACACCAACGTGGGTTATGAATTTTACCCGGCATGGAATTTTAAGCCACCATATATCAATGATTTAGAGAAGAATAACATTGGTTATTACCGACGCGATTTCAATGTGCCGCAAGGATGGGGCAACGGGCAGATTTTTGTGCATTTTGGGTCCGTTAAATCGGTTGGCTTTGTTTGGGTAAACGGACGGAAAGTGGGCATGAGCAAGGACAGCAAAACGCCGCAGGAATTTGACATTACCCGATATGTGAAACCTGGTAAAAATTCAATTGCTGTTGAGGTATTCCGATGGAGCGACGCTTCCTATCTTGAATGCCAGGATTTTTGGCGTCTGAGCGGTATCCCGCGCGACGTTTATCTATATGTCCAGCCCAAGGTGCGCTTACGCGATTTTTTTGCAGGAACAACCCTCGATGAAACCTATACCAATGGTGTTTTCAATCTCGATGTGGAGTTGAAAAACCATACCGGAGAGAAAGCTGCCAACTCGGTCAGTTTTGAAATCATCGACCATGCTGGTAAAACCGTTGCATCAGGAACCAAAATTGTTGAAATGGCCGATTCGGTTGGTGTGTTGAACTTTAAGGCCACCATTCCTGGGGTAAAAACCTGGAGTGCCGAAACACCAAACCTTTACACCCTGTTGCTTACCATGAGAGATTCTTCGGGCAACACAACTGAAGCCACTTCGGTAAAAGTCGGTTTCCGCACAAGCGAAGTGAAAAACGGGCAGTACAAGGTCAACGGAAAGCCTGTGTTACTCAAAGGTGTCAACCTGCACGAGTTTAACCAAACGACAGGGCAGGTGGTCAACGTGGCCGATGTAACCCTCGATATGGAACGGATGAAGCAACTCAACGTGAATGCCATTCGGTTGAGCCATTACCCGCAACCCGATTTCTTTTATGAACTGGCCGATAAATATGGTTTTTATTTGGTGGACGAAGCCAATATCGAATCGCATGGAATGGGCTACGACCGGGCAAAAGGGAAAAGCCTGGGCAATAACCCCGGGTGGACCGAAGCACACGTGTTTCGCACCCGTAACATGTTTGAGCGCGACAAAAACCATCCGTCGGTTGTCATTTGGTCGCTTGGTAACGAAGCCGGAAATGGGTACAACTTCTATCAGACTTATCTTTTTATCCGCAGCCGCGACAAAATGCGCCCAATCCAATACGAACAGGCCGGGCACGAATGGAACACCGATATTGTTTGTCCAATGTATGCCAGGCCCCAGCATATTGAACATTATGCTAAAAATAACACCGACCGCCCGTTAATCCTGTGCGAATACGAACACGCTATGGGCAACAGCATCGGCAACATTAAAGATTACTGGGAAATCATTGAAAAATACCCCAACCTTCAGGGCGGTTTTATCTGGGATTGGGTTGATCAGGGTCTTGCCGGCAAAAATGAAAAAGGCGAATTCTGGGCCTTCGGCGGCGATTATGGCCCCGAAGGAACGCCTTCGGACGGAAACTTCCTCATCAATGGCGTGGTGTATCCCGACAGGAGCATCAAACCGCACAGCCTCGAGGTGAAGCATGTTTATCAGAACATTGGCTTCAAATCCGAAAACCTTGCAGAAGGCCAAATTACTATTGCCAACAAGTTCTTTTTTACCAATCTGTCGAAGTTCGATTTCAGCTACAAAATTTTGGCAAACGGCAAAATGATCAGAGCGGTCAAACTACCTGTGTTAGATGTTGAACCAGAGCAATCGAAAACAGTAACCATCGACTTGAAAGGTATTACGCCGAAACCGGGTGTTGAATATTTTGTGACGCTTTCGGCCAAAACTACCGTGGCTAAAAACTTGCTGCCGGTGGGATGGGAGATTGCCTCGGAACAATTCAAATTACCCATTGAAGCACCCAAAGCTCAATTTGATATCGCTAAGGCAGGAAATGTTTCTTACAAAGAAGGAGCTTCTATCGACATTACAGGAAACGGGTTCTCATTGGCCATTGATCGTAAGACAGGTATCATAACTTCCTATAAGAGCAAAGGAAAAGAGTTGTTGCTTAACGGCTATGGCCCTCGCCCTGCTTTTTGGCGCGCCCCAACCGACAATGACTATGGCTGGCGGATGCCCCGCGTGTGCCGTCTATGGAAAATAACATCGGAGCAAATGCCGGTTGCGGCCAGTGTGAAACCAATCCGGCTTGGAAATGCTGTGCAGGTTGAAGTTGTCTATGATTTCGATTCATTGCAATCCACCTGGACGACACAATATACCATATTTGGAAATGGCGCGGTAAAGGTTGACAACATGCTGACTACAACAGATGAAAAAATGCCGGTTATACCGCGGGTTGGCATGAAGATGCAGTTGCCGGCCGAACTGACCCAGGTTGAGTATTTAGGCCGCGGCCCGGAGGAAAACTACTCCGATCGAAATTCATCGGCCTTTGTAGGTCATTACAAAACAACCGTTGCAGACCTGTATGTGCCTTACATCCGTCCTCAGGAAAACGGACACCGCACCGACGTACGTTGGTTGGCCTTGATCCGTAACGACGGAAGTGGTCTTTTGGTGGTGGCCGGCTCACTGATTGAGTTTAACGCACTGAAAAACCCTGTTGAAGACTTTGACGCAGGCCCAAACAAAGACAAAAACCTCCTCCATGCCAACGACATAAAACCTCGCGACATCGTCGAACTGCATATTGATTGCCGCATGACGGGGGTTGGAGGCGACGACAGTTGGGGGGCGATGCCGCACGAACCATACCTGGTGAGAGCAGGTGCCAAAGGACATAAGTATAGTTTCACCCTGGTACCCTTCGCAACTTCTAAAGAAATTGAAGCAAAAGCTGATCTAAAGTATGAGTGATTTTCCGACACCAGATAAACTAAGCCGGGCTGCCCTTTTTAAAGGCCCGGCTTTTTAATTGAATGGTTTTGAAGAACCCGGGAGTGAGCAGATTGCTGTTATTGTATCTGAAATTGAAAATCAAATATTCAAAATTGAAACCCGCCCGGATTTGATAAGCTTATTTTTGGATGATGGAGAATAGTGACCAATTTCCAGCGTGGAAGGGTTTCACTTTTCGAAACGAATAAAACTGAGCCTAAATAATTATGTGTATGAATGCTACTTCTCAGAAAGTTTCTGTTCTCGAAAAAATCGGATACAGTTTGGGTGACTTGGCTGCCAATCTGATTTTTCAAACCCTGATGACCTTTTTGGCCTTCTTCTATACGGATGTATATAAAATTCCGCCGGGAACAGCCTCGGCCATCATTTTTTCGGGCGGGATGATCGGGGCTTTTTTCAATCCGGTCATGGGGATTATCGCAGACCGCACCACAACCCGATGGGGCAAATTCCGTCCCTGGATTTTATGGACGGCTGTTCCCTTTGGTGTAATGGCCATTCTGGCTTTCAGTACACCCGATTTTGGCCCTGGCGGGAAAGTCGCTTATGCGCTGATCACCTATATGTTGCTGGTGATCGTCTATTCTGCCAACAACTTGCCTTATGCCTCGCTGAGTGGCGTTTTGACCGGCGACATGGCCGAGCGCAACAGCATTTCGAGCTACCGCTTTGTGGCGGTGATGATTGCCCAATTTATCGTGCAGGGCCTACTGTTGCCATTGGTGCTTATTTTCGGCGATGGTGACAAAATCAAGGGCTTTGAAAATACCATGACACTGTTTGCCGTTACAGGGATTATTTTCTTTATTATCACCTTTTTGACAACTAAAGAACGTGTCATTCCAAATCCGGAACAGAAGTCGAGTATAAAGGAAGACGTGGGTGATTTGTTTAGAAACAAGCCCTGGATCGCCATGCTTATCATCACTGTTTTTATTTTTATCACCCTCTCGCTTAAGGGCGGCATGTATGTGTATTATTTCGAAAACTACCTGAGCGAAGTGCATTTGGCTGCATTCCTGGAAGATATCGGTTTTAACGGTTTTATCGCCGGATTGAACGGTATGCTCACCGGGATGGGCCTGCATGGCTTTACCTGGCCTGAAGACGCCCCGACATCAGGTTTCAGTTTGTTTAATGCCGGAGGAATCATCATGATGATTGTCGGGATTACCGTTTCTAAAACATTGGCCGACCGGTTTGGTAAACGCGATGTGTTTGGTATTAGCCTGTTCCTTTCCGCCTTGTGTTTACTGCTGTTTTACTTTTATGCGCCCCGGTCGATCGCACTGGTTTTCATTACGCAACTGGCACACGGTTTTTTCTATGGAATCGGGACGCCGCTTCTTTGGGCCATGATTGCCGACGTGGCCGACTATTCGGAATGGAAAAACAACCGGCGGGCAACGGCCATTATTTTCTCAGCCATGATATTCGGGTTGAAAGCCGGCCTGAGTATCGGCGGGTCGCTGGTCGCCGGAATTCTGGCGCTTTACGGCTACAATGAAGAGCTGGCAGTTCAGTCACCGGAAGCTATTAACGGCATCAAACTCTCGCTGAGCGTTTATCCGACCTTGACATTTTGCGTTGCCGTTGCCTGCCTGTTCTTTTACGAAATCAACAAAAGGATGGAACTTAATATTCAAAAGGAGTTGATGTCCAGGCGAAAATAAGTAACTGTAGAGTTAGTATATTGTTTCAAAAGGATAACTATTAATATGAAGAAATTCTTTCAATTAAGTAAGGTTTTTGTATTTGCTGCGCTGTCGGCAAGTGCATGTAACCCTGCGCAAAAAGAACGGCTGGAACCCTCCTTAAAGGACGCGTTCGCCGGTAAATTTTATATTGGCACAGCTTTGAACGCGCGTCAAATTACCGGCAGGGATTCTGCCGCACTTAAGGTCGTTAAAGAGCAATTCAATGCAATTGTTGCAGAAAATTGCATGAAAAGCGCGGAGATTCAGCCTGTCGAAGGCGAGTTTGATTTTTCGCTGGCCGACCAGTTTGTGGATTTTGGTGAGCAAAACAAGCTTTTTGTCACCGGACACTGCTTGGTCTGGCATTCACAGGCACCGCATTGGTTTTTTACCGACAGCGCAGGCAACGATGTTTCACGTGAAGTGATGATTGAACGCATGAAAAACCATATTTATACGGTGGTAGGCCGTTACAAGGGACGTATTAAAGGTTGGGATGTCGTGAACGAAGCCATCATGGAAGACGGCAGCCTCCGTAAAAGCAAGTTCTATCAAATAGTAGGTAAAGATTTTATCAAACTGGCCTTTCAGTTTGCCCACGAAGCCGACTCCGAAGCCGAATTGTATTACAACGACTACAACGAGTGGTATCCCGGAAAACGTGATTCGATTGTGCAAATGATCCGCAGCATGAAAGCCGACGGAATCAGGATTGACGGAATCGGTATGCAAGGACATGTTGGTTTGGATGGCCCGTCGTTGGAAGACTACGAAGCGGCCATGGTAGCCTATGCCAACGAAGGCGTGAAAGTGATGATAACGGAACTGGACCTGTCTGCTTTACCAAATCGGCGTCGGAATATCGGAGCTGATATCGCTACGAATTTCGAATATCAGAAAGAATTGAACCCCTATGTGGAGGGGCTTCCCGATTCCGTATCGGTTGTCTGGAATAACCGGATGAACGATTTTTTCAATTTATTTTTAAAGCATAGCGACAAGATAAGCCGGGTTACAGCATGGGGGGTTTCTGACGGAGATTCGTGGAAAAACAACTGGCCTGTTCGGGGACGTACGGATTATCCGTTATTGTTTGATCGTAATTACCAGCCCAAACCATTTCTGGTGAAGATCATGGGAGAGTGATGCGAATCTTTTGAATTTATGAGACAAGAAAACATGAAAAAAGCAAGATACCTGGTGCCGCATCTTTATACCGCTGATCCGGCAGTACATGTGTTTAACGGTAAACTGTATATTTACCCCTCGCACGACATTGAGTCGGGCATTCCCGAGAACGACAATGGCGACCATTTTGATATGCGTGACTATCACGTTTTCTCGATGGACGATGTGGAAGGGGAAGTAACCGATCATGGCGTTGTACTCGACGTAAAAGACATCCCCTGGGCAGGGCGCCAGTTGTGGGACTCTGATTGTGCGTACAAAAACGGCAAATATTATCTTTACTTTCCGTTAAAGGATAAAACCGATATTTTCCGCATCGGAGTGGCCATCAGCGATAAGCCCGAAGGCCCGTTCATTCCGCAGGATGCGCCCATGAAAGGCAGCTACTCGATCGACCCCTGCGTGTTCTGCGACGATGACGGGTCTCACTATATGTATTTTGGCGGATTGTGGGGCGGACAACTGCAACGCTACCGAAACAATAAGGCCATTGAATGCGGACACGAACCAAAAGATGACGAACCGGCATTGTCTTCCCTGGTTGCCAGACTGAGTGATGATCTGTTGGAATTCGGCGAAGATCCAAAAAATATTGTTATTCTGGATAAGGACGGCGAGGTATTGAAAGCCGGTGACCACGATCGCCGTTTCTTCGAAGCTTCGTGGATGCATAAGTACCAGGGGAACTATTATTTCTCATACTCCACAGGGAACACGCATAAACTGTGTTACGCGGTTGGCGACAACCCTTACGGGCCTTTTACCTACGGAGGTGTCATCCTGACTCCGGTGGTTGGCTGGACAACGCATCATTCGATTGTTGAGTTCAAAGGAAAATGGTACTTGTTTCATCACGACAGTGTACCCTCAGGTGGCAAAACCTGGTTGCGGAGCATGAAAGTAATTGAACTGGAATATAACGGAGACGGTTCCATCAAAACCAGTGACGGAAAGACTGATTAGATTTCTCATTTTAGGGAAAACTACTTTTTTTGCGGGAGAAGACCAATTCTTGTTTGGTCTTCACTTTTTACTCATAAAATGAATGAAAAGTGTCAAATGGAGAAATTTTTATCTTTCATAAAATGGTTGAGGGCGACGAAAGTGCTTTCAAATATTTCTTTGACACGTATTATGACGACTTATGCAACTTTGTAAACAGTTATATTCGCGATGAAATCATCGCAGAAGATATTGTTCAAAATATTTTTATTTATCTGTGGGAAAAGAAAGAACTACTCCCTTCCAATTGTCCGATTAAATCATACTTATATGCGGCTTCAAAAAATAAAAGCCTGAATTACCTTCGAAATCAAAAAAACAAAGCGCATATCATTGAAAAATTTAAGTCGTTGGAAAGTATTGTTGAATATACCACCGATCAATACCTGGAATTAGAGGAACTAAAGGTGGCTGTCGGGAAAGCTGTTGATCAATTGCCTGAGCAATGCAAAAAAGTCTATCAACAGAGCAGGGATCATGGATTAACAAATAAAGAAATTGCTGCTAAACTGGGGATCTCGTTAAAAACAGTTGAAAACCAGATGACTATTGCCATAAGAAAGATAAAGGAAAATCTAAAATCTTATCGAAGCCTCATGTCCGCCTTTTTCCCTTTCTGCCTGTTTTTTTAAATCTTATTTGGGGGTTGGAAGCCACTTAAGTGCTGTCATAATAACAATGACAACACAGCACAATGGAAAATCGATTTGTGGTTTATCAATTATTCAGAAATATTGCATCAAAAGGTACGGAATATTCAGAAGAAACCCGGCAATGGTTGGCTGATTCTGCAGAAAACAGGAAAATCTACCAAGACCTTCTAAATGTCTGGCGGGTAACGGGAAGTTTCCCGGAGCAGTTTTCTCCTGACAGGCGGAAGGCCTGGCAGAAAGTACAGTACCAGGTCCACTCGCTACGGACAAAGCACTTTTTATTACGAAGAATGGCGCAGATTGCTGCTGCCATTATTGTTGTTTTTCTAAGCATGTGGGCAGGCACAGCGATCGACAGATTGACAGATTCGCCCCGCTATACCGAAATTTTCTCTCCGGCCGGGGAAAAAACACGCATTGTTTTACCCGATAGCTCAGTGGTAATGCTTAACGGCAACACATATGTCAAGTATAGCAACAATTTCGATAAGTATGACCGAACGATTGTTTTGCGAGGGGAAGGGTATTTCGAGGTAAAGAAAGATCTGTCCAAACAATTTATTGTGCGCACGCCGGCCTTTGACATAAATGTTTATGGTACCTCTTTTAATGTTAAAGCATACGAAAACGACCGGACCGCAGAGGTCGCGCTTAATCGGGGAAAGGTTGGTATTGACCGGAATGGGAAAGAAATAGCCCAACTGGATCCCGGACAAGCGGCATTTTTCAATTATGATAAGAATAGACTGGAAATACAAGCAGTGAATGTGGATCTGCTTTCGGCCTGGACAAAAAGTGAAATGGTCTTTGATGAAGAGCCAATGGCCGAAATCGTGAAGTATATTGAACGTTGGTACGGTGTTGAAATTAAAATTTCACCTGCATTGCTGGACGGGCAGTTATATACTTTTAAAGTAAAAACAGAATCCCTTCAGGAAGTCATGAGCTTGATTAATCTGCTCAAACCAATCAAATATACGATTAACGGAAAACAAGTTATTATTACAAAACCATAAAGCTTTGCCAATGAAGAAATAACAAATCGGAGCCTGAGTTGAAATTAAAAAAAGGTTTGCTGCAGCAGCAAACCTTTCACACGTGAATTTATTAACACAGCCTAAGTAGTTAAAGGTTACGCCATAACCTCAATTACACAATAGCTGATTAAACATTACAAAATTATGAAAAAAAAATGTAATTCGGGTAGCTTTTCTATTTACGGAACTGTCCGGAGAAAATTAATTTTAAAGATGAAAATCGTTGGAATACTGATTTGCATTATTGGGCTATCAGGAAGCTATGCTTCGGTACATAGTCAACAAACGAAACTGAACCTGAATGTACAAAACACAACGGTGAAGGATGTTTTAAAACAAATTGAAGATCAATCTGATTATTCCTTCATGTACAACGCGAGCCAGGTCGATGTTTCCCGCAAAGTCGATCTTGATGTTGAAGCAAGTTCTGTCGAACATGTTTTGAACGATATTTTTTCAGGGGAAGATGTATCCTATAAAATCATGAGCCGGCACATCCTGATTTTTTCCAGGACCGAAAATGAAGAATTCGCACAACAGCAAAAGTCTGTTTCCGGGAAAGTAAGCGATTCGTCCAATACACCTCTACCCGGGGTAACTGTTGTCATAGAGGGCGCAAGCAATGGTGCTATTACCGATAACGGAGGTAATTACTCTCTGGACAATGTACCTCCCGACGCTAAGCTGATTTTCTCTTTTGTCGGGATGAGAACCCAGGAAGTTTCCGTTGGAGGACAATCTGTGATCAATGTAACAATGACGGAGGAAATTGTAGATTTGGGAGAGATTGTGGCCGTCGGGTACGGGACTCTGCGGCGGCAGGATCTTACCGGTTCAGTATCGAATTTAACAAGCGAGAAACTTGAATCGAAGCCGGTAAGTAGTATTGAGTCTGCGTTACAAGGACAGGTCCCCGGAGTCTCTGTTGTAAATAACGGAGGGCCTGGCGAATCGCCAACGGTACGGATCAGAGGTATCGGATCTGTCAATTATGCTTCCGATCCGCTGTATGTTATTGATGGTGTTCCTGTGGGAACCCTTAATAATTTTGATGTCAGGGATATGGAGTCTGTTTCCATATTGAAGGATGCGGCTTCTGCAGCTATTTACGGTTCACGTGCAGCTAATGGTGTCGTTCTTATTACGACAAAAAAGGGTAGTCGCGGTGGAAAGATGAAGTTAAGCCTCGACGCATCCACCGGCATTCAAACGGCATGGAATACATTAGATTTGCTGAAACGTGATGATTATATTAAGTTTGGTACTGACTTGTTAACGAATGCCGGGCTGGAACTTCCTTACCGGTTTTCGCACATGAACGATCCGATTTATGAAGGCACTACACAAACATATGCTGAGACAGAGACGGACTGGCAGGATGAAATGTTCCGCACTGCTCAGATTTCTCAACTGAATGTTGATTTATCAGGAGGAGGTCCAACGCATCGCTTCTACACATCATACGGCCGATTTTCTCAGGATGGGATTATGTTGGGAACTGATTATAATCGCCACAGTTTCAGAATCAATACGGACACCGATCTGGGTAAATTTATCACCGTCGGGGAAAGAATAAAAGCATCGTACAGTGAAACTTCAAATGAAAAGGTTTCCGGCGGGCGCACTCAACTAAAACATATGGTCAACCAGGTTCCGTATATACCTGTTTACGACCCGACACTGGAAGGCGGATATCGTTCTGCAAATGCCAATGATGGTACCGATCCTGAAAATCCTGTACGTATCGCACTCATGGATAAAAACCATACATACATCGTCAATTTAGTTGGAAATGCTTTCGTTGACATTCGAATTACTGATTGGTTAAAGTTCCGCTCAACCGTTGGGATTGAATATACCGCCAACAGACAAGTTACTGACAATCCTATTTATAGCGATGGTTATAACCAAAGAACTTACCATGAGGTTATCGATAACCGGTATACCTATTTGTCGCAGATCTATACCAACCAACTAACTTTCGACCGCACTTTTGGAAAACACTATGTTAATGCAGTAGTTGTGGGAGAGCAACAAACAACAAAAAATACAGTACTGAACGGTTCCGGCAGACAGACAACAAACGACATTAGTCAGCTAACAGGTTCGAGCTCTCAGTCTCTTGACGGTACTTTAACCGAAACTGCACTTTTATCCTATGCCGGAAGGTTAAATTATACGTATGCCGATAAATATTTGCTGAGCGCTTCTATTCGTCGTGATGGTTCATCGGTATTTGCCCCGGGCAAAAAGTGGGGGTATTTCCCGGGCGCTTCGGTGGGTTGGGTGATAAGCAACGAAAATTTCATGAGCGATGTATCCGCCATATCGAACCTGAAATTACGGGCGAGCTACGGAAGCCTTGGCTTTAACGCGGTTGGAGCTTACCCGTGGCAGTCGTCTGTTTATACCAACACTTCCGCGGTATTCAATAACACGGAATATACCGGCGCATATTACAATAAACTGGCGAATGAAGACCTGGAGTGGGAAATTACAAAAATGACAAACGTCGGTTTTGACCTTGCATTACTGAATAATTCCATTATTTTTTCGGCAGAGTATTATACCCGTAAAGTGGACAACCTGATTGTCAATAATCCCTTACCTACTTCAATGGGATTTTCTGTGAACCCGGTGGCCAACGTAGGCGCCATGAAAAACTGGGGGTATGATTTTACCGCCGGCTATTCGAAACAGGAAGGTGAATTTAATTATTCAGTGAGCGCAAATATCAGCTTTATCAACAATGAAGTGAAGAGCCTGAGTGTCGGGGCTCCATCGATTGAAGTTGGCGGAGTAACCTCCGACTACGGCGGTTACAATATTACCCGGACAGAAAAAGGGCATCCGATTCAGGGCTTTTATGGCTGGGTAACCGATGGAATTTTTCAGGAACAATCAGAAATTGATGACTTAAATGATAAAGCCGGCGATGCAGGATATTACCAAACGTCAGACACAAAGCCAGGTGACATCAAATTTAAGGATCTGGACGGAAATCACTATATCGACGATGAGGACCGTACTTATATCGGCAGCTACCTGCCTGATTTCACCTACGGCATAAACTTTACAGCAGAATATAAAGGGTTCGATGCCTCATTGTTTATCCAGGGTGTTCAGGGGAATGACATCTACAATGGAACAAAAGTTCTTACCCAGGGAATGATGCGTTTATTTAATCAGGATGAAGCTGTACTTAACGCCTGGAGCGATACGAATAAAAACACTGATATTCCAAGGGCTGTCAGTGGTGACCCCAATCATAATACACGTACCTCCAACCGGTTTGTTGAAGATGGTTCCTATATGAGGATCAAAAATCTTACAATAGGGTACAATCTTTCAGAAAATATGTTGTCAAAGGTTTTAAAAGGAGTATGTTCCGGGTGCCGGTTATATGTAACGGCCCAGAACCTGCTGACGTTTACTAACTATTCGGGGTATGATCCGGAAATCGGAGCGTCGTCTGACTATTCCGGTACAAATGCCACATTGCTTCAGGGGGTAGATTTCGGTTTTTATCCGCAACCCAGGACCTTTATATTTGGTATTCATGCTTCTTTTTAAATCATTAATTTATCAACACTAAAAGCTAAAACAATGAAAATTGCGATTAAGAGAGAGCAAAGCCAAACTTGTTTGGGCTTTGCCGAACGTGAGCAATTTGCCGGCATTAGCCGGAAAAATACGATTAAGAGAGAGCAGAAGCCAAACTTGCTTGAGGCGCTGCCTGGCGCAAGTAATTTGCGCAAAGCGAAAATCAACTATTGTATCCCCGTGTTCCTGATCTTTATTATGCTGGTTACCGCGTGCGATGAAAGCTTACTGGATAAGACAAACCCAAACCAGTATACGGTCGACCAGTATTATGAGGATGCATCACAGTTGACTGCAGCAACGAATGGAATTTACAGCGAATTTTACGGCGCTGCTTTGTGGGGCAGGATGATGCAATATTTCTCAGATTGTCGTGCCGATGAGCACAGCGCAGGTGGTGGTCAGATTGAAACACACAACGCGCAGTTGCTTAACGGATCGTATGACAACGGGAACTATACGATTCAGGTAGTCTGGAGAGGACTATACCGGATGATCCACAGGGCGAATGCCGTGATCGAATACGGTCCGCAAATTGTCGATATTGACGCTGACTTGTTAAAACAACGGGTTGGTGAAGCTAAATTTTTACGTGCCTGGGCCTATTATTATTTAGTTGTGAACTGGGGCAAAATACCAGTTTATACCGAAACCGCAAAAACATCCGATGATGCCAAGCCTCTTTCCGAAGAATCGGCCGTTTATGAACTTCTTGAATCTGATTTAACTGCAATTATAAACGATCTGCCGGTATCATCAAGCGATTTAGGCCGGGCGACCAAAGGGGCCGCTCAATTGCTTCTGGCCCGGGTTTACATGCATCAGGGGAAATATAGCGACGCCAGGACCGTATTGGAGGCTATTTATAGTACCCAAACGTATGAACTTGTGGATAATTATGCCGATAATTTTAGGGAAGAAAGTGAATACAATAAGGAATCCATTTTTGAAATTAGTTTTGCCGGATCCGGTTTTGCATGGGGTGAAGACGGCGATAACACGAATACCAGGTCAACGATTATGTTCCAGGACTACAGCCCTGTAGGTTGGAGAAACTGTATTTTGTCCAATAAGCTTCTTAACGACTTTGAGAGTCCGTACTACGGTGACGCAAAAGAAGATCCCCGTTTACGCGAAACGGCTTACTTTACGGGCGACACTTATGGCCCGTCCGGTTCTCCTATCGTTCTTACCGACGCCATACAAAATGGTTATTCCTCCGTTTTCCACGGCCAAACAATAAAAGCAAGCTGGAAAAAATATTCTCCCATGTATAAATTAGATCCGGGAGGATACTATCAGTCCAATATCAATTACCGGAATATGCGCTTTGCAGAAGTCATTATAAAACTTGCCGAATGTGAAAATGAAGTCGGTACACAGGAAAAAGCAATCGCGTATTTAAACGAAATACGCGACCGTGCCAGTGTTTCAATGCCACATTATCCCACCGGCAGGTATGTCTGTAACAGTAAGGATGAAGTGATGCGGGCAATTATGCACGAAGAATCCGTTGAATTCTCAAACGAAAAGCTAAGGGCTTTGGACCTTGCACGCTGGAGAAAGAATAGCAAGTTCTCAACCCTCAATCCGGATCCGATTTCTTACATAGCATCGGACCCAGGTAAAGCTTATCTGGTCCTTCCTCTTGAAGAGACCAGCACAAACACGAACATCGATTAGATCAGAAATTAAGTTAGGTGGGTGACAAGAAAATTGTCACCCACTGGTTTATTCCCATTTTGGGCCGGCGAACCTTCCCCATTCAGGGGAGCGATGTCCCCCCGCATAAGGCGCCCTCCTGTTGATAAAACTGGGTTTCAACCACAATGGCGACACATTCCTTTGTTTTTTATCCAAATTTTAAAATCATATATCTAAAATTAAAAATCCGGAAGGCTTCAATCGTTTAATTTTATGTTCAGATATTCATCTTTAAAACTAACTTTAAATTGACCATGAAACAAATCGTTCTTTCAGCTTTTTTTCTTTTGCTGTTTGGCCCGACGGCTTATTCGCAAAACGAGATTAAAGATGTCCCGGCGGGTTTCGATAAAGTCCGTACGGACATTCCCCACGGGAAAATTGATACCATTACCTATCATTCGACAACAGTTGAGACCAACCGGAAAGCCCTTGTTTATACTCCTCCCGGTTATTCGAAGGAAAAAAAATATCCTGTGCTTTATTTATTGCATGGCATTGGCGGTGACGAACGTGAATGGCTCAACGGCGGTCAGCCGCAGGTAATTCTGGATAACTTATACGCTGAAAGGGAAACAGAGGCTATGATCGTGGTCATGCCTAACGGCCGCGCTATGAAAGACGACCGCGCCGGGGGAAATATTATGGCTCCCGATAAGGTTCAGGCATTTGCCACATTTGAACAGGACCTGTTGAACGACTTAATTCCCTTTATTGAGGAGACATATCCCGTTGTTAAAGACCGTGAGCATCGTGCTATCGCAGGTTTGTCGATGGGAGGAGGGCAGTCGCTGAACTTCGGTTTGGGTAACCCGGACCAGTTTGCCTGGGTTGGCGGTTTTTCTTCTGCTCCCAATACCAAAGCGCCCGAAACGTTAGTCCCCAATCCGGGTGAAGCGAAAAAGCAATTGAAATTGCTTTTTATTTCATGTGGTGACCAGGACAACCTCATCAGCTTCAGCAGTCGCACCCATGATTATTTGCAGGCAAACCAGGTTCCTCATATTTATTATATAATTCCCGGCGGGCATCATGACTTTCAGGTTTGGAAAGCCAGTCTTTACATGTTTTCGCAGTTGCTTTTCAAACCGGTTGAACCTTTTTAACGGACCGAAAATGAAAATCAACCCGGCTTTCGTCTTACTGATCTGTTTTTTTTGGGTTTTGGGGGAACTTCATGCACAGGATAAACTTTATCCGAATGAATTTCCGCTCAGCGATGTAAAACTACTTGACGGACCCTTTAAACATGCCCGCGATAGAAATATTCAGACACTTTTACAGTATGATGTTGACCGCTTACTGGCTCCTTACAGGAAAGAGGCCGGTTTGCCGGCTAAAGCGTCGGGGTACTCCAACTGGGACGGACTGGATGGGCATGTTGGCGGTCATTACCTCACGGCAATGGCGATGAATTATGCGGCGACCAATGATACTGAATGCAAGAGGCGATTGGAATATATGATCTCCGAACTCAAGGCCTGTCAGGATGCAAATGCAATAAATCATCCGGATTGGGGAAAAGGATATGTTGGCGGGGCCCCGAACAGCAAAGCAATATGGAGTACCCTTCAGCAAGGAGATTTTGCCGCATATCGTTCGGCCTGGGTACCGTGGTATAATGTACATAAAATGTATGCCGGTCTGCGCGATGCCTGGTTATATACAGGTAATGAAGAGGCCAAAGCCATTTTTCTGAAATTCTGCGATTGGGCCTTAAACGTCACAGCTGCCCTGACAGACGACCAAATGCAATCAATGCTTGATACGGAGCCTGGCGGGATGAATGAAATTCTCGCTGATGCCTGCCAAATGACGGGTGATGAAAAATACATGGCGGCTGCAAAACGATTTTCGCACAGGATGTTACTGGACGCCATGGCGGCTGGCAATGATAATCTGGATAATAAACATGCCAATACGCAGGTTCCCAAGGCAGTTGGTTTTCAGCGGATCGCGGAGCTTTCGCACGATGAAAAATATGCTGAAGCAGGCAGTTTCTTTTGGGAAACCGTCACCGGAAACCGGACCCTGGCTTTCGGAGGAAACAGCAGAAGGGAGTTTTTCCCAGGTGTGTCTGCATGCACCGATTTTATAAATGATGTTGAAGGACCCGAATCGTGCAACACCTATAACATGCTTAAATTGACCGAAGACTTATTCCGTTTCAATCCTTCGGAAAAATATGTCAGTTTCTACGAAAGGGCGCTATACAACCACATTTTATCTACCCAACATCCTGAGCATGGTGGTTATGTCTATTTTACACCCGTAAGGCCACGCCATTACCGGGTTTATTCGGCCCCGAATGAAGCCATGTGGTGTTGTGTTGGCAGCGGTATGGAAAATCATGGAAAATTCAATCAGTTTATCTATACCCGTCAGCAGGATTCGTTGTTTTTAAACCTGTTTGTTGCTTCGGAACTGAACTGGAAGGAAAAAGGAATAAAAATCAGGCAGGAAACCAAATTTCCAAATGAAGAACAGACCAAACTGACCATAACCGAAGGTTCTGCACAATTTAAATTACTGGTTCGTTATCCGTCATGGGTAAAAGACGGGGCTTTAAGTATCGTGGTCAATGGAAAAGCAATGGCATACAAGGCTCATCCATCATCGTATGTTGCCATTGACCGTTTATGGGAAAAAGGGGATGAAGTAAAGATTTTGCTGCCCATGCATAATTCGATCGAGCAATTGCCCAATGTATCCAATTACTTTGCGTTTTTGCATGGTCCTGTCTTGCTGGGAGCAAAAACCGGCACCGAAGAATTGAAAGGCCTTGTTGCCGATGACAGCCGGTGGGGCCATATCGCCGGAGGGGAAAAATTACCTGTTAACAAAGCGCCTGTCATTATTGAAGATGATATTTCAGGAATAGCCGGTAAACTGATTCCGGTAAAAGACAGGCCATTGACCTTTATCGCGGACGGTTTAAAAATGGTTAATCCGGTAAAACTGCAACTGGAACCTTTCTATCAGATCCACGATGCGCGTTATATGATTTATTGGATGACTCTCACCGGGACGCAGTACCAATCATATCTGGATTCTGTAGCGCAACAGGAAAAGGAAGAACTGGAACTTCAAAAACGGACTGTTGACTTTGTTGCACCCGGCGAACAGCAACCCGAAGCGGACCATTTCATGCAAAAAGAAAAATCGTCAGCAGGAAATCACCTGGATGAATTTTGGCGTGATGCCCGTAACGAAGGGTATTTCAGTTATAACATGGCAACAAATTCAGAGACAGGACTGAGCTTGATTGTGCGGTACTGGGGAGCGGAATGGGGAAACAGGAAGTTTGATATTTATATTGATGACGAAAAGCTGCTGACCGAAGATAATACGGGGCGATGGAATCAATCCAGATTTTTCGATGTCGCATATGCCATTCCCGACCCGATGGTGAAGGGGAAAGATCATATCCGGGTGAAATTTCAGGCTTTGCCCAACTTTACGGCGGGACCGGTTTATTATATCCGGTTGGTCAGGAAATAGCCAGGGAATCAAGTTAAAGACAACAATGCTAATAACAGAACCAATAAAACGTAACCTATGATAAACAAGATTTTAGCCACCATAAGCGCAGGCGTCTTATGTGTTGGACTACACGCTCAAAACCCGATTATTAAACACATATTCTCGGCAGACCCGGCCCCCCTGGTTTATAACGACACCGTTTTTCTCTATACCGGGCATGATGTGGCCTCAACCGAAGCCACCAATTACAGGATGGCCGATTGGTATGTGTTTTCTTCAACCGATATGGTAAACTGGAACGACCACGGGCCTTGCTTGTCGCCCGGGACATTTTCCTGGGCAACAGGCGATGCGTATGCAGCACAGTGCGTAGAACGGAACGGGAAGTTCTATTGGTATGTTTCAACCTTTCACAAAGAAAACGAGGATAGCAAAGGTGGCGCTGCTATTGGAGTAGCCGTTTCAGATAGACCAACAGGCCCGTTCAGGGATGCCATCGGAAAAGCGTTAATCACCAACCAGATGACCACGGATATGAAACACGGATGGGATGACATTGATCCCACAGTTTTCGTTGATGACGATGGACAGGCCTATCTTTACTGGGGCAACGGAAGTTGCAAACGGGTAAGACTGAAAGACAATATGATTGAAACAGATGGCCCGATCACCGCATTTAAACCGGAGAATTTTATAGAGGGACCATGGCTTTACAAAAGAAATGGCTTGTATTACCTGGTTTACGCCGGTGCAGGGACAAAACCGGAAATGATCGAATATTGTACGGCCGAAAGCCCTGAAGGGCCATGGAATTACAGGGGAATTATTCAGGAGAATGTTCCTAACTGCTTTACCACCCATCCAGGCATTGTGGATTATAAAGGCAAAAGCTATTTCTTTTACCATAACGGAGCACTCCCGACCGGGGGAAGTTACCGGCGCTCAATTTGTGTCGATTACATGTACTACAATGAAGACGGGACAATCAGGAAAGTGGTTCAAACCAACGAGGGGGTTAAGCCTGCATTTCAGCATTAACGATTCGCGTTGCAAGGGATTTAAAGAATATTACAACCAAGAAGAGAACGTATGAAGTACAAAATTCTGCTCATTTTATTCGCAGTGTTGATGACTGTTTATGCTGCGCAGTCTCAGTCAACGATAATTGAAGATTTTAAACCTTCTTCAGCAAACCAGGAAGGGAAGGAGTATCCTCAGGTAAATTCAGAAGGCAGGGTGCGTGTTCAAATTTCTGCACCTGGGGCGCATAACGTTCAGCTCGATATTGGTGCTGTCAAATACGACTTGATTAAAAACGAAAACGGGGTTTGGACCGGAGAATCAGCGCCCCAGGACGAAGGATTTCACTATTACCAACTGAATATCGACGGTGCATCCGTACCCGATCCGGGGAGCCTTTATTTTTATGGTGCCGGCCGCTGGGGAAGCGGTATTGAAATCCCGGCTAAAGATCAGGACTTCTATGCGCTTAAAAATGTGCCGCACGGACAGGTGCGGGAGCATATTTATTTCTCGAAAACCAACAACAGCATGCGCCGTTGTTTTGTATATACCCCACCCGGATATGAAAAGGATGCCCAGGTGCGTTACCCGGTACTGTATTTGCAACACGGTGGCGGAGAAAATGAAACGGGTTGGTCGGCCCAGGGCAAAGCCGGTCTTATTATGGATAATCTGATTGCTGCGGGTAAGGCCAGGCCTTTTATCATCGTCATGGACAATGGAAGCTGGCGTTTGCCTGACACGCCGAGGGCCGAACGCACACCAGGTTCATGGCCTCCAAAAGGTTGGGCAGATGGTTTTACGAAGACACTTTTGGAAGACATTGTTCCCATGATCGACGAAAACTACCGTACCTTGGCCGATCAAAAGAACCGCGCCATGGCCGGATTATCGATGGGCGGTATGCAAACCCGTGTTATTACGCTGGCCAATCCCGGTGTATTTTCACATGTCGGTATTTTTAGCGGAGGCAGTATTAGCCCGGAAGATGTTGAAAATGCTCCCGGGTTTAAAGAAAAAATCAAACTTTTATTCATCAGCTATGGCAGCCACGAACTGGAAAACCCACGACGTGGCTTCGGAGGCGATCCTAAGGCAAACACCGATGCGCTTAAAAAGGCCGGTATGAATGTTCGTTTTTATGTATCGCCGCAAACGGCTCATGAATGGCAAAGCTGGAGACGCAGCTTGTATGAGTTTGCGCCACTATTATTCAACGATTAAACGATAAATGTATGAAAAATTACACCGTATTTTTAGTTTTATTACTGACCATATCCGGTTCACTGTGTTTGTCACAGACAAGCGAGCCGGCAATTATCGAAGACTTTAGACCTTCAACCTTAAATCAGCCCGGGAAAGAGTACCCGAAGGTTAATTCTCAGGGTTATGCACGATTCCGTATTGAGGCCCCCGAGGCGCAAAGCGTAAGTGTCAGCCTTGGGTTGGGAGGCAAAGGAGGAACTAAGCTAGCCAAAGCTGAGGATGGTTCCTGGATGGGTACAACCGGGGGCCCTATGGACGAGGGTTTTCATTACTATCATCTGACAATTGATGGCGGAACGTTTAACGACCCCGGAGCTTTAAATTTTTACGGTTCAACCCGCTGGGAAAGCGGAATCGAAATACCCGCCCACGATCAGGACTTCTACGCACTGAAAGACGTGCCTCACGGTAATGTGCAGCAGATCCTTTTCCCGTCAAAGAGCACAAAAACGTCACGTCGTGCATTTGTTTATACCCCGCCCGGTTACAATAAGGAGCAGGAAGAACGTTTTCCGGTGCTGTATCTGCAACATGGCTGGGGCGAGGATGAAACCGCGTGGAGTAACCAGGGGCATGCCAATCTGATCATGGATAATCTTATTGCTGAAGGTAAAATAAAACCTTTCATGATCGTGATGACCTACGGAATGACCAACGAGATCAAGTTTGGCGGCCTCAGGAATTTCGATATTACCCCATTTCAAACGGTGCTGGTCGAAGAATTGATCCCTTATGTCGACGCCAATTTTAATACAATAGCCGATCAGTCTCATCGTGCCATGGCAGGCCTGTCAATGGGTGGTATGGAAACGAAGACGATCACGCTTAACAAACCTGAGATATTCTCCCATTACGCGTTATTAAGTGGCGGAGTCTATTCTCCTGATGATATCAAAGACAAGTCGGAAGTCAAACTTATCTTCCTCAGTTGCGGGAGTAAAGAGCGACCGGAGGGTGTGAAGAATGCTGTTGTTGCCCTGAAAGATGCCGGCTTTAATGCTGTCTCATACGTTTCTGAAAACACAGCTCATGAGTTCCTGACCTGGCGGCGGAGCCTGCATGAACTTGCACCACTTCTGTTTAAGGATTAATTAGAGAAAAATATGAAGACATTCATTTTGATTTCGACAGCAGTCGTATTGATCATGGCCGGTTGTTCTGAGCTTCCTCCGGAACAGGTAAAAGTTGAACAAGGAATTGTAGCGGGAACAGTAGAAGATAGCTTACGGGTTTTTAAAGGAATCCCGTTTGCAGCTCCACCTGTAGGCGAATTGCGCTGGAAAGCTCCGCAGCCTGCCGAAACATGGGAAGGTGTGAAGACAACCACAGCATTCGCCCCGGCCCCCATGCAGGGAGGAAATCCTCCGTCGGGTAAAAGCGAAGACTGTTTGTACCTGAATATCTGGACTCCGGCAAAATCGGATAAGGAAAAAATTCCCGTGCTGGTTTGGATTTACGGTGGCGGGTTTAGCTTTGGATGTACTTCCGAGCCGGTATATACAGGTGAGAAACTGGCAAAAAAAGGGGTTGTGCTGGTCAGTATTGCCTACCGGGTGGGGCAGTTGGGATTTTTGGCCCATCCGGAATTGAGCGCCGAAAGCCCAAATAAAGTTTCAGGGAATTACGGTTTGCTCGACATGATCGCCGGCCTCCGGTGGATACAAAAGAACATTGCTGCGTTTGGCGGCGATCCGGGCAAGGTGACCATTTTTGGCGAATCGGCCGGTGGCATAGCGGTAAGTATGTTGTGCGCATCGCCACTTGCGAACGGTTTGTTCCAGGGGGCGATCTCGCAGAGTGGCGGTTCATTTGGGCCAACACGGCCAACAACCTTTCCGGGAGAGAATATGAAAACCCTTCAGCAGGCTGAAGAGGCGGGAATTGAGTATGCCCAAAAAGCCGGCGTTTCAGGCGTGGCTGAGTTACGCGAAATCGAAGCCGGCAAACTTCCGGCGGGTATGGGAATGGGAGGTGCCTGGCCAATTGTTGATGGCTATGTCGTTCCCGATGATCAGTTCAGGTTATATGAAGCCGGAAAATATAATGATACCCCCATTCTTGTTGGTTATAATTCTGACGAAGGGGCAAGTTTCTCGCGGGAAAAGACTCCGGAAGAGTACATAAACGGAGTTAAGTTGCGATATGGCAAGTTTGCCGAAGAACTGGTGAAAGCATATCCTGTCGGTGAAAATGCCGTTCCGAAAACCGCCCGCGACCTGGCCCGGGATGCCGCCTTTGGCTGGCAAACCTGGAGTTGGGCCCGGCTTCACGCAAAAACAGGAAAATCGAAAGTCTATTATTATTATTTCGATCAGCATCCCGATTATCCTGAAGATTCTCCGCGCTACGGTTATGGTTCACCTCACGGTCAAGACGTGGCTTATGTCTTCGGCCATCTTGACGCATCAAATCCTCAGACTACCTGGAGTGATTCGGAAATCTCGGAAGCCATGGTAACCTATTGGACAAATTTTGCCAAATACGGTGATCCGAACAGTGAGGGTGTGCCGGAGTGGCCGGCTTTCAGCGATGCCAATCCGGCAGTGATGTATTTTAACCAGATGCCATATCCGGGGCCGGTTCCCGATGCCGAATCGCTTCAGGTACTGGATCGCTACTTCGAATGGCGAAGGTCTCCCGAAGGTGCGGCCTGGGCTAATTAAATTTACCGAATTGCAGGCATTATAAAACAATAAAACAATGAAAATAAGAATTCGAACAATCATAACAGCCGTGTTTATTTTATCGGGCACGATCGCTTTTTCTCAAGATCCTGATTTCCACATTTATTTGTGCTTTGGGCAATCGAATATGGGTGGTGCAGCCCAGGCTGAAGCACAGGATTCGCTGGTCGATGTACGCTTTCAGATGATGAGCGCCATGGATTGCCCCGACAAAGGAAGAAAAATGGGGAGTTGGTACACGGCAACTCCTCCTTTGTGCGATTGCCGGGCAGGTATTTCTCCTGCTGATTATTTTGGCCGCACGCTCATTGAAAATTTACCATCAAACATAAAAGTAGGGATCATTAACGTTTCTGTCGGAGGTTGTAAAATCGAACTGTTCGACAAGGACAATTACCAATCGTATGTTGAAACGGCTCCCGACTGGATGCGGAACTGGATTGACAATTACGGGGGAAATCCATACGGAAGGCTTGTCGAAATCGCTAAACTGGCACAGAAAGATGGTGTAATCAAAGGTATCTTAATGCACCAGGGCGAGTCGAATCCTAACGATACACTTTGGACACTCAAGGTTAAAGCAATTTACGACAATCTTAAGTTGGACTTAGGGCTCGGTACTGAGAATATTCCATTGCTTGCCGGTGAGTTATTAAGCGCAGAATACAAGGGCAGGTGTGCCGGGTTCAATCAGTTCATTGCTCAATTGCCCGATGTTGTTCCAAACGCATATGTTATTCCTTCTGACGGATGTCCCGGCAAACCCGACGGATTACATTTTACTGCGGAAGGGTACCGGATACTGGGTGAAAGGTACGGTGAAAAAATGCTCTCGCTATTAGAGGAATAATAGCGTAAATACCCTTAATATCAAATCTGAACCATGATACAATTGAACAGGAGAAGGGCCGTTTTTGCGATAACAGCTTGTTTGACGACAATGTCGTTACAAGCCCAAAACCCCATTATCCAAACCAGTTATACCGCCGACCCGGCGCCAATGGTGCATAACGGCACGGTTTACGTGTACACCTCTCACGATGAGGACCAGACAATAAAAAACTTTTTTACCATGAACGACTGGCGATGCTATTCTTCGACCGACATGGTGAACTGGACTGACCACGGAGCGGTTTTGTCGTACAAAGATTTTGAATGGTCGCGCGGCGATGCGTGGGCCGGTCAATGTATTTACAGAAATGGTAAATACTATTATTACTTGCCGGTGAATCAAAAAAACGGTGGAAATGCCATTGGGGTTGCGGTATCTGACAGTCCGACAGGTCCTTTTAAAGATGCCATTGGCAAACCCTTGCTGGCGGGTTATGGATATATTGATCCAACCGTATTCATCGATGATGATGGACAAGCCTTTTTATATTGGGGAAACCCAAACCTTTGGCACGTAAAGTTGAATGAAGATATGGTTTCGTACGATCAGGAATATGGTATTGTTAAGGAAGACTTAAAAGATGAGAATTTTGGGTATCGCTCCAAAAAAACAGACAACCGGACAGCGGCTTACGAAGAAGGCCCTTGGTTATATAAACGCAACAACTTGTACTATTTGCTGTATCCGGCAGGCGGGGTTCCCGAACATTTGGCTTATTCAACGGGTAAAAGCGTTACAGGCCCCTGGACTTATGGCGATACCATCATGCACGTCATTCAAAAAGGGGGAGCTTTCACCAATCATCCCGGATTAATTGATTTTAAAGGGAAATCTTATTTATTCTACCATAACGGTGCACTGCCCGGGGGTGGTGGTTTTAAACGCTCGGTTTGTATTGAAACGTTTGAATTTAATGCCGACGGGTCAATTCCATTGATTGCCCCCACGAAAGAAGGCGTTATTGAGAGCGCAGCCAATTTAAATCCATATACGCGGGTGGAGGCTGAAACTATTGCCTGGTCAGAAGGTTTGAAAACGGCTTCAGACAAGCAAACAGGTGTATACGTGACTCAGGTCGATAACGGCGATTACATCAAGATACGCAGTGTTGATCTTGGTAAAGGAGCCAGAAAATTTGAAGTGAGCGTTGCTTCTGCATCGGCCGGCGGCCGTATCGAAATTCGTCTCGGTGATGTCGATGGCGAATTATTGGGCGTTTGTGAAGTGGAGAATACAGGCGGTTGGCAAAATTGGGCCGTACAATCATGTCAGGTAAAGAAAGCAAAGGGAGTTCACGACCTCTGCCTGGTTTTCAAAGGGGACGAAGGCGATTTGTACAACTTCGACTGGTGGAAATTTAAGTAGCTAACGACAACAATACAAAATTATGCCACATAAAGATAGTTCTTACCGTGCTATGGCGACGGTTTTCATTGGCGCATTATTGACCGTTATGGGGGCCAACGCCTACAGCCAGAGCAAAGTACTCGCCCATTGGCGTTTTGAGCAAATTCAGCACCTTCAGGGCGACACGACTACGCTTTCAGTGGCAGGACAACCGCTCACAGCGGGCGACCGTGGCCCCGCCGAACCGCAACCTTACATTTTCGATGAATCCGGTAATGGCAACTTCCTGCAGGTACGTGGTTCACGCCCTTCAACGATTGTTTTTTCCGACCATGTCCCGATTGCTTTGGTAGAAGGTAAGCCGAACACGCGGTCGCTTTCCATAAAGAAAGGAGAGTATCTTGTTACCTACGACCGCCCGCTTGCTTATTACGACCTGCGGAAAAGCTGGACAATTGAAGCCAGTGTGATGTGTAATCTGCCTGGTACCGAACAGGTATATCTCTGTAGGGAAGGGGCTAACGGCCAGTTGGCTGGTGATGTTTCCCTTGGGTTCGACAACATGCACAAAAAATATTTTGCAGAAGTGATGTGCGCCGACGGTGTGCCGCGCCGCATTGTAGCTGGCGATGAGGTCGAAGTCGGTAAATGGTACGATGTTCGTGCACAAGCGAACTATGACATCGAAAAAGACCAAACCACGCTGCAAATTGAGGTAAAAACCTCGCCCGAAAAGAGCTTTGGCAATCCGGAATCAATCACGTTCAATGGTCCTGCCATGCGCAGCGATGCCGGAACCTGGGTAATTGGCCGCGGCTTTCCCGGCGGTTTTCCCAACAGTCTGGCCGTACTCGACGGGGGCATCGACGAAGTAAAGATTTCAGGAGAAGCCATGCCACGTGTGCCCGGACAAAACCCACTCTTTACCGATGCTTTTACTGCCGACCCGGCTGCACTGGTTGTTGGAGACAGGATTTACGTTTACGTGGGCCACGACAAAGCTTCACCGGGCGGTTGGTTCAATATGCCTGAATGGCTTTGCTATTCAACCACTGATATGCAAACCTGGACTGCCCACGGCCCTGTTCTGGCTGCCGGGGATTTTGTCAACGCTAACCCGGGGGCTGCATGGGCGGCGCAAGTGGTGGAAAAAGATGGCAAATATTACTTCTATGTAACCCTTGACCGAAAAGAAGGGCATTTCATTACCGTTGCGGTGGGCGATTCCCCAACGGGGCCGTTCAAAGAGGCTCGTCCGGGACAGCCGCTTATTACCGACGACATGACGACCGATTCGCACCGGTGGAATTCAGATATCGATCCGACGGTTATCATCGACGGCGATGGTACTCCCTGGATGGCCTGGGGCAACGGCGACTGCTACATGGTGAAACTAAAGCCGAACATGGTTGAACTTGATGGTCCGGTTACTAAGGTGCCGTTTAGAAATTACTCCGAAGGCCCATGGCTTTTCAAGCGCGGCAACCGCTATTACAATGTTTACGCTGCCGACGCACCCGGTGTACAACCCGAGCAGATGTGTTACGCTACCGCACCAAAAATTACAGGGCCGTGGACCTATGGCGGTTTTGTAACCGGCCCGGCAAAGCACGGGTTCACCATACATCCGGCTGTTATTGAATTTAAGGGACAGTGGTATTTCTTTTACCACGATGGTTCGTATGCTCTGGACGGAACACCCGGTGGCGATTGTCGCCGCCAGGTGTGTGTGGAATACCTGTACTTCAATAAAGATGGAAGTATCAAACCAATTACCCTCACCGTTGAAGGGGTTAGTGTAAAGCCGAAAAAATAATCAAAAAAAGAATCGATGAGGAAATTACGATATATCCTTTATTTTATGGCTGCTGCCATTGTTGTCAGCGCTCAAAATCCGGTAATACAAACGGTTTTTACTGCCGATCCGGCTCCACTGGTACATAACGATACCTTGTACCTTTTTACCGGACACGATGAGGATAGCGCCACGCAGAAGGGGTTTGTGATGAAAGATTATCTCTGTTTTTCAACTACCGATATGGTAAACTGGACCCATCATGGCCCTGTCTTTTCGACTGAATCTCTTGGATGGGCAGCACCCCTCAATGCGAATGCTGCCGAGGTTACTTACCGGAACGGGAAGTTCTACTATTACATTTCACCATGGAGCGCTTTGCCCGATGGGGGCGATTGTATTGCAGCAGGAGTTGCCGACTCACCCTACGGACCTTATAAAGACGCCCTTGGCAAACCATTGATTTCAAATGGACAGACGAACTATTCAAAACATCCCTGGGAGGACATTGACCCAACGATTTTGATCGACGACGATGGCCAGGCCTACATGTACTGGGGCAACAACTCATTGTACTGTGTAAAATTGAATGAAGATATGACTTCGTATTCGGGCGATATTGTCACTTTTGATATCAAAGACAAGGCTGCTTTTGGACCCGATTACGAGGAGGCCCCGTGGGTATTTAAACGCAATGGCATTTATTACCTGCTTTATGCTGCACATATTCCCGAAGCTGTTTATTATGCCACCGCCAATTCCCCGCTTGGCCCCTGGAAGTATGGTGGATTGGTAATGAAAGCTTTTGCGCAGGGCTCTATGGGCAATCATCCCGGGGTGGCCAATTACAAAGGCAACTGGTACTTTTTCTATATGAACGAAGATTTACCAAATGGACACTCCAAACGCCGCGCAGTGAATGTAATACCTTTTGATTTTAACCCCGATGGTTCAATTTCTGAACTGGCACATAGCAAGGCTGGAGTAACGAATGCGGTCTCAAATCTGAACCCCTACAAAAGAACTGAAGCTGAAACTATTGCGTGGGCCGAAGGTGTTGAAACCCTAAAGGATGATAAAACCGGTGTTTACGTAAGTGACATCAACAATGGCGACTACATTAAAGTGCGCAGTGTTGATTTCGGCAAAGGGGCAAAGAAATTTGAAGCATCAACAGCTGCAATTGCCGATGGCGGAAGTATTGAAATCCGTATTGATAGCCTGGATGGAGCTTTATTGGGGATTTGCCCTGTGAAAAAATCAGGTAGCTGGCAAGACTGGAAATTGCAATCGTCAAAAAGTAAGCGAATTGAAGGGGTACACGATGTGTATTTCGTGTTTAAAGGAAGTGAAAGCAATATGTTCAACTTCGATTGGTGGAAAGTTAAGTAGTAAAAACCAAATGAATAATCAACAGATGAAAAGAAATATAATTATCCTGTCGTTTTTAATCGTCTTTTCTGTTTTGGGCTATTCCCAATCGTATCAAAAGACCGGTTTGGGTGTCAAAGCTAAAATCAATTCAATAGACGTGGAGATTCAGTTTTATGGATCGTCAATCGTTCGGGTTGTAAAATTGCCCAATGGAAATAGTTTTAAAAAAGAGAGTTTGTCTGTTGTCAAAACGCCGGAAATTACTGCCTGTTCTGTTAAGCAGACGGGAGATGAACTGAGCTTGAAAAACAAAAGTCTTGAAGTGATTTTGAACCTGAAAAGTGGTAAGCTGACTTTCAAAGATGCAAAGGGACAGGCGCTTTTGGCCGAAAAAGAAGCCGGTGCAGCATTTGCCGGTTTTGATGACGCTGGGGTGAAAACCTATAGTGTAAGTCAATCATATCTTCTGGATCAAGACGAAACCATTTACGGGTTAGGCATCCTGCAAAACGGCAAAATGTCGCAACGCAACCAGGAGGTTCGCATGGTCCAGAACAACACCTGGGATTTTGTTACCTTTTTTCAGTCGGTAAAAGGTTATGGGTTGTTCTGGGACAATTATTCGCCGACCACCTTTAAAGACAATCCGTCTGAAACTTCATTCAGGTCTGAAGTGGGCGATTGCATCGATTATTATTTTATGAACGGGGGCAATGCCGACGGGGTGATTACCCGGATGCGAGAACTTACGGGTCAGGTTCCCATGTTCCCTTTGTGGACGTATGGTTTTTGGCAAAGTAAAGAACGTTATAAGAGCCAGAATGAAATTGTTGGTGTTGTTAAAAAACACCGCGAGTTAGGCGTGCCGCTCGATGGCATTATCCAGGATTGGCAATATTGGGGAAGCAACTACCTGTGGAACGCTATGGAGTTTCTCAACGAAGATTTTCCCAGGCCTCAAAAAATGATTAGTGATATTCATGATATGAATGCGCATATAATCATTTCAATCTGGTCATCGTTTGGCCCTGCAACAAAGCAGTACCGTGAACTTGATAAATTGGGGGCGCTTTTTAACTTCAGGACCTGGCCCGAATCGGGACTCACCAGTTGGCCGCCCAACATGGAGTATCCTTCGGGAGTTCGCGTTTATGATCCCTTTAATCCTAAAGCCAGGGATATTTATTGGAAATACCTGAAAGAAGGGCTGTTTAAACCGGGCATCGACGGGTGGTGGATGGACTCTACCGAACCTGATCATTTAGGTTTTAAACCCGAAGATATGGATACCAAAACATATCTGGGTTCTTTCCGCAAGGTACGCAATGCTTTCCCCTTAATGACAGTGGGCGGTGTTTATGAAAACCAACGCGCGGTTACCTCCGACAAGCGGGTATTCATCCTTACACGTTCCGGCTTTGCGGGCCAGCAACGTTACGGAGCCAACGTCTGGTCAGGCGATGTAAATTCATCATGGGAAAATTTGCGCAACCAGGTCCCGGCAGGGCTTAATTTTTCAATGTGTGGCATCCCGCACTGGAACAGTGATATCGGTGGATTCTTTGCCGGGGCTTACAATAAATCGTGGAACGACGGTTCTGCCTCGAAAAATCCCCTGTTCCAGGAGTTGTACGTTCGGTGGCTGCAGTTCGGGGCTTTTAACCCGATGATGCGTTCGCACGGCACCGACCTTTCCCGGGAAATTTACAATTTCGGACAAAAAGGCGAACCTGTTTACGATGCTATTGAAAAAACAATCCATTTGCGTTATTCTTTGTTGCCCTACATCTATTCTACTTCGTGGGAAGTGACCGATAAACAGTCTAGTTTTATGCGTGGTTTGGTCATGGATTTTGTCGACGATAAGAGAGTTCTGGATATAAATGATCAGTTCATGTTTGGAAAATCCATTTTGGTTGCTCCTGTCGTACACGCTCAGTACACGCCTGAAAGAATTGTAAAATCGAACGAAGAAAGTGGCTGGGACCGAAACGAAGGAGATGATAAAACCAACAAATCCGCAGTCGATTTCACCGAAAAAAAGACAACTCAAGTTTATTTACCGGACGGAACTGTCTGGTACGACTTCTGGACAGGTGAAAAGTTCGATGGCGGACAGGAACTCTCCAAAGAGACAACCATTGAGATAATTCCTTTATACATCAGAGCAGGTTCTATTCTTCCTATCGGCCCCAAAGTGCAATATGCTGAAGAAAAACAGTGGGATGAACTCGAAATCCGCATCTACGAAGGCGCCAATGGCGGGTTCACGTTATATGAGGATGAAAACGATAACTACAACTACGAAAAAGGGATTTATTCCACGATCACATTTTCATGGAATAATGCTAAAAAAGTTTTGACGATACATGACAGGCAAGGGTCTTTCCCGGGAATGCTTAAACAGCGGAAATTCAGGATAGTAAAGGTTACAGAAACCCGAGGGACAGGAAAGGATGATGCTTTTGAATACGATAAAGAAGTGAGTTATGACGGGAAGAAAGTCATGGTTAAATTATAGTAAACAGCTATGAAACAGAATCTTCTTTTACTGATTTGCCTGATACCGGTTGTCGTTTTCGGACAGGTCTATAAAACACACACCTTACTGAGCGACCGGCTTTCTGTTCAACTTGACGAAGGCGAACTAAATATCATTCCGCTGACTGATCACGTCGTTCGGATTCGATTTGAAAAAGACTCCATGAAAGAAAGGCAGGAGTTCATCCTGGTAAATAAGATACCAGTTCCGGGATTTAGGTTATCCGAAAGCGCTTCCAGACTTCAGTTAGATACGAAAGCTGTTCGTGTGATATTGGATAAGCAAAATGGTGCGGTTGAATTTGCGGATAGTAAAGGGAAGGTTTTTCTGAGCGAAAATCCCGGGAGCCGTAAGTTAATACCTGATTCGGTAATGGGCCAGCCCTGTTTTATTGCGGAGCAAGGTTTTAATTCCCCCGCGAATGAATACTTGTTCGGGTTAGGACAATTTCAGGACGGGCATTTTAACCTGCGAAATGTCAGCAGAAAACTGATCCAGGTCAACTCTCAAATCTCCGTTCCGTTTGTTTATTCCAGCAGAGGATATGGAATACTCTGGCATCAGTATGGCCTTAGTTATTTTAATCCTGCGGACAATCCGGTTTCACTCACAAAGGAAGATGCGGCTCCGGGTGAAAATCAGGAAGTGGAGGTGACTACTACCTCGGGAACGCAACGGGTTTCCCGGAGGGAATCGCTTTATAACGGGAGCTTCTCTGTTGACCAGGAGGGGGAATATTCCCTGATGCTTGATTTGGGAGGCATGGACAGCCGTCACTTTGTGGTTATTGATGATACTGTGCGCATTGATCAGTCAAACTTGTGGCTTCCGCCGGCAGTAAGCGCACTCGTTAAACTAAAGGCCGGAGAGCATCAGGTGCAGGTAATTTGCAAGTCAACTAATACGCCAAAGTTATCATGGAAACTGACGAATGATGCTACAACATTCCGTTCACCCAATGCCAGATCGCTGGATTATTTGGTGTTTCACGGGCAGAATGCCGATGAGGTGATCGCTTCGTATCGCAATTTGACCGGCAATGCCCCCATGTTTCCCTTGTGGGCCTACGGTTTCTGGCAATGCCGCGAACGTTACACCTCCGGCAATCATTTGGTTGAAACGGTTAAAGAGTTCCGTAAAAGAAACCTTCCCGTGGACGTGATTGTACAGGATTGGCAATACTGGGGCGACAATGGGTGGGGTGTTCCGCAGTTCGACCAAACGAATTATCCCGATCCGTCCGGGTTTATTAAAGAAATACACGATCTGGACGCACATTTCTGTATATCCATTTGGTCAAATCCCGATAAAAATTCAGCAATTGGCCGGGAATTCGTGGGGAAAAGCCGCTTTATACCTGATGCCAAATGGTTGGATTATTATAATCCGGAAACAAGAAATGAATATTGGAATACCTTGAAAGAGAATATGTTTGATCATGGTGTCGATTCATGGTGGATGGATGCGGTTGAGCCTGAAAACGATGCGTTAAAGGGAGAAAGAACACATATTGGGCTGGGCGATTTCTATCGTTTAACTTATCCGCTCATGGTAAGCAAGGCCGTGTATGAGGGGCAAAGGGAAGCTTCGGATGAGAAGCGTGTTTGCATTTTAACCCGTTCGGCATTTTCAGGCCAACAACGTTATGGTGTTATCAATTGGTCAGGCGATATTGGTGGTACCTGGGATTCGTACAAAAGGCAGATTGTTTCCGGCTTAAATTTTACCATCACCGGATTGCCTTATTGGACAACCGACATCGGTGGATTTTTCCGTCCCGGCCCATCGCAATATACCGATGAAAAATACCACGAGTTACTTACCCGCTGGTATCAATGGGGTGCTTTCAGTCCGATATTCCGGATCCACGGATATCAATCAGAGACCGAAGCATGGAAATATGGACAACAGGTTGAAGACAACATGCGAAAAATGTTAAACCTGCGCTACCGGTTGCTGCCCTATATCTATGCTGATGCCTGGCAGGTTACGAAAAACGGATCGACGATGATGCGCCCCCTGGTGATGGACTTTTGTGATGATCGTACGGCAATAAGCCAGCCGTTTGAATACATGTTCGGCAGGTCCTTTCTTGTAGCCCCGGTTACCGGACCGAATGTTTCAGAATGGGATGTGTATTTGCCAAAGTCATGCGCGTGGTACGATTTCTGGACCGGCGAGCGGTTCAGTGGCGGGCAAACCATAAAAACTGCAGCTCCAACCGATAAAATTCCCCTGTTTGTAAAAGCGGGTTCCATCGTTCCGCTGGGTAAGCTGATGCAATATACCGGAGAGAAAAACGCCGATACGTTGGAAATCAGAATCTACCAGGGTGCTGACGGGTATTTCGATTTATATGAAGATGAAGGCGATAACTACAATTACGAAAAAGGCAGGTATTCATCCATCACGTTCAGGTGGAATGATGCAAAAAAGATATTGACCGTCGAAGACCGGAAAGGTTCGTTTCCGGGAATGCTCGGCGGGCGTAAATTCAATGTGGTGCTTGTCGGTAAAAATAAGGGTGCTGGCGCCGGTGTCGCTGACTGGTCTGATACAGTGGTAACCTATACCGGAAAGAAAGCAGCGGTCAGACTCAGGGAATGAAATAGCCGAAGGAGCATCAGGTACGGCCGAAACAGGGATCCGCTGCAGGATCAGGATGATTTAAACGAATAAAAACAATAATAACACACAACAAATGATGAAGAAAAGATACCCCCGAATGAATTTATTGAAAAGACCATCAATGGTTCTTTTAACTGCTTTTATGGCTTTGTTTTCCTTTACCGGAATAAGTGGCAATAATGAAGCGAAAGGAGCGCCAGGGAATTCACCCGTGTTTTCAAGCTTTGTTTATCAGGGTGATGACCAGGTCTATCACGATTATCCGCTGAAGCCGGGTGAGTTTTATAACCCGATATTGCAGGGGTGTTACCCTGACCCGAGCATCACCCGGAAAGGCGACGATTACTATTTAGTCTGCTCATCGTTTGCCATGTTTCCGGGTGTTCCGATTTTTCACTCAAAAGATTTGGTGAACTGGACACAAATCGGCCATGTCCTCGACCGGACGTCACAATTAGTTGTACACGATTGCGGAATAAGCTTCGGTATTTATGCTCCGCATATTTTGTACAATCCCGGGAATGAAACTTTTTATATGATAACCACGCAGTTTTCAGGAGGCTTTGGAAATATTGTGGTGAAGACAAAAGACCCCTTAAAGGGATGGAGCGACCCGATAAAGCTTGAATTCAACGGAATTGACCCATCGCTTTTTTTTGACGATAACGGGAAAGCTTATGTCGTTCACAATGATGCTCCCGACAGAGGAAAAGAACTTTATAACGGACACCGTGTCATTAAAATATGGGAGTATGATGTCGAAAATGATAAAATTATCCCTGGAACTGATAAAATCGTAGTGGACGGAGGCGTTGACCTGGCGAAAAAGCCAATCTGGATTGAAGCGCCGCACATTTACAAGAAAAACGGGAAGTACTACCTGATGTGTGCCGAAGGTGGTACCGGTGGCTGGCACAGCGAAGTGATTTTTGTGAGCGATAACCCGAAAGGCCCATACACTCCGGCACCAGGCAATCCGATCCTTACGCAAAGACATTTTCCAAAAGAACGGAAAAATAAGGTTGACTGGGCTGGTCACGCCGACCTGGTTTTAGGGCCCGACAACGAAAAATATTACGGTGTTTTCCTTGGCGTCCGCCCGAACGAAAAACAAAGGGTGAACACGGGCCGCGAGACGTTTATTTTGCCGGTCGATTGGTCGGGTGAATTTCCGGTTTTCGAAAATGGGCTTGTTCCGATGGAACCTAAACTGAGAATGCCAAAAGGTGTAATTGAAAACAAAACCGGACAGAACGGATTTTTCCCCAGCGGCAATTTTACTTTTACCGACAATTTTACCTCAGAAAAGTTGGATTACCGGTGGATTGGATTGAGAGGACCGCGTGAAGAATTTATTTCAACGTCAAAAGAAGGGCTGAAAATAAAACCGTTCGAAACTAACATTAAGGAAGTGAAACCCACTTCAACGCTCTTTTACAGGCAGATGCACAAAACTTTTTCGTTCGCCGCAACCATTGATTACAAACCCGCAACAGAAAAGGATTTAGCCGGAATTGTGGCCTTGCAAAGCGAACGATTCAACTATGTTTTTGGCATCACAAAAAAGGGAACCGACTATTATATTTTGTTGGAAAGAACCTCGGGGAAATTCAGAAGCCGGGAAACGGAATCGAAAATAGTAGCCAGTGCCAAAATCGATATCAGCAAACCTGTTCGTTTACAAGTTTCGGCAAAAGGAGACGATTATGAATTTTGCTATTCAACCAACGGAAAAGACTTTGTGAATTTAGGCGGAACTGTTTCGGGTAATATTCTTTCAACCGACGTGGCGCAAGGTTTTACCGGATGTTTACTTGGGTTATACGCTACTTCGGCAAATAATACCATGCCTGAATAGTTGTTGCGTAAAGAGCCTGTACAAAGAGCTAAATACGATTAGCAGACCGTTTCCAGAAAAAAATAAAACTTGATTATGAACAAATACATTATTCCGGCAATAGTCATTCTCTCCGCATTCAACGGCAAAAGTGTTGTTGCACAGGAGAAATTTGCCACCAATCCAATCATCTATGCCGACCTTCCCGATATGTCGATGGTAAGGGTGGGCGACACTTACTATATGAGCAGCACCACCATGCACATGAGTCCCGGTGTTCCCGTCATGAAATCGAAAGATTTGGTTAATTGGCGTACGATCGGTTATGCGTATGATCTTTTGGGCAATACCGGGGCATTGAATCTGGAAAACGGAAAGTCGGCTTACGGAAAGGGATCCTGGGCCAGTTGCCTGCGCTACCATGAAGGAACATTTTATCTGAGTACTTTCTCCAGCACGACCGGAAAAACATACCTATTTACGACAAAAGATATTGAAAAAGGTGGCTGGAAGGAACATTCTTTTAGTCCGTCGATGCATGACCATTCCCTGGTCTTTGATGATGACGGAAAGATTTACATGATCTGGGGTGCTGGCGAACTCAAAATGGTTGAAATAAAAGAAGATCTTTCCGGAGTAAAAGAAGGCACTGAAAGGGTTCTTATTGAAAATGCCACAGCTCCTGCGGGAGACAGGATCATGTTGCCGGCCGAAGGCTCTCAGTTATTCAAGATAAATGGCAAGTACTATTTGTTTAATATTTGTTGGCCCCGTGGCGGCATGCGCACCGTTGTTATACACCGGGCCGGTCAGATTACCGGGCCGTATGAAGGGAAGGTAGGCCTGCAGGACCAGGGAGTGGCCCAGGGAGGGCTTATCGATACCCCTGACGGAAGATGGTTCGCCTATTTATTCCGTGACTTCGGTTCGGTTGGCCGCATTCCGTACCTGGTCCCTGTAAAATGGGAGGACGGTTGGCCTGTGTTGGGTGTTGACGCTAAAGTACCGGATACACTTGACCTTCCCGGCAGCAATGGCCTGATCCCGGGAATTGTCGCTTCTGATGAGTTTAAACGCAGAAAGAAAGAACCTGGCCTGCCCCTGGTTTGGCAATGGAACCATAATCCGGTGAACGAACTGTGGTCGGTGAATGAACGAAAAGGTTACCTGCGTCTGACTACCGGACGCACGGACAATGATTTTTTGATGGCAAAGAATACCTTGACACAAAGAACAATCGGGCCTGAATGTACCGGTTCAACTTTAATCGATGTTAAGAATATGAAAGAGGGCGATTTTGCAGGTCTTGCCCTTTTACAAAAGAAATACGGATTGGTGGGGGTAAAGTACGAAAACGGAGAAAAAAGGTTGGTCATGGTCAGCGCTCAGAACGACAGTCCGGTTGAAGCTGAAAGTTTACCACTTGAACAGGAGATTGTTTATCTGAAAGCCGAATGTGATTTTGCCGGCAGGAAGGATGTTGCCGGCTTTTATTACAGTTATGACGGTAAGAACTGGACCAAAATTGGGTCGCAACTGAAAATGGTCTATACCCTTCCGCATTTTATGGGATACCGTTTTGGCTTATTTAATTACGCGACGAAAAACCCAGGGGGCTACGTCGATTTCGATTATTTTCACATTAACAACACGATAACCGGATCATGAGAAAGCTTTTATGTTTTATCTTAATTTTGCTCTTTAACATCGGTTTTGCCGGGGCCGGCGAATGGCAGGTTGTAAGTCCCGATGGCAAACTTGTCGTATCTGTATCGGCCAATAATGGCGTACCTGAATACAGCCTTACGTGCAACGGGAAGCTGTTCCTGGAAAAGTCTCCGGCAGGATTAAAGACGAACGTGGGCGATTTTTCCAACGGACTGACATTAAATGAAAAGGTTGTTTTGAGTAAAGTGGACTGCACTTACGAGCTTCCAAATATTAAACAAAGCAAAGTTCATTACGCAGCCAATGAAGGCATATTTTCATTTTTAAAAAATGATAAACCCGCGATTGATATTATTTTCAGGGTTAGCAACAACGATGTAGCTTTCAGGTATAAGGTTCATCCGCAGGGGCAAAATAAAAGTTGCGTAGTCAATGAAGAGACGACGGGTTTTGTTCTGCCGCAGGGGACGACCACTTTCCTGTGTCCGCAGAGCGGGCCAATGGGAGGTTTCGCCCGAACCTCACCCAGCTATGAAACGTCTTATACCGCCGATGCCCCTATGGGGCAAAACGGCTGGGGTAACGGATATACCTTTCCCTGTTTGTTTAAAGTGAACGATATTGGCTGGGTTCTGATATCCGAAACCGGGGTTGACAGCCGGTACTGTGGCGGCAGATTGATGGGCCGCGCAGAGGGGTTATACACGGTTGGATTTCCGCAGGAAGGAGAAAACAATGGCAACGGAACGGTATCGCCTGGCCTGCCGCTGCCGGGAGAAACACCCTGGCGCACCCTGACGGTGGGCGAAACGTTGAAACCGATTGTTGAAACAACCGTTCCCTTCGATGTGGTTGAACAGCGCTACGAAGCGTTTCGGAAATATGAATACAGTCGTGGATCATGGAGCTGGATCATTAAAATGGACGAAAATACCACGTTCCCCGTTCAAAAAGAGTATATTGATTTCAGTGCAGCGATGGGATATGAAACGATTTTGGTCGATGCCCTTTGGGATACTCAGATTGGCCGGGATAAAATTGAAGAGTTGGCAGCATACGGGAAAGGCAAAAACGTTGATCTTTTTTTGTGGTACAACTCGAATGGTTACTGGAACGACGCCCCTCAGGGCCCGAGAGGCCTGATGGATAGTCCGATTACCCGCCGTAAAGAAATGGCCTGGATGAAAAGCATTGGTATTCGCGGGATAAAAGTTGATTTCTTTGGCGGCGACAAGCAGGTAACCATGAAGCTTTATGAGGACATTCTGTACGATGCCAATGACTACGGCCTTTTAGTGGTTTTTCACGGTTGCACTTTGCCCCGCGGATGGGAACGCATGTTTCCCAATTATGCGTCAAGTGAGGCTGTTCTGGCCAGCGAAATGCTCCATTTCTCGCAAGATATGTGTAACAGAGAAGCGGTTAACGCCTGTTTTCACCCCTTTATCAGAAATACGGTGGGCAGCATGGATTTTGGCGGCAGCGCCTTAACCAAATTTTACAATGCCAATAATACTCCCGGCAGGGGAACAAAACGGATGACATCCGATGTGTTTGCTTTGGCAACAGCGGTTTTGTTCCAAAGCGGTGTTCAGCATTTCGCTTTGGCGCCCAACAACCTGACTGATGCCCCTGAATGGGCAATTCGCTTTATGAAAGAGGTTCCTTCGGTCTGGGATGAAGTTCGGTTTATTGACGGCTATCCCGGTAAATACGTGGTGCTGGCCCGCCGACATGGAGACAGGTGGTATATTGCCGGGGTGAATGCCCAAAAAGAAACGCTGCAACTTAAGGTTAAACTCCCGATGATTCCGGGCGGGGGAGAAATCGACCGATATCATGACGATGAACAGTTGAACGGAAAAATGACATCGGCCAGGTTGAATAAAAACCAGGAAACCGATCTGACGATTCCCGCTAATGGCGGAGTATTGATCGTGCATTAGTAACAAATTTTTTTACGTCTAACCTGAAACCATAGAAATGACAACTAAATCCAGTTTTTTTAAAAATGCGCTTACCCTTTTTTTGATTGCCGGCTTCTTTCTTGTATCAAACACTGTTGGTGCACAGGAACTACGTCTGAGCAAATCAGAGTACTTTGAAACCCAAGGTGTCAACATACTGGTTTTTAATAACCAATATAACGGGATGTTTTTCGATGAAAAAACTGCCGGGATTGAAATGATCCATCATGGCGTAAGAACTGTTACCGGCGGATCAGTGAGATTACAAAACACACCTGAGCAGTGGGATCTCGTACCGAAGCTGGTTGACCGGAAACTTGATGAAGCCAATAACAGCATCGAGGTGACGTTACGATACGAGGAACTGGATTTCAATTCGAAGATAAAAGTGACAGCCACCGGTAAAGGGGTTGAAATCAGCGTTTACCTCGATGAGCCGTTGCCTGGGGCGCTGGAAGGGAATGCCGGTTTTAATCTGGAATTTTTGCCGGCCTCTTATTTCGGGAAAAGCTACCTGGCCGATGGAAAACCTGCTAACTTTCCGCTGTACCCTTCCGGTAACACGAAAACAGAACCGGTAAGCAACAGAATCCCTCAGTTTGCAGGGCACACAACATTTGATGACCGGGGCAGGGGCGAGTTTATTGTTCCCCAGCCATTGGCAACCGGTAAGACAATGGTGCTGGCCCCCGAAGATCCCGGGCGCATGGTGAAAATCAGGACTTCCGGTGCCGATTTGATGCTTTTCGATGGCCGTAACCTTGCGCAGAATGGGTGGTTTATCCTACGTAGCTTACTTCCTGCGAAACAAACAGGAAAGGTATTGACATGGTACTTCGAACCCAATGCGATCGCTGGCTGGATCAGAAAACCTGTTGTTGGATTCTCTCAGGTAGGTTACATCCCCAATCAGGATAAAGTTGCTGTAATTGAATTGGATCGGAACGATACCCCGTTGAAATCAGCTTCTCTTTTCCGGATTAATCAGGATGGTCAATCTGTGGAAAAATTTAAAGGTGAAATAAAAGTATGGGGAAACTACCTGCGCTATAACTATGCAAAGTTTGATTTCAGTTCGGTGAAAGACCCGGGCCTCTATTATATTCAATATGGCGGAGAAAAGACAAACACGTTCTGTATTGATGAAGATGTTTACAAAAATATATGGCATCCAACTTTAGATGTTTGGTTCCCGGTACAGATGGACCACATGGAAGTAAATGAGGCTTACCGGGTATGGCACGGAGCGCCTTATTTGGATGATTGCCTTCAGGCTCCGGTTAATCATGAGCATTTTGACGGGTACAGTCAGGGACCGCTTACGGATACAAAATATAAACCACTGGAACGTATTCCGGGGATGGCTGTGGGCGGTTGGTTCGATGCCGGTGATTTTGATATTCAGACAGGTTCTCATAATATGGTGATTTCAAGCTTTGTTCAGGCATGGGAGAATTTCAAGGTTGACAGGGATCAGACATACATTGATCAGAAAACCCGGTATGTTGATATTCATCGTCCGGACGGGGAACCCGACATTTTGCAGCAAATTGAACATGGCACATTAAACCTGGTTGCACAGTGCGAAAATATCGGTCACCCGGTCAGGGGAATTATTGTTCTTAACCTGCACCAGTACCATCACCTTGGAGATGCGGTTACGGAGACTGATAACCTTCCGTACAACTCAGCATTAAAACCATACGAGTCTGACGGTAAATCGAGCGGAACTTTAGATGATCGCTGGGCATTTACAAACCGCAGCCCGTTTTTGGATTACCAAACCGCAGGAGCGCTGGCTGCCGCAAGCCGGGCTCTTCGGGGCTATAATAATGAACTTTCTGATAAAAGTTTAGCATGTGCAGGAAGGCTGGTGGAAGAGGCTGATGAAGCAATTAAAAATTCCCCTGATGATGACGGCCCGATGAGAATGATGGGCAGAGGCGCCGGCATTGATGCGGTCCTTCAATTATACATTACGACAAAAGACAAAAAGTATTTGGACAGGTTTCTGGAACAAATCTGGACATCACTGGAACCACGGGCCGGCATGCCTGGCGGCGGACAAGGTTTTTTTACAGGCAGAGCCCTTGTTTTTGCATTGAAAGCATTGCCTTATATGGATAACGCTTATAAAGCCAAATTGAGAGATTATGTTGTTAAATACAAAGAATCAATTACAGGGATCGGTGAACAAAACCCGTACGGTGTGCCAATTACACTGGGAGGCTGGGGCGGAAGCGGGGGTGTGGTTAATTTTGCCCTTACAAATTATTATGCGTATAAAGCCTTTCCTGAGATTATGAGTAAAGAAGATGTATTCAGCGGGTTGAATTACATCTTTGGCTGCCATCCCTACTCAAACATCTCGTTTGTAAATGCCGTGGGAACCCGCTCTAAAAAAGTGGCTTATGGAAATAACAGGGCCGATTTTACAACGATTGCCGGAGGGATTGTTCCCGGGTTAATTTTGTTAAAACCCGATTTCCTCGAAAACAAAGATGACTGGCCGTTCTTTTGGGGCGAAAACGAAGTGACAATAGGCGGCAGCGCCGAATATATCCTTCTTGGTTGTGCCGTGAATGAAATGATCCGTGAGTGATTTTCAGCAAGCGGAGTTCCATGTCGTTGGCAGGCGTCTCAACGTGATGACGAGTGATACGCAAATTGTCGTTGAATAAAGTTAATTTGAAACGATGAACATATGAAAAAGTACAGGCTCTTAGCTTTAAGCTTTTTGGCGTTTCTGGCAGATGCTGCATTCGCACAAAATCCGATTATCAGGGATCAGTTTAGCGCAGACCCTTCAGCGCGCGTTTTCAACGGGAAAATATACGTTTTCCCCTCGCACGATATTCCGACTCCCCCTGAAAAACCCGGACGGAAAGATTGGTTTTGTATGGAAGATTATCACGTGTTCTCTTCTTCGGACCTCACTGATTGGACGGATCACGGTGTTATTGTAAGCCAGGAAAACGTAAATTGGGTCGATTCGGCTTCATACAGCATGTGGGCGCCCGATTGTATTGAGCGAAACGGGAACTATTACTTTTACTTTCCTGCCAACACAAACGTACCTGGTCCCAACGGGAGGAAAGGCTTTGGGATAGGTGTCGCCATAGCCGATAAACCGGAAGGACCCTATGTTCCTCAGCCCAAACCCATCGCGGGTGTTCATGGCATTGATCCAAACGTATTCATCGATAAAGACGGACAGGCTTATTTGTACTGGTCAATGGGGAACCTCTTCGTTGCCAGGCTGAAAGAGAATATGCTTGAACTCGACTCTGAACCGGTCGCTATTCCCAACTTGCCTGAAAAAGGATTGAAAGAAGGGCCGTATATGATTGAACGGAATGGGATTTATTACCTGACCTTTCCGCATGTGGAAAACAAAATTGAACGCCTGGAATATGCCGTGGGCGACAACCCGATGGGACCTTTTACAATGGCCGGGGTGATTATGGACGAATCGCCAATGAATTGCTGGACCAACCACCATTCATTTGTCGAATACGACGGGCAGTGGTATCTTTTTTATCATCAAAATGAATACTCCCCAAGGTTTGACAAAAACCGGTCGGTTTGTATCGACAGTCTGTTTTTCAATGCCGATGGCACAATACAAAAGCTTGAACCAACAAAGCGCGGAGCAGGGGTGACGGCTGCTTTACAGAAAATCGAAATTGACCGCTACAGCAATAAAAGTGAAGGTACCGAAATTGCTTTCCTGGACACTGCCGACACATTTGCCGGTTGGAAGTGTATCCTGTCAGCAAAAGGTGATTGGATACAATACAATGCTGTAGATTTCGGAACGAAAAAACCAAAGAGCTTCCGGGCGAAGGCAATGTCGAAGACGGGAGGTGTCATTGAGGTTCGCCTTGACCGGACGGACGGCCCTCTGGTCGCGGAATTGAAAGTTCCTCAAAGTAAAAGCTGGGAGATCGTTGAAACCCGGGTGATGAATTATGATCCAGGAGTCCACAACTTATGGGTGATACTGAAAGATAAGCCGATCGAAATCGATTGGGGGCAATTTGAAGAATAGTCCGTATTTTTAAAATTAAGTTTTAGATAACTTATAAACTTTATAGGATGAAACGACTGCTAATAGTAACAGGCTTTATTTTAGGATACGTTCTGGTTATACATGCTCAGGAAAATTCTTTAATGAAACTCTGGTACAGTCAACCAGCCAAACAGTGGGTGGAAGCGCTGCCGGTTGGGAACGGGCGTCTTGGGGCGATGGTATTTGGCGACCCCTCCGGTGAAACGATCCAACTGAATGAAAACACTGTTTGGGCCGGGCAACCAAACCGGAATGATAATCCGAACGCGAAAGAAGCGTTGTCTGAAGTCAGGAAGTTGATTTTTGACGGTAAATATAAAGAAGCACAAGATCTGGTCAATCAGAAATTCATCAGCAAAGCTTCGCACGGAATGCCGTACCAGACGGTCGGCAACCTCCGGCTGAATTTTCCGGGGCATGAGAATTACACCAATTACTACCGGGAATTGGATCTTAAAAAGGCGGTGGTTTCATCCCGTTATCAGATAAATGGTGTAAACTATGAAACCCGGGTGTTTGCTTCCTATCCCGACCAGGTGATCGTGGCTCAAATTTCGGCTGATAAAGCCGGGGGTATCAGTTTTTTGGCTACGATGGACCGGCCTTCAAAAGTTGATGTTTCCTCCTCTGGAAATGATGAGCTGGTTTTGTCTGGAATCACAAGCGACTTTGAAAAGGTAAAGGGCGGTGTTCAGTTCAAAGCCAAAATAAAGATTGTTGCGAAAGGTGGTACTGTTTCTGCGAATGATACTTCGCTGAATGTTTCCAAAGCCGATGTGGCAACGATTTATATTTCTATGGCTTCGAACTTTAAAAATTACAATAATATTAGTGCCGACGCGGATGAACGGGTAAACAAGGACATGCAAAATGCCTTGAAAAAAAGCTATAGTCAGGCTTTGGAAGATCATATTGCCGACTACCAGCGTTATTTCAACAGGGTAAGTCTCGATCTGGGAGTAACCAATGCGGTAAAAAAGCCTACCGATGTTCGGCTGGAACAATTTGCCAAAGGTGATGACCCGCAATTGGTCGCTTTATATTTTCAATTTGGGCGCTACCTGTTGATTTCCTCTTCGCGGCCGGGAGGACAGCCTGCCAATCTGCAGGGAATCTGGAACGATCAGCTTACCCCTCCCTGGGACAGTAAGTACACGGTCAATATCAATACCGAAATGAATTACTGGCCTTCTGAAGTAACAGGCCTTACTGAAATGAACGAACCTTTGATCCGGATGGTTCGCGAGCTTTCGCAAAGCGGGAAACAAACGGCCAAAGATATGTATGGCGCTAATGGTTGGGTGCTTCATCATAATACAGATATTTGGCGGATCAATGGGCCGATAGACGGCGCTTTTTGGGGAATGTGGCCCACGGGGGGCGCCTGGCTTTCCCGGCATTTGTTTGACAAATACGAATACAATGGGAATGAGGAGTATCTAAAATCCGTATATCCGATAATGAAAGAAGCCTCCACGTTTTTCCTTGATTTTCTGATTGAAGAACCGGAACATAAATGGCTGGTGGTGTCTCCCTCCGTTTCTCCCGAGAATGCCCCGTCCGTACAT
>Ga0074195_1000423_pt1 | contig 86524 bp, 76 predicted proteins | sample EPASupsiteHSE623_FD_64525 | JGI IMG/M metagenome (GOLD analysis project Ga0074195, IMG submission 64525) | Bioremediated contaminated groundwater from EPA Superfund site, New Mexico - Sample HSE6-23 | ecosystem: Environmental > Aquatic > Deep subsurface > Groundwater > Contaminated ...
CTTGACCATATCGAGTCGATCTCGATCAGTATAGTGTTTTCCCATGTGGTTTCTCCTCGTTTCATGGTCTTAGGATACAAAAAAACACTCCAAATTGTTAGAGTGTTAATATTTGACCTTTACTGAATATCTATAAAAAGAGCCCTTCCCACGGGTGAGAAGAGCGTTTCATATCAATATTGGTGACCCGTACGGGATTCGAACCCGTGAATGCATGCGTGAAAGGCATGTGAGTTAACCGTTTCTCCAACGGGCCAAAAAAAGATGGCGGAGCAAGAGGGATTTGAACCCTCGCGCCGGTTTCCCAGCCTGCGCCCTTAGCAGAGGCGTCTCTTGAGCCGCTTGAGTATTGCTCCAGCCAAAGTCTTTTTGCGTTTGAACGCCTCTATAGAATAGCGTATTTTTTATGCTTTGTCAACCATTTAATGAAATTAAAAGGGGGTAACACCATCTCTATGATGTCACCCTTTTTAAGTTTTATTTACCAATTGTTTCCTTAAGCATCGTCAATCCAACTTTACCACGAACTAAATCGATATTTAGTACATAGACTTTTACAATGTCACCTACATTTAAGACATCCTTTGGATGTTTAATGTATGATTTGCTGATCTTTGAGATATGAAGAAGCCCATCTTCTTTTAATCCGATATCGATGAATGCTCCAAAATCAACAACATTTCTGACGGTTCCTTCAAGTTCCATACCAATCGTCAAATCTTCAAGTTTCAAGATATCGTGTCTAAGTAATGGTTGAGCATACTGATCTCGTGGGTCTCTGAGTGGTGCAACAAATGCGTCTAAAATATCATCGAGGGTATATTTATCGACACCGAGTTCTTCTTGTAATTTCTTGCGATCGATCGATGCGACTGCATCTTTGACGATATCTTTTCCAAACATCGCACCGGTCACGTTATAACGTTTCATAATCGTTTTTGCAATACCATAAGATTCGGGGTGAACTGCGGTCATATCGAGTGCTTCATCACCATCAGGAATGCGCAAGAATCCAATAGCTTGTTCGTAGGTTTTTCCACCCAACTTAGGAACTTTAAGTAAATCTTCACGACGAATAAATTTACCTGATTGATCACGAAATTTAACGATGTTTTCTGCGGTAGACTTATTCAAACCTGAGACATACATCAGAAGTGCTTTCGATGCCGTATTGACGTTGACACCAACTTGGTTGACTGCTTGAGTGACAACAAAGTTTAATTGATCATTCAGTTTCTTAGGCGTTACATCGTGTTGATATTGACCGACACCAATCGATTTAGGATCAATTTTAACGAGTTCTGATAAAGGATCTTGTAAGCGTCTTGCGATGGATGCTGCTGAACGTTCTTCAACGGAAAAATCGGGGAATTCTTCTCTTGCTAATTCGGATGCTGAATAGACGGACGCTCCCGCTTCACTCACGATGACAAATTGAACTTTCATGCCCGTTGTCTTAATCAATTCTGCGACAAAGGCTTCCGTTTCACGTGATGCTGTTCCATTACCAATGGCAATGATTTCAACTTTATGTTTTTTAATCAAAAGAAGCAGTTTACGTTGTGATTCTTTGATTTGTTCATCGGTAATCTTTCCTCCAAGAGTTTTTTCATGGGGATAGATAACACCCTTCTCTAAAACTGTTCCTTGTTCGTTAACAACAGAGAGTTTGCATCCGGTTCTAAAGGCTGGGTCGATGCCTAACACGACTTTACCTTTCATGGGAGGTTGTAATAGAAGTTTTTGAAGATTGACCGAGAAGATTTCGATGGCTTGTTCTTCACCTTTTTCAGTAAGTTCTGCGCGTACTTCTCGTTCGAGTGATGGATAGATTAAACGCTTTAACGCATCATCAATAGCTTGTTTGATATAGATTGCAGATGGTGATTGCTCACGTTTCATGATTTTTCTTTCTAAATAAGCGATCATGCGTTCTCGGTCTGTTTCAATCTTGACAGTAATCACTTTTTCGTTTTCTGCACGGTTGATGGCTAAAATACGATGGGGACGAATTTTGTTGACGGCTTCTTGATAATCATAATACATTTCATACGTCTTTTTCTCATCGACTGCATTCTTTTTAATCGATGTCATGACCATACCGTGATTAACCATTTCTTGACGTAGTGCTTTACGATAATTCGCATCATCGGAGACCATTTCAGCGATGATATACTTAGCACCTTCAATGGCTTCTTCAGGTGTGGGTACATCTTCTTTTACGAATTTTTTAGCTTCGATGATGACGTTATCGTTTGTAAACATCATCAACCAATTGGCAAGGGGCTCAAGACCTTTGGCCATCGCTTCGGTTGCTTTTGTCTTTTTCTTTTCTTTAAATGGGCGATATAAATCTTCAACTTCAACAAGTTTTTGAGCTTTCAAAATCTCGTTTTTTAAGTCTTCTGTGAGCATTCCTTTTTCATCAATTAAACGGATGACGTCTTCTTTTCGTTTGAGTAAACTGTTTTGATATTCCCACGTTTTATAAATTTCATTGATTTGTTCTTCGTCAAGTCCGCCGGTTGCTTCCTTACGATAACGCGCGATGAAAGGAATCGTGTTCCCTTCTTCTAATAATTCAAGAACCGTGGTGATACTTTTGAGTGGAATACTTAATGTTTTTTGAATGTCTAATAATATGTTTTCGTTCATTGTTGACTCCTTAATAGCACAAAAGGGCTGAGCCCTTTATGTTTTCTTGTTTAGATTCGACCAAGTACTCTGACAATATCTGTCACACGAATGTCGGTTGAGAATGTTTGATTTTCAACATCGAAGGTGACAAGCAAATTGGATCGATTGAGATCAAGGTTGAGATGGCTCAATGCAGCTCCACCTAAATTATTTTTTTGAAGATCAAGGTTGACCAAGAAAAGTGCTTTCCCTTCCCAATCTGTATCTTTAATCAAATTGACGATCTCATCGTTTGGTGAAGATGCGCTGTAGAAATAGATGTAAATCTTGGTGTTCGTGTTGATTAGTGCGTACAAATCTTCATAGGCTTCTTGACCTGCAAAATATGTGAAATCACCGTAAACACCCGAGTTTGAATCATAACCTGTCAGTTGTGTGAGTTCACTTGCTGTCAAATGAATGTAGTCGTCAAATAAACCTTCTTCTTCCTCTTTATTCATGAAATATTGAATGGTGAATATAATGGCAACCGTAATCAATGTTAAAGCAATAATGGACATACCAATACGGAAAAACATGATTTCATTTTTTGTTGGTTCATGTTTTGCACTGGTCTTTGAGAGTTCTTGTTTGCTCTTGGGCTGTTGATTGGTTGGTGTGCTTTTCACCGGTGTTTTTATGTTGGCTGGTTGTACTTGTTGGACTCTTGCCATAATGTCACATCCTCTTCATTTGAATTATACCGAATATGCCTTTAAATTACAACTTTGTGAAACATTATGTTAAAGTTTCTCAATCATCACATAAGCGATCGCATGGTGGTCTGTATGGGTTATCGTGATATGAATAATTTCATCATCTTGAAAGAAATCGGTTTCAACATAGGGTTGACCGTTTTCACGATTGAGGATTGAAAAATCAGTGTAGTATGCCGTTCCATTTCCTTTTGATATGGCTTTAAAGAGGGCTTCTTTTGCAGCAAACCGTCCACCAATGAAAGATAGTTTTGTGTTTTCAGCAGCAATATTTAAATACAATTTCTTTTCTGCACGAGATAAGATTCGATCAATAAAACGATCACTCATGAGTTCTTTAAGACGATCGAGTTCGACTAAATCAATACCGAGTCCTATGATCATGACAGTCCCTCCTTAATCTCTTTGGCCATTTGTTTAATCTTAACCAATCGATGATTCATACCGGACTTACTGATTTGATCGTGATAAGTCTCTTCAAAGAGCTGAACAAGTTCCATAAGACTCGCTTCAGGGTATGTCTTTCTAAGCTCAATCACCTGTCTACTCTTCGCATCAATTTGACCTTGGGGTATATATTTTTCGACGATTTCAATATCTCTAATCTGCTCGTTTGCTGCAACAATGGCTTTTTTCTCATTAGCAATTTCCATGTTCATGACACGGTTGATGGAATTGTTAAAATCTCTTTTGATGCGTATGTCTTCAAATTGAAAGAGTGCTTGTTGTGCACCAATGAGTTGAAGAAAATCGCTGACACCTTGAGCATCTTTGATGTAGCAGATGAATCCTTGACGACGTTTGGTAATCTTGGCATTGAGTTCAAAAAAATTCATGATACTTTGCAGGAAAATGGCTTGATTGGGTTCTTTTGTGAAGATTTCAAGATGATACTCTGCGGTCTTGGGATGATTTACAGATCCCCCTGCTAAAAAGGATGCACGTAGGAATGCTTTCTTTGCTTCAGGGGTTGCTGTTGTGAGTTCTTGGTTCTCAATAGGATCTTCAAGTAAGCCGTGTTCATTCACGATATCTTCGACATTCGATTGAATGCGAATGATGATAGCGTGACGTTGATTGAGTTTGTTAATCTTTTGTGTGATTAAACTGGTTTCGGCCTGATAAAGCGATCGAACCAATTGCAAAAACCGTTTAGCAACGGTGGGATTGTTGGTTTTGAAGTCGAGCATTTTTCGCTTGCTTTCAATATGAAATTCACCATTGAGATTGATAAATGCAGAGAACTCAGCAATCTGTTCTTCAAGCTCAATCGGAAGTGTCACCAGTTCCTCTTTGACGATTTTTGCAAAGCTCACTTATTTACCCCAAGACTCGATATACTTGAGTGCGTTTTGTGCAGCGATGGCACCATCAGCTGCAGCGGTGATGACTTGACGTATTTGTTTGACGATGACGTCACCTGCAGCATAAATGCCTGGAACTGCGGTTTCCATTTTTTCGTTAGCGATCACATAACCCCATTGGTTGGTTATTCCTAAATCTTTAATGAAGGTTGTGACTGGAATCAATCCTACATATTCAAAAACACCTTCTGCAGCGATAGTTTCGATATCGCCTTTCGTGTTTTTAATGGTGACACCGGTTAGGGTATTATTTTCCATTTCAAACTTGGTGACAACCGATCCAAATCGATAATCGACGTTGGGCATGCTTCGCAGAATATCTTGCGCCTTAGGATCAGCGGTTAAGAAGTCTAAGTTTTGAACAATGGTGACATGGGTTGCTAATGTTGCCAAGTATGCAGCTTCTTCTACGGCGGAATTTCCTCCACCGATCACGACAAGTTTTCTTTCTTTGTAGAGAGGGCCATCACAAATGGCACACCAGCTGATACCATTCATCGCGAGTGCATCCTCGTTTTCAACACCAAGGCGTCTTGGAACGTTACCAGAGGCAACGATGACAGTTTTTGTTTCATAAGTTCCATTAGGTGTGATGACTTTTTTGATGTTGCCATCGAGTTCAACCTTCGTCACTTCATCATAGATGACTTCAATGTCTAAATCATATGCATGATCGATCATCATGGTTGCAAGTTCATAACCTGCAACTTTTTTGGCACCCGTATAATTTTCAATTTCATTGTATTTGGATAGTTGTCCACCAGGTGTGTCTTTTTCAAACATAGCAACCTTTAAGTTTGCACGTTTTGCATAGATACCCGCCGTAATGCCTGCAGGACCTGTTCCGATAATGAGTACGTCGTAAAGCATGTTTTATCTCTCCTTAAATAATATCTTTAATATGCATGAGTTCGTCAATCGCGTAATCAGGATTGTACGATAGCATGTCTTTTAAGCGTTGACTATATGTCACAGCACATGTCAATATACCTGCTTTTTTAGCGGATATGATGTCATTCTCGTGATCACCGATGTAGATGGTTAATCTCGGTTTGGCACCTAACAACTGCAGTGCTTTTTCAATGGGTTCTGGTGATGGTTTGTGTTCTTTGACATCTTCATAACCGATCAAACCATCGATGAAATCGAACAAACCGGTGAGCTGCAAATGATGGGTTGCTACGCTTCTCATTTTGGAGGTAACAACACCGATCTTCACATTCTTTTTCTTAAGAAACGTCATGATCTCAATAGCTCCAGGATAACTTTTAAGACCTTGCTCAATAAGATCATTGGAGTAGTTTCTATAGAATTGAACAATCTCATCAACTTCTTCAGGTTTTGATGTGTAATAACCAAAGGTTGTAAATAATGTTTGACCTAACATGTTTGTATATTCATCTTCTGAAATCTGAATCTGAGGAAAATATTTTTGAAAAGTTACTTTAAATGTTTCAATGATAATCTCAGTGCTCTGAATGAGGGTTCCATCAAGATCGAAGAGAACACACTTAATCATGGATATCAACCAACATATCGTAATAATACTTTTGATCTTTGATGGCATAACGTTTTGCGAGTATGAGCACAACTCCACCTAACATAAAGAGGGTGAGCGATAACACGATATTTGTGGGTAAACCAAACATCCGAAGGGCATCGCCAGGGTCACCACCGGTACGTAAAGGTTCAATGATTGCACCACGGCCTAGACCATACCAAATTAAATAGAGACCCATGAGATCGCCTACTTTGAACCATCTCTTTCTTCTCGCAATCAGTAAGAAGACAAGTCCTACAAAGTTCCATAATCCCTCATAGAGGAATGTGGGGTGATGGATTACACCACCAATGGTCATTTGATTTTTAATGAACTCGGGGAGAATGCTTAGGATAAAAGCTGATTGAATTTCGGGTCCATACGCTTCAGCATTCATGAAATTACCCCAACGTCCAACAATCTGTCCGATTAAGAAACCGATAGCTAAAATATCTGCGACAATCCAAAAATTGATTTTCTTTTTCTTGGTGAAAAAGATGACGAAGATAAATGCGGTAATGACTGCACCATGGATAGAAAGTCCACCCTGTCGAATATTGATCACATCCATGAAGGAGTTATAACTCGGGTTTGGATCAAAGATGACATAGTAAAGACGAGAGCCCACAATTGAAAGCGGTACTGCCCAAAGTAAACCATCAAACAACCATTCTGGATTCCATCCAACACGCTTGAATTCTTCGTAGGCAAAGAAAGCCCCAATGCTAAGTCCAGTCAATATAAAGACTGCATACCATTGAATGGTTAACTCAATATCTGTGCCAAATATGTTGTTGATAAATGCCCCAATGTCGAGTGCAATTTTACTATATGGCAATTGATCTTGCGTCAATACAGCAAGAAGAATCATCACAACAAAAATGGTTCCACCAATCACGTAATTTCTTGCATCGCTGCTTTTTTTAAAGAAATCAATAATCTTCGTCATCCTCATCATCCTTCCGTTTTCCTGCTGCACGAAGTGACACAGCTTGTGTGAGTTCTAAGGCTGCGTTATAACCTAAATATTTGAGTTTTTGATTCATAGCTGCAGATTCAACCAGTGTTGCAACGTTACGACCTGGTAAAATAGGGATTGTAATTTTAGCGATTTCTGTGTTAAAGATTTTAATCGTTTCTGTATCAATTCCTAAGCGATCGTACTGTTTGCCTTTTTTCCAATGTTCGAGTTCAACAACCAAACGAACCTTCTTATTTTCACGATAAGCTCCTGCACCAAACATTTGAACGACATCGACGATTCCAATACCACGAACTTCGATGTATCGTTCAAGCACTTTGGGTGCTGAACCGATGAGGACACCGGGTGCTGCTTCAAAGATATCCACACGATCATCGCTGATCAATATGTGTCCACGTTTGATGAGTTCAAGTGCTGTTTCACTTTTCCCAATCCCTGATTTACCGGTGATCAACGTTCCTAATCCGTGAATATCAAGAAGAACACCATGAACCGATGTACGCGGTGCTAACTTGGAATGAAGATATTGGTAAAGCGAACCAGAAAGCGGAGTTGTTCGTGACTGACTCTTCAAGATGGCAACCTGATACTGGTCACCTAGTTCAACAAAGAAATCTTCAATTTCAACGTTGACAGAGAAGATCACTCCTGGTGGAGTTTTCTTAAACATGGCTTCAACACGTTGCTTTCTCACTTCGTAGGGTAAATTATGAAGAAAAGTTGCTTCTTTTGAGCCAATAAGAATCAATCGTTCTGGATCAAAATAATCCAAGAATCCAGCAAGTTCAACACCTGGTCTTGAAAGCATTTCAGATTTGACATCGCGATTCATGCAAGCTTTGTCATTGAGAAGTTCAAGATTGATATCTCGAACGAGATGTTTCACTTTAAGTTTCATTTGCGACCTCCCATAATAACGACTTTTTCATGATAGAGAAACCGTCTCAAATAAATCGATATGATGAGACGTAGAATAGAAAATACGAAAGCAAAAGCGATTAAACGTTCAATACCGATGAAGTGAAATCCTTCAACCAGTAATAAATCAACAAGATACAAAACCATGATTTGAACCATCACAGAGAGTAATCCCATGCTGAAGAGCATGACGTGTGTGAGGTATTTGAACATGAGAATTTTAACAAAGTTTTCAATCAGAGTGAGCAGGATAACTGCAAATATAAATCCGGGTAACGTCATCTCAACAAGTGGTGCATCTATCCCGATGGCTAGACCTAAAACAACCGCAAAGATAAGTAAATTGATTGCAAGCGATAAAATCATATGTATCACATAGTTCTTATGCAACATAAAACCAAGAACGACGCTCATCTGGCGGGTTGTCTTTTTTTTCTTTTTAAGTTCTTCAAGTAAGTCTTGAAGTTCCTCTTCTGTGAGTTTGTTTGGATCGTGATCCGGTTTCTTTTCGTTCATCAATGTCCCCTAATAGTGTAACATAATACTTTATTTTTTCAAACTTCTAAAGCTTTTTTTAAGTACTGACCTGTGTACGAATTTTCTACACGTGCAATCTCTTCTGGAGTACCGATGGCAATCACTTCACCACCACCATCGCCACCCTCAGGTCCTAAATCAATGATATGGTCGCCATTTTTAATCACATCCAGATTATGTTCGATGATTACCATGGTTGCTCCTTCATCCACGATTCGATGAAGAACTTTAAGTAATCGTTTCACATCATCGGTATGTAGGCCTGTTGTAGGTTCATCTAAAATATAGATTGAAGATGGGGTGATGCGCCGATAGAGTTCGCTCGCTAATTTGACACGTTGTGCTTCACCACCTGAAAGTGTAGTTGCAGCTTGACCTAATGTGATGTAATCGAGACCCACATCATAGAGAGTTTTCATTTTAAGATGAATTTTAGGATGATTTTCAAAGAAGAATAGAGCTTCCTCGACAGTCATGTCCAAGACGTCTGCGATGTTTTTCCCTTTATATTTAATCTGTAACGTTTCATGATTATAACGTGTGCCACCACAGACTTCACATGGCACATACACATCAGGTAAAAAATGCATAGAAATCTTTTTAACACCATCACCAGCGCACGCTTCGCATCGTCCACCACGAACATTAAAGGAAAATCTTCCTTTATCGTAGCCGCGTGCTTTGGCTTCTGTGGTTTGTGAATAGAGATCACGAATATCATCGAAGACTCCCGTATAGGTTGCGGGGTTACTGCGCGGTGTTCGACCAATGGGTGATTGTGAGATTTCAATAACACGATCAATCAAATTATGATCATTAATGGCGGTGTGCAATCCAGGTTTATCTTTTGTTTTGTAGTGTTTTTGTTGCAAACCTTTCATCAAAATCTCATTGACAAGTGTTGATTTACCCGAACCTGAAACACCAGTAACAACCGTCATTTTACCGATCGGGAAAGCAACTGAGATATCTTTAAGATTATTTTCTTTAGCACCCATCACCAAAATATCTTGGCCTATCCCTTCGCGACGCTTGGATGGAACTTCAACTTTTTCTAAACCTTTTAAGTAACGACCTGTGATGCTGTTTGGATTATCCATCACTTCTTGAGGTGTCCCCGCAGCAACCACCATACCACCGTGTTTTCCCGCGCGAGGTCCAATATCGATTAAATAATCGCTGGCAAGCATTGTCTCGTGGTCATGTTCAACCACGACAAGTGTATTCCCTAAATCACGCATTTTTTTAAGTGTTTCAATCAATTTATGGTTATCGCGCTGATGAAGTCCAATCGATGGTTCATCAAGCACATAGAGAACTCCTGTCAATTTTGATCCAATCTGCGTTGCTAGTCGGATGCGCTGTGCTTCACCACCAGACAGCGTTCCAGCAGAACGCGCTAACGTCAAATACCCAAGTCCAACATCTTGTAGAAAAGTTAAACGACTGATAATCTCCTGAAGAGCAAGACGCGCTATCTTTTGTTGCTCACTGTTTAGCGTTAAGTGACTCAAGAATATGATGGTTTCATCGATGGATAAGCGCGTTAACTGGTCCATGTTTTTACCACCAATTTTGACCGATAGTGCTTGTTCATTTAAACGTGCTCCATGACATACAGGACACGTTGATTCGGTCATAAAACCTTCGATCCATGAACGAATCCATTCCGATGTTGTTTCGCGATAACGTCTCGTGAGATTATTGATAATTCCTTCAAAATAATCAACTTTTTCATGAACTCGTCCCGAAGAAGAGCGCATTTTAAAATGAATTTGGTCGGGTGAACCGTAGAGGATGATGTTAACTTTTTCTTTTGCGATGTCTGCAATGGGTTTTTGAATATCGATATCATATGTCTTGCAGACTTCATCAATCATGGCATTGTTTAAGTTATCCACATCGTTATTCTTATAGGGGATAATCCCACCATCAAGTAAGCCTTTCGTAGGGTCAACGACGAGTTCTTCAGCAACCTCTAATTTGACACCCAAACCATTGCAGTAAGGACAAGCTCCAATGGGTGTATTGAATGAAAAAAGCCGTGGTTCAAGCTCAGGAATGGTGAAATTAGAGTCATTACATGCATAGTGCTGACTGAAGGATAGCATCGCATCTTCACCCACTAAAACTCTCGTTTTTCCGTTAGCAAGTTTAGCTGCAAGTTCTAAGGCATCATAAAGGCGTGAACGAATACCCTCTTTAACGATGAGTCGATCGATGACTAAAAAGAAGTCATGATTTTTGTTTTTGTCGAGTTCAGGCATGTCTTCAAGTGTGATGTGTTCTCCATCCACATATGCACGCGTGAAACCTTCTTTGATGTATTGTTCTGCTAGCTTTTTATGTGTCCCTTTTTGTCGTTCGACAATCGGTGACATGATGACAACACGACTTCCCTCCTTGAGGGATAATACGCGAAGTGTCATCTCTTCAATGGACTGTTTTGACAAGGGTTCATCCGTTCCCGGACAATAGGGGATACCTACACGCGCATAAAGAAGGCGTAAATAGTCATAAATTTCTGTGACAGTTCCAACGGTTGAACGTGGATTGTTTGAGGTTGTCTTTTGATCAATCGAAATGGAAGGTGAAAGTCCTTCGATGTTATCAACATCGGGTTTTTCAAAGTTGCCGAGAAATTGACGTGCATAGGCGGATAATGATTCCATATACCGGCGTTGCCCTTCTTGATAAAGGGTGTCAAAAGCTAATGAACTTTTGCCTGAACCCGAAATACCCGTCATGACGACGAGTTTGTTTTTAGGAATGGTTATATCAATGTTTTGAAGATTGTTTTCGCGTGCACCGTGAACTTTAATATAATCCATCAATCATCACCTTGAATGTTTCTTCATCGATAACTCGGACACCGAGTTCATTCGCTTTCTTAAGTTTAGACCCTGCATCTTCACCTGCAACAACAAAATCTGTTTTCAATGAAACAGATGATGCAACTTTACCACCACATTTTTCGATGATATCTGTTGCTTGATCGCGTGAAAAGAGGTTGAGTTTTCCCGTCAAAACAAGAGTCTTGCCATTGAATGCATGTTCGATTGTATCTTCTTTTGTATGTGTCATGTTGAGCCCATGTTTTTTGAGTTCATCAATGAGTTGTTGATTCTTCTCGTCTTGAAAGTAATGGGTGATAGATCTAGCAATCATCTCACCAATTTCATGAATCTCAAGAAGATCATTTTCTGTAGCGTGTTGAAGTGCATCCATCGATGGAAAATGCTTGATCAGCGTTTTTGCTACCTTTGCCCCAATATGCTTAATACCCAATCCAAAGATCAGACGATCAAAGGTCTGTTGTTTGCTAACTTCAATGGCTGAAAGAAGCTTTTCAACTTTCTTTTCGCCAAATCCTGGAATCTCTTTTAGTTCATCACGATAATCTCTTAATGTGTAGATGTCGCTGATTCGATTGAGATATCCCAGCTCATGAAGCATCTCAACCACTTTTTCGCCTAGTGTATCAATATCCATCGCTTGACGTGATGCAAAATGAATCATGGTGTTGATATTCTTACCTGAGCACTCTGGGTTAGTGCAATAATAATCGGCTTCACCTTGATGACGTTCCAAGGGGTGTCCACACACAGGGCACGAGGTGATCATTTCAAAAGGGGGTTGATCTGTTCGCTTATCCATAACAACTCTAACCACTTCAGGAATGATTTCGCCTGCTTTATGAACGATGATGGTATCCCCGATTCGAATATCTTTGGTTTTAATATAATCTTCATTATGGAGAGTTGCACGTGCAACGGTTGTTCCCGAAACAAAAACGGGGTCGAGTTCAGCAACCGGTGTGATGACACCTGTTCTTCCAATTTGGAAGGTGATTGCTTTTAGAGTTGTTTCCACTTGTTCAGCTTGGAATTTGTATGCGGTCGCCCATTTAGGTGACTTTGCTGTGTAACCAATCATGTCATAAAGTTCAAATTCGTTCACTTTGATAACGACACCATCTGTGTCATAACTGAGTGATTTTCTGAGTATATCGTAGTCATTAACGGCGTGTACTAAATCATCAATAGATGGTAATAATCGGTAATAGGGATTGACTTTAAATCCAAGATGTTCAAGGTATTGGAGAGCCTGTTGTTGTGTCTTCACATAGCGCTTCGCATCAACAATGGTATAGACGAAAAGATCTAAATTACGGGATGCAACTATCTTAGGATCAAGTTGACGAATGGTTCCAGCTGCTGCATTTCTTGGATTTGCAAAGAGGGGTTCGTTTTGATTCATACGCTCTTCATTGACTAATTTAAAACTCTTGTGTGGCATATAGATTTCACCACGGACTTCAAGATCAATCGCTTCTGCTAATTTAAGAGGAAGACTTTTAATCGTCTTAACGTTTTGGGTCACATCTTCACCTACAACACCATTTCCACGTGTTGCTGCACGCTTAAAATGGCCGCCTTCGTAGATCAGACTGACGGCTAAACCATCGATTTTTAGTTCGGAAACGTAAGAAAAAGAGGTCGTCACTTTGCGGATTTTTTCATCGAAACTTCTCAGTTCATCCTCATCAAAAACATTGGCTAAGCTCATCATGGGGATACGATGTGTAACCTTATCAAACCCTTCTAAAACAAGACCACCAATCTTTTCAGTTGGTGAGTCGCTTTGTTTGTATTCAGGATAGGATGTCTCTAATTCTTGTAGTTCCTTCATCATGCGGTCATACGTAAAATCAGAGATTGTGGGTTGGTCTTTGGTGTGATAATCAAGGTTTGCTTGATTGAGTAAATCGACCAACTCTTTGATGCGTTTTTTGATGTCCATCGTAATCACCCAGTGATATTATATCACTAATCCTCGTGTGGCTTATGTTTTTAAGTCCACTTTCTCGCAAGAATACCGATGATGTGAAATGATGGTTTTCACGATTGCAGATGATCGATGTTGCGATTAAAAGATGTCTGGCACGTGTGATGGCTACAAACATTAAACGCCTTTCTTCTTCGTGTGCGGATATCATGTTGATTCGTCTTGAGGGGAGGATACCTTCTTCGCATCCAATGATAAAGACAACATCAAATTCAAGACCTTTCGATTGATGAATGGACATCAAATGTATACCTTCATGAAATGTTTCAAGATCATCTTGACGTTGGAACTGAATGTGTTCATCATGAAACGAAAGCATAAGTGAATAGGCACGGTGGTGATGACGAAAAAAGACCGCTATATTTTCGTATGGAGTCCCTTGTTGTTTCAGAATTTTTATTATACTGATGATAGTTTGTGCTTCATGAATATCATCGTTAAATCGCATGGCGAAGGCTTTACCTTGTTCATCCTTTGTGGGAATGAGATCTTTTGGATATTTGCGTGAGTTATATTTAATCAGTTGATTAGCACGCATCAGAATAGCACGATGAGAACGATAATTGAGCGTGAGCTTATAGACTGATGCTTGATAATCTTTGATAAAATCATCGATGATTTGAGGGGTTGCTCCTCTGAACTGATAGATCGATTGATCAGGGTCTCCAACAGCAAAAACAGATGTATCTTTTTGCGTGAGCTGTTTCAATAATGCATATTGTAAAGGGTTCGTATCTTGAAACTCATCGACAAAGATAAACCGATATCTCAATCGTTCAGGGTGATGCTTGATTTCCCTTAGAAACGTGATTAAAAGATCATCAAAGTCCACGGATGAGTGTCGAATTAAATCTTGTTGATATCGATCAAATACTTTTGGCTTTTTCCCTTTATAAAGCGAATTTTTGTAGTTTGTGATACTTAATAAATCATCTTCTGTGTAGTTTTGAAGTTCCCCTTCATCGATGACATTCACTTCAAAATTGAAACACTTCTCAAGTTTAATATATGCCAACTGGTGAAATGTATGAATGCTCACCCGAGAATCATTTAAACGTTCTTGCATTTCAATACTTGCCTTTCTCGTAAATGTGATGGCAAGCATCCCTCTTGGATCTTCACCCTCAGCAATCAATCTTTTCATGCGTTCAATCAGTACTCGTGTCTTTCCTGATCCTGCACCTGCAAGCAAAAAAAGAAAGCGATCGTTTGAGACGACCACTTGTTGTTGTTCTTCATTTAACATGTTCTCACCTCATCTTATGTTAGTGAGATTCAATCAATTATTCTTTTTGCGTAGAGCGGGATGACTCTCTAAAATCTTTTTTATACCGTGTGGCATACCAAACGCGATGGTCGCTACATCATCATCGACACGGATGACAACTCCGATACCAAAAACATTATGTTCAATCTTATCCCCTGTTTTAAGAAGATGTCCCTTTCCTTCACTGATTCCTTCAAACGATGGTTTTTCAAAGGAAACCCTTGATTCTTGGATAAAGCGGGATGGATAGGAGTATCGCATCGTGCCATACACCATGCGTTGATCAGCATAACTCATATAAAGCTTTTCTTTTGCTCGCGTAATCCCTACATAAGCTATTCGTCTTTCCTCTTCAAGCTCTACAGGATTCATGAGTGAACGATCAGATGGAAAGATATTTTCTTCCATAACAACCATAAAGACAGCACGAAATTCGAGACCCTTCACCTGATGATAGGTAGATAATCGAACGCGATTGACATCATCGAGTTCTTGGTCTTGATCGGAGTAAAGTGCAATCTGATCAAGCTGCTGATGAAGTTTTTCGAAAAATGTTCCTTCGTAGTATTGATCACCACGTGTGAACACGTTTTGTAGTTCTTTTAAGTTATCAATACGATCATCAGCAATCTCGTCATTTTCTGCACGAAGCATATCGATGTATCCTGTTTTTCCCATTAAATAAGGCATGATTTCAGCCAAATTTTCCATCTCATCAAACTTCGATCCCATCTCTTCAATCATGAGACGAAAAAGTGTTAATGATTGTTTCGCAGACGGTGTAAGGTCAGCATATGGAATGGCTTCAAACATCGAAACTCCTAGTTCTTTGGCTTTTTGTTCAATCTTTTGAATAGAGACAAGTCCGATGGAGCGTTTAGGAACATTGATAATGCGTTTGATATAAAAATCCTGCGTTGGATCAAGAACACTTCTGATGTATGCAAGTGCATCTTTGATTTCGCGTCGCTCATAAAATGAGATTCCCCCATAGATCACATAGGGTAAACCTTCTTTGATCATTGCTTCTTCAAATAAACGAGAAAGCGCGTTATTTCGATAAAGCACTGCCATCTCATCAAAACGAACCCCTAATTGATTAAGTCTTCTAATTTCACCAACCACATAAAAGGATTCTCGAATATCATTTTGTGCATGATGGATCACGGGTAATTCACCTAAACCTAAATCACTTTCGAGATTTTTAGCGGCTGGTCTGTTGAAGTTATAGTTAATTAATTGGTTAGCTGCTCTTAAAATATGATTGGTTGAGCGATAGTTTTGTTCGAGAACAATCTGTTCTGCACCGAAATCTTTCGTAAAAAGTCGAGCATTTTCATAGTTTGCTCCACGAAAAGCATAGATCGATTGATCTGGGTCGCCCACGACAAAGACATTTTTGTGACGCATACTCATGATTTTTAAAAGCTTATATTGGATGATATCTGTATCCTGAAATTCATCAACCAAAATATGTTCAAATGCCAGTTGGTAGTGATCGCGAACTTTTGGATAATCTTCAAACAATTGGAGAGGATATAACAATAAGTCATCAAAATCGACAAGTTGATTTTCCCGTAAATAATTCTGATACTTTTGATAAATCTTTTCTTCATCTGTGCGTTCAAACTGATCTAATCGTCGTGATTTATACAAAGAAATTAAATTTTTAAGATGCTTCAGTGAAAACATCTTCACATCGAGTTCGAGTGATTTGATCACTTCTTGAATAATCTTCTTACCATCCTCTTCATCGATGACATTAAAATTAGGACGATACCCATAGGGGAGTTCTGCGATGTGGCGTCTTAAAATTTGTAGACCTAAAGCATGAAAGGTGTAAAGCCAAACTTCAGTTGCATAGGGTCCCGTCATCTCGATGACACGTGTTTTCATTTCACGTGCTGCTTTATTCGTAAACGTCACCGCTAAAATGCGATGAGGTGACACACCGTTCATGATTAAATATGCAATGCGTGAAGTGAGTGTTTTTGTTTTTCCTGTGCCTGCACCAGCGACAACAAAAAGCGGACCACCTGGGTGGATGACCGCTTTTAATTGCGATTCATTTAGTGTAGCTAGCCAATTCATGGCACTCCCACTTTCTTACTTGTATGAACTCTTTAAAGGAACGATTTCGTTAAAAATAATCTGATTTTGAGTTGAAAGAAGATCTGTATTGAAATAACCATTGCGCATAAACTGGAACTTATCTTGTGGCTTAACGGAACCTAAAGCTTGTTCGACAAAACCGTTTTTGGTTGTCCATGAATGAGCATTAAAACGATCCATCAAATTCATGTCGTCATCCCCTATAATCATGGGGCCAAAGAAATGAAAAGTAGCATGTTTTGCTTGGGTTGCCTCAACGAAATGGATGGTTCCATTGGGTTTTCTTTCATTAAAACCGGATCCTGATCTCGTCTCGGGATCATAGGTTGCTAATACTTCAATGACGTTACCGTCTTTATCCTTTATGACATCATAAGCTTTGATGAAATAGGCGTAGAAGAGACGAACTTCATCACCCAACGATAAACGTTTGTACTTATTGTTGGGTTTAATTTCAACAAAATCATCGGCTTCAATGTAAATATGTTTTGAAAACGGAACTTTGCGTGAACCAAGTTCAGGTTTATCCTGATGATAGAGAACATCAAAATATTCCACTTTATTTTCTTCATAATTGGTTATTGTAACTTTAAGTGGATTGATGACAGCCATCGCACGAGGTGCACGTTCTGCCAAATCATCACGTAGGGCAGCTTCAAGCATGTCAGTTCCCACGGTAGAATTAACTTTTGATAATCCCGTTGAAATGACAAAATTGCGAATTGCCTCTGGTGTGTATCCCCGACGTCTTAGTCCTGATAGTGTTGGCATACGTGGATCGTCCCACCCAATGACTTTTCTTTCTTCAACGAGCTGACGTAAGAAACGTTTACTCATGACCGTGTTTTCAATCGATAGACGGCCAAACTCGATTTGGCGTGGAACTTTCGGCATTTCAGTTTCTCGGACAACCCAATCATATAACGGGCGATGATCTTCAAATTCAAGTGAACACAGTGAGTGAGTAATACCTTCAATGGCATCTTCAAGTGGATGAGCATAGTCATACATCGGATAGATACACCATTTTTTACCTGTGTTGTGATGCTCAGCAAAACTGATGCGATAAATGACGGGATCTCTCATGTTCATGTTTGGAGATGCCATATCAATTTTGGCACGAAGAACACATTCGCCTTCTTTGAATTTACCTTCGCGCATATCGTTAAAGAGTTTGAGATTTTCTTCGACTGAACGATCGCGATATTTTGAGAGCTTACCAGGGGTTTGTAGGTTTCCACGATCTTTTGCAATTTCGTCTGCTGTGGAATCGTCAACATACGCTAATCCTTTTTTTATAAGAAGAACAGCACGTGCATACATTTCTTCAAAGTAGTCACTTGCAAAGTAAATATTTTTGGGTTCATAACCTAGCCAACGAATATCATCAAGGATAGCTTTTACGTAGACGTCATCTTCTTTGCTGGGGTTGGTATCATCATAACGAAGATTGGTGTAGCCACCGTATTGCTTCGCACTTTCAAAGTCAGTGATGATGGCACGTGCATGGCCAATGTGTAAAAACCCGTTAGGTTCGGGTGGAAAACGTGTTACGATTTCATCATGTTTTTTAGATTCAAGATCATTTTCGATGATGGTTGTAATAAAGTTGGAAATTTTTTCCATAAGTCAGTCACCTCATTGTCTTATCTATTATATGATAAAACCCTCTAAACTACAAGTTGACACATAGAAAAACACACCCATGTTTGACATGAGTGTGCATTCACTATTTAGAAATTATGGGAGTAAGCCAAACAAGTCTTCGAAATCTAGATCTGTTCCTTCAAATGCAGCAATCATGTCATCAAAGAGTTCTTGTTGCTGTTCATCGGTGAGTCCATCTAATGCTTCCATGAGAGCTTCAACTGCAGCTTCCGGATCAGCTTCTGGATCAACCACTGCAGCGAGTAAATCATCGATTGCAGCATTCAATTCGGGTGGATAGTTTGGATTGCCAGAAATAGTATTCAATACATCTTGAACCGCATCTTGAATGTCTTGTAGAGGAATACTATCATTTAAGGTGATATACATTCTAAGTTTGTTATTGACCAGAGCAACCGATTGAATACCCATACCTGCAGCATCCATTTGTTGGTCGAAGTCTTTAATGACGAATGCACCATTTTCGATAATATCGTTATCACCTAACATCGTCAATACATTAGCGATATGTTCGGAACTTAAGGTCACTTCTCCTGCAGCAAGTTCATTTAATACAATCCGTAAATCGCTACCTGATACTTCGGGAGCTGCATCGATCTTAATGATGGTTTGGAAAAGTTTTAGTGGATCGGTCGGATCAGTAATCGTCAATGGAATATTGACTACAAAGTCACCATCCATCGTGATGTAGGGAACATACGCTGTCATCGTGTATTTTTCAAATAGAGGTGATTCAATCAACACACCTGGTGTTGTTTGATTTTCACGCATGAAGAATTCAAACATGCGATTGAGCGTGAAGGCATCGAGTTCAATAAATGGGGTAGGGTTTTCACCACCAAGTGTTGAGAAAATCATGGCACTTGCTCGTGAAGCTAATATGGATTGTAAATGTGCGTCGTTGATGATCTTATCCGCAGGTTGCAATGTAAATGTGGGGTTATTATCTTTTGTTTTACCTAATGCGAGATCAACGTTAAAATTGCCATCTTCAAAGCCAATTTCTAATAATTCATTTTCTGCAATAAATGCTAACAACGATTGAATCATTGCCTTTTGTTGAGGCTCTTCAATCATCTGTTCTACGACAGAATCTACGCTCATTCTTATTTCGCGTTTCGTGGCATCAAAGGTTGCAAGTCCACCCAATTGACCATCAATCAATTCTTTTATCGATTGACCCGCAACTTGTTCGGTGACCCATGAAGCAACACTAAATGTCCATGCAAGAGGTAGATTACCGATGTTGAGTTTGTCGAGTTTAAGGACGACTTCTTCTGTATCTGCCGTAATTTTAAATGCAATCAATAATCTCGTCTTATACGTAAATGTCGAAACAAAGACGTGTGCTCCAGATTCAATTTCAATCACATCATCTTTAAAGCGAATCCATGAACCTTGATAGCCAAAGAAACTTTCTTTGATGACATAATTTTTCTCATCTTCGGTTGCACCATCCACTAAATAGTTTTCATTAATCGTGCGCAGTTGGTTTAAAATGAGGGCGTTAGCATCCGCTTGAGCGAGGGATAATCCAATCGTTGATGTGCTCGTATTCGATAAGAGAAAACTATCAACATCTTCTTGAATCATTTCGGATAAGGAGATGGCAGTGACATCACCAAAATCATCGGTGGGGATTGTAACCGGCTTATAAATCAGTGCTAAAAGAATCAGCGGAATAGCGAGAATCGAAAGGATGGGCAAAACAATAAGTTTAAACAAAAACTTCACAAGTCATCACTCCTTTTATTATCTTCATCATAATACCAACCCCCCTAAAATACAATCATTTCGCCCACGATTTGTTATAAATTTTTATATGGAGTACTTGAGGAATAATGCGTTATCATGCGAATCTCTTTGATATGATGCATGTAATAGAGCTCAATGCCATCGCTTCGTGGTATTCATCGATCACTTAAAGAGAACCAAGAACTTCATATATGATACGGTTGATCATCAATTTTTATTGACTTGTATCTCATTAAATATTTAGGATGATATTTAATAACCCATCTATTAGGTTAAAAAATAAAGGCTATTCGCCTTCATTTTCAACCGATAAGGTAGATTCCCCTCCGAGTAAATAATGGGGGAGTGCACCCTCTTTTTGATATTGATAATATGCTGCAGCACCAATCATTGCAGCGTTGTCTGTGCAATATGACATGCTGGGGAAAATGATTTCTTTGTTCGGGATTTCATTAAAAATGCGTTTTCTTAATCCTTTGTTTGCGGCAACACCACCTGAGACGATAATTTGCTTAACGTCTAAGTTTTCAGCAGCAAGTCTTGTCTTTTCGATAATCACATCGAGAACAGATGCCTGAAAAGATGCACACATGTTTGGAACATCAATTTTTTCTCCACGCTGTTCTGCGTTATGGACGATGTTGATGACAGCACTTTTTAATCCAGAGAAGCTGAAATGAAATTCCTTTCGATCGAGATAGGGTCTTGGAAGATGATACGTGTCTTCACCCATTTGAGCCAGTTTATCGACAATGGGTCCTCCTGGATAGGATAAGCCCAAGGTGCGTGCTACTTTATCATAAGCTTCTCCAACCGCATCGTCTTGTGTCGTACCTAAAAGTTTAAAAGACATATGCTCCTTCATATAAATCAGTTCGGTATGTCCTCCTGAAATCAATAATGCTAAAGCAGGAAACGTGATCTCATGTTCTAGTCCTGCTGCATAGATATGACCGTGAAGGTGATTTACACCCATTAAAGGAAGTTCGTGTGCGAAGGCAAAAGCGGTAGCTGCGTTGATTCCAACAAGGAGAGAACCAATGAGTCCTGGCCCTTTTGTTACAGCGACTAAATCGAGATCTTTTGGCTTGATATTGGCTTCACGAAGGGCTTCTTCAAAAAGACGCGTCATATGGACAACGTGATTGCGGGATGCAATTTCTGGAACGACTCCACCAAACGCTTGATGAATGTCAATTTGCGATAAAACGAGATGAGACAGAACTTCTTTTCCATCTTTGACGATGGCAACCGAACTCTCATCACACGATGATTCAACAGCAAGAATAATCACGATGTCACCTCCTTGATATAGACGATTGCGTCTTCTGTTTTATAATAATCTTTTCGAATGTGGGATTTCACAAACCCCATTTTCTCATAGAATGTTTGAGCAATCATATTGCTTTTTCTCACTTCAAGCGAGAGTTGGTTGATTCCTTCAAGACGAAGCTCATTTAAGACGTGTTGAAGTAATCGTGTTCCATATCCTCGATGCTGTTTTTCCTTGATCACAGCAAAATTCATCAATTCCGCTTGGTCATCAACACGAACACCTATAAAACCTGCAAATCCATCTTCATCTTCAATGATATAGATGCGTGCGAAAGGATTAAGGGAGAGTTCATCGTAAAGAAATGTTTCTCCTAATGATTCTTGAAACACCGTGTGTTCGAGTTTTACGATATCGATGATATCATCAAGTTTCGCTCTTCTGATCTGCATGACTTTCCGCTTCCGTTCGTCTTAAATAATGAGGAACTAATCCATGAATATCATCAACCACGATTCCTTTTTCACGAATCAATTTAGGATTGACCATGAAACTGCGATCGTCAATCAAGATGGTTTGAGCTTGTTTATACAGTTCAAGTTGTTGAAGTTCAGTAAAAAGACGATACCCATCTTCAAGCAAAGTATTCCCGTTTTCATAAATACCAGAAAAGACATATCCTCTTCGCGCATCAACCATAGGGGCAACCTTTCCTTCATAACCTGATGTCATGAAGAAAAGAGAACTCACAGTTTTGAGTTTAATGTTTCGCGCATATGCGAGCATCTTTCCGACGACTACGGCAATGCGAATTCCAGTATACGATCCAGGTCCATATCCAATAATTAATTCATCGATTTTGCTTAATGACAGTTTGTTTCGTTTTAAAATTTGATCGATACGATCCACTAAATATTTCGCATGATCGCGTTGTGCAATACGAATGCTGTAATCGATCAAGATATCATCTTTAGCAATACCAACATACATCACGTTGGTTGATACATCAAAAAACAGTGTTCTCATATGTATTGCACCGCCCGTTTACAAGGTATACCCACACAAGCTAAGGTGAATTCTCGCATACTGTCTGAAAGTTTTTTAATTTTCACCAGAAGATAGTCTTTCGGCAGTAGATCTTCTGCTTGATATGGCCACTCCACCACGATCAAACCCATGCCATCAATATATTCTTCAAGATCAAAATCGCTTCCCACACCCTCTAATCGATAGAGGTCTAAATGGTAGAGCGTCTTGAGTCTGTCTTTCGATTTATATTTTTTCATCAGCGTAAAGGTAGGTGAGTTGACCACATCTTCAATACCGATTGCTCGTGCAAGGCCTTTCGTCAATGTGGTTTTCCCAGAACCCAGTTCGCCATCGAGTAAAATGACAACTTTGGGTTCATCCTTTAAAAGTAAACCGAGCTCATAGCCAAGAGCCTCGGTTTCACTTGCTGAATACGTTGTTTTAACTTTCATCGGATCCCTACTTCAATAAATTTTCGTACCCTTTTTTACCTAATAAGGCAAACATGTTCTTTTTATAGGCTTCGACACCGGGTTGATTAAACGGATTCACGTCAATCAAGTATGCACTCATCGCACATGCTTTTTCAAAGAAGTAAACCAGATAACCAAACGTATAAGCGTCCATCTGAGGAATGGTTAAGAGGATGTTGGGAACACCTCCATCTTGATGTGCCATCATGGTCCCTTTTAGGGCTTGTTGATTGACATAAGAGAGTGGTTTTCCACTTAAATAATTGAGCTCATCGAGATCGTTTTCTTCTTCAGGTAGAATGACATCGAACGCTGTATTTTCAACATTAATCACCGTTTCGAAGAGATGTCTTTCCCCTTCTTGGATGTATTGACCTAACGAGTGAAGATCAGTAGAGAATCCTGCGGATGCGACAAAAAGACCTTTGTTTTCTTTTCCTTCAGATTCACCATAAAGCTGTTTCCACCATTCATTTAAATAGAGAAGATTGGGCTCATAACCAACGAGCATTTCAATCTTTTTACCCGAACGATATAAAAGATAGCGGGTTGCTGCATAGAGATAAGCTTCGTTTTCTTCTAGCAATGGTTTCTTGAAACGGGTATAAGCATCTTTTGCACCCTTTAGAATATCCTTCGTTTTAATACCTGCAGCTTCGAGTGGCAGTAGACCGACAGCTGTCAAAACAGAGAAGCGTCCACCGACATCATCTGGGATGACAAACATTTCATAACCATTTTCTTTAGCCACAGAATAAAGTGCACCACGTTTTTTGTCCGTGGTTGCATAAATACGATCCTTCGCTTGATCTTTACCCACTTGTTCTTCGAGTAAGTTCTTAAGTATGCGGAATGCGATAGCAGGTTCTGTGGTCGTCCCCGATTTAGAGATCACGTTGATTGAAAACCGTTTATTTCTTAAATATTCAACGAGTTCATGCAAATATGAACCCGACATGTGGTGACCGGCAAACACAATTTCAAGTTTTTCTTTCTTAAAAGGAACCTTTAAAAATTCTAAGCCAGCTTTAGCTCCTAAATAGGATCCGCCTATTCCAATCACAACAAGCACTTGGCTTTGTTTTCTAATCTTTTTCGCGGCAGCAACAATGCGTGCATACTCTTCTTTGTCATAGGTTTTTGGGAGATCTAACCATCCTAAATAGTCCGATCCTTTTCCTGTCTTTTCGTGAATCACCTTATGAAGTTTTTTGACTTCCTTTTGTAGAGATTCAGGTTGTTCATTTAGAAATGAACGTGCATCATCGATGTTTAATTGGATGTGTGTCATGATTTCTTTTCCTCTATTCTTTGTTTTGCTTTCTCAATCCAATGGGGTAATGCTTTTGATAAGGAGTGAAAACCGATTTTAATCTTCACCATTTTTGAGATTTTGGGATGAATAGGATTCGCCTGTTTATAGGATAATTTTAAGCGCTTTTGTTCTTCATCGATATCTAAAACGATGACTTCAACCTCATCTCCCACACAAAGAATCTCTTCAATGGAAGAGACAAATTGATCAGATAATTCTGAGATGTGAATGAGTCCGGTGTAGTCTTCACACGTCACAAAGACGCCATATGATTGAATACCCGTGATTTTGCAGATGATTTGATCGTTTATCTTCATATCTAAAAACCTCGCAAGTATTATATCATATTTTTTTAGTCCGATGTGTTCATAAGAAAAGATGCTAATAGACCTTTTATGTCTATCAACATCTTCTTTAAGATGTTATTCGTTGGTGAGATAAATCCCTAAGCCACCTAAACCGACATGGGCTGAGACGACAGGACTGATAACACCGGTAATTTTAACGCGAACTTGATCACCGAGTTGAAAGAGTTCATGTTCGAGTTCTTTTGCTTCCACGCTGCGATCAACATAAGCGATATAGGCGCATACTTTACCAAAGTTCAACATTTTCTTCACTTCATCAGAAAGATAGAGGATAACATTTTTAAAACTTCGAACTTTGTGTTCTAAATCAAGAACCCCGCGTCTAAAGCGAAGAATAGGTTTAATTTTGAGTACATTTCCGATGATTGCTTGAACCTTACCGATGCGTCCATTTCTAACCAATGTTTGGAGATTATCCACCGTAAAGATTAAGGATCCTCTTTCTTTGAGTTCCTCGAGATAACCGAGTGCATCGACAATGTGATGTCCTTCGTCTAAGTAGCGAACAAGTTCTTCAATTAAGTACAGTCCGCCATTAATGGTGGTTTCGCTATCGACCACGTACACGTTGTTGTTTTCTAAAAGTGTTTGTGCGAGTGTCGCGCTGTTGACTGTTCCAGAAAGTGTTTTGGAGAGTGTCAAACAAATCACTTGAGGGTACAACTTAAGCTGTTCTTCATAAGCTGCCATAAACAATTCGGGAGTAGGCTGTGATGTCTTTACATGTTTACCTTGTTGTAATGCTTCAACGACAATATCGGGGTGAATCTGACCATCGATATATTCTTTGACGTCAATTAAAACCTTGAGCGGAACAACGGTGATGTGATGTTCTTGAGCGTATTCATTCGATAAGCCCAGTGTGGAATCAACCACGATTCCAATTTTTCTTTTCATACTTTTACCACCCTTTTTTTAGTGTGCTATAAAACAAAAGAAGTTTTCCTTATGGTGTGATTATATCAAATCATGATGCATTTTTTTGTTTCAGTATTATTTTGGCAAATTATGGTAAAAAAGAGAGGAAAGATCCCCTCTTGATTAGTCTACCGTAACAACTGCAATAACACCTGGCACATTTTCAAGCAACATTGTTTCAATCCCTTGCTTTAAGGTCACATCGAGTGCCATGCACCCATCGCATGCGCCAAGCATTTTTACATACACGATACCATCTTCGACGTTGATGACTTCAATGTCACCTCCATCGCGTTGAAGATAAGGTCTCACTTTCGTTATGAGCGCTAATACTTGTTCTTTGGTTTGATCCATACGTCTCACCCATCCTTTATGACACCTTTAGTATACTCTATGAAAATAAAATCTTCAAACAATATCCTTATCAGTGTTTGTTTCGACAACCTGTTTCACACGCTTTAACACGAAGTGTGCACAGTTTAAGCTACACGATTCATTTAAATAATCAGGGATACGTTTGAAACCGTTGGGGCTTTTGGGATCTGAGTTAAATCCTTTGATGCGCAGTATACCAGAAGACATATCACCAACCAAATAGGTGTAGCGATCAAAAGCCACATCGACATAACGTTCATTAAATTTGAGAAGGTCAAAACCTTCACGGTAATTTTTAATCAGGTCAAACTGACCAAAGGGAGTATCAATCAACATATTTACACCTTCTTGAGTAAGACGACCGCTTCAGCAGCCATCGCTTTTTGTTCACCAATCGCATCCATTTTTTCGTAGGTAGATGCCTTGATGCTGATAAGATCTATTGAAAGAGAAAGGAGACGGGCAATGCTTTCACGAATACTTTGTATATGAGGGTTGAGCTTGGGAACCTCCGCATATATGGTCGCATCCACATTAGATATTTGATAACCTTTTTCATGCATCAATGTGGTGACCTCTTTTAAGATTAATTTGGAATCGATACCTTTATATTTAGGATCTGTATCAGGAAAATGCGTGCCGAGATCACCGAGTGCAAGTGCACCTAAAATGGCTTCAGCAATAGCGTGTAGGAGAACGTCGGCATCGCTGTGTCCAAGAAGTCCTTTTTCAAAAGGTATTTCAAGTCCTCCAAGCCATAATGGGCGCCCTTCAACGAGTTGGTGTATATCGAAACTATGACCAATACGCATATGTTCATCCCTTTCTTGTAAAATGGCTTTGATGTAAGCAAAATCTTGAGGATATGTGACTTTGATGTTGGGTTCATCGTTATAAACGAGATGAACTTTTTCGTCAGGATAGAAAACTTGATAGAGGGCGATATCATCGTCATAGGTTTCTCGACTACGTAAATAAGCATATCGAATTTTTTCTGTTAAAAATGCTTGGGGTGTTTGTGCAAGTACATAGTCATCACGTTTGATAGACGTTATCACACTTCCTGTAACGTGTTTCAGTGCAGAGGTCACCTTTTCACAAAGTAAAACTGCGTCGTGATATTCTAATGATTTTTCGATCGACAGTAAGGTGTTTTTGGAAATAAGTGGTCGCGCCGCATCATGAATAAATACATACGGGGTTTCAACTTCTTTGAGCCCATTCATCACGGATTCACCGCGTGTTTTTCCGCCAATGACGAGTTTGATATCTTCGGTGACATATTTTCTCACCTGATTGATATCTTCTTTCGCAACAACCAAAACGATGTGATGTCCCATCGCTTTGAAGGTCTCTACGCTGTATAGAAAAAGCGGTTTATGATTGATTTCGTATAAAATTTTGGATTGACTGAGTTTTGCTCTGGTACCTGCACCAGCTGCAACAATGAGTGCTGTATTCATGTTTACCCCTTGATCACGTCGTCTAACGGTTCGTCGTGAGCATCGATATCAAATGTATCAATTTCTTGAAAATCATAGATGACACCAACCACGCGCTTGGGGCGGTAGCGGTGTAAGTAGCGGTCATAGTATGCTTTTCCATAGCCAATTCTATATTTCGCTTTTGAAATGATGAGTGCGGGAGCAAGGATGTAGTCAATCTGTGTGATTGCTGATACTTCACTCTGCGGTTCCATGACACCGAATGCCGATTTCATCCATTTCATCGATTGTGTATAAGGATAGAAATGAAGTCCATCTTTTTCAACACGAGGAAAAACAAATGTTTTATGGTCTTGAAGAAGCGCGAGCAGATTCACTTCTTGTCCCATCGGATAAAAGAGAGCTACTGTTTGAGCGTTCTGATAAAATGCATCTAAACGAATTTGATCGATTATTCTTTTTGAACGTTCCAAAACATCCTTTGAACTCAATTGACTTCGCTTGTTTAGCATGTCGTTTCTAAGTTCTGATTTGGTCATGAGGTAATATCCTTATAATAACAACCGTGTGAAGAAAAGTTTGGATTTTCTGCAATCTTTAACGCTTGGGCAGCGGCTTGATAGAGCTGATGCTCTTCATGTGCATCACTTCCACCAATCGCAATCCCTGCAAACACTTCAAGTTCAACTGAAAGTGATCCATATTGCATGACAAGGTTTAAGAATGTCTTGTTAGATTTTATACCATTTTGTAAAATATCAATCTTTCTTGGGTCTGTAATGGTGACCGCAAATTCGATCCCCGACATTCTAAAGATATTCCCTGATTCTGTCACGAATGAAGTTCTCATTTTTTTGATGTATTCTGCCATCAACATGTTACCTACTTCACGTCCGTGAGTCTCGTTGATTTTAGGCATATTCTTTAATTTGAATACGACGAGTTGGAAATATCGACGGTCTCTAAAAAGTTTATTCATGGAGACCATGAGATCATTTTGATCGGCAAGTAAATCAAGTTCGTCGATATTTGAAGCCATAAAATGCTTGGTTTTCATGGGATTTAACGTGCCCATGATAACTGCAGCGTGTGTGTCTTCAAAAAGGCGTTTTCCTTTTTCTTTCATCCAGATATAGCGGCCTTCGACCATGATGCGATAGGACGTGCTATATTGTTTTTTATTAATGGTTAAATCGCCCAACAAGGCTAAATATTTCTTTAAATCTTCTGCTTCAATCAGTCGTCTAAAATCGGTTAGATCAAGCGTGTTTCCTGGAAGATGTAGAATTTCAACAAGTTTATCGGATGCCCAAATGATCCGTTCATCAAGGTCGATATAGAACAAGCCTTCTTCTGAAATTTCAAGGGTTGCGATAAACTTATGACGAATACTTTCGAGTTCAAGATTGCGTTCTTGAAGTTCCTTTTCAACGGCAAGCAAATCGAAGTTTGATTTCTTTTCACCGACACATATGCGACCTTTGTAACGACCTAGGGCATAGACGGGTTGCATCACCATATGCAGGATGACCGGATTCCCATCAGCATTTAAGAATGTTAATTCTTCAACTTCTGAATCGCCGGGTTTCGCACGTTCCTTGTAACCTAAATAGTAACTTTCAAGTTGACGATTGTTCACTTCTTGTGTATTAAGTTTTTGGAAGCGAATTGATTTGTTTAATACATTAAATAATTTCTTTCCGATAACTTCATCCTTTTCAAATCCTATTTCTTTAAGAAGCGATGAAGACATGTCTTTGATGCGTTCTTTCATATCGACGACATAATACGTGTTCCATCTTGAATTTTTAATTGATTTGACAAAGAGTTGATAGTGATTAGCTTTAAGGATTGCAGTCTTAAATGAGCCATATAATATTAGGATGAATAAAGCATAAACAAAGAAATTGTACCCGATATAGATATCTTCATAAAGCGGATTGTTTCTGATGGTTGTTTCATACATGACAAGAACCATGACAGCAACCGCAACGTTGAAAAAACCGATGACCAATCGGTTTTTTAGTACTTTTTCAGATTGAATACTTTGAATGATCACCAAAAAAAGCATGAACGTGGTGATGATTAAAGGATAGATTGGATGTTGTAACATGCTATCACCAAGAAATTTCTAAGACATACGTGATGAAGAGTACCACGAGGGTAATCAAAAAGGAGACAAGATAAATCATCCACTTGTTTTTACTAAAAAATGCAGCTGTTTTTTCAGCGAGATTACGGTTGGCAAAAGCGCGAAGAGGTTCGAAAATGAACGTTAAAATCTTTTTGATGGTTTTCATAAATTCTTCCTCACTTCATAAACATGTTGATGTACTCCATCAACTTGTCGCGATCATTAATCTTTAGCATGATACCTTCAACAGCGATTGAAACATTCCCGGTTTCTTCCGAGACAATGATGGTCAAACTATCTGTTATTTCACTGATACCTAATCCAGCGCGATGTCTTGAACCGGTTGTTTTTTCAAAGTTTTGATTATCGGATAAAACGAAATAAGCACCCGCACACAAAATCGAGTCTCCTCGGATAATCACTGCACCATCGTGAAGTGGTGTGTTAGGGGTAAAAATATTGATCAAAACTTCTTTGGAAACTTCGCTGTTCATCATGATGGCGCGTTCTGCGTATTGATCCAATGTATTATGTTTTTCAATGGTCATGAGTGCACCAATCGATTGACTGGATAGATACATCGCTGCGTCGACAATGGCTTGTTTAGTACGCTCACTCCCCATCACAACATTCTCATTGCGTGAGTCTGCTTTCCATACAAACTCCAAGGAACGTCTGATATCTGGCGCCATGATAACAATCATTAAAATGGGTAGCCATTCAGCTAAATAAGCGAGAGCTTTTGCACTGATTAAAAGATCAAAATAGTTAGCGATGAGGGCTAACACATAAACAAGAAGAAACGAGGACGCTATGGAAAGCATTCTCTTGTTTGATAATAAAAACTTGACGAGGAAAACGACGAGCACCCACACAAAGTAGGCATCGACAATGATCTTCCAGATCGGGATACCGAATAACATATCATCGCACTCCTTTTAACTACATCTATTATATCATAACACCTTCTCAACAAAAGATGATTTTATCACCATCGATTGCAGAACTCATATAAAGCGTCTATAATAAGTGTGGTGATAAAAATCACCAACTCCGAGGAGGTATCGACATGTCCATTGATTTATCTAACTCGTATACACACTAGCCGCCTATGGTCATGACGGATATGTTTTTCCCATCAAAAGACGTATTTTTAGCGTGATTCTAGGACTTCTTCAGTCTAACGACAGCTCTGTTTGCACACATGTGCATCATGATGATTTATCTAAAGAAAGAGGACTATATGGATCAAGCATTACTCGTAGGTTTAGCCTACAAACATACATATGAAGAAACAATGGAGTCATTGGTTGAGCTCGAACATTTAGCGGAAGCTCTCAACATTCAAACCAAGGACAAAATTGTTCAAAACGCAAAAGAAATCACACCCCGGACCTATATTGGAACCGGTAAAGTACAAGAAGTTAAAAAGATGATTGAAGTACTCGATATTGATATCGTGATTTTTGATGATACCTTATCGCCTGCACAGGTCAAAAATCTTGAGAAAGAATTAGACATTCAAGTCATTGATCGCAGTTTTTTAATTCTTTCGATTTTTGCTGAACGCGCACAATCCAAAGAAGCTGTTTTAGAGGTTTCACTCGCCCAAAAAATGTATTTGCTCCCAAGGTTGATTGGCATGAGTCAATCCCTATCAAGACAGGGTGGTGGATCGTTTAACGCAAAAGGACCCGGCGAAACCAAATTGGAATTGGACCGCAGACGACTCTCTGAAGAGATAACATTCATCAAACGTGAACTCGAAAAAATAAAAGAAGAAAAAATGATATCGAGAAAACAAAGATTGAGAAACCGTATACCTGTTGTCGCGCTGGTTGGGTACACAAATGCTGGTAAATCATCAATCATGAATTCTCTATCGCGTTATTTAAAACACGATTCAGAACCTGTCCTTGAAAAGGATATGCTCTTCGCAACCCTCGATACAAAAGCTAAGCGATTGCAAAAGGAAAACTATCCACCGTTTATCTTGATTGACACCGTTGGTTTCGTTTCGAAATTACCGCATGAACTTGTGAACAGTTTTGAATCCACATTAAGTGATGTGGTGGGTGCAGACTTATTGCTTCATATCGTAGATGGCGCTTACTTCAATCGCAAACAGATTGATACAACAAAAGAAGTTCTAGAAAAGATTGGTGCATCCCACATTGAACGATTACTTGTTCTCACTAAAAAGGAAATTGCTCTAACGTTACCCGATTTACAAGAAGACTATGTTTTTGTTTCAAATAGAACAGGTGAAAATATTGATACACTGGTTAATATGATCTATGGACATCTGTACAAAGAAAACCGCATTCATGTTTTAAAGATACCATTCAATCAGGGACAAATATACGCTAATCTCAAAGAGAATAACACCATTTTGGAAACGCATTATGAACATGATGGAACCTATGTGAAAGTTATACTCACACCTGAACAAGCAATTATGTTGTCATCATACATAATCAATAAAAGCGCTTTATAAAGCGCTTTTTTGTTTCTTTTGAATAAGAAATTCTCTGACTGCTTCAACCATGGGTTGTGAATCTAAGATGAGTTGGAATCGATCTGTTTCGATATACTGAAGTTTAGGATTGGTCATCATATCAACCAAAGCTTCAATTAATGCACTTCCACCCAATGGATCTTCATCATGGCTATAAAAGAGAAGTGTTCGATAATTCAAATACTTAAAGTCCATCTTTTGAAATCTATAGTTTGCAAGTAGATCTCGAATGATTTCCATCTGCTGTCTTTCATCTGTTTCTGTGTATTTACTGATTAGAAATTCGAAGTATTCGATTTCATCTTCTTTTGATAATACTTGTTTGATTTGATCGATTAGTGCTTGCTTAATCGCATTGAGTGGCATGATTTTTCTTAAATTTTTGAGTTCATCGATGGTGTGTAATATGCCTTTAATCACATCTTCTGTATACTCATCCCCCTTTTTGGGGTGTGTTGGTGTGTTATAGAGGATCAGATATTCTGTTTGACTTGCATGATCTCGAGCGAACACTTGAGCAAGACCTCCACCATGGCTCATGCCCAATAATGAGATTTTTTTTAATCCGATAAACTTGATGAGATTTGACAGACAATCAATGATACGTTCAACCGATATTTTCATCGCTAAGTCTTCAACCGTTAATACTTGAAAATCATGCGATAGTGCTTCTTGAAGTTTGAAGTAAGCTTCACTTGTAAACATGCTGCTTCCTACCCAAAGGACAATGGTCTTTTCACCTGTACCAAAAAGGCGGTAGTTCATCACATCACCGCGATAGTGAAAGCTTTTTTTGGGGTATTTTTTTATAAACGTTTGGTACTGATCAAGAATGGACAATCTCCATCAATCCTTCCTGTTTGATACGCTTGAGTACGAAGAGTTCGCGCTCAATCCAGGTCGCAACATCGTGATGAAATAACATCGCTTTTTCGTTTATGCTAATGGCTTCATCAAGGGATAACCATACCATGTGATAGCCATATTCTTTTTCATAATGATCTAGATTTAATGGGTGAATTTTAGATTCAACGTGGGCAACATAATAATAAGATGTCATCTCAAAAATGCATGGATCATCATATGTGGATTTTCTTTTTTCTCGAATGGAACCATAGGGTTGAATTGAGGAGGGTATCACGATCAATCCCGCTTCTTCTTGCACTTCACGAATCAAACACATCGTGTGTGTTTCGCCTTCTTCAAGCCCTCCACCAGGAAACTTACATTCGTTAAACGTGTTACTTTGAATCATCGCGAGTTTTCCATTTTGGATGATGATCGCGCGTAGTGCAACACGTGATGTTGTTTTTATCAATCCCTCGTCATTGTGTAAATCAAAGGTATGAAGCTCTCTCATGATGATTTCTCCTAAGCATATCTATTTTATACGATGATTGATTATTCGACAATAGATTTGCGAAAAAAGGGAGTCTCCGTTTCTGAGTAGGGGGGATAAAAAGAGAAAACACGAGACAGAATCTCGTGTTAATAGATGGATGGCGGAAGAGATGGGATTCGAACCCACGTGCCCCTTTTGAGGACAACTGCATTTCGAGGGCAGCTCGTTACAACCACTTCGATACTCTTCCGTATGTTTAAGGATGCGCATTAAAAAATGCTTCCACGTAAACTTTAAACTCTTCTTTTGTTCGTGCTGTAGATAATTGTTTTCTTAGCTCAGATGCATGATCTATACCTTTTAGATACCATGGACCATGACTTCTCATTTCTAAAACAGCAACGTGTTCACCTTTTAATTCTACCAAAGAATCTAAATGTTTCAACATCATCTCTTGAATTTCTTGGTGTGTTGGTCTTGGTATAATGGTTCCATCTTTTAAGTACTGATGAATCTCTCTAAATATCCAAGGATTACCTAATGCCCCACGACCAATCATGACTGCATCACATCCGGTATAATCGAGCATGTGTTTCGCAGAAGGTCCATCCGTAACATCACCGTTTCCAATAACTGGAATATTGACTGCCTGTTTAACGGCTTTGATGACATCAAGGTCAGCGTGTCCACCATAACCTTGAGAGCGTGTTCTTGCATGAACGGTGATGGCACTCGCACCCGCTTGTTCAATGCGCTTTGCAACATCAACCGCATTAACAGATTGATGGTCCCATCCTGAACGAATTTTAACCGTGACAGGTTTTGATACGGTTTTAACGATTTCGCTCACAATATGATAAATCAGATCTGGATTTTTCATCAGTGATGCTCCTGCTTGAGCCTTAATGGCCACTTTAGGAACTGGACATCCCATATTGATGTCAATGATATCACAATTTGAATGCTCATCGATGTATTTCGCAGCTTTGACCATGGTGATTATATCGGAACCGAAAATTTGTTGTGCCATAGGTTTTTCGATATCGGTCATGTACAATAGTTTCTTTGTTTTTTCGTTTTCATAGAGTAACCCTTTATCAGAAACCATTTCTGCGAAAACTAAACCTGCACCATATTGTCTGGTTAATATGCGAAAAGGGGAGTTGGAAACACCCGCCATCGGCGCTAAAATGATTTGATTTTCAATCGTTAAATTGCCGATTTTAAAGGCCATGTTTATCACCTGACTTATTGTATCATAAGTGTTTGGACAATTCAATTATGGTACAATGTTTCATAGAGGAGTGACATGATGAACGATTACGCCATTATCAGTTATGCTTATCAAAAAGAGGTAAGAATTTATACTGCCACTTCAACCGGTTTGGTTGAGGATTCAAGACGCATCCATGCAACATGGCCGACTGCAACCGCAGCTTTTGGTCGTGTTTTAACGGTATCAGCCATGATGGGCCTCATGTATAAAAATGAAGAAACCATCACGATTAGAATAAAAGGGAATGGGCCAATTGGTAGTATTCTTGTTGAAGCAAATGCCAAAGGCGAAGTCCGTGGTGAAATTCAAAACCCTAACGTCTATATCAAATACGAGGATGGTCCTAAAAAAGGAAAGTTGAATGTTGGTGCAGCTGTTGGTCAAGGTTTTTTACATGTGACCAAGGATTTAAAAATGAAAGATTATTTTACGTCATCTGCTGAACTTCAAACCGGAGAAATCGGCGATGATTTCACGTATTATTTTGTCCTTTCAGAACAAATCCCTTCTTCTGTAGGTGTTGGAGTATTAGTGGGGACTGATCACCATGTACTCTCGGCTGGAGGCTATATTTTACAATTGATGCCCAATGTCAAAGAAGAAACGATTCAGCGCATCGAAGCGATTATTGCATCGCTTCCACCAGTCAGTCAACTGATTTCTGAAGGATACACCCCTGAGATGTTACTTTCAAAACTTGCGGATGGAACCGAACAAATTTTAGAAAAACACGCTATTTCATATACATGTCATTGTACAAAAGAAGGTTTTACGAGAAGTCTTTCTGCCCTCGATGATCAAACGCTCCATGAATTAATCCATGAAGATGGTCAAGCTGAAATTGAATGTCACTTTTGTCATACAAAATACCATTTTACAAAGGATGAACTCGAAAAAATTCGTGTTGATCGAAAAAATAAGTAAATGAATAACTATCAAAAAGCACACCTTATGTTGGATGTGCTTTTAACTTATTTCTGATGACTTTGACCACGACCCGCTTGATCAATAATCATTTCCTGTTCATCAATCACATAGGCTTTCCCAGCACCAAGGACGAGGAGTCCTCTTTTTATTTTCATCTTAACGATAACAAAATCGAGAGTCATGAGCTGATCAATCATGTGTCCGTGACGATTCTTCATGGCATCCACAATGGATGGATCGACGGGATTGAAATCTGCGATGACTTCATACGATAATCGCTTTCGAAAGAATATAGATGATGATTGACTTTCATCTTCAATCATCATGATGCTTGCATCAGCATTTTCACTAAGATTGTGATAGTGCCTTGCCATTTTCGAGATAATGATGTAATAGTTATTTCCGTGTTTGACAAATGGAGCATAGGAAATGTAAGGTGTTCCTTCATGAGTTAGTGATGAAATACATAAAGATTTAAACTGTTCTGTAAAATGATTTAAAACATGTTGAACATCGTTCATAAAAATCTCCTATCTTTTCGAGATTTTCTTACGGTAATTGTAGTCGGATCGAACGATATCGGCGAGTCTAAACTTAGGTGTCCATCCTAAAATGCGTTTTGCTTTATCATTGGATGCGATCAATTCTGCAGGATCACCTGCACGACGAGGACCGATGACAACCTTGAGTGGAGCAATCTCGTTGACGGCTTGTGCGACTTCTAAAACAGTAAAGCCAGCATTAGAACCGAGATTCATCGTTTCAGATTGACCACCTTTCATCAGGTAGTGCGCACCGAGGACATGTGCATAAGCAAGATCACTGACATGAATATAGTCTCTGATACATGTGCCATCTTTAGTGGGATAATCGTTGCCATAAATGGTTAAATGTTCTCTAATACCTAAAATGCCTTGAATAGCAACCGGAATCAAATGTGTGAGTTGGTCTTTCATCAATCCTATTTTCATGGACTCATCAGCGCCTGCAACATTGAAATATCTAAAAATAACATATGAAAATCCATGTGCATTCGCAACCCATTTGATCATCTTTTCTGTTGCAAGTTTGGTTTCGCCATAAGGGTTAATCGGTTTTGTCACATCATCTTCATGACATACTCCACTTGCTTCACCATAAACAGCAGCTGTTGAACTGAAGACAATCTTTTTTACATCGTGTTCCTTCATGACTTCGAGCAATACACGAACACCTTCAACGTTGTTGTAGTAATACTCTAGAGGCATTTCAACGGACTCAGGTACGATGATCTTAGCCGCAAAATGCATGACAACGTCAATTTTTTCCTTCTTAAAGACTGCTTCGACATCTTTCTTATGGCGAATGTCACCACGATAAAAACGAGCTTCGGGGTGCACGAGTTCCATATATCCCGAGGATAAATTATCGAGAATGATCACCTCTTGGCCATCTTTGATTAATTCATAGACTGTATGGGAGCCAATATATCCTGCTCCACCGACAACTAAGACACGCATGTTTGATTCCTCCAACTTATTCTATGTTTATTATACCGTTTTTGTTTTATTTTCTTTCATAACAAAATAAATCACAAGATGTATCACTACATAAATCCCAACAAATCCGATAAAAAAGAGTCCTTGCTCAGAAATATCGTGAACAACATTGAACATATTAAAGATGTTCCATGAATTAAGTCTTATGAACCGTCCTAAATAGATCCCAACGGAAGATGCAATAAACAAAATGCCCAAAAAGATAGGGTAATATCGTTTGATAAGTGGTACATGATAGTCTTTCATGTAATCGAGTGCCGATATACCGAGCTTCGCACCCCAGAAAGCTCCGAGAGTCACCTGCATAAAAACAATCCAATCCATGAGTGTGTAGGTATAAATCGATGCATAGTCTGAGAAAAAATCATAAACTTGAAGATGAATAAAGTCAGATGTTATGTAGATGGCATTAGGGAAAAACAGAATAAAGAGCGCAAGAATAGTCCACGAACGTATGTTTTTTCGCTTTATTTTGAGATCCACATAAAGATAGGAGAGGATATAAACCACGCTAGCTAAAATCATATTCCATCCTAAAAAGAGAATGAGACCATTTTGATAGACTAAACCAAAGAGAATGGATAAAATCACGTAAATGAATACGCCCCAAAACCGCCAATCGTTGATCATTTTTTTAACCATAGATGCGTTCCATCGCTTGTTTTATTTCGTTTTGCATGTTACCTTTGGATACTAAAATATCGGACAACTGTTTAAATCTTAAAATATATTGATACGTTCGTTGATCGACTGTTGCGTGATGTGGATATTTCATGGATGGGTTTCTCATCGAGTAGAAATAATCGTCAATTACTACATCCATCAAGCGGTTATCGAGTGCAAACGTTGGTTCAACCGATAATCCATGAACACCAAAATAAGGATCTTTCCCAACCGGTAAATCGAAGAGCTCGATGATGGTGCGATAAAGATCGACTTGACTTCTAACCAAGGTTTGTTCACCCGTAAGGAGTCCCTTTCGTATTGAAAAACCATTGTAGTCAACCCTATCCTCACCTGGAACGTAGATCCATGCGGGGACTTTTTGTAAAATTTGGCGTGTTTCAATCACTGAAATATCACGATTTAAAATGAGATTGAGGTCACCGTTTTTTATACCCGATCCGTGATCACTGTAAAACACGTAAACGCTGTTTTCTAAGGTTTGATCACTACCTGTCTCGCTGATGAAAAAGCGTTTAATCACATCATCGACATAATCCACATAGTTGATGTAGTTAAGTGTCACGTGACTGATTTTTCGCGAAATGGATGGATAGACATCATAGCGTATGCCATTGGGGTCAAACTCATAAGGCGTATGTGGCATCATGGTAATAGGGAATAACATGACTTTCTCATACGTTTGGGCGAGTGAGGTTCCATAGCTCGCAGTTAAATCAGCAAGATGGTAATCTGAAAGCCAGGGTGATTGATGACGTTTTTGATTGATTGTGTCATACATATACCCATACTCAACATTATATCCTTCAGCAATCGCGTCTTCTAATGAGTAAAACCGGTCAAATCCATACATTTCTGGATAAATAAGGTCGCGGTTATAGAAGGTTTCTTTATCGCCGTGGATGGCTTCAGAATAATAACCTGCGCGATTCATGTAGCGAACTAAAGAATCAAGATCATATGGATCCTTGTTATATTCCCAATAAAGCGTCCGATCTCCCATCGGGTATAACCCTGTCATGACGGAAAGTTCTCCATCCGAACTTACACCCATACCAACATTATTATAAAACTGGGAGAAATAAAAACTTTGCTCGAGAAGAGCTTGTAAGAAAGGCATTCTCACCGAAGTCAACTCGGATTCCAATAAAAACGTGTTGAGAGATTCCATATGAATCAATATAAGATTTTTATCTTTGAGAAGACCTTGAAGATCATCGCCTTTTGAAATCGAGGGATCAATCGATAATGATGAAACGGTTTGTGCTAACGTCAACCGGTTTGAATAGGTTTCTCCATCGAAAAAATTGGTATAAATCTGTTGGTTCTTGTTGTATGCTTGATATGCTGATGCAAGTTTTAAATCGTTATTGAGTTCTAAAAAGGACACAAGATCAAGATCGAAGGGTTGTCCAATCAGTTCACCGACATAATAAGGATAGACACCTAAATGTTGAATTGCGAACGTGCTTTTTACAGCGTTGAGTGGAAGGGTTAACTTGTACTGTTCATAGTAGGAAAAGACGGATGTAAAAAGTGTCATAATGACCAAAATAACACTTGACAAATATTTTTGAAGTGTAACTTTAAAGTACATGGTTTTAAGTTGTTCGCGGTCAGCAAGTATATATATCACAAGCAAAGCAATAAAGGGTAGGAAAACAAGAATTCGATAGTAAGTGATCAATTCCAAAATGGCTTGTAAAAATGTTCCTAATGCGAAACCATCGGCAGGATTTCGGAAAATGGTGCTTGCTGGAACAGAAAAAGCTGTGCCAAAAAACATATTGAAGACACCCATCCAGAAAATCCAGAAATTGAGAACAAAACTGATCACAAGCAAGAAAATCATGCGTCCCTTAGCTTTCTTTATCCATGTAAAGCCTATGAGCATAAAGATAAAGAGAATCGAAAAATTACCCAAAAAGGCATTCAATTCTCCGAGTAAGGTATGAGGAAATGGTGCAATATATCGGTTGAGTTCTTGAATGGTCAACCAGTATGTATTCGCGATATTGAGGATAAAAAACAAGCCTAAAAACAAAAAGTAGACGGACCATTGGTTCTGATGTTTCATGCCTGTTCCCCCTTTCGCCGGATATTTCATATTATAACCCATTTTGCATATAGATGTATGGATTATGGATGAATATGTGTGCCCGTAGGCTCACGCAGCGCAGGCATGAAAGAACCTGATCCCTCTACTTAGTATTCCCCCCAAAAACAGTTTCCTCCATCGCTTTCACTTTATGTTATAATAGATGGATGAAACTGTCCCCCCTGGATAGGAGATGTCAAGACGATGGATGGTCTACTGGAATGAGGTTTACTGAGATGATAAACAACTCAGGTTCCCCACACATCCAAAAGCCATCGTGAACATCCATCATGGATGTCACGTCCCCCGCTTCATCATGCATGTCAATCACCTTCCTGTGTATAGGATAGCGTGAAAAAAAGATGTTGTGTAGGGCAAAAATGTCCCATTGGAGGTTTACATGGATATCAGGTATTCTCAAGAACTTGCGCGATATTTTGATCGCTTGCGTTTTGAACAACACATGACACAAGAAGAATTCGTCGAAGGCATCATTTCGCTTCGACAATTTCGTCGTTATCTCAACGGTACAAGTTATCTTCCTCAAGAAGTCATCAATCTTTTTTCACAGCGTTTAGGTTATCGCACAGCCATTTTGATGCTCGAATTTGAAGCAGAAAAGATCAAAGAAGCGCGAACAATTATTGATTTTTATAATATGGTTGCTAATCGCGATCATGCATCTGCCCTTCAATTTATGAAAGATCATCCTCTCGAAAAGGTGCGGGATGAGGGTACAAAACTCCTCTATATGAATGCGGTTGATCACCTCGATTTACAAACTGGAAAAATAAAAGAAGAAGAGTATGTTAAACGAACACTTGAGCTCATGGGTTACCCTGAAATCATGAAACGAAAAGTTTTAACCACCTTCGAAATTACCATTTTATCATCACTCGTAAACGTATCATGTTTTTCAGAACACGACATGATAGCTGATCGATTGACACTGATGGCAGATAATCCAACGTTGATTTACTCAGGGCAAAATGAGAAGATGCTCACCTATGTTTTGCAGCGACTTGCTCAATATTATGGAAGACATAAGCAGTATCAAAAAGTGATTGAGATTTGTGACAAAGCGATCAAATATAACTTGGAATGGAAGATTTTTTATCTTCTTGATTTCATCTATTATTTTAAAGCGCTCGCTCATTATTATTTGGGTGAGCAAGATGCTTATGAGAAATCTTTATTTCAATGTTATACGATGCTTCAAACCGAAGGGTCCTCTGTTCGCTATGAGCGTTTTAGAAAACTTGTTGAAAACGATTGGCCTATTCATTTTCATGAATTTGCGAAAAACTATATCGAAAATAGAATGATAAAGGGATCGTTATAATCCCTTTTTTCATGCAAAAAAAAGCACATCTTGGGAATGTGCTTTAGCCATTATTCTTCATCAAAAAGTGAATCGGTTGTAACCTTTTCTTCGATTTCTTCTTCGACTTCATCGGGTGCTAAATCAACGGCTTGAATGACTTTTTTAGGTTCGTTCACCATGAGTGATTCTTGCACAAAAGCTTGTTCTTCGACAAGATCTTCTTCCATTTCTTCTTGGCGTGGAACAAGAGCAATCGTCGAGACTTTATGATCAGGGCGTAAGCGAATGATGCGAACACCTTGTGTTGCACGTTTGGTCTGTGAGATTTGATCCACATGAGTTCTCATGACAACACCCTTATCAGAAACAACGATTAAATCTTGGTCATCACTGACGGTACGAAGGGTTGAAAGTTTGCCATTTTTCACGGTGACATTCAGTGTCTTCACACCTTTACCCCCACGAATTTGCTTACGATATTCTTCAACGATTGTTCGCTTACCAAAGCCATTTTCTGTAATAACAAGGATTTCTTGTTGATCGTTGTCGATGATTGCAACGCCAACAACTTCATCATGTTCACCGAGGTCCATGCCACGAACACCCGAGGTTGTGCGACCCATCGCACGTGCATCATTTTCATCAAAACGAATGGCCTTACCGTTCGATGCTCCTAAGATGATTTCTTTCTTACCATCGGTTAATGCAACGCTTAATAATTCATCGTCTTCACGTAAATTAATCGCATTAATACCATTGGTGCGAATGTTTGCATACTCATTAATCGGTGTGCGTTTAATGATACCTTTCTTCGTAATAAATGTTAGATACGCATCGCCTGCTTCAAAGTCTTTGACGTTTGTAAATGATGCCAATTTTTCATCCTTTTGGAACTCAAGCAAGTTGACAATAGGTAATCCTTTGGACTGTCTTGATCCCTCAGGAATCTTGTATCCTTTGATCTTATACACGCGACCTTTATTCGTAAAGAAGAGATGGTAATCGTGTGTTGATGTCATCAGGATATGTTCGACATAATCGTCTTCATGAACCTTGATGCCAGACATGCCCACACCACCACGATTTTGCGTCTTATAGTGATCGACATTCATCCGCTTGATGTAACCGTTGTTTGTCACAGTTATGATGACATCTTCAACCGGAATTAATGACTCGTTTTCGATACTTAAATCTTCATGCAAATTGATTTCTGTCATACGTGCATCTGCGTAGTTCGCTTTAATTTCAAGTAGTTCTTGACGAATGATTTGAAGCTTGCGATCTTCGCTTTCAATGATGCCTTTATAATCTTTGATTTTGACTGTTAATTCAACGAGTTCATTTTCAAGCTTTTCAATTTCCATACCGGTCAAACGTTGGAGTCTCATGTCCAAAATGGCGCGTGCTTGGATATCAGAAAGATGATAGGTTGCAATAAGCGCATCGCGTGCCTCATCACCAGTCTTCGATGCTCTAATGATCTCAATTGCATGATCAACATCGTGTAAAGCGGTGACAAGACCTTCTAAAATGTGTTGTCTTGCTTCTGCTTTTTCGAGATCGTAAACCGTACGGCGTTGAATGACTTCAAGTTGGTGATCCAAATAGTGTTTAAGCAAATCTCTTAAAGTCACCATTTGAGGTTGACCCTTCACCAAGCAAATCATGTTAAACCCAAACGATTGTTGGAGTTGTGTATGCTTATAGAGATTGTTAAGCATGACGTGCGGATTGACATCGCGTTTGAGTTCAATCACAATGCGCATGCCTTTACGATTGGATTCATCGCGTAAATCGGTGATGCCTTCAACAATCTTTTCTTTTGCAATTTCTGCAATCCGTTCAATTAATGTTGTCTTATTGACCGCATAAGGAATCGCGGTGACAATGATCGCTTGTTTATTTTTATGAGTGACGATTTCTGCTGTGGCACGGTTTGCGATGATCCCACGACCTGTTTCATACGCCTGTCTTAGACCAGATATACCAAGGATTTGACCCCCTGTTGGGAAATCGGGTCCTTTGATGAATTGCATGAGTTCTAACACGGTAATCTGATTGTTATCCATATAAGCAATCATGCCATCGATTACTTCACCTAAGTTATGCGGTGGAATATTCGTTGCCATACCGACTGCAATACCGGTTGATCCGTTAACGAGTAAATTAGGGTAACGTGAAGGAAGAACCGAGGGTTCATGTTCTGAGCCATCGTAGTTGTCGACATAATCGACCGTATTCTTTTCTAAGTCGCGGACGAGTTCGCCAGCAATCTTTGACATTCTCGCTTCGGTATACCGCATAGCAGCCGCACCATCACCATCGACTGAACCGAAGTTCCCATGACCATCGATCAAAGGCATACGGTAATTGAATGACTGTGCCATACGTACCATCGCATCGTATACGGAAGAATCGCCATGTGGGTGATACTTACCGATGACTTCCCCGACGATTCTCGCTGATTTCTTATGTTGTTTATCTGCGGTCATCCCTAAATCGTTCATCGCATATAAAATACGACGTTGGACAGGTTTAAGTCCATCCCGAATATCAGGAAGTGCACGCGAAACGATGACGCTCATCGCGTAGTTCAAAAAGGAGGTTTTCATCTCATTGGAGATGTTGATCTCTTTCACATAACCTTCGGTTGTTTTGCTTGATTCATTGCTAAATGTTTGGTCCATGTGTTCTCCTTCCTACGCGTCAATGTTGCTCGCATAAATCGCGTTTTCTTGAATAAATTGTTTTCTTGGTTCTACTTCCTCACCCATTAACATCGAGAAGACTTGGTCAGCATCCATCGCATCCTTTAGGGAAACTTGGAGCAATGTGCGACGTTCAGGATCCATGGTGGTTTCCCAAAGTTGTTCAGGATTCATTTCCCCAAGACCTTTGTAACGTTGAATGGTGGGACGTCCACCCATTTCATCGAGAAGTTTCGCAAGTTGTTCATCACTGTATACATATTCAACACGCTTACCGGATTGAACTTTGTAGAGGGGTGGTTGTGCGATAAAGACATAGCCTAAATCAATTAAAGGCTTCATAAATCTGAAGAAGAAGGTTAACAGTAATGTTCTGATGTGCGCGCCATCGATATCGGCATCGGTCATGATAACAACCTTGTGATAACGTGCTTTTTCAGCCTCAAATTCATCACCAATACCTGTTCCCAAAGCTTGGATTAAAGAGAGAATTTCTTTGTTGCTTAAAATCTTATCTAAACGAGCTTTTTCGACGTTTAATACTTTCCCACGAAGTGGCATGATCGCTTGATATTCAGACTCTCTACCCTGTTTTGCTGATCCACCTGCAGAATCACCTTCCACGATGTAAATTTCTGAGATCACAGGATCTTTACTTCTGCAATCGGCAAGTTTTGATGCAAACCCTAAAGCATCAAGGGGTGACTTTCTTCGTGTAGCTTCGCGTGCTTTCTTCGCTGCAATGCGTGCACGAGACGCCATCAAACACTTTTCAACGATAGCCTTAGCATCATTAGGGTTTTCGAGTAAATAACGTTCAAAACCGTCACCAAAGACTTGTGACGTAATCCCACGAACTTCTGGATTCCCTAATTTTGTCTTAGTTTGTCCTTCAAATTGGGGATTAGGATGTTTGACAGACACGATAGCCGTCAAACCTTCACGTGTATCTTCACCCAAGAAAGAATCATCTTTTTTGAGCATACCAGATTCGGTACCGTACTTATTCAAAATACGTGTAAGTGCCATCTTATATCCATCTTCATGCATGCCGCCTTCATGCGTTGGAATGTTGTTGGTGAATGAATATAAATTGGTGGCATACGAATCGTTATATTGCATCGCAATTTCAATGGTGACATCATCAACTTCTTTATCCATGTAGATGACCTCTTGATTGACTTTGCCTTTTCCTGAATTTAGGAAAGAAACATATTCAACAATACCACCTTCATAATGGTACGTGTGTTCAATCGGTAGTTCACCACGTTGATCTGATATGGTGATTTTTATGCCCTTATTCAAGAAAGCGAGTTGTTGAATACGATTGCGAAGAATCTCAAAATCATAGACCGTGGTTTCTGTAAACACCAAATGATCCGATTTAAATGTGACAATCGTTCCTGTATGCGTTGATGTACCAATCACATTGACATCTGTGACAGGTATACCGCGTTCATAGCGTTGTTCATACGCTTTATCATCGCGATGAATTTCAACTAAAAACCATTCTGAGAGCGCATTGACAACGGAAGCCCCTACACCGTGAAGACCACCGGAGACTTTATACGACTTACCGTCAAATTTACCACCGGAGTGGAGCGAGGTTAAAATCGTCTCAACGGCGGGACGGTGTGTTTTGGGGTGAAGGTCAACAGGAATCCCTCGGCCATCGTCAGTCACACGAATGATATCTCCCTTGAGAATTTCAAGTTTGATGTTGGTCGCATAACCACCTAAAGCTTCATCAATCGAGTTATCGACGATTTCCCATACTAAGTGGTGTAACCCTCTAGCGCCTGTACTCCCAATATACATACCAGGGCGTTTTCTAACCGCCTCGAGACCTTCTAAGATTTGAATGTTTGATGCATCGTAATTGGACATATGTTCACTCCTTCGTTAAGTGGATCATCTGGATGTGAGCACCCTCGATCACATGGGTGCTATTCATAATGATTTGGTGCTCTTTGGGTAACTCTTTGAGAAAGCGTTGTTGCCGTTCTGGATCAAGTTCACTGAGCACATCATCGAGCAGCAGTGTCACCTGCTGATTCGTTTTTTCTTTAATTAAAGCAAGTAATGCAAGTTTTAATGCAATCACCATCAACCGCTGTTCCCCTTGAGATGCATAACTTTTAGCATCGTGTCCGTTAAAACGGAAGATGACATCATCGCGATGTGGTCCAACTTGTGTGGCTTGATAAAGAATATCTTGTTTTTGATTTTTCTTTAGTGCGTGAAGAAATGCTTTTTCATCAACATCGGGTTGGTAGATGCATTCGACGTGATGTGATGAGAACAATTGATACGCGGATTGAAACTTAAGATTGAGTGCTTCGATGAACAAGCGCCGTTCTTCCATGATTTTAATACCGACGTCATAGAGTTGTTCACCTAAGATATTTAAGAACGTGTAGTCATCCTCAATACCAATCTTTTTTAACAGGCTATTTCGCTGTTTTAAAACATTTTTATACGTATTCAGATATCTTAGATAGGTCTTATGGATTTGCATCCACTCAAGATCGATAAATTGTCTTCTGACCTGCGGTGAGCCTTGAATTAATTCTAAATCTTCTGGGGCAAACATGACCACGCGAAGATGTCCAATAAAATCGCTAATCTTTCTTTTTTCGACACCGTTGATGGATGCTCTTTTTCCTGTCTTTGATAAAACAACATCGTAGCGATCTTCTTTAGTCCAGACTTTGACATGACTAAAAGGTTCCCCGGTTTCAATCATATCTTTTTCATCCGCAGTGCGATGAGATTTAGTCGTTGCAATGAAATAAATCGCTTCTAAAATACTTGTTTTTCCTGAACCGTTTTGACCATGGATATAGCTGAAAGGTTGATCAAATGTCACATCAAAACTCTGGTGGTTACGGAAGTGTTTAAGACTGATTCTTTGGATCATTGACAATCAAGTACTCTTTTTGTTCAACCATGATGAGATCGCCAGGATAGAGTTTTTTTCCTCGTTCTGTTCGTTTCTCTTGGTTGACCAACACGTCGTTTTCTAATAAAAAAAACTTGGCTTCTCCACCTGAACCAATGTGATCAGTCGCTTTTAAAAATTGTCCCAACGTGATGTATTCTGTCTTAATTCGAAACTTTTTCATCTATTTCCCTCTGCTATCCTTTTATATTATATCATAATATAAGCAAAAAAACATCCTTTTTCTACTTTTTTATACATCATCAAACCTCAATGAGTCTTGGTTTCTAAAATACGCTTAAAATGGAAATTTCGCGTTTTTTTGTGTAGATAAAAAAAGAGCCGCATGTGCAGCTCTCATAGATTTGATTTTTCTTTTTAGTCGATTCGAACCGGTAAAATCAAGTGTAATAAGTCAGCATCGAGTTGTCCTTTGATGACAAATGGTTTAACTTCACCTGCAAATTGAACAAGAATTTCAGATGAACTAAATGACTTTAATGCTTCAACGAGATACCGTGAGGAGAAAGCAATTTTGATGACTGGGCCTGTGACATCTGAAGAAGGAATAATTTCTTCGAGTGCATCCCCAACTTCATTATTCGTCGAACTGATTTCAACGACACGATCAGGTCTTAAACTCATTTTAATGATATTGTAATTTGTTTCACGATCTCTTGGTGATAAAAGAGAAACGCGTTCAACCGCTGCAAGAAGTTCTTCTTTGTTAAATGGAATGACAACAGGGAATTCATTAGGAATGATCCGCATTGTGTCTGGGTATGTTCCTTCGAGTAACCGTGTCTGGAATAAAATTTTATTCATTTTAAACAAAACTTTATTGGGATTGATGAAGAGTTCAACATCTTCATTGTAAGTATCTAATATTTTAGACAATTCATCTAAACTCTTATTGGGGATAACGATATCAAATTGCTTGCTGTGAGTTCTTAATTTAACGTTCTTTTGTGACAAGCGGTAAGAGTCAGTCGCGACACAATATAAATGGTTATCTAAATATTTAAAGTTGACACCAGTTAAAATAGGACGTTTTTCAGAGGTTGCTGTAGCATAATTAGTTTCTTTAATAATTCCTCGTATGAGTTGACTATCTAAAACGATGGGATCATCTAAATCAAGAAAATCAATTTCAGGATAATCTTCAACGTCCATCAAACGTAATTTAAACTCAGAACGATCAGCTTTAATCACAATCAATTTATCTTCTATAAGTGCAAATTCTACCCGTTGAGAAACGATCTTACGGATGATTTCAATCAAATATTTCCCTGGAATAGCAACTTTACCACCTTGTTTAATAGAAAGTGAATGATCATCAATGAGCACTTGGATCGCAACATCAGTATTGCTTGTTGTTAATAAAATATGATCTTCATTGACTTCAAATTTTACTGCATAAAGAATGGGAAGAGGTGTCTTTGAAGGAAGACCTTTTTGAACGATAAGTAGTTGGTTGAGTAATACATCACGATCGATACTAAAAATCATATGCGTGCTCCTTTATTTTTTTAATTTCAATCTTTAATTATTGTTGTTACAATTGTGGGTTTGTGGGTAAATCCGATAAAGGCTTTATATCGCATTTATTATACCACATTTCCCACATGTTATAAACGCTTATTTTTTGTTAAATGCATCAATCTTTTTTGTGATCGTGTCCACTGCGATACGCAATGCGACATCTTGTTTTAAATCATTTTCTATCTTTTCGCATGCAGCGAGTACTGTAGAATGATCACGATCTCCGAAGAGGGAACCGATGGTTTTATAGGGTATATTATAACGTAATTTGATCAGATACATCGCAATATGACGAGGTAAAATGTACTTAGAATGTCTCTTTTTTCCAATCAAATCCTCTAGAGTAATTCCATAAAAATCACTGACGATGGATTGGATTCGATCATAATTGTTTTCATTGAGTGAATCGCTCTTACGTTTTGTCTTTAACAGAGGTTCTAGAGCCTCGTTAACGGTTTCAATCGTCATATCTAAGTTATTGGTCAAACAGTAGAACAACACGCGCTTGAGCGCGCCTTCGAGCTCACGAATATTGGTTACAAAAGAAGAAGCGATAAATTCTAAAACATTAGCTGGAATATCGTGGATATCAGATGATTCAGAAGCGAGTTTTCGTTTTAATATCTCGATACGATGTTCTAAATCAGGCACTTGAATATCGACGGTTAGCCCCACTTCAAAACGTGAGGTCAAACGTGTCATAATATTTTTTAATTCAGAAGCGGGTTTATCACTGGTGATGACGATCTGCTTGTTGGCTTGGTAGAGATAATCAAATAATTTAAAGAATTCCATCTGGGTTTTGGTCGCACCACCCATGATTTGAATATCATCGACCAACAAAATATCTATTTCGCGATATTTCGCGTTAAAATCTTCCATTTTTTCTTTCTTTAATAAATTGGCAAAGTCTTCAATAAAACCATCAGCTTTGACATAGAGAACTTTTTTATTAATATCTTGATCTAAAATATAGTTACCAATGGCTTGCATTAAGTGAGTTTTACCGAGACCGACATCACCAAAGATATAAAGTGGGTTAGCGACTGCACCGGGTTGGTCAGCGACCTTCATGGCCATACGGAAGGCAAACATGTTAGACTTACCCACAACAAAGTTGTCAAAGGTGTAAGTCGCATTCAAATTTCCTGGACGGTATTTTAAACTTAAATTTCGTTCAGGACTGACCAATGTCTCTTCTGGAATCAATTCTTGAGCAGTAACAAATTTAAAACGGATAGGCGATTGGTTATATTTTTGAGCAAGGACATTGATTTTATTCAAATAGAGGCGATTGATTCGATTTTTAATGAACTCGCTTGGGACAAGAACGTAAACGTGATCGTTTGCATACTTATGTGTCGACTTTAGCGGTTCAAAGACCTCCTGAAAAATGTCTTCACTAAAAGTCGTCTCAAGTTCATTTAAAATGCGCTGCCACAGCAGGTCGTACGTGTTCATATTAAAACCCCTTATTTCATCGTATCAATAGGATATCACACTTACAAAAAAACGGGCGAAAAAGATATCCACAGTTTTTGTGGAAAACCAAAACAAGGATGCTGTGGACAAGTGGAAATGTTGTGGGAAACTCGTTATATCTTACGTCTTTATTAAGCCATCGGTTGATTTTCCCCAGTTATCCACAAATCCACAAAAAAGTGGTTAAGTTATCCACATTGTGTAACGAATTTGATGGAGGGTATCGTGATGAAAAAACAAACAATTTTCTTTCTTCTTTCAAAAGCTCGATGACACACCTTGAAAAGCGAAAAAAAAGCACGGTTTATGGTTGACAAAAGTGGGGGCTTTATATATAATGAAAAAGCATGGTTTCGCAAGAAAGGTGGTTTTATTTGTGAAAAGAACATATCAACCAAGTAAGCTAAAGCGCGTTAAGACCCATGGCTTTAGAGCGAGAATGGCTACTGCTAATGGTCGTCAAGTGTTAGCTCGTCGCAGATTGAAAGGCCGCGCAGCATTAACTGTTTAACTAAATCGTTATTTTAAAAATACTTGGATTACTCGTTTAAAATAATAACACACGTTATTTTTTTGGGTAATCCTTTCTTTTTTAAAATACTTGAAAACCGATGAACAAGAGATATCGCATAAAGAAGAATAGCGAAATCGATGCGATCTTTAAACAGAAGGTTGTCAAAGGTGACAGTTATTTTGCCATTTATCAAGCCGATGATATAACACAAGATCATTTTAGATTTGCACTGTCGATAGGCCGCCGATACGGAAATGCCGTTAATCGCAATCTCGCCAAACGACGCATTCGGATGATCATCAGTGAACTAAAGGACAACATGAAGAAACAAAAACTGATCGTTGTTGTTATTAAACCCACTGCATCAGCATTGAGTTATCACGACATGAAAACCAAATTAACCGTTCTATTTAAAAAATCTAAACTCATGGAGAACGAAAACAATGAAACGAATCATCTTTAGTCTTATGATGGTGGCGCTCGTCTTCAGTTTAGCTGCCTGTGGTGGTGCAGACCCTGTTGCGGTCGTTATTGCCAACAACCCAGTCGGTGAAACAGGTGTATGGGAAAAACTTGTGTTTGATCATACCGAAGCGAACAGCATCGTCTTTAAAGGGGATAATGGACTTTCCTACTGGAGTTTATCCCAAAAAGGTATCGGCACACTCGTCAATTATGATGGTGCACTACCAACCAATGTACAAACCAACGCTGACGGTGTAAGAACGTACATCTTTACCGTCTCTGATATTGAAACATCGTTTCAACTCTATGTAAAACCTGAAACGATTGTCGGCGATCCCGATGACATTGTGATGATTGTCTTCCGCCATTTAAAGGACAACGTCCTTTACCAAAAGGGTGAAACCTTTGATCCGACAGGGATGCTCATCTATGTTGTTCGTCGTGATGGCGATGTCACTGAATTAAAGGGTGAAGATGTCGCATCATCATTTGACGATCACGATTACTCTCCACTCGATGACGATGGATTTAAAGATCAATACGCTTATACCGTGACTTTCACGTATGAAGATTTTTCTCAAGATCTTGAAGTCTATGTTTCTGGTGGTGAACGCCCCATCACAAACAAAGATGCAACATTCTTTGATTGGATCTTAGTGATCCCAGTTGCATTTATCATGAACTTCTTTGCAGGCATCTTTGGTAATAACTTTGCTATGGGTATTTTATTAACCACGATCGTTGTACGTACCCTTGCATGGCCGATCTATGCGAAGAGCAATGATATGTCCATCAAGATGAACCTTGCACAACCCGATATGGCACGTGTTCAATCAAAGTATGCGACACGTAAAGACCCACAATCACAACAGATGATGCAAATGGAAATGATGCAGATCTATAAAAAGCATGGTATTAACGTCTTTGGATGTCTCATGCCGTTCCTTCAGATGCCCATCTTTATTGCGATGTATGGTGTTGTCAGACGTATCACTCTTGCAGGTGGTATGTATGTCAGTGGTGTAACGAACACGAATTTCTTTGGAATTAACCTCGCTAACGGCAATGATGGTATCATCGGTATGATCTTAGCGGGTATTGTGGGTGGAACCATGTTCTTACTCCAGCAGATTTCAATGAAAAAACCTGCTTATGCAAAAAATACTGGTCGTCAAAACTTAAATCCACAAGCACAGCAAACTGAAAAGACGATGAAGTATGTCAGTTACTTTATGGTCATCATGATGGCTTTCGCATCCTATTCATCAAATGCACTTGCGCTATACTGGATTTTTGGTAACATCTACTCCTTAGGTCAAACACTCGTTAATCGTAAGCTCAATGAAAAGAAGCACGAAAAATTGAGACAAAAACAAATACTGGGGTGAAAACATGAACTTAAAACGCGTCGAATTTGAAGCAAAATCCTTGCAGGAAGCTGAAAAAATAGCAGTTGAACAACTCAAGGTTCAAAAAGAAAAGATCAAACTCACCGTCTTAAAAGAAAAGAAGGGGTTACTCGGTTTTGGAACCTCCACCTTTTATGAAGCCACACCAAACATTAATTTATCCGTAGAAGGTAAAATCTACCTTGAAAACATCCTCAAGACGATGGGTATTAAAACTCGTATGGAAGTCAGAACATTAAGTGAAGGTGAAGAGATTCATTACCACATTGAAAGTGACGAAAATGCACTTTTAATTGGCCGTGAGGGACGCACACTTCTTGCACTTCAGTTTATGCTCAGAAATTACTTGAACTTATTTGTCGATGACCATTTGATCATTGCACTAGACATCGGAAACTATCACGAAAACAGAAAGAAACAACTCGAAATTCTTGCAACAAAGACAGCAAAAGAAGTCGCTCAAACACACATTGCAGTGAAATTAGATCCCATGAATGCATTTGATCGTCGCATCATTCACACCAAGTTAGCAGAATGGCGCGATGTGACAACTGAATCCGAAGGCGAAGGCGAACAACGCGCACTCGTTATCAAACCTAAGAAACAATGAATGAAATGCCGATGATTCGGCATTTTTCATTTTTAGTGAAGAAAAAGGCGTGATATAATAAGTTCAAGCAGGTGATGGTTTTGAAGTGGATGTTTGCAGCTAAACTCAAATCAAAGAAAAAACATAAAATGACATTTGGCAAGATCCTTAAGACGTTACTCATCCTCATTCTCATGGGGATGGTTTATTCGCTGGGGATTGCTGTAGCAGAAAATATTCAAGTGGATCAGGCGATACAAAACTTTAAGGATCGCAGCACATTTGTCGAAGAAGTTACCATTGAATATAGCTTAGCCAACTATCAGACAAGAAGATACTATAAAGTTTCACGTGAAACATCTTATGAATTAGCAGATACACGCAGTGTATTCTATAATGATACAAAGAAATTTTTAGGACAAAAAGGCGATATTTTTCTCTCGCAACAATCACCTTTTCCTTATAACGCGTGGGCGCACCTTTTCATATCTTACTATTTTGGAGGACACGCTGCGATTAACAATGGAAACAATCGCTTCATTGAAGCTGTAGGTTTCCCTGAAGATGATGAAACCATTCTTGATTTCATCTTACATCCAGGGGATCAACCTCACGATTATAGTGCTACCGTCAGTAACTCGTACACAAATTATTGGATGAATCCTGTATATCGATCAGAAAGCGATCCAGAGTACCCCTATTATGGGTCACGGTATCGCAACGAATTTATTGGACTGCGTGTTAAAAATATCACCTCAGAACAAATCGATGGGGCTGTGAATTATGCGCAGAGCAAAGTCGATAAAAACCTTTACAACTTTTTATTTTTCCTTGATATGGAATATAAATTTTATTGCACAGACCTTGTGAGTCGCGCTTACCAAAGTGTGATGGTTGAGGAAAGTAAACAGCGACTTTACTCACGAGCACTTAATGATGATCGCTTTATCACATCGGTCAACGATATCATCTTATCGAAAGAAACTTACATGATTTTCTATGTTGAAGTGATCGATGATATTTGGCACATTTACTATCTTGAGGATATGGAGGGGTAAAACATGTTGGATTATTTCATCTTAGGGGCACTGGTTGTACTCATTGTTTTGGTTGTTTTTTTATTCATCAACTTAAGCAAAAATAAACCACTACCTCCCGATTTAACCGGTTTTCTCTCATCACAAGCCGATTTGAAGGTTCATCTTCAAAAGGAATATGCTGAGTTTCGTTATCAACTCGCTCAAATGATCAATGATACGGGGAAAACCTCACAAAAAGATTTAAATGAGTTTAAAGAAACGATGATACGTCAGATTGAACTCAAATTTAAAGATATCAATGACAAAGTCGATCTTCGACTCGGTGAAGGATTCGATAAAACCAACAAGACATTTACCGATGTCGTGGAACGTTTAACTAAGATCGATGAGGCACAAAAAAAGATAGAACTGCTTTCAACCGAAGTGGTTTCACTCAATGATTTACTCAAAGGACAAAAGACGCGTGGTATTTTTGGCGAAGTTCAGCTCTATCAGCTATTGGTCAATGTCTTTGGTGAAAAAACAACACTTTATGACAGACAACATCGCTTATCAAATAATGCGATAGCAGATGCAGTCATTTTCGCACCTGAGCCTATGGGAATGGTTGCTGTTGACTCCAAATTCCCCTTAGAAAATTATAAGCGTATGCTTAATAAAGATTTGGGGGATGCTGATCGTCTATCAGCGAATAAAGATTTTAAACGCGATGTCAAAAAACATATCGATGACATCAAGAATAAATATATTCTTGCAGGAGAAACCAGCGATCATGCGGTGATGTTTGTCCCTGCAGAAGCTGTGTTTGCAGAAATCTACGCTAACCATGACGATATTATCGATTATGCGAATCAAAATAAAGTATGGGTGACATCACCAACAACATTGATTTATATGCTATCGATGATTCAAATCATCATCATTAATATCGAAAAGAACAAACAAACAGGTAAGATTATTGATGAACTTAAGGGTTTAGGTGAAGATTTCAAGCGCTACAGCGAACGTTGGGAAAAATTGAAGCGTTCGATTGATAGCGTCTCATCCAGTGCGAAAGATGTTCATGTCACCACAACAAAAATTTCAAAAAAATTTGAACACATCTCTCAAGCTAAATTTGATGAAATCGAAGAAGATGATTTAGATCAAATCGACCAACCCGAGATAGAAGAATTAGATTGACATATCTCCTTTTCAAGGGTATAATAAATAAGAAATCGATGAAGAGAGAGTAACGTCAATCTGCTTCGTAGAGCGAGTCGGGGACTGGTGAAAGCCCGAACGAATGATGACGTGAAGAACACTCGGAGAGATGGAAGAAATTCGAAAAGAAAAGTAGAACCATCCGCGACCCGCGTTAAAGGTTTTGAGGGCTAGAATGTTTTCTAGAACTAAGGTGGTACCGCGTTATGTTGACGTCCTTAGACAACTAAGGGCGTTTTTATATTTTTAGGAGGTTAATCATGGAAACAACGGTCAAACAGATTTACAGAGAACCCGAGACACAAGTAGGGAAAATATTGGAACTCTATGGTTGGATTCGCAACCATCGCGCACAAAAGGAATTTGGATTCATCAATTTTCACGATGGAACGTTTTTTGAAACGCTTCAAGTCGTCTATGAAGAACAAAAGATTGATAACTTTAAGGATGTTCAAAAATTGAGAGTAGGCAGTTCCATCATGATCAAAGGTGAACTCATACTCACCCCAGATGCAAAACAACCCTTCGAAGTCAAAGCTCTACATATCGAACTTTTAGGAGATTCTCCCGAAGATTATCCGATTCAACCCAAAAGACATACGCGTGAATTCTTAAGAGAGGTTGCACATTTGCGTGCAAGAACCAATCTCTTTCATGCTGTTTTTAGAGTCAGATCAGTAGCGGCGATGGGCATTCATGAGTTCTTTCAATCCAAAGGATTTATTTATACACATACACCCATTATTACCGGTAACGATGGTGAGGGCGCGGGCCAAATGTTTAGTGTTACAACGCTCCCCTTAGAAAAGATACCTTTTAATGATGAAAAGAAAGTCGATTTCAAAAAGGATTTCTTTGGAAAACGCGCAAATTTAACGGTCACAGGACAACTTGAAGCTGAAACCTTCGCCTTAGCATTCAAAAACGTTTATACCTTTGGTCCCACCTTTAGAGCTGAAAATTCCAACACGTTGCGTCATGCATCTGAATTCTGGATGATTGAACCCGAAATGGCATTCGCAGATCTTGAGAAAAACATGCAAGTCGTTGAAGATATGGTGAAATATTTGATACGCTATGTATTCGAAAAGTGCCCTGAAGAAATGGTTTTCTTCGACAAGTTCGTTGAACCTGGCTTGACCGATCGCTTACTCAATGTGTTAAACAGTCCTTTTGCTCGCGTCAAGCATAAAGAAGCCATCGATATTCTTCTCCAAAGCGGTGTCAAATTTGAAAACACACCACGACATGGACAAGATATCAATACAGAACATGAAAAATATTTAACCGAAAAACACTTCAAATCACCGGTCTTTGTCATCGATTGGCCGAAAGATATCAAAGCCTTCTATATGCGCATGAATGATGATGGACAGACGGTTGCAGCCATGGATCTTCTTGTCCCTGGATCGGGTGAGCTTGTCGGTGGGTCACAAAGAGAAGAAAGACTCGATCTTCTTATCAAACGTATGGATGAACTTGGCATCCCCAAAGCAGATCTTGAATGGTATCTCGATTTGCGTCGCTATGGAGGTTGTGTTCACTCAGGTTTTGGTATGGGATTTGAACGCCTTATCATGTATCTCACGGGTGTCGAAAACATTCGCGATGTTATCCCCTTTCCACGCACACCAAAAAACTGTGAATTTTAAGAGGTCAAATCGACCTCTTTCTTTTTAAAGAAAGAAGATAACCCAATCTCTTCATTTTCATTTCACAAAATCAAACTTCTTTGATTGACAAACAATGGGGTACATACTATAATGAAATTACCCCTAAAAGCGCTTTCAAAAAAGTCGTTTGATAAAATTGCGTAAATTTGGAGAATCGAACCACGAGTTTTCATTGTAATTTCAAGGTTATTATTATATAATACTTGTGTTGAGGTGAAGAGTTGAATGTATCCAAATCTAACCGCTATTCGAACACTTTTTTTGGAAACGATCACCGTCGTTTTTTTCATATTCAAGACATAAGTGCTTTTGGGATATCAAAAGTGCTTTTCTTTTTATAAAAAGTAAAAAAAAGATAAACTAAAGGAGTTTGGGATCACATGGAGATCAGATTAGAGAATTTATCGAAAATATTTGTCGATAAGACAGGTAAAGAAACACGTGCTGTAGATCAAATGGACTTGGTCATTCCTTCTGGAAAGCTCGTTGGATTGCTCGGACCATCGGGTTGTGGAAAAACGACAACCCTGTTTATGATTGCTGGCTTACACAAACCAACATCAGGAAAAATATTTTTCGGTGATGAAGACGTCACCAAATTATCATCAGACAAAAGGGGTATAGGTCTTGTTTTCCAAAACTATGCGCTCTATCCCCACATGACCGTGCGTCAAAACATCATGTTTCCTCTTGAAAACTTAAAGATTGAACGTGAAGAAGCTGTTCAACGTGTCATCGAGATGGCTCAACTTGTTGGTATTGAAGATCAACTTGACAAAAAACCAGGTCAACTATCAGGTGGACAACAACAACGCGTCGCGATTGCTCGCGCACTTGTCAAAAAACCCAAAGTTCTCCTTTTGGATGAACCACTTTCGAACTTAGATGCGCGTTTACGCCTACAAACGCGTGAAGAAATTAAACGCATTCAAAAAGAAACGGGTATTACGACCGTGTTCGTAACCCACGACCAAGAAGAAGCGATGAGCATCTCTGATGAAATTGTCGTCATGAATTTTGGTGTTACCCAGCAAAAAGACATTCCACAGAAAGTCTATACCAACCCGCACAATCTGTTCGTTGCTAAATTCCTCGGTAATCCACCCATTAATGTCATTCGTGGTGAAGTCAAAGACAACAAGCTTTACATTAATGGTATTTTATTTGCTGATAAAAAAGCACCTGATGGTTCTTATGAAGTTGGACTCAGACCTGAAGATTTCAGAATTGATAAAATCGGTTTAAAGGTTGAACATCCAGAAGTTGATATCATTGGACGCGACACCATGATCCGTTTTAACATTGGGGATACACAAATCCGGGCTTTAGTTGATTCTGAATCCTATCATGAGTCGAACGAGATCATCTTAACCGTTCGTGGAAACAAGATTCATCTCTTCAACATCGAAAGTGGTGACGTCGTACGATGAAAAACACACTACTCAATTTAGTGTGGAGCGTACGTAATGTCTTTCAACGATTAAAAGAGAAGCTCCACCTCAATTTCAATCTACCACCATGGGTGAAAGCTTTGATTTATCTTTCACCAGCCTTGTTGTTACTTTCACTTTTCACATTCTATCCCATCGTCAACGCATTCCGTCTTGTCATCTATACGGGATATCAGTTGGTCAGAGATGTGGATGGTGTCTTAAGAGAAAGCATTACAGGATATACCCTTATTGGCAATTTCGTCAAAGTTCTATCAGCGGATAACTTTATTTTGCCATCGTCACACACGACATCCAGTATATTGTTAAATACACTTGCGATTGTCTTTATTTCAGTGCCTATTTCGATCTTACTGAGTTTATTTGTTGCAGCAACCCTAAACTCCATTAAACCGTTAAAGAGTTTCTTTCAAACCATTTACTTCTTACCTTACATTACCAATACACTCGCGATTGGACTCGTCTTCGCTTATATGTTTAAGAGTGGTGACACCGGCCTCGTCAATCAATTCTTTCGAATTTTCGGAATTGAGCCCGTCTCTTGGATTGAACGTGGGGCAACCTATTGGCGTGCGATGGCTGTTCTCATTGCCTTTGGTGTATGGGATGGTATGGCCTTTAAAATCATGGTCTTCATGAGCGGTATGCAAGGTATTGATCAACAATACTACCAAGCGGCTGCAATAGATGCAACACCAAAACGCCGCGTGTTCACCCGAATTACGGTACCCATGATTTCACCGATGATTTTCTATATTGTGGTGACCTCCGTCATCGGCGCATTTAAGACCTATTCGAGTGTTGTTGCAATCTTTGGTGATACCGCAACACCTGACGGCGCAAACTACAATCTTAAGACCATCGTGTTCCATATTTATGACTATATCTACAGTGGTGAAGATATCTCCTTAGCTGCAGCAGCATCGATTATTCTGTTCGCGATTATTCTTGCCTTGACACTCGTTCAAATGTATATCGGCAAGAAACGCGTGCACTACTAGGAGGTTAACTCATGAATAAAGAACAAATTAAACAGATCAAACGTTTTGAAAATATCATTCATGCAGTTGACGCTCTTTTCATCGTGATTTATATTGGACTTTTCGTCTACTTATTCTCGCAGATCATCGTTCCGCATACCCCGCCTGAAACGTTCACCAATTACGAATACACCATCTTTGGTATGGATATTGATACATTGGTGTTAAACACGTGGATGAGTTATTTAGCCATATTTATCATCATTACCGTTCCATTAACCATCATTAGTTTTAAGAAGACAAAGTATAGAGAATTCTATGAATACAATCATTATGTTGCAACCAATTATTTTGTCAATGCAATGGTTTCACTTCTTGTTTTGAACCCCGCTTCATTCGTCTTAAAGATCATGGCATCTCATCGTATTTTACTTCAATCAGAAAAGTATGGATTTAAAGAAGCGTTAAAGCGGATTGGTCACGGTATAAAAAACCTCTTTAAGAAAAAAGAGAGAGTGGTTGTTGAAGAAGATAACGAACTCAAACGTGCGATTCAAAAACAAACCATTGTTCAATTTACACGGATGTTCTTCTCCTATCTCTTCTTATCCATCATAGCCTTAATGATTTTTATTCCCTTTTATTGGATGATTTTAACGGCTCTTAAGACATATTATGAGAGTAACTTGACGCTCTCACCGCGATTCTTCATTTCGCTTTCAGAAATGCAATGGATGAATTTCAAGTATGTCCTTGAAGAAGTTGATTTCAGTCAATACATCAAAAATACACTCTTTGTGGGTATTATATCGACGACAGGTACGATTTTTACAACCGTTCTCGCTGCGTTCGCATTTGCTCGTCTTGAGTTCAAAGGAAGAGATACGCTATTCTCAGTCCTGCTTATGACGATGATGATCCCTGGCGAATTATATATTCTGACCAACTTCTTGACCGTTAGCCAAGCTGGATTCGGTTGGATTGGTGGTGAAACGGGGACAAACTCCTATTTCCTAGCGATGATTATCCCCTTTATGACATCGGTATTCTACATTTTCTTCTTAAGACAAACATTTAAACAAATACCTGAAACATTGTATAAAGCAGCAAAAGTGGATGGATCTTCAGACTTTAAGTACTTAACTCGCGTCATGATCCCCATTGCAGGACCAACCATTTTCACGATTACGATTTTATCGGTGATCGGTTCATGGAATGCCTTTATCTGGCCACGCCTGATCACATCGGTCGGTGATGTCAATGAAGGTCGTGGTTTCTGGTTGATTTCAGCCGCACTTCGTGATGCTGACTTCTACACATCAGGAACCAACCCACGTGTGATGTTCAACATGCAGATTGCAGCGAGTGCGATTGTGACAATTCCGCTCATTGTTGTCTTCTTGTTGCTCAGAAAATATATTATGTCCGGCGTCGGAAGAAGCGGGACAAAAGGATAAAAGAGGAGGAAAGAAATGAAGAAAATATTTTCATTTGTATTGCTTCTTGCAGGGCTCTTAAGTTTAGCGGCTTGCGTAGAAGTGAGAAATACAGCACCACGTCTCATTGGCGTTCAAAGTTCTATCACCATCACGTATGGTGATGCATTTAATCCATTGGCAGGCATTACTGCTGAAGATGATGCGGATAAGGATTTAACCAATGCGATCGAACTCGAAGGATGGAATCCTGCGTGGTTAGAAGATCCAAGAGGTGGTCAATACAGTTATTCCGTTTACGTAGAAGACTCCGGTGGATTATTTGCACGTCAACAGGTGTCCTTAACGATTATCGGTAATGTCCAACAAACCGTATCGTTACTTTACGTTCAAGAAGCACAGACTTACTATATCGGTTCAAGACCTTACAACCCACTTCGTGGTGTTCAAGCGATTGATACCATCAACGGTGCAGAAAATCCAATTGATTTGACCAATGACATCGAAGTTATTGATCTGCCCAACTTGACACGTCCAGGTCGTTTTAGTTATCAACTGCGCGTTGAAAATGAATTAGGTGCATCAGCAACCAAATCGGTTTCACTCACCGTTAGACCCGCTGTCACCAACATTCCAACGACTTTGACTTCAGACCCCATTACCATTACGTTATGGCATTCTAACGGTTCAACCATTGAAGGTGCATTAAATCTTTATGCAACACAATTCAAACAACTTTACCCCAATATCACGGTTAATATTGTGAAGAATGGTGAAAACTATGATGCACTTCGTCAAAACACCGTTTCTGCGATCAAGGGTGGTACACTCCCCAACATCGTTCAGGGTTACCCAGACCACGTTGCTGAATACATTACCAACAACGCTGTCATATCATTAAATCCTTACATTGATCACTCCGTATGGGGATTTGATCCTGCTGTTGAAAACGATAAGTTCGAAGATATCCTTTGGAAATATCGCAACGAAAACAGTCAATATACAGCGGATGGAGATTTCTTCTCACTCCCATTCAATAAATCAACTGAAGTCATGATTTATAACAAGGATGCTGTTGATGCCCTCATTACAGCTGGTAAGATTACCTCGTTCCCTGAAACATGGCAAGATTTATTTGCGATTGCAAACGAATTTGAAGCTATTGCTCCAGGTTTCATTGATACCTACAGCAGTAAATTAGGCTTAACTGCTGCTGAAATCACCAAAGCGAAAGCAGACTTTGTCCCCTATTCCTACGACTCAGAAGCTAATGCGTTCATCACCTTGCTACGTCAATGGGGTGGATCATATACTGGTATCAATAGTGAACGTAAGGGTGTTGCACTCTATAACTCTTCACAAGCTCTCGCGATGCTCACATATTTTAATACCCATCGTGATAAACTCACTCTCCCACAAAACTGGTTATCTGACTACGCTTCCGACATATTCAAGAAGGGTCAAACATTCATGACGATTGGTTCAACCGGTGGTGCTTATTACAACACACCAGCCATCGTTGGTGGACAATATCTCTTTAACTTTGAAGTGGCACCTATTCCTTATAACAAGGACCTCCCACAACATCGTACAGCCATTCAACAGGGTACTAATATGTCGTTAACCAACTCAGGCACAGACCAACAAAAATTGGCATCGTGGTTATTCTTGAAGTTCTTAAATAGCCAAAGCGTACAACAAGACTTTACCTTAAAGACTGGTTATCAACCTACACGTACATCTGTTTATAACTCACAACCGTATCAAACATTCATGAATGGTTTTGCACAAAATGGTACAACACCACTCGTGGGTGAAGATCTCATGCGTTCTAAAGCTGCACGTGCAGCTGCATTGCAGTCTGAGATTCTCTTCTTTGACCAAGCGTTTGTTGGATCCTCTGCGATTCGTGCAGCGGTTGGTGTTACATTTAAACGTATTATTTTACCGACAGAAACGGACACCGTTGCGAATGCATTGGCGTATGCAGTTTCTGAAGCTCGTCGTCTATTAGGAACAGAAAATGTTTCTTGACAATAGAAATCAAAATAAATCTATAGGAGGATTTTAGATGAAGAAGACACGCGTACTCTTAGTAGTACTCTTGGCATTATTTGTCGGCTTCTTGACAGCATGTACATCCACAGAGGATTTACTCAATGCTGCAAAAGACGAACTCGTTGCAGAATATGCCGATACCATTGCGAGTGAAACTTACCAAGTTACTGGTAATCTTGATCTCGTCACTGAAATTGGTGATGCAACAGTAAGCTGGACATCAAGCAATACAGCGATTATCACAACCGCTGGTGTTGTCACTCGCCCAGAAGCCAACACAGTGGTAACATTGACCGCAACACTCACGATTAAAGGTGAAACGTTGACGCATCAATTCAGAGTCACTGTGAAAGCTGTTGATTTAACTGTGGCACAACGTTTAGCAGCTGCGAAAGCATTGCTTGTGACAAACTATGCAAACACCATCGGTAATAACGAATATGTTGTGAGTGCAAACTTAACACTCGTCACAACGATTGGTGAAGCAACCGTTTCATGGGCAACCAGTGATGCAAGCATCATCACAACTGCCGGTGTTGTCACTCGTCCAAGTTTTGCAGTCGGTGATCAAACCGTTACATTAACGGCAACAATTACGATTGCTAGCCAAACCACGACACAAATTTTCTATGCATTCGTTCAAGCACTCGATGAAACCGTTGCTGAACGTTTGGATCGTGCATTAGCATTTGTGACCACCTTCCCAGCTGTTGAAGGTATTACGGGTGCTGAAGATTGGCTTGAATTCCCGACAAGTGTAATCTTTGAAGAAGTGACATATACAGTGTCTTGGGTTTCTGACAAACCCGACTTCCTCGCCATTGATGGTACCGTTACACGCCCAATCTCTGGTGCAGCTAACGAAACCGTTGTAATGACTGCAACCATCACTGAAGGTAGCGTCACACGTTCAATGGAAAAAGAATTCGTCGTATTTGCTTATGAATCTTCGAAGTTGCTTGATTCGATTGCTGACATTTATGCAGAAGCATCAGGCACATATGTGAAGTTTGAAGGTGTCACCGTAATCGGTAAGATGACTGCTGGTTTCTTCATCAGTGATGGAACAACCATGCTTTACATCTATGACTCTTCAACTCTATATAACACAGTCGTCGTTGGTCAAGTGTATGACATCGAAGGTGTCTATGGCATCTACTTTAGTGCACCACAACTTGCAAACGATGCTACACGCCCACTTAAGGCTACAGCATCATCTGCAACACCAGCATCAATGAATGGTAAACCATCGACCGTTTCAGGCGCAATTGGTACAAAACCAGTACCATCCGGTGCTAACCTCATGGTTTATGATTATTTATCAATTACTGGTAAGATCGTTGTTGACAGCAGAGAAACTGTTGACGTAGGTCGTTATAACACCTTCTTAGTTGATACAACATTTACAGGAACTGAAGTCATTAAGACCTTAGCATCCGGTAAAGCTACCGAATATAACACACCAGCCATTGTTATTTATTATCAATCCCCCAATAAGGCAGCCGTTGAAGCGCTTAATGGTAAAGAAGTCACCATCAATATTCTCCTCTATGGTTGGAGAACAGACCGTAACATTTGGTACGCCGTATATCTAGGCGATGGCACTGACATTCAAGTTGCGTTTGCAACCGATGCAGAAGCCGTAGCAGCTGTGAAGACTGCGTTAACCTTACCAACAAGTATTGTCAATGCAACAACCTTAGATTTACTTGGTGCACAATATGGCGCAACCGTTACCTGGGCATCAAACAATGAAGCGGTGATTAACTCAACAACTGGTGTCGTTACACCTGTTGCAGGACAACAAGTTACTGTAACATTGACTGCAACCATCACTAAGAATGCAGCAACCGATACGAAGGTTTTCACCATCAAGGTCGGCGAACTCCCCATGAGCACCATTCTTCAGGTCATTGATTCTGCAGTAAACGCGGAAATCAAGACTAAGGGTGTTGTGACTGCAGCTGAATACTACAGAACATTCTTTATTCAAGATGAAACCGGTGGTATTGCTATTTATACAGCGGATGCAACGATGCTTGCAACCTTAACTGCAAACATTGGTAAAGAAGTTATTGTTATTGGTACTCGCGCTGTATTTAGCGGTATGAGACAAATTGCACCAACATCAATTACCACATCCACTGCAGTTGTCACATTGCCAGCAGCTGTTGATGTTGATGCTGTTGCATTAAATGCAACCGATATGATGCCTTATCAAGGTCGTCTTGTATCTATGACTCAACTTTATGTCAGCGCACGCGTTGTTGACCAATATAATAACGTAACCTTAACCTTAAGCAGACTTGTTGAAGGCAAGACTATCGTCATGAAGTGGGATTCAAGAAAAGCACTCTCTACTGAAGCAGCAGCTACTCTTGCAGGTTTACTCGTTGGGGATACCATCAACATCACGAACGTTCTAGCTTGGAATAACAACCCATATTTCTACTTTACAAATACGACGATTGTCACTGAAGTTGCACTCAATGATGCAGGTAAAGTTGCTCTTGATGCCGCAGCATTAAGCGTTGCAGCGACCATGACTGAAGCGGGTACATTAACATTACCAACGACAGGTACAAACGGTTCAGCTATTGCTTGGACATCCAATAATGCGCTTATTGACGCATCTACCGGTGCTGTAACGATGCCAAGTTCTGGTCAAGTTACGGTCACATTAACCGCCACTGTAACGCTCAATGCAGCTGAAAAAGTTGTCACATTTGATATTTTATTAGGTACTGCTACTCAAACCCCAACAGAAACATTGGCATATCATTTTGACTTTTTAACATCATCATTGACAACATCGTATGTCACTTCTGAAACCGCTACAGTCAACAATCTAGTCACTTCAACAAACACAACTATATCAATCAAGCGTATTGCTGGAAACACGACGACATCCGTTACTGGAGCAACATTAGCAGCAGTCATTAGTCCAAGAATTGGTACAGGTTATGATGGTAATGCATTCATCGCATTCAATTTTGGAACAGATAATATTGTAAAACTTGAGTTTGATACATTCTTCTGGAGCAGTACAGCTGAACAATATTTCACAAAATATGAATTACAAGTATGGAATAGCACAACCTCACAATGGGAAACACATACCAATTTATTAGCGCGCATTGCAACCAAATTGACGATCGAAAACGTTGTAATCACAGGTCTATCCGGTTCACAATTCAGATTCTATGCTGAAGGTGGACGCGATGGCGGTAATGATGCACGTATTCTCCTTGATAACCTTAAGGTTTATAAATCATAATTGATCGATTTGTGATCGAATAAGGGCTGGCTTCGGCAAGCCCTTTTCTTTTTTTTTCAAAATATGAGAAATCCTCGTTTTCTTTATAAGAAAAGAAGGTTTATGATATAATGATATGTGCTAACAAGAAAGGAGACTGAAGATGAAAAAATTACTACCCCTACTCCTCATTGTGTTTTTTCTATCCGCATGTCAACAAGATATTTTACTCCCCGATCTATCCGGGAAAACTGAAGCTGAAGCTGTCGCCACCATCGAAAATCTAGGGCTGGTTGCAGATGTTCAATATGAACTCGATATCACCGTGGATCACGGCGATTTTATTCGCTATGAGATTGGTTTTGTTCAAGGACGTAAAGTTCAAAAAGGAAGTACCATCACGCTCTACATTGCCGATAATGGAACCATCTTACCCGATCTATCAGGCAAGACGGAAGACGAGATTAAAACCATATTGGATGATCTCGGTGCTCTTTACACCTTACGCTATGAATTTAAGCAGTCGAATGACGATTATGAATTTTCACGCTACTTAAATTTTTCAGCAGGACAATTGTTACCCACGAATCAAACCTTAACCGTATTTATTACGTGGAATGGATCATTACTCCCCGAACTTAATAACATGTTAAAAGGTGACATCATAGCTGCTTTGGAATACGAATTTATTCAAAATTATGTGTTTGAATACATCGTTAATGATGATTATGAAGAAGATTCTTTTGCAGGATATAAAGACCTAACAACGGGTATGCCAGCTCCTGAAATAGGAACAATAACCGTTTATCTCTATAAAAATACGTTCACAGATGACGATGACATCACACTCTTTTTCTCCAAGTATCTGCATGGGGAAGGTAACAACCGCGCCATTGAAATCTATAATCCCACGAATTCAACCATCGACTTAACCGACTATCACATTGCAATATTCTTAAACGGATCAAAAACAATCAGTCATCGTATCGATCTACCGGGAACCCTCGCATCAGGCGAAACATTCATCGTCGCCTATCGTGGATCTGGTTTAGCGGTGACAAACAAAGCCAATGTACTATCGAACATCTTACAATTTGATGGCAACGATACCATTCAATTGCGCTATAAGAATAATACTTACATAGACACCATATTTGACATTGGAAACCAATTATTTTTGATGCAGAATGAACACTTTATCCGAAGTGAGCACGTGATGAATGGTAATCGCACGTTTATTCTCAATGAATGGGATGCTTATGTGCCCAGTTATGTAGCACCACTGGGAACACACCCCATTCAAAAACCAACCATCCTTGAAATCAACACCTCTTATCTAAGCAATTCATGGGGTAATCCCACCGTTTCAGGCATGGTCGAAGTGGTTTTAACGGGTATAAATGATGGTGATACCGCATCTTTCGCACCTGGATTTGAAGGCACATCACGCGTACGCTTCTTAGGTGTTGATACGCCTGAAACGTTCCCTGTTGCTGACCCATGGGGTCCAGAAGCGAAAGCATATACCACCTCCATTCTGACTGCACCTAATGTTCAAATTTACTTACAAAGTGATCCTTACTTAGGGGCGACTGAAACCTATGGTCGTTCGTTGGGTTATGTTTGGGTCAGCGGTGTCCTTCTCAATTACGAAATCATTCGGCATGGCTACTCCTATAATTATTTATCAACCGATACTAAACTTGTTTATGGTAACCGCTACCTCTATCGTTGGTTCCAAGATGCAGAACGCTATGCCCGTGAGAACAAGTTAGGCATTCATAGCACATGAAAATCGTAGGACGCATTGCATACGCACTGCTCGCTGTATTTACGTTTTGGTTTGTCATCGATTATGCACGAGGTGCGATGACGATTCGCTATTTTGAAAATGAAGGACAAAAAGCGGTTGAAGAAGGCGATGATGTCTTCTTTTACGGAAGTGCACACGATTATAATCAACGTGGAGCTGTTTACACGACCACTCAATCGGGATACACCCTATCAATCTATGAAATCGCCGATGTTAAAACAAATCCACAATTTACGGTGACAACCTATCTTTATGTGATGTTGCGTTCGGATGAACCGCTTGATGATGTTTATTCAATGAAACTCATCGAAGGGGACGCATCGCTTGAATGGTCATTTTATCGCTTTCGAACACTCAACCTTCAGATTCTTCTCAATGAGGATCAAAACGAATATGGCATTTTAGCGGAAACGATTGTAGAAGGTCAATTCACAACACTTCAACTTCTTGATGTGTATAAAAATATCATCTTTGAAGCATCCTTCACATTGGATGAATCTGAGCTTGTACTCGAAGAAGCTATTACAACATACTATGAAACCCATGAAGAGCTTCCCTTTACAGCACTCATCGATCACCAGATCTACCCTAAAATCACCCATGATTTCTCACGTTATATCAGTATTATGTATATTGCGATGGGTGTCTATGTGGCTGTTTTGATTCTATCGACCTATATCGTCTTCTTCATGAAGAAGAAATATTTAGGACGTAAAAAACCATCAGACATTCTTTTACGCGAACAGAACAAGTATAAAAAAGGCGATCCTTCATTGAAAAAGTAATCTGCGTTTGATTATTCGGTTTAAAGAATTGACGAGTTAACTTGCGCAGAGAGCGAACAGCCCTTACAAAATGCGTGGTTGATGATGACATTTCGATCACAGGTGTGATAAGATGAGGGCGGATGATCGATCTGTAAACAGCAGGAAAAGGACCTATCAAACTCGCGTTGTCAAGGTGAATTGCGGTGCTGCAGTTGGTGTTTCTTGTTGGATTGATTATCGAACTATCTGACGAGGTGAGGCGTCAGATGAATGGAATCGGGGTCGATGGCCTCGATTTTCAATTTTTTGAGGGTCTCGACACCGAACAACATGGATGTCAATTCATAGGCTGTCTTGAACTGGTTTGAACGGATGCGATAGCTGTTGATGTGGCTGATGGCCATCTCCACTTTGATCTGAGTGATGGGGTCGAGAGACTTGCCCTTTGGGAAGATGTAACGCAGGATGCGGTGGATGGATTCGACCGCCCCCTTCTGGTGGTGGAAAGCGTCATGCGGTAGGCCTTGTCGGCGGTCTTTGCGTCGTAGGTGTAGCGGTCGCTCGCGCACTGCGGCTTGAACGGGCAGGCGTCGCACACGAAGGGGTACCTCAGGTGCTGGGAGCAGGCGAACTTGGGTGTCCCGTTGAACTCGGACTTGCTGCTCTCCTTTCGGATGAGGTGCAGTCTGATCTCCTGCGAGATGGTTCTGGGGCTCTTGCGGATTCTCTCGCTCAAATCCTTGAGCGCTAATCCCTCTTTCAATCCGAGCTGGATGTCCATGCGCTGCTCAAGCGTGAGGTGCTTGAAATCATACATAGTCGATCATCTCCTTTACCCAGCAAGAAACACCTTCAGTATATGCCAATATCCAAAAAGATATAACCCCTTCTAAAGAAGAATGTTTGTCATACTAACTTTTAGATTACATGAGATAAACAAAAGTTACTTTGTCAATTACAGTAAAAAAGGCGATTGACATCGCTTTTTTTGCTGACATATGATATACTATCATAATACGTAAGAAAGGACTAATGCCCTATGAATATCAAAAAGAATATCCTCCATCTCATTGAGTCTTACGATCAAATCATTATCCATCGGCACTTACGCCCGGATATGGATGCGATCGGCTCACAATATGGTTTGTATTTAACGTTAAAAGAGAATTTTCCTGAGAAGCGAATCTATGTCGTCGGAGACTCCAATGACATGGTCTATCTCGCTAAAATGGATGTTATTCCAGATGCATATTATATCAATGCACTTGCCATCATTACCGATGTTTCTGTATCGCGTTTGGTCAGCGATGAGCGGTATAAACTCGCCAACGATCTTGTGATTATTGACCATCATCAAAACGACACAGACATTGAAAATGTGACGCTTTTCTATCGAGATCCTACCTTTGCATCCGCTTCAGAAATGATTATCGACTGGATTAAGGAAAATAACATGCGTGTTACACCTCAAGCTGCAACCTATCTCTATGGTGGGATGGTGACAGATACCGGAAGATTTCTCTATTTAAATAACGCATCAAAAACATTTGAATTGGCATCCTATATCACGAAATTTGAACCTTCAGTTCAAGACTTCTATGATTACATTTACACAGAACCCCTACAAAAACGATTAACTAAAAATCTATTCACATCTTTTGAGCTTACTGAAAATGGTGTCGCTTACCGAAAAAATGATGCAGAGATCATTCAAAAAAGTGGTCTTGAATTTCAAGCGATCTCTCGAGGGATGGTCAATCAAATGGCTGGGATCAAAGAAGTTCCCATTTGGGCGAATTTTACCGAGGATGTTGAAAACAATGTCATCGTGGGTGAATTTCGTGCACGAGGTATTACGATTGTTGATATCGCCAAAAAGTATGGCGGTGGAGGACACAATCAAGCCTGTGGGGCAAGCCTTAAGGATTGGAAAGAAGTCGATCTCGTGTTAAAAGATCTTGATGAAAGGGCAAAAGACTATGCAAAGAATACTAAATAAAATCAAACAATACGACACCATCATCATCCACGGTCATAAACGTCCTGATGGCGATTGTTATGGTGCTCAATTTGGGTTAAAAAATATCATCACCACATCTTTTCCAAACAAAAAAGTCTTCGTCGTCGGAGAGACTTCAGACTTCGTTGATTTTGTCGGAAAAATGGATCAAATTCCCGATGAGGCTTATCGAGGAGCCCTCTCCATCGTTGTGGATACTGCTGTTCAAGATCGCATCTCTGACCAACGCTACACGCTTGGTCAAGAAATCATTAAAATTGATCACCATATTCCCGTGGATAACTATGGACATCTCCGCTGGGTGGATACAACATTTCCATCTTGTGCACAGATGATCACCTACTTTTACTATAAATTTAGACATGAACTCAAACTCACAGAAGAAGGTGCAATTGCTTTATACACAGGCATCGTCACTGACACAGGGCGTTTCCGCTTTAGAGGGGTTTCAAAACTCACCCATCAATTGGCAGGTTTACTCATTGAGAAGGGTGTTGATGTCGAATATATCGATCAAATGCTATCCCAAGAATCATTAGAGATGATTGCACTAAAAGGGTATGTCTATTCAAATTTCGTCACCGCCAAAGGTTTTGTTTATATCAAGATGACGCGTGATATCATTGAAAAATATAACGTCACCGATGAACAAGCAGCATCCAATGTCGGTTTAATCGGTGGAATTGAAGGTTATCCTGTATGGGCACTTCTCATGGAGTATAAAGATGAAATTCGTATTCGTCTTCGCTCAAATGGACCCACCATTGATAAGCTTGCTAACCAATACGGTGGTGGTGGTCACGCGAAAGCTGCGGGATGTAGACTAGAGTCGTGGGAACAACTCCCTCAATTCGTTAAAGATACAGAAGCTGTTGTACAAGCGTACCTCGAGGGTAAACATGTCTGATTTATGCCAAAACATTCTTGTGGAGACACCTAAAAGTCCTCTCGATGAGATTGAAAAAAGTTTAACTAAAACCTATCGAAAAGAGATATTTCGTCCCTTTGTTCAAGCCATCAATGCATATGAGCTCGTTGAACCGGGTGATAAAATTGCGATCGGTATCTCCGGTGGAAAAGATAGTCTTTTAATGGCCAAACTTTTTCAGGAATTAAAAAAACACAATAAAATTCCGTTTGAACTCGTTTTTCTATCCATGGACCCAGGATTTCGTGATGTCAATCGCGAACTTTTAACAACCAATTGTGAATACTTAAATATCCCACTTATCATTAGAAATTCAGACGTCTTCACCGTCGTCCAAAAGATTGCGAGTGAAAATCCGTGCTACATGTGTGCGCGGATGCGTCGAGGTTTTCTCTATAACGCAGCTAAGGAATTAGGCTGTAATAAACTCGCTTTAGGTCATCATTTTGATGATGTCATCGAAACGACATTGCTCAACGTCTTCTACAACGGAACGTTTAAGACGATGGTTCCAAAAATAAAAGCTGAAAATTTTGAAGACATCGAACTTATTCGCCCAATGATGTTCATTAAAGAAAAAGATATCATTCGATGGGTGAAGCGAAGCGGTATTCAGGCGATGAACTGTGGATGCACGGTGGTCGCTGAAAAGACATCATCCAAACGAAGAGAAATTAAACAGATGATTGAAGGTTTACGTAAGATCAATCCTAACGTGGATGCCCATATTTTTAATGCGGGACAAAACGTAAATTTAGAAGCCATATTAGGTTATCAAAAAGGTGAGGAGAAAGTTGACTTTAATACCCTTTATCGTGAACGCAATCCAAAAACCAAAAAGGATGAGACATCCTAACATGTGATGCATGAAAGGGAGGATTATGATGTATTTCTATGATTTAAATTTATCACCACTTGATCTTTTACTTAAAGTTATTGTCCCATTAGTGATTGCTTTTGTTGTGGGAGGTTTTGTGGGGCTTGAACGACAAAACGTGGGGAAAGCGGCAGGATTATCCTCACATATTTTAGTCGCGATGGCAAGTGCAGGCATTGCGATTATGCAACGCCTTATGTTCGAACATCAGCTCTTTTTAGAATCAACCGGTGTTAACATTGATCCCGAAGGACAGCGTGTCATTGCGCAAGTTATTACTGGGATTGGATTTATTGGAGCAGGTGTGATTTTAAAAGACCAATCACAGGTCATCAAAGGGATTACCACGGCAGCAACCATTTGGTTTACTGCCATGACAGGTCTCATTTTAGGAAGTGGTTATGTGGTCATCGGATCCATCCTGGGTGCTTTTATTATCATCTTTATTTTGGCACGCGATTTCAGTCGTGGATTCAATCCACTTGTCCCCAGAGATAAGCGTAAACCATCCAAGACCGTCGAGGAATAGTCATGAGCATTGATACGATTGCTGCGATATCAACACCGATAGGAACAGCTGGATTGTCGGTCATCCGCATCAGCGGTGATCAAGCAATCCCTCTTTTTAACACGATTTTTAAAGGCAAAAATTTAATGAAAGTCAAATCACATACACTTCATTATGGATTTGTATTAAACGAAGACCAGTCTATTTTAGATGAAGTCATGGTAGGCATCATGCGTAAACCTAAATCGTTTACCACCGAAGATGTGATCGAGGTCACGACACATGGAGGTCTTTTAATTACACAAAAAGTGCTTGAGCGTATTCTTTCTATAGGGATCCGATTAGCCAATCCAGGTGAGTTCAGTGAACGCGCTTATTTGAACGGAAGAATCGATTTAGTCCAAGCTGAATCCATCATGGATTTGATCCATGCCAAAAGTGAACAGGCACTCAAAATGGCACAACTTGGCCTTCAAAGACATACCTCTGATTTAATTCGATCACTCCGTAAAAAGCTCTTAACCCTGATCGCTCAAATTGAGGTCAATATTGACTACCCCGAGTATGATGATGCCATTGTCATGAGCAAAGAAATCATCGGTCCTCAAACGGTAACACTCATCGAAGAAATGAATCATCTCTTAAATGAATCTTACAAAAATCAATTGATTAAAGATGGTGTAAAAACGGTCATCGTTGGAAAGCCAAATGTCGGGAAATCAAGTCTTTTGAATGCTTTACTCAATGAAGAAAAAGCGATTGTAACTGATGTTGAAGGAACAACCCGAGATACCATCGAAGCATATATTAACATCGGTGGTATCATGTTAAAACTCATCGATACTGCAGGTATTCGTGAAACCACAGATGTCGTTGAACGTATTGGTGTTGATCGCTCCATGAAGGCTCTTTCGGATGCAGAACTTGTGTTACTTGTTCTTGATCAAAGTCGAGCACTCACCAAAGAAGATAAAGAACTTTTAGACATCACCAAAGATAAAAAACGGATTATTATTGCGAACAAAGCCGATCTACCAAAAGCACTTTCCATGGAAGAAGTCATCATGATTTCAACCATCACGAAGTACGGGCTCAAAGATTTAGAAACGGCCATTTTAAAGAAATTAAGTCTTGAAGATATCGCATCAAGAGATTTGAACTATTTATCAAATGTGCGCCATATTCAAAAGGTAAAAGAAGCTAAAACATCATTAGAGAATGTGATGAAATCCATTCATCTCGACATGCCTGTCGATGTCTATGCCATCGATCTCACACAAGCATGGCGAGCTCTCGGTGAAATCTTAGGTGAGAACTATGCGGATGACTTACTCAACGAACTTTTTTCGAAGTTCTGTTTAGGAAAATAAACAGATAAAAGCATGCATGAAATAAAATCGATTATGTTATAATAAGTGAAGAAGAAAGAGAGGGTATTTTATGGCATATGTTGCACTGTATCGTGCCTATCGTCCGAAAGCTTTTAGTGAAGTTTCTGGACAAAAGGTCATCATTAAAACACTTCAAAATGCACTGTTATATGACAAGATTGCCCATGCCTATCTTTTTTCAGGACCTCGCGGAACCGGTAAAACCAGTATTGCCAAAATATTTGCAAAAGCAGTAAACTGTATCCATCAACCCAACAGTGAACCATGCAATGAATGTGATATCTGTAAAGGTATCGATAATGGGTCAATCCCTGATGTCATTGAAATCGACGCAGCATCCAATAATGGCGTAGATGAAATCAGAGATCTTCGCGACAAAGTCAAATATATGCCCAGTGTAGGGCGCTATAAAGTCTACATTATCGACGAAGTCCATATGCTCACACCGGGTGCGTTTAACGCACTCCTTAAGACACTTGAAGAACCCCCCAAACACGTCGTTTTTATTCTTGCAACCACTGAAGTCCATAAAGTCCCCGCGACCATTTTATCGCGTTGTCAACGTTTCGATTTCAAAAACATTGAAACCTCTGATATCGTGGTTAAACTGACACAAATTGCACAAAACGAAAAGATTAATATTTCGCCTGAAGCGATTTACGCAGTGGCTGAAAATGCAGAAGGTGGTTTACGTGATGCCATTTCACTTCTCGACCAAACGATTTCTTTTGCTGGTGATAAAATCAACGAAGATGACGTTCATCAGGTTTCTGGATCGGTTCAAAAAACAGCGATCATTAAAATGCTGACAGCGATCTCTAACAAAGAAATCCCACAGGCTATGTCCGTTCTAAAAGACTTGCTTGCTGAAGGAAAAGAAATCACACGTATTGTATATGATCTGATTCTTGCACTTCGCGATCTTTTAGTCGAAAAAACAACGAAGGTCGAAAAAGGCAAATATACGGAACTGGCTTCAATCTTCTCAACAGATAAGATCTACTTCTATTTAGAGATACTAAATCAACTCCAACAAGACATGAAAACAACCCATCAAAAGCGTGCGTATGTTGAACTGGCTATCATCAAAATGATGGAACATCAACAACTAAAGACACTCGATTATGATGGTGTGATTCAAGGTCTAAAAAACGATGTTCAAGAATTGAAAGAACAACTTCGTACGCAACCTAAACCCTCCTCGATCACCACGCATCAACTGAAACCACTGGTCACCATCAAACAGGTTGAGCAGGTCTTAAATAGCGCAGATAAAGATAAGAAAACGAAACTCTCTGCAGCATGGCCTATCTTAAAAGATTATCCAAAAGCCAATCTAAAGTGGGTCGCGTATCTTCTTTCACAAGGTGAACTTGAAGCAGTCTCTGATACGATGTTACTTGTCTATGATGACATCAAACTATGCAAGCGCATCTTAGAACCCGAAACAAAAAAACTTGCATTAGAACTTTTTAATAACAAAACACATTTCGTCGATGATATCATCGCCATCTTAAAAACCGACTGGTTAATCATCAAAGAGGTCTATCTTGATCTTTGGAAAAAAGGTCAAAAGAAACCCAAATTACCCCCCCATGATCTCAAGCTCTATGAAGAAGATCAAGTAAACCTCAAAACAGAGCCTGAAATCATTGCTCTTGCCAAAGATTACTTTGGTGATAAAGTCAACATAAAGGAGTAAAACCATGAATCCCAATATGCTTAATAAACTCAAGAAAATTCAAAAACAAATGATGGAAGCCCAAGAAGCACTCGAACGCAAAGAGTTTTTTGGTAAAGCATCCGGTGTTACCGTCATCATGCAAGGCACACGTCAAGTGATTGACGTTCAAATCAACCCTGAACTTCTCGAAGAAGTCGAACTTCTTCAAGATTCTATTTTGCTTGCAACCAACGATGCGCTCAAACAAATTGAAAAGGAACAAGAAGAAACCATGGGACAATTCACCGGTGGTATGGGTGGGTTTGGATTTTAATGTATCCCACCATCCTGAAGAAAATCATAGAAGATTTTCAAAAACTACCTGGAATCGGTGAAAAAACAGCGGAGCGTCTTGCGCTTCATTTGGTCACAAGTTCTGAATATGACGATCTTATACGCTTCTCAGATCATTTAAAGCGATTGAAAGAAGAGATTAAGTCATGTGCCATTTGCCACATGATCACCGATCAAACACTTTGTAGCATCTGCCAAGATGCATCACGCGATCAAGAAACCGTCATGGTGGTTGCTGATGCGAAAGATGTGTTTCATATGGAAAAGATGAAGACCTATCATGGGATGTACCATGTGCTCGGTGGACTCGTCGACTTTTCAAGAGGCATTACCGATAAAGATTTATCGATTGATTCACTTGCAAAAAGACTGCCCAACATGAAAGAGATGATCATCGCCACCAACGGAACGGTTGAGGGTGAGATGACTGCTAAGTATTTAAAAACACTTTTTATGGATCAACCTTTGAGTATTACCAGACTCGCTTATGGTCTACCCGTTGGAGCGGACTTGAAGTACGCAGACGAACTCACCTTGAGCAAGGCTGTCGAAAATAGACAGAAGTATTAGGAGGTATCGCACATGTTAGAAACGATTAAAGGATTTTTTGAAAGTTTGTATGGTCGTTTTAATGGATACTTACAAGGCCTTTTGGATATCGATAACCGTTTGATTGGTTTGTACAATGAATATATTTCACCACTACCAGAATTGATCAAATTGGTCGGTATTGTCTTTGTAGGCTTCATTTTGGTGTTTGGGACGATTGGATTCGTCAAAAAGATGCTCAAACTGTTCATTGTACTCGCCGTCATTTTGGCCATTGTTTTCTTTATCACACGATTAAATCAATAAAAACTTGCAAAAACAAAATGATTAGTATACAATAGATACGGTTTTAGGAGGCACACATGACAGATAAATTAAAGACGTTAGCCATGCTTGATGTTGCAGAGGTTTTACTCAAAGAATCAGGAAAACCACTCCCCATTCAAGACATCATGAAAAACGTCGCTGAAGTAAAAGAAATCCCCTTGAGTGACATCGACAAATTGACTCAGCTCTATATGGATATTACCCAAAGTGCAAAGTTTGTTTACTGTGGGGATGATCAATGGGATTTAAAAGAAAGAAATCTCGAATTATGGGATAAAGACGGTTATGCCTTTGTCCATGCAGAAGATATCGAAGAAGATACCGAAGAAGATCTTGATTTCACCGAATTCGTTCTTGAAGAAGAAGAGGAAGAAGTGGAAGCTGAAGAAGAAGATGAAGAAGTTGAAAAAGAAGATCTTGATGAGGAAATCAAAGAAGAAAAAGCCTACATTGATGTTGAACTTCCTGTGAAGTCCACCGATGATGAGGACATTGATGAACCCGAAATCGAATTCGATGACGAAGACTATGATGAAGATGAATATAACGACATCATGGATGATTTCGAAGATATGTACGACGAATAAATCGAGATGGGGTATACATATGTATACCTTTTTTTCTCAAGAGAAAGGACGATAATATGCCATCCTGGTTAGAAATTTTAGGTTATGTTGCATCACTGATTGTACTCATCAGTTTAATCATGAGTTCTGTGAAAAGACTTCGTTGGATTAACTTAATCGGTTCCTCCGTATTTGCTGTGTATGGCTTTTTGATTGGTGCACTCCCGGTTGCTATCATGAACTTAGGGATTGTATTAATCAATAGCTATTATCTATACACCATGTATACAACAAAAGATTATTTTAAGCTTTTAGCTGTTTCAGAAATGACGTATTTCAATGTTTTCGTAAATACCTATGAGAAAGACATGAAGCATTTCATGACGTTTGATGAAACACTCGATGATCCTTCTTTAGAAAGACTATTCATTTTAAGAAATACGATTCCTGCAGGTCTTGTTGTTGGAAAAAGAAACAAAGAAACCTTTGAAATCTTGGTTGACTATGTCACACCACAGTATCGTGACTTCAAGGTGGGCTATTTCTTCTATGAAGAACAACAAGACTTTCTCAAAGAAAAAGGAATCACACGCCTGATAACAAAACCTGGAAATGAACCGCATCAAAAGTATCTGAAAAAGATGGGATTTGAAGATAATGAGCGCGGATGGTATGTCAAACAGATTTGATTTTTTTCACCTAAAAATTGAAAGAAACGATTGTCTTTCGGAAGTCATTTGATATAATAGATAAGGGCACACCAAAGAGTCTCCTCAATGTTAGGGGACTCTTTTCTATTAAAAAGGAGAAGATGAATATGGCGAAATACATCTTTGTGACCGGAGGGGTTGTATCCAGCTTAGGCAAGGGGATCACCGCATCCGCAATTGGGCAACTCTTAAAGAGTCGAGGACTCAAAGTCTTCATGCAAAAATTTGATCCGTACATCAATGTCGATCCAGGCACGATGAGTCCCTATCAACACGGGGAAGTTTTCGTGACCGAAGATGGTGCTGAAACCGACCTTGACTTGGGGCATTATGAACGGTTTATCGATGAGAATTTAAATAGGCATTCAAGCATCACCACCGGTAAAATCTATCAAACTGTCCTCAAACGTGAACGAAGAGGGGATTATTTAGGTGCCACTGTTCAAGTGATCCCTCATATCACGGATCAGATTAAAAAGAAACTCGTCGATGTCGCCAAACATACACAACCTGATGTCGTCATCACCGAAATCGGTGGAACCGTCGGTGACATTGAATCCCTACCCTTTTTAGAGGCTATTCGTCAAGCTCGCCGGGACTTTGGCTTTCACAACACACTTTATATCCATAATACATTAGTGCCCTATTTAAAAGCCGCCAATGAAATAAAAACAAAACCTACTCAGCACTCCGTCAAAGAACTCATGAGTTTAGGTATTCATCCCGATATCATTATGCTGCGCAGTGAAATGTCAATCAGTGATGAACAAAAAGAGAAAATCGCTTTATTCTGTGACGTTCAAAAGGATGCAGTCTTTGAATCGGTTGACGTTGATGTACTTTATGAAGTGATCGTCAATTTACATAAGCAGCACGTCGATGATTGGATTATCAAGCATTTTGGCTATGAACTTCCAGAAGCAAACATCCAACCCTGGGAAGACTTAATTTATCGCATTAAACATCTCGAAGGAGACATCAACATCGCACTTGTCGGTAAATATGTTCAACTCCACGATGCATACCTTTCGGTATCTGAATCACTAAAACATGCCGGATACCACCACAAACAAAAGATTAACATCAAATGGATCAACGCTGAAGAAGTCAACATGGAAAACGTTGAAGAATTCGTCAAAGATTGTCACGGTATTCTCGTTCCTGGGGGATTTGGTGCACGGGCAACCGAAGGAAAACTTGCAGCGATTACCTACGCGAGAACCCACAATGTTCCTTTCTTTGGACTCTGTTATGGCATGCAGCTCTCGGTGATTGAATACGCCCAAAATGTGCTTCATATCGAAGGCGCAAACTCCACGGAAATCGATGCTAACACACCAAATCCCGTCATCTCTCTTCAACGTGGCAGGCTTTCCGATGAAGATTTGGGTGGAACACTCCGTTTAGGTTTATACGATTGTGAAATCAAGAAAGGCACAAAAGCCTACAAGGCGTATCAATCGACATTGATTAAAGAAAGACATCGTCATCGCTATGAATTCAACAATCAATACTTAGAAGTTTTTGAAGAATCGAAGATGGTGATTTCTGGATTTAACAGTGAGTATCAACTCGTGGAAATGATTGAATTAGACGACCATCCATGGTTTGTTGCTGTTCAATTCCATCCCGAGTTTCTCTCGCGTCCGCTTCGTCCTCACCCTCTTTTTAGAGATTACATCGAAGCAGCAATTCAATACAAAAAAAGATAGCACATGTATACGGTTACAATCCCCAATTTCATTGCTAAATGAAGGGTATTGTAATATAATAGAATGTGACAAAATTCCAAGGAGGAAATTAAAAATGGCCGTTGTATCAGCAAAAGACATGTTATTGAAAGCCCGCAAAGAAGGTTATGGGGTTGCTCAAATTAACATCAATAATCTTGAATGGACAAAAGCTGTGTTAACCACAGTTGAAGAATTAAAATCACCCGTCATTTTAGGCGTCTCAGAAGGCGCAGCAAAATACATGGGGGGTTATCGTACCGTCATGGCAATCGTCAGAGAACTCGATAAGTTCTATAATGTATCAGTTCCTGTTGCCGTACATTTGGATCATGGTACTTATGAAGGAGCATACAAGGCTCTTGAAGCAGGTTTTACATCGATTATGTTTGATGGATCACACTATCCTTTTGAAGAAAACTTAGCTAAGACCAAAGAAATCGTTGCTGCATGCCACGCAAAGGGTGTCTCCGTTGAAGCTGAAGTTGGTGCTATCGGTGGTGAAGAAGACGGTGTCATCGGTATGGGTGAAGTCGCAGATCCCAAAGAATGCGAAATCATTTCAGCAACCGGCGTTGACATGTTTGCTGCAGGTATTGGTAATATTCATGGTAAGTATCCTGCAAACTGGCCAGGTCTTCGTTTTGATGTGTTAGAACAAGTCTCAAAAGTGACGAAGGGTGTTCCCCTTGTCCTTCACGGTGGTACAGGTATTCCCGCAGACCAAGTCAAGAGAGCCATCTCCATGGGTGTATCGAAGATCAACGTGAATACTGAACTTCAACTTGCCTTCGCAGAAGCAACCCGCAAATACATCGAAGCAGGTAAAGATTTAGATGGTAAAGGTTTTGACCCAAGAAAGCTTTTAGCACCAGGCTATGAAGCGATGAAGAAAGTCATTAAAGATAAGTTAGAAATGTTTGGTTCCGTTAATAAAGCATAAAGTAGGTGATCATCATGCGTGATGAAAAAGTTTATCACGAGTACGCAAATTGGAAAATTGAAAATCATGAACTCTTAAAGTATTTAGTGGAAAGCAATTCCGATTTGATTCTTCGTTTTAAACATGTCATCGATGTGACCGACTATCTTTATGATCGATTGATTGATGATGATACCTATACCGATGATGAAGATCATATCTTCGAAACCGGATTTTATTACCTCTTTGATCAGATTGAAGAAATTGTTAAACTCTTAAAGAAAGCCTATCAAAACAATGTTCAAGATTTAGAAAAGCGCGCGAAAGATGTCAATTTGTTGTTATCGGCGATTGATTTCCAAAACGAATTATTGGGCGTTGAAAATTTTGAACAAAAAGATATGGACCGGTTAGTTGAGTTTGAACGTGCCGTATTAGAAAAACTTGAAAAAAAGGAAATTGTTCCACACGAAATGTTCCAACGACTCGATAACATGAGCTATGAAATTTTCAATAAACTCAACGTGGAGTATTATCCGATTGATGATATCTTCCTTGAGATTGCAGATGAATTAGGTATATTATAAGCAATAACCTCACCCTTGAAAGCATCTTGGGTGAGGTTTTATTATTTTATAAGATAATGTTGATTGAGCCATTGGATAGTCTCATACAACGTTTGATCAAGGGGTTTAGGAATAATATGTAAAACATCTCTCATTTTTTGTTGATCATAGTGATAATTTTCTTGTATGGTTGAGATCATCATCTGTGAGTATTTCGTAGAAAATAAGATAGCTAGTCTGACGATGATGATCGGCAAAGGGATAATCCATTTGGGCTTTTTCGTTAATCGCTCAAGCGTCATATAAAGCCCTTTAATGGTAATCTCGTGTGCAGACAAAATGATGTGATCACACACAGTTGATGTTGCTGCTACATATACTGCACGTGCGACATCTTCGACATCGATAAAATTGTAACCTCCATGCAAAGAAAAGAGAAATTGATGCCGCACGGCATGCAAAATTTCACGTCCAGCGGCACTTGGTTTATAGTCATGAATGCCTACAACAGCCGCAGGATACAATACCATGCCATTTAATCCCTCTTGAATCGATTTTAAAACAAAATGAGTTGCGATGGCTTTCGAGGTTTTATAATAGGATTTACCCTTCTTTTCATCAATTTGAAGGGGTTCTTTGATGAGCCCTCTTTTACTTTTAGGAATGACATCAACACTTGAAAGATAAATGAATCGATTTTTCTTTCTTAACGCTATTTCAACAAGTCGTTTGGTTAAACCCACATTAGTTCTAAACGTGGTCAATGGTCTCTTATTCATCAAATCAATATACGCTGCACAATGTATGATGACATCCTGTTCATGTATTTCTTGATCCAAAAAGAGATCATCAAATTCTTGATGAATCGCATATTGGATATCAAGCCCTTGAAGTGATGCATCCATTTTTCGAACTAAGACCTTCACCTGTTCGCCCTGCTTTAATAAGTATCGAACCACATTATTACCAATATGACCAGTAGCTCCTGTGATAATAAACATGGGATTACTCATTTCTCAAGCATAGCATGGGGTCTTTATTCGATGCGATGCGTGCAGGAATAATACCGGCTAGGCTGGTAAACAAGGTTGATAAAAGAATAAGACTTATACCAAATAGCGGATGAAGGTAAGAAACATTAGGAATCGTCGTTAGTCCAGCTAAGATGATATTGATTAAGGGCATAAAAGCATAGCCTAAAAGAACACCGATTAAACCCGAGAAGAATCCCACAATGCAAGTTTCTGCATAAAAAATGTGTCCCACATCCTCTTGTCTTGCACCAATGGCGCGCAAAATTCCGATTTCTTTCGTTCTTTCAATGACAGAAGTATAAGTCATAATACCGATCATTAAATTGGAAATGACTAAAGATAAAAATGAGAAGACTAATAATATCACGGTTGTCGAATCAATGGCAATCCGCATGGTTGATAATCCAATACCCGCAATATCAAGTGGTTCAACAGCATCGTTGATCGATACCGTATCATTGTAGCTCCTCAAGTAGCGCATGATGGTATCTTTTTGCTCAAAACTAGCTGAATAAATCGTATAGGATGTTGGATAGGTTGCATAGCCTAAATCTCTTAGAATATTTTCGTGCTGCAAGGTAGACAACAAAGAACCATCGAGGACAGAAGACTGTGACATCTTTTGTGCATGGACGATACTTGAACTTTGGGCATCTTCACGCATCATTGTGCCCACATGTTCCATGTAATAAACACCGGTTCTCAAATAATCGAGGTTAAATTTCTCTTTAATTCTAAAAACTCCAACAATGGATATCGGCAAGACCTCATCTTCATTGATCACAGTATTTAAAACTCTTTTTGAATAGTATGTTCCATTGTAAGCGTAGATGATGTCATTAGGAATCCAAAGAAGCGACAGTTGTGTAAGTTCTGCAAAATTGATCGGGACATCACCGCTAAAACCAATCGATTGTGCGACATCCTTTGCAAGTCTGTTATACCTATCCACAATCACTATCGCTTCCATGTTTTCATCTTCAGGAAGTCGACCATGTAACAAATCAAAATTTGTTTCAATATAGGTTTTGTTGACGTCAAGTTCTTGAATGACCGAAAGAGGATCATAGATAGTCCCGTTGTTGATAACGGCGAACTGTTGTTGAATGTCAAAATCATAATGAATATGATTGTATGTGGATGAATCCATACCTAAAACATGTTCATAGTAATCTTCTGTGAGTGTATTGACCGTTTGAAATTCATACTGAATATTTCTAGGATAGGCAACACCCACATCGGAAAATACGGGGAGATTCGGTTGATATTTCTCATCGAAGAACGGAATAACAACACTCATCTTTTCCACGCGAATTGGGAAAGCATTTAATGTCTCAGTTTTTCTTAACTCCAAATAGCGATCAAAACCTGAAGCTACCCCTAAAACAAGGGTGATTCCCATGATCCCTAAACTGGAGGCTAATACCATCAATAATGTGCGATAAAAACGTTTAAAAAGATTACGATATGACAATTGAAGCGATGTCCACCACGACATTCTCGTGACATCTTTCTTGCTATCCATGTGCTTAATAACTTCAGCTTGATCGACCGATCGTTTGGTGTCGGATGCGACATAACCATCCTCGATTGTCACCAATCGATCGTGATAAATTTCAGCTAATTTTTGATGATGCGTCACCATCAAGACAAGTCTTTCCTGACTGATCTCTTTGAGAAGATGCATGATGTCATCAGTGGATTGATGGTCGAGTGAACCTGTAGGTTCGTCCGCTAAAATCATATCGGGTTCCATGATAAGCGCACGGGCAATCGCTGCACGCTGCTGTTGTCCACCTGATAACTGGTTGGGTTTATGCAGTAAAAATTCGCTTAGTCCAAGTTTCATCAAAAGTTCAAAAGCTTTCTCGTGTTGAACATCGTCGGGGATTCCTGCAAGCTGCATGGGTAGCATCACATTCTCTAAAATCGTTAAATGGGGGATCAAATAAAAACTTTGAAAAACAAAACCTACACGACGATTACGATAGACATTCCACATCTTGTCATCATAATTTTTCGTATCAACACCATCAACAATCACTTGACCTGAAGTGGGATGATCGAGACCTCCAATCACGTTGAGAAGCGTTGTTTTCCCACATCCTGATGGACCTACAATAAAAACAAACCCCTTCTTTGGAAGCGAAAGCGTAAGGTCATTTAATGCATGTACGGTATGACCATCCATGGGATAGTGTTTATGAAGGTGTAACAGCTCAATCATCGATGTTTTCCCCTGACTTAGTTCTATTATATATGAAAAACAACAATTGTTTCTATCGAAGGTCAAACCGTTTACATTTTGTATACCTAGGACTATAATGGGCTTAAAGGAAGAGGTGATTGAAAATGAGAAAGTTTTATACACTTCTCATCGCGTTATTTTTAGTTTTCGCACTGGTTGCTTGCGGGGGTAACACAAACATCGATTTTCCCACATTCGATGAAAATGATGTGGTTGAATTATCGGCGGAAGAAATGGTTACATTGTTTGAAAACATTGATTATGCATCAGTTGATTCTGAATCTGTACGCATTTCTACAAAAGGTCATATTTTCGTGATTGACGAAAGTGATCCTGAAGATACATACAGCACTTCACGTGATGAAACCAAAATTACGATTGATGCTGTGATCTTTGGTTTAATCAGCGAAACCATTGGTGATGTTTTATTACACGCTGAAGGAACCGTTGATTTCTTTACATCCAGTTTTTATGAATCCGAATGGTATGAAGAAGATTCATCTCAAGCCATGAAAGGTACGATGGGTTTATACTTCAAAAACGGCTATCTGTACATGAATGTCGATGGAACATTTGCAGAAGATGGTGCTGATCCAGAAGAAGCAGTCTTTAAGCAAAAATTAAACCAACAAGTCACACAAGAAATGTGGGATGAAGCGATGGGCCAAGTTGATCCCAATCAGATCGATAACATGGTTCCACAGGACATTCTCGATATGCTACAAAGCGGTGATTTCGACGAAATCATGGACGCTGTTCCCAATCTTAAAGTGTATAAAGATGGCAACACATACTCGATTGTTTTCACGATTACCAAAACGATTGCACTCAATTCGATTGAAGATATGATTGTTGCATATGCCAATCAGATGGGTGAAACGTTAACGCCACAAGAAATTGATGACATCGTTAGTGAAGCTGAATCACAAATCAATGAAGTGGTTGATAAACTTGAATTTACGTATGTCATTTCAATTACAGGAACAAAGATTACACAAATCGCTGAAATGCTCGTGTTTAAATCAGTCGATGGAAAAATTGATATCGACTTAACAACTGTGATCGACTTCGGTGTTGATACACCTAAGTTCCCAACCGATCTTGATGAATACGACCCTGTTGATGAACCAGGTGAAGGCATTTTTGATGGTGAGTCTGTAAAATCATAAAGTTTTATATGTTATTGATCAGAAGGGATTGTAACGAAATGAAGATATAGATATCTTCGTGGACTTCACAGTCCTTTTTTCTTTATCTAACACTTTGGATGTGGATAACATGGCTATAAGACCTGGTTTTAGGCATGTTTAAAAGGGATTCACTAAGAATCCTTAGTTTTCCCGTGGATAATTATTGCACAACTCTAAACTTTTTGTTGTGTAGT
>Ga0074195_1000424_pt1 | contig 86444 bp, 63 predicted proteins | sample EPASupsiteHSE623_FD_64525 | JGI IMG/M metagenome (GOLD analysis project Ga0074195, IMG submission 64525) | Bioremediated contaminated groundwater from EPA Superfund site, New Mexico - Sample HSE6-23 | ecosystem: Environmental > Aquatic > Deep subsurface > Groundwater > Contaminated ...
AGCATCCCCGCACAGCGCAGGCCGTCTTCTGCGGCCCTCCTGCGCTCCTGCAAGACGGTCAATTCGCAGAAACCATAACAAACTCGGCCGAAACGGGACTGTCCATGACGCCAAGAAGCTTGTCCCGGCTAGAGGAGCTTTATGGATCCGGTAGAGGCGACACGGGTCGTCGAACCTGATGTCCTTCTTCTTCTCTTCGACCTTGAGCACTCCACGTACATGGTCTGACTTGAGCGTAGACAACCAGTTCCATGCATCAGCCTCTTTATCGAAGCTTTGCCCGTCCCTCGACTTGGCCTTACACTTCGCCTGGATGACGCCGTACCCTGACCACTGCTCTGCAGACGGATGAGGAGATGGAATGGTTCCATGGAGTTTTAGTCTACCGGCCCGGCGCAACCGACCCCGCTGGACTCGGCGACACCGGAGAGACCGGCGATGCTGACGGTTTTGAGGGCACAATCTTCTGCGCGAGCTGACTGCCGAACTCTTTGCCGACCGCTTCCATGGCCTCCGTAAGGGCGGTTCGAAGGCCTGCCCGCAAATAATCGGACAGCCATCGCCCCGTCTTTGACTCCAATAGCAGCGCGTATTGCTCCAACTCTTCCTGTGTGGCCATCCGATACATGAACAGCATTCCGGCGATCGTCTGACTTCTGGCTGTTTGGGCCGACTGAGCTTTGAAGGTCTCTGCAGTCTTCTTGAGCTCTTCTTCGGATTGGCGGCGCTCAGCGGGCACGGCCGCACGCACGGCTCTTGCCGTGGCCCAGAATGAAGCCATCTGCGCCTCGGTGAACAGCTGGCTGCCACCCGTGGCATCATCGAGTCGAGCCATGACTTGGACACGCTCTTTCGTAGGAGGATTCTGTTGAAGCTCTGACATAAATGTCTGAGCCTGGGCCAGAGCCTCCGGCTTGGACGATTCGACTTCCCAGGCTGTGAATTTGAGCGCCATCGGGGATCGCACCATCGTAAGAGCCGCGTGCAGGTCATCGAGAGAGCCCGCCTTTTTGACGTGCTCGAAGACGGTTCGATAGATCTTGTCGACCACGAAGGCCTTGTTCATCGAGCTTCGCAGCATATCGAAGACGGCCGGATTCAGCATGGTGAATCCCTTGGGCTGAGCACCGGCTTTCATCAAAGCCGGAAGCTGCTCGATCTGACGCCTCGTACCTCCGAGATCCAGGATTTCCTCGGTCAAGGTGTTGCGTTGATCTTGTACGGCCGCGCGAGGCGCGGCAACGGCTAGAGTGGCGCAGGTCATCAAGTGGACAACCAACCATGCTGAAGTTCTCATGCGCGTACCTCTCCATTCAGGTAGAGCCCACAGATCGGCGATGTGCCACTTCATGGGTACGACGTTCTGCATAGAATTGCACGTCATGTCAAACGGCGCAACTCTCCGAGGTGACACCACCAACCCCATCAACTTCGAAGATGCAGCACCCGCCCGACATGCACCGACTCACGGGGCTCGGGTCGGAACGAATCCGGTCCACAGTGGCCTTGACTCTGCCACGAAGAGGAATACCCTTGTATGAGGACCTGACGGGTTTGTGGCAACTCCTTTGTGTCACGGCCCGGACGAAACGGGTCGTGATGCTGAAAAGCCGGATGAAACGGGTCGTGATATGGACGAAAAAAAACTTGGACGCATCAAGAGGTTTCTCTGGAAATACGCCGACAGTCTCCGTCCCGTGTGCCTGAACTGCTTGACCGAGTTTGCGCACGACACGGAACGATGCCTCGACTGCGACGAACCGCTCACCGACGGACTCCTTGCCTTGGTCACGCTCCTGACGGTCGTGGACCCCACCTTGGTGGACGAGGCCAAAGAAAAAGCAACCCTGATGACCGGCGACCACTCCGGAGACGAACCGGGCGACCGCGAGTGCCCCCGCTGTGGACGAACCGTGGATACCCAGACCGGCGCCTGCGAAGATTGCCTGCTGGACATGGTGCGAGACGGCGAGCGGCTCGAGGGAAACGTAGAGCCGGAGGCGAGCGAACGCAACCGTGTGGCAACGCTGCAGACGTTTTTCAAGGCCGACCACGACGCATCGCGCCTGTACTGTCCGGGCTGCCTCGCGGCGTTGAGCGTTCGGGTTCAAGGATGTGAAGAGTGCAACAAAGGAGCGATGACCCTCTCGGAATTGGAGGAGCATCTCAAGTCCGAAATCCACGCCTCGATCGGAGACTGGTTTGTGCCGATCGCCGACGATGCGAACGCCGAGTTCGTCGAAGAGCTGATCGGTCTGCTGGCGAACAACCTTTCTGATCGGCCGATCCCCTCGCGGCTCCTGACCAACCCCCTGAACTTCAACCCGATCTTCGGCCACTGGACCCGCAGGAGCCGGGTCCTTTTCATTCTGCGAAAGGACGCTCCCCGTCTGCTCGACCTGCTCGCCGGGTCGGAGCTCGAGACCTCGTTCGCTATGGAAACAGCGGCGCTGCGGATCCGGTTGAAGGCTGTCGCCTCGGCCGAGTTCGACGACGTCTGGTGCGTGGGGTAGAAATCCCATAAGCGTTAACCTTCTTTTTGACAGGTTGCCGCCACCTCTGATACGCTAGAGACGTGTCAACAGCACTCATGAGCGAGGAATGGGGTTTGCTGGCCGGGTTTCTTCCCGAGGGCTGGCAGGAGCTCGCCACTAAGACGGGAGCGATGGTTCATTCCAGGGGTGTGATTCGCTCTCCTGACGTACTCCTGCAGGTTCTCCTGCTCCACATTGCGACAGGCCTGTCTCTCAATCAAGCGGCTGCGCGTGCACGCCTGCAGGATTTGGCAAAGATCTCCGGCGTGGCTCTGTTCAAGCGACTGCGACGCGCTGAGGGTTGGTTGCGTGTCTTGGCAAGACGGATGTTTGAGAGGAGTCGTTTCGCGTGCCCTGGCCTACGGGTGCCGAAGGGCCGGCGTCTGCGAGCCGTAGACGCCACAACGATCCAAGAGCCCGGAGCAACCGGGACCGATTGGCGAGTGCATTACTCCATCAGCCTGCCGCGGATGCGGTGTGACTTCTACGAGGTAACAGACAACAAGGGAGGCGAGTCGTACAAGCGGATTCCGGTTCGCCCAGGGGACATCATTCTTGGGGACCGCGGATATTGTCATCGCGAGGGCGTGGCTCACGTTCTACAAAAGCAGGGCGATGTCATCGTTCGGCTCAATAGTAGCAACTTTCCACTGGTTTGCGCTGACCGGGATGTTGCATTCGATCTCCTACCTCACCTACGTCGATTGCGGGGCCACCAGTCCGGTGAATGGCGTGTGCGATTCCTGGCTGATGGACAGCTTTGGAGTGGCCGCCTATGTGCTGTTCGGCGAGCCCGACATGCAGCCGACCTGGCCAAGAAGAGAATTCTGCGGCAAGCGGCCAAGAAAGACGTCCAGGTGCGGCCCGAAACCTTGGAGGCGGCGGAGTACATCTTTGTGCTGACTACCCTTGGCTGTGACGTCCTTGATGCGTGGGGCATTCTCGAACTCTATCGCGCCAGGTGGCAGATCGAACTCTGTTTCAAGCGTCTCAAATCGCTGCTCCAGTTAGGGCACCTTGCAAAGACCAGCGACAAGTCCGCGCGGGCATGGATCGAAGGCAAGCTGCTTACCGTGCTCCTCGTGGAACAACTCCTCGCCGAGGCGCGCCTTTTTTCCCCCTGGGGATTTGCGCGCGCGACGCCGAAGTCACTGGCGCGAGTTTCTTGAGGCACGTGACAGTGTCTTGGCCGTCCTGAGTCGTCCGCTTCTGCCGTCGCAATTCCTTGCCTCCGCCTCCGCGCTAGGCCCACTTCTCGCCAATGCAGAACGAGTCCGCCCCATGTGGCACGAGGCCGCCCACAGTCAAGTGCAATAGTAGGTTAACGCTTATGGGTCAACGCCCCCAGCATCTACCACGCCAGCGCCTGCGAGCCCCTCGCCCACGTCGCGATCAAGACCAGAAGGACAGCCACCAACCCGTCGGCCGGGCCTGATGTCCCCCTTCACGCCCGGGGCCCGACTACGAGCACCGTCCGGTACCCGATTCGGCCTGAAGTGTGGGTAAAGGGCAGACCTAGAGTTCGCAAGTTCGTTGACTTTGGGAACCGCTCAAAAATGCTGCGTCATCACAATCGGGTCCAAAATACAAATCGTTCGTGGGTGGACTTCTATACCGATATGACACAGAAAAATGACACTTACCCAACTCAGCATGGGAATAAAACACAAGACGAAAGGGATCGGCGCCGCGACGAGGTAATGAGCCGTCTGCGAAGGCAGCCTCCAAGGCCATGGTGGCAGTAATGTGTTGCTCATTGATATCTAATACGAGCGTGGGTTACGAGATCATGCGGGCACCACTCTCTCTCATGTGGAGACAATCCGTCATGGGCTGTCTACTTGTTGGTGGAATCCTCTGCCCCTCAATGTGTCTTGGAGAGATAGTCGGCGAAAATCTTAGGACGCAACACGGTGGAGAGGTGAGTGTCCGAGGGAGCTTTGTCGTAACGGCTTCTGTGGGCTTCGATTCATCGAGGAACGTTTTGGGTGGTGCCTGGACGCCGTTGACGTTGACTCTGACGAGCCAAAGTGAGTCCACTCAGGAGGTTTTCGTCTCGATCAGGCTGCGTGGCATCCGCAGGCAGATCCAAATACGTCCGGAACGGTTAGTGCTGCCCACTCTCTCTCGACTATCGGTTCAAGGTGCTGTGTTCATTCCGGAGGTGACTGGTGCGAACTCCCTTGTTACCGAGAGTGTACTGTCTGTTCGTGTGTCGTCTGCAGAAGGAACGAAGCGGATTGAGCTTCCTATGATGGTCCATCGCCGCAGTCGCAGTAGGCCCGTCCTGATCGTGGTGGTGGAGAGCGCGCCAAGTCAACCTGTGCGGATGATTCATGGGAGCGGTCCCTATGGACGGAGCGGACACCTTCCTGTGAGTTTTTTTGCGTACGCAGCGAAGTGTTCTGTGCCGCCGCGAGATCTCCCAACGGAACGGTTCGTTCTGTCCGATGTTGATATGATCGTTCTTCATGGTTCCAAGGAGATGGCCTCGCTTAGTCGAGCTCAATGGGAACTTTTACGGCAATACGTCGTCGGAGGTGGCCACTTGGTTGTCGAAGGTGACATCGGCTTGAAAAGCTCAAAACTCGCCGCGAGCGAGGTATCCAGCCTGTTGGGCATCAATTGCAGCACCCTTCGACTCATTCCACCTCCGAGGAATCCACTCAGGGAAGCAGACTACGACGATGACAATTCAGTTGGGGCTCTCCGGAAGTGGAATGTTACTTTCGGTGTGGAGAGGAGCACGGAACCATCGTCTCGCGCGAAGAATCTGGTGACAGCCGGGGCCTACAAGGGCAGATATCACTGGTTCACGCATGGGTGTTTGGGAAAAGGGTTGGTCAGCTACGTGGGAGGATGTCTGGATTCGGACGTTGATTGGAGGTGCACAAACCGTGCGACGCAGCTACTTCATGAGGCGCATGTGAGCCGCGCCATGCGATGACGGACCGAAAGGTTGGGGGGGTGGCCTTGGAGCATTCCAGTTCGGCTCTGGAAGCAGGTCATCGATCCGCTCGGAGGGCCAATCCGGAATATTAGCAGACCACGACCGGGCTTTTAGCGGCGAGAGGATTTTTTTTGGCCATCCTGATCAGCGCCATCGGGCGCGCTACTTGTGAGTGCGGCCAGCTGCTTGACTCAACGGAGGCGCCCTTCGGACGCTCTCTGTGTGGAGAGACTGGAACCTAGCCCAACTTCCACACTCGGGGGAGCTCACCCCTGATGTAGACAGGGTCGACTCTCTTTTTCAGTCACTACATTTGGCAACCCTGGGCTCTTGTTTGTTGCACCACCATCTTTTGGCGGGCATGACATCGTCAGGCGCGCCGAGCAACCTGTACAGGTTTGCCTGCTCTGGTTCGGGCGTTGATCCCTTCCGGATCTTGAGCACTTCCCCGGTACTCGTGGGAAGCGCGACCGTGGTGACCAAATGCGTTGTCAGACCCTCCCGGACGGTCCCCCACGAGGGGTGTACTTTTTTGTCCAGGAGGGTCTTTTCGATGGCAACAAAGAGGCGGTAGGCGATGACACACAGGAAGATGTGCATGTCGACGCGTTTTTCAAGTTGATGGAAGATCGGCCGCTCCGCCAGCGGAGTCTTCAGGTCTCGGAAGGCGTCCTCCGCTCGAGTGAGGAGCATGAAAAGGGGTGGTGGGGTCAACTATTTCGCGGCCATCCGGACAGATTCATGTTCTCCAGGACTTTGACATGGTCCTGCCGCCCTCCCGACGTGCCCATCGCCCTCTGCCCTGCCGGTGGTCTGGTCCTCGGCATCAACGCTGCGGAGCGAGCCCTGGCCTCGGACTTCGAATGTCAGGCCCGCCCATCTCTCTACTCTTGACACTCGCCCCTTGAATGCCTTAATTCGTTGGGCAACGGTCCGCTGTGTAGCGATCGCCGTTGCTGTTGCCGCCGATAGCCCGTCTGTTCATTTCAGGCGGGTCCTGGCCCCCCCCCCAGACGATGCACAACCAGATTCCTGTCAGCGAAGAGCGACCAGAAGAGCAGCTGCCGGCACGGATCCTCCTCGTCGAGGACGATGACCTCCAAGCCCGCGCGATGACCGAGGCGATCAAGAAGCTGGGCCCCCAATGGAAGATCATCCACGTGAGGACGGGTGAGGAGTGCCTCACTCTTCTCGAGACCGTGACGTTTTCCGCGGCGATCATCGATCTGTTCCTCCCCAAGTGCACGGGCCTCGACGTCATCCGCCAGTTCCAGATCCGAGGTTGGCCCATCGCGACCATCCTGGTGACCGCGCACGGGAGTGAGGATATCGCCATCGAAGCCCTCCGACTCGGGGTTTCCGACTATCTCAAGAAAGACGACGATTTTCTAAAGAACCTCCCCATCGTGGCCGCCCGGACGGTCGAAAGACACAGAGCCCATCTCCGTCAGGTCAGCGAGTACAGCCGGCTCAGGGTACAGCTATCCAAGAGGGATCAGAAGAGCCTCGTGGACGGTTTTGCCGCTCCCATCGTTCACGACATCAAGAATCCTCTCACCTACATCCGCGGAATGGCGGAAATCCTTGTGCAGCATCCCAACGTCACGTCGGCCAAGGATGCAGGCAACGTCATTCTCAAAGGGGCCAAGCGGATCAGCGAACTCGTGGATCGGCTCTTGAAATTCGCTCGCCAGGAGACTGAGGAACGCGTCAGCATCGATCTCACCGATTTCCTGTGCCGGCTGACCCTGGCAGAGTCCGAACGACTCAAGGGCCAAAACGTGAGGCTGGTGAACGAGCTGGTGGACGTTCCCACCGTTGTTCGAGGTGCGTGCGGAGCTTTAGAGCAGGTCTTTCTGAACCTGATCGCCAATGCCGCGGAGGCCCTCATACAGAACTCCTGCGGCGGACAGATCACCATCAAACTGTCTCACAGCGAGGGATACGCCGTGGTCAGCGTGACCGACAACGGCCCTGGGATCGCTGAAGAAGCCATCCAGCACCTCTTCCAGCCCTTCTCCAGTTTTGGGAAGGGCAAGAAGGGCACTGGGCTTGGGCTCTCCATCGCTTCGGGTCTCATCCGAGAGCACGGTGGGCGCATCTCCGGGGGGAACCTTCCCACGGGAGGAGCCTGTTTCACCGTGCAGCTACCCCTCGACCAGCAGGGGCCGCTGGCCCTGGTCCTGGAAGATGAATTCCCGGTTCGCGAACTGATCACAAGCCAACTTTCCGCCCTAGGAATCAGGGCGGACGCCCACGCCGACGGGGCCGAGATTCTCCCAGTCCTAGCCACCGGCCAGTGGGACCTGGTTTTGCTCGACCTCCGCATTCCGGGGGTGGGTGGAGTCGAAATCTTTCAGGAGATTCAACGCATCCGCCCCGATCTGATAGGGAAGACGATGATCGTCTCGGGAAGTATCGAAGATCGGGCGCTGCAAGAGCTCATGATCGCCCATCCGATTCCTTGCCTTCCCAAGCCCTACTCGGTCCACGACTTCAACCAAATCATCCGACTTCTCCTCCGCCGCGAGACAGAGGACACCCCCAAGTGAGAAAGGGCGCCGCGGTCAGGTTCGAGTTGGAATACTTCGGATCGCCGGTCACCTCTTGGTCGACCCATCCGGGCTTCTCGATCTTCTGATCCTCGGAATCGAGCTCCACCTCCGCCACGACCAGCCCCTTGTTCTCTCCCAGGAACTCGTCGATCTCCCATGTCAGATCCGTGACCCGCACCTTGTACCGGATCTTCTCGACCAACGGCTTCTCGCAGAGATTCGCCAGGATCTCGTCCGCATCCCCGACAGGGATCGGATACTCGTACTCGGAGCGGATGGCCCCCCTCATGATTCCCTTGATCGTCAGGAATCCCTGGCCATCCGCCACGCGAACCCGGACGGTCCGCTCCGCCACCACCGACAGATATCCCTGCCGGTACACCACTCCCTTAGCCAGGCCTCGCCAGTCATCTCCACGGACCAAGAACTTCCGCTCGATCTCCGTCGCCATCCAAGCACGCCTCCTCGGTCCCCGCTGAAATCCCCGTTGATCGCATCCCTTTAGTAGGGATTTGGGATCTCGATGAAAGACACCTTGAGTCCAAACCGTTTCCGAAGAAGACGTCCCAAAGCCTGGACGCCGAACCGCTCGGTGTTGTAGTGACCCAGCGCGACGTAGTGGATCCGTCCCTCTCGGCAGGCCTCCGGAACGTATTCGTCGATCGTCCCCGTGAGATAGGCATCCATACGCTTCTCGATCGCTTCGTGGACTTCGAATGCAGCGCCCCCTGACACCACAGAAATCCTCTTCACGAGGCGAGGACCGGTCGCGCACACGTGGGGTTTGACATTGAAGACCTCCTCGACCGTGGAAAAGAACCGATCGGTCGGTACGGCCTCCGGGAGTTCTCCGGCCACGCCGATCAAGCGGCCCCGGTACAGGCCGAACGGCGCCACGTTCTCGAGACAAAGCCGCCGGGCGATCTGGGCATTGTTGCCCACCTCCGGGTGCAAATCCAGCGGAAGATGGTAGGCGACCAGAGACATCTCTTTCTGGAGGAGGGCTCCTACCCTGCGTCCGAACGATCCGCAGATGCGACCCGTGGCTCCCTTCCAGAGCAGGCCGTGGTGGACCAAGACCATGTCGGCGCCCCGCCTCGCCGCGCGGCGGAAGAGCTCGCAAGAGGCCGATACGCCGAGCGCGACGTGGCAGACCTCCTGTCGCCCCTCCACCTGAAGACCGTTCTCCGCAGGGTCATCGATCTTCGACGATTCGAGGTACTCGTCGAGAAACCCTACAATCTCGTCACGATGCATAGGACACCCCAATTAGCCTGTCAGGCTTTCGTCCGACGAGGCTCCAGTCCGAAGTCCAGAGTCTGGAGTCTGGAGTCCGGAGTCCGAAGTCCGGAGTCTGTACCTTGTCAGGAAGAACTCGAAAAGTCCATCGGTCTTCGGTCACCACGAAGCTGGCCCACTCGGTCGACGTCGAATGAGGACGACAGTCGTGTCATCCGCGAGTCTCCTCTGAGTTTCACCCAACGTGACGAGACGCTTGTGAACGAGCGTAGGATTCCTCAGGTAGAGGGGGTCTTGCTCAAACTGCTGCAGCTGAGTTGGGAGGCCATCTTCCGAATCGGAATCCTCGCTTCGATCGATCAGATCGGCAACCCCATCGGTCCCGATGATCAAGGACTCGACCTCCGAGGTCTGAGCCTCGAAGTGCAGCCTCGGCCGCAGACTGACCTCCAGGGAGGCGTCCCTATCCGGAGAGACTCCCTCTCGGAAGTGCGGATCAACACTCGAGGGAACGAGTCTGTATGACAGATACCTCGGTGCATTGTCTCGCCCTGAATCCAACACGGACACATGGCCGTTTGCGGAGAATACTCCGTCTCCAAGGCCGAAGATGAGGCTCTTCTTCCTCGTGACCACGGCTACGAGGAACGTGAAGAGCAAAAAATCGCCGACCACGGCCGGAGACACGACGTGCTCTGGGTCGAGCCCCTTGGCCACGATTGCCAAGTAGTCGAGGAGCTCCTCGGAGACTCGATCCAGAGACGTTTCCGGTGAGGCCACGTCCAGCAGTCTCGGCAGATGCGCCACGATCCATGCAGCACCAAGACGAGCCCCCACCTCGCTGTACCGGCTGGAAGAGCATCCATCAGCCACGACGCCCACGATCCACTCGTCCTCGACGTGTAACGCGACGCCGTCTTGATTATTCCGGTGGATCCGGACGTGTTCGCGTCCGATGATCGACCCGGCGGTCACGACGAACTCGTGAAGGAGCGGCAACTCATCCTGCATCTGCGACATCATGGGCCTCCGGCGGCCAGGTTACGACTGCGGTGAAAGGGCTATCCGACTTCGAGTTCAAGAGAAAACCACAAATCGACGCGGTCCTCGTTGAGACAGAGCCTGACGCGCTCCACCTCACAGGAGTCGCCACACAGGGGACAGGTACGCCGATCTCACGGAGGTCCGGATGGGGGTTCATTGTGCGGAGCAACCATTGGTGTCCAGCCGATGATCCATCAGCAACGCGGGCTTCTCGACGCGCAGGCGCCCAGTGACCTTGGCTGGGACGCCCACTGCCGTGGCATGCGGTGGGACGTCGATTAAGACGACGCTCCCGGCACCGATCTTGGCTCCGTCGCCGATGGTGACGTTTCCAAGGATCTTGGCTCCGGCACCGATTAAAACACCCTCTCCGATCTTCGGGTGGCGGTCTCCGGTCTCCTTGCCCGTTCCTCCGAGGGTGACCTCGTGCAGGATCGACACGTTATCCTTGATGACCGCTGTCTCTCCAACGATGATCCCGGTCGCGTGGTCGAAGAGAATCCCCTTGCCGATCCGAGCCGCCGGATGAATGTCGACGGCGAATACCTCGGAGATACGGCTTTGGAGAGCCAGAGCGAGAGAGCGCCGCCCCTGGAGGTAGAGCCAGTGAGCAACCCGATAGGATTGGAGCGCCTGGTATCCCTTGAAGTAGAGGAATGGGACCGAGAAGCCCGAGCACGCGGGATCCCTCTCCCTGACCGCGCGGATATCGAAACGCATGGCGTCCTGGATGTCGGAGTCTCCCTCGAAAGCCTCGCAGAACAGCTCCATCAGGAGAATGGGCGGAAGCAGACTGGGACAGGAAAGTTTGCTCGCCAGATGACACGCCAGCGCTCTCTCCAGAGTCTTGTGGTTCAGGATGGTCACGTGCAGGAAGCTGGCTAAGATTGGTTCTTGATCGGCGTCGCGCCGTGCCTCTTTGCGCATTTCGTCCCAGACGAGGTCCTCACCGATGGCGATCATGGCGTGCTCTCCATGGATGGGCTCTTGGAACCCATCCCTAAAACCCCACGACGTTAGCCGATCGCCGGACGAAATCCGGCCATCGGAAAAGAAAAGTATAGCCGGTCTCACGGACCCCGACCAACGTCTTTTGTATCCTCCGGATCTATTGGGAAGCACAAAGGCACGGATGGCCCGAAAACAACCGACCGAGAGGATCAGCGCGGCCGTCCGGACTGGAGGATCTTCTGGGCCACGGGGTGGCCCTGCTCGGCCGCTTTGCGGTACCACTTGGAGGCTTCATCGGTGTCCTTCCCGACGCCGATGCCATTGGCATAGCAGTTTCCCAGGCAGAACTGACCATCGGAGTGGTCCTGGTCGGCGGCCCTGCGATACCATTTCGCGGCTTCCTGGGTGTCCCGATCTCCACCGATGCCGTTTTCCAGGAATCGTCCGAAAGACACCTGGCTGTCGGCGTCTCCTCGCTCAGCAGCACGCAGATAGAGTCTGCGCGCTTCTCCGACGTTCCGGGAGACACCTTTCCCCTGTTCATGGCAGCGCCCCAGACTACGCAGGCCCATTGGAAACCCCTGCTCAGCCGACTTCCGATACCAAGCCACAGCTTCGGTCAGGTCACGGGTCACGCCGGTACCGGACTCGTAGCAGAGCCCCAGGTTTCGCTGTCCCAAGGGATGTCCTTGCTCCGCTGCCCTGCGAAACCATCGCACCGCTTCGGTCTCGTCCTTTCCCACGCCGACACCGGCCTGGTAACAGCCCCCCAGGTTGCTCTGTCCTGTGGGATCGCCCTGCTCGGCGGCTTTGCGATACCATTTCACAGCTTCCGATTGGTCCTTGGATACGCCTCTTCCCCTCTGGTAACAGTACCCCAAATTCACCTGACCATCGGCGAGCCCATGTTCGGCGGCCTTGCGATACCACTTCACAGCTTCGGTCTCGTCCTTCTCGACTCCAACGCCTTTCTGGTAGCACATGGCGAGATTGTACTGGGCCTGCGCGTGCCCCTGCTCCGCGGCCTTTCGGTACCATCTCGCGGCTTCGGCTTCGTCCTTGGCAATCCCCGACCCACTCTCGTAGCAGGCGCCGAGGTTCTTCTGGGCCCGGGCATTCCCTTGCTCGGCCGCCCTTTGGTACCACCGAACAGCCTCGGCCTGGTCCTGGGAAATGCCGATGCCGTTTCGATAGCAGACCCCCAGGCAGCATTGCCCCACGGAGTCCCCCTGTTCCGCGGCCTTGCGATACCACAGGACAGCTTCCGATTGACTCCTGGCCACGCCTGTTCCGGCTTCCAAACAGAATCCCAGGTGCACCTGTCCGGCAGGGCTGCCTTGCTCGGCCGCCCTTCGGTACCACCGGAAGGCCTCGGGTTCATCCTTCGCCACCCCAAGCCCGCGTTCGTAGCAGGTGCCAAGACAGACCTCGGCTTCCGGATCGCCCTTTGCCGCGGCCCTGCGGTACCACTTCACAGCTTCCGTCTCGCTCTTTTCCACCCCGATCCCGTTCTCGTAGCAGGCCCCCAGACTCTTCTGCGCGCGAGGGTTACCCTGTTCCGCGGCCTTGCGATACCACTTCACCGCCTCTTTCTCGTCTTTGGGAACGCCCTTTCCCTTCTCGTAGCACCATCCCAACGCCGCGTAGGGGGCCAGCTCTCCGCGGTCGGCACCGTCCCGGCAACCGTCCACCGCCTTGCGGAGCCACCGAATGCCCTCTTTCTCGTCCTTGTCCACACCCTTGCCATCGAGATACGATCGCCCCAGGAGAAACTGCGCGAGGATCTGCCCCTGCTCCGCGGCCTTGGAAAGCCACCGGAACGCCTGGGACTCGTCCTTGTCCACGACCTTGCCCTCCCGGTAGGCCAGTCCGACTCGCAGCTGTGCGGACGCATCGCCCTGTTCCGCGGCCTTCTGGTACCATCGGACAGCCTCGGTTCGGTCTTTCTTCACGCCCTCGCCCTTTTCCAGGATTCGAGCCAGCGAGACCTGAGAATCCCTGTGACCAGCCGTTGCCGCACGCCGATACCAGTTCGCGGCCTCCTCCGAGTTCCTCTCGACCCCGTCACCTGCGGCGTATCTCTGCCCGAGTCTGTACTGAGCCTCGACAGACCCGGCCTCGGCCCCACGTCGGCACCAGGCCACCGATTCCTGTGGGGAAGTGAACGATCTGCCGGGGATCTCGTAGAGCCGAGACAGCCGGTAGTAGTCGTCCGAAGAACGAGCGGCCAGACGGGTCCACAAGAAGGTCAGCCCACCGTCGTTGGCGAACCAGATCAGGAGCGCGATCACCAGAGCACCGACCACTCGAATCGTCTGAATGACGAATCTGGATCCTGGTCGGGAACCGGTGTGTGGGCCGGAGCTCGGCACCTGACTGTATCTCAAAGTGGGAGAGCCGGGGGTCGAGGAATGCGCCCCAAGGTTCTGCACGGCCCGGTCCGGAGGTGTGGCAGGAGCGCGCGATACAGGAGCCCGAGCTTGGACCGCGCCTGGGACGGATCGAGGAGAGGATCCCGATGGAACCCCGGTGGGCGAAGCGCCCCCAGAGGACACGGGTTGACCGGTGGAGCGAACAGGAGGAATGACCGATGTCGCGGGAACCACCGCAGTCGCGGGAAACACCGCGGACACCGCGGTCCCAGGGGGAGAGACCCTGACCGGTCGGCCTGCCGCGGCGTCTGAGAAAGCCGTCGCGAAGTCAGTCGCGGTCGAGGGACGCTCCCGCGGCTCCCTGGCCATTGACCACAGAATCACGTCGTTGAGAGCCGCCGGTATTCCTGGGATCGGGGGGGGGCGTTCTTTCGCGATCTTCTCGACGATTTCGCTCAAGCTCCCATCGAAGACCAGACGTCCCGAAAGCAGATGATAGACCGTCGCGCCCAGGGAGTAGATGTCGGTCGATCCGGTAAGCTTGCCTTGGCCGGTGATCTGTTCGGGGGACATGTACTGTGGAGTGCCTGCGATGCCGACGCCGGTCAAATGAGTCACCGACTGCCGGATCTGGGCGGCCAGGCCAAAGTCGGCCAGTTTGGCGATCGTTGCCGGATCCTCGACATGTCCGGTCAGAAGAATGTTGCCCGGCTTGATGTCCCGGTGGATGATGCGTTGGGAATGGGCCTTGTCGACAGCCTGCGCCATGCCGGGGAGCAATCGTCCCACCTCGTCGATGGTCAGACGCTCGGGCTTTCCCTGCCGGTATCTGTCGAACAGCACCATGCCCAGGGAAGGCCCAGGCACGTACTCCATCACCAGGAAGAGCTCTGCCGCGGAGACTCTTCCTTCCATGTGGAGCAGCCGGACGATGTGTTCATCCAGAAGGTCGAGGCACACCTCGGCCTCGCGCAGGAACCGAAAACGGGACTCCTCGTCGTGGGCGACTATGTCGGCGGGGAGTTTGAGGGCAACCTTGCGGTCCTTGAGCAGAAGGTCCTGGGCGAGATAGACGATCGACATGCCGCCCTTGCCCAGAAGCCGGGTGACATTCCATCTCTCGGCGACGATCGTTCCCTCGAGAAGAAGGGGCAGCCTGAGACCGGATCCAGGAAGAACGATCGAGGGGCCGCACTTCGAGCACGACTTGAACTGGTCGGGGATCGTGGCTCGACACTGGAAGCAGGCGGGCATCAGACAATCATAATAGAGGATTCGAAGGTTGCGCCACAACCCGACGGAAATCAGGGAATCAGGGTCGCCGGAAACGGAACACCGCGGCCGGGCGAGAGACGGTGAGCCGCTTGCCCGGAGCCTTCTCGATGATCCGGTCCGCGAGCATCCGTTGGAAGCGGCGGCGGAAATTACCCGGATCGTACGCCGTGCCCTTGATCACCTCGTGGACGCTCCTCAGCTCGCCGATCGTGAACGTGGCCGGCACCAGCTCGAACGCGATGTCGGTGTAGTCGATCTTCCCGGAGATGCGTTTGACCGCTGTCTTGAGGATCTCGGAATGATCGAAGGCGAGCGGCTCACTGCCTGTCTGCGAGAACGAGAGCCACACGGCTCTTGGAGAACCGTTCTCGACCATCTGTCTCGCCTCGACAAAGGGGACGAGGTCCGGGCGAACCAAGGCGTAGTACGCCACGCTGATGACGCGCATGCGCGGATCCCGGTTGGCCTTTCCGAAGGTGTAGAGCTGCTCCAGATAGAGACTCCGGGAAGGCAGACCCGTCTTTTCGGAGAGAACCCTGGCCGCGGCGGCGTCCAGATCCTCGCCCTGATTTTTAGATGAGTCTCCCACGCGGACGAACCCCCCGGGAAGGGCACGCACGCCCTTGAACGGGTGCTCGCTTCTCCGGACGAGGAGGACTTTCAGATCCACGTCGACGATCGTCAGGATCACCAGATCGACGGCCACGGACGGCCGTGGGTACTCCTCGCCCTGGTAGTGGGCCAGGAACTCCGACTCGTCTTCCTCATCGATCTCTGGCGGCTTGCGTGACACGTGGATCAGCCCCTCCCGGGTCCGAAAGGCGAGATCCTTTCGGCTGGCCTCCAAGGATAGTACAACCGGGCGGAGAAGTCGAAAGCCAAGTGCGGTAGGGGGAGGAGTGAAAGGTGCGGCCTCATATAACCAACGCGCGGGTCTTCGCCGCGTACCCCATGTCGGAGACCTTGAGGTCTCCACTTTCGTGATAAGGAAAGCCGCCGCCCCGGTTCGTAGAGACTGCTCTCATCGAAGACTGAAGACGACCGGAAGCATGAGGTCCACCGACTCCGAAGGTCGTTCGCTCAGATTGGACTTCCTCACCGCCGTCAAGGCGGCTCTGTCCAATGCCGGGAACCCGGAACTCTCGACGATTCTGTCTCTTGAGACTCTGCCATCGGATGAGAGCCGGAAGGTCACGAGCACTTTCCCCTGGTGTCCCATCTTCCGTGACATCGGAGGATAGACCAGCTGGGTCTGGATCGCACGTCGGATCATGCCCAGGTCCACGGAGAGATGACCGGAGCGAGAGGACCCGAAACCGTCCTTGGCGGGTCCGCCATTCCTTGCGACGTTCGACTTGAGAGCCGGACTCGATTGTTCGGCATTCCCCTCCCCTCCGGAGCCTTTCCACCGGCGTTCCTCGGTCTGATCACCAAGTCGTCGGCCGTGGCTCGGAGGTGGATGGCCCGGGTCTCTGTCCTCTGATCCGCCAAGGCGCGGCCGCGCCGTTACCAGCGGCTCGGCAGTCCGATTTCGGCGGCTCTGCCTCTTACGTTCCTGAACCGATTTGGCGCGGGAGAGTTGCCGCCGCGGGGACGGCGGTGAAGGTGGACCCAGCGAGCCACGAGGTGAAGGTCGTGGCGACGAATGAGGAGGGGACGAGCAGCACGGCAACAGCACATCTTGCAGAGCCGGCGAAGGGGGTGCCGCCAACGGGGACGCTCTCGACGGTGGGCGACCGGAAAGAGAGGGCTTCTGCGCCGGAGAGCCTTCCGCGGACACAGCTGCCGTTGCCCGCGTACGTGACGCCGTGAAGGCCGCGGACTGGCGAGGACGAACGGACGGGTGACCTGAGTGAATCCCGGATCCGAGTTCCAGCGTACACTGGCTCACCGGAAAGGGCGAGGTCGAGACAGAATCCGATGGCGCGAACGTGAGCGCGACGAGAGCGAGAACATGGACGACCAGCGAAAAGGCGAGAGCTTTGGAGCCTGTCCCAGCCCCCCCTCTACTGCGGCCGGTTGCGACGAACATGGGCTCCTAGAATGCGTACTGGAGCGAAACATGGAGCGCGCGACCGGGTTCGGGCAGCCTGACTCCGGCAGCAAATGGATCCCTCAGGTGCGAGAGGTGCTCGATGTAGAGACGGTCGAACAGGTTCTGGACTCCCATCACGATCTTGACGCCCTTCGCCTCGTAACCGCCTTTCAGATCGGTCACGGCCCAGCCGGGCGTTTCCTGTTCCTTCAAGACCGTGTCGACCCTGCTCTGACGAAAGGCCATCGTCTGGGATATCTCCGCGAAGAACGGTCCACTGTCATGGCGGAGTCCAAAAGACGCACGGAGAGGAGGTATTTCGGGGAGATCGGTCCCATCGGTGTCATTTTGTCCTCGAGTGTACGAAAGCCCGGCCGATGCCTGGAGTTCTTTTCCGAGCGAGAGTCGTGCAGAGGCTTCGAGTCCATACAGGCGAGCATCGATGTTGCGGTACGACTTGGCCACGTCGCTCCCCTGTGTCGCGGAGATCACACAAGGAACGATGTAGTCGCGAGAACCGCTCAGATAGACGGCTGTCTTCGTGACGAGACGCTTTCCGGAGAACTTGAGACCGACATCGACCTCGTCGTTGACCGGACACCGAAGGGTGGGGTTCCCAACGGTTCCGCGCGAGGTCGGAGTGCCCGGAAGGGCAAAGAACCTTTCCTGAGGATCCGGAAGCCGGGAGCCGTGGCCGCCGCCCACAAAGAGAGAGAGACGAGGCGACAGCTTCTCATCGATCTGCACGCTCCCCGTGAGGATCGTGTCGGATTGCCTCCTGCCGCACCCGGGACGGAACTGCGAATAAAAGTCGGTCCGATCGACGCGCGCCTCGGTGTTGGCAGTGTCGAGCCGCACGCCACAGGTCAGCGACGTCCTTTCCGTAAGAGGAGCCCTGCAGGATCCATACAGTCCCAGATTGGCGATCCTCACGTCGGGAATCGAGGCTGAGTCGAGGTAAGCGCCACGCTGCAGGCGTGTGGTGACAGCGTTCCAGTCCCTGACGTACGAGTCGAGACCCACCGTGCTCTCGCGACGTCGCCCCATGGTGCCCTCGAGCCGAAAACCGGTCACGCGTGCGTCGGCAAGGGTGCGCATGCTGTAGGGACGCGGCAGTTTGCCCACCGCAGCATTCGGATTCGCCGCGGAGCTGCACCGCAGGTGATCGTCCATGTCGTGCTCCACACGATTCCAGTACCACTGGATGAGGCCCTTTGAAAAGGGCCCCCGCTGGCCGATCCTGTACGTCAGATTGAGTCGGTCGGTGTCGTCTCGGAGTGCATCCATGAACAGGTATGGATAGAGCACGTCCTCGGCCTCCTGACGCGTACAAGAGAGCTCCAGTCTGTCTTTAGGCGAGGTCTTGAAAACGAGCTTGGTCCAGGCGGTCCGGAGATCGTAGGCGATGGCATCCCGCGATCCGGGTCGGTAGCGGTTGGCCGCGCGCGGGAAGTCGAGCTCGGTGAAGCTCCTGCCATCGCCGGTCCGGTAGGCCCGGGATCTTTTGAGTGCCCCACCGGCCAGAGCCTCCCACCTGTCCGATCCGTGCGAGACAAAAGCCGAGGAGGCTGACTCTCCGAACGAACCCACGCTCACGTTGGCTTCTCCGTGCGTTCCCGGGGTCGCGTTTCGCGTGAGCACCTCGACAGACCCTCCGAAACTGCCGGGATTCCTGACGTCGAACGGTCCCTTGCGTACATCGACCCGATCGACCTCTGCATAGTCGAGGTGAAAGACAGGAGGGTCCATTCTGTTGGGACAGGCGCCGTGGAGACGCGCGCCATCGATGGTCACGACGATATTGTCCCGGGAGAACCCCCGGAGGACGACATCGTTGGCAATGCCCCCCTTGCGGATCTTGGAAACATTCGCGGTTCTCTCGAGAGCTTCCCCCAGATCCTGGGCCGTGCTCTCCCGGATCTCCCGGACGTCGAGCTCCTCGACGTGACTCTCCTGCCGTTCGACGACCTCGATCGACTCGAGGACCTGGGGGCTAGCCGTTCCGGTCGATGGCAGTGCCAGTACGAGCAGCACCGTCAAGGTTCTGGAGAGCTTCATCTCGTTGTACAACCTCCTCATGGGGTGTAGGGCCGAAATCGCGCACTGGGAGTCTGTCGGACTCTTGTCTGATAGGACCGACAGTAAGCAAGGGGCGTGCCAGGAGACGGAGTCCGATCACGAGCGATTGCCGGAGCCAACATCAGGTCTTCAATGCGGCAGAAGCCTCGGTTTCTGTGTGAAATGCCACAACAAGCTGACGCAGCAAACGGAATACAGATGGGATCAGGGTCGAAGAGTCGACCGGGGCACGGTCGGCCGTGGTACACTCCCGCGATGGGCTGTCCGCTGACACCCGCTAAGGAGTCTCGATGCTCGTTGCCGTCCTACTCGGGCTTGCCAGCACCCTGCACTGCCTGGGCATGTGCGGGGGCATCATCGGTGCCCTGACGATGAGCCTTCCGCGAGAGGTCCGTGTCCGGAGGGGAAGACTGTCGCTCTTCGTTCTGGCGTACAATCTGGGTCGCATCGCGAGCTACTGCGTTGGGGGAGCTCTGGTGGCGACGCTCGGAACCCCGTTCTTCGGAGGCGACGTCCCGGTCGGCGGGCGCACGGCTCTCCAGCTTTTCGTTGCGTTGGTGACAGTGGGGTTTGGACTTCATCTTTCGGGCTGGCTGCCCCGGCTCGCGTTGCTGGAATCTGTCGGCTCGCCGATCTGGAAACGACTCGAGCCCATCGGTCGTTCCATGCTGCCGGTCCGGAGCTTGAGGGAGGCCCTTCTTTTCGGCGCGGTCTGGGGTTGGCTCCCGTGCGCGCCGGTCTACTCGGCCCTTTTGCTCGCCTTGTCCGCAGGAAGCGCTCCCCGTGGAGCCGCGCTGATGCTGGCGTTTGGCGTAGGGACTCTGCCGGGAGTGGCGTCGACCGGTCTTTTCGTGGGGTGGCTGACCCAGATCGCACGTCTGGCACGCGTTCGGGAGGCGGTCGGCCTCTTGGTCGTGGTGTTCGCGGTCGTCGGTTTCTGGCGCGAAGTCGATGCGCCGAAGAGCTGCTGTGCTGTTCACTCCACGACAAGCGCGGGAGAGTGATCCTCTGGTGGAATATCGCGGGCGGGGTGAGAACGTGAAGGGTTCGACCGATTTCGAGGTCGAGATGCTTGGCGACTCTCCCGAATTCCAATCGGTCCTCCGTTCCGCACGGATTGTCGCAGCCACGGATGTGACACTTCTGATCCAGGGGGAGACCGGGACGGGCAAGGAACTGCTGGCCCGAATGGTTCACAGTGCGAGTCGAAGGGCGAGCAGACCTTTCACCGCGGTCAATTGCGCGGCCCTTTCGGATAACCTGGCGGAGTCCGAACTCTTCGGTCACAGAAAGGGTTCCTTCACCGGAGCCGTGAGCGACTACGTGGGCCGCATCCGCGCCTGTCAAGGCGGCACGTTGTTCCTGGACGAGGTTGGCCTGCTGCCCTTGTCGGTCCAGGCCAAGCTACTCCGGTTCCTCGAGTCGGGAGAGTGTCAGTCCCTGGGTCAACCCCACGCGGAACACGCGGACGTGAGGGTGATCGCCGCCACGAACCTCGATCTCAGGGCCCAGGTCCAGATCGCTCAATTCCGAGCGGATCTCTACTTCAGACTCAACGTGGTGCCACTCTCCCTGCCGGCACTGCGTGATCGAAAGGGTGACGTTCCTCTCCTGCTCGAATCACTTCTCGAGCGTCTCGCCGAACATCACGAGGTCATAGCACCGGAGCTTTCTTCCGCCGCCCTGGACCGTTTGTGCCACTATCCCTGGCCGGGAAACGTTCGAGAGCTCAAGAATCTGTGCGAGCGTCTGGTCATCATCATGCACGGCGAGACGATCCATCCCGAGAACCTGCCGATCGACATCCAGTCGTCCGGAGGATCGGTTGGCGGAAGCCCGTTCTCCTTCAAGCTGCCGGATGCGGGCATCGTGATGGATGAGATCGAAGCCCAGTTCATCCGTCAGGCGCTCAGCCGAACCGGAGGCAATCGCTCACGCGCGGCTCGGCTTCTGGGTATCACTCGAGACACTCTCCTCTACCGCCTGAAAAAGTACGCCATTGAGACTTGAGAGCTGCTTCTTGGCCCGCATCACGGGAGCCAGATCGCACGCTCTCGGCAAACACGGGCGTTTTCCAAAGCGAAATGGTTGCGAGAAACCGGCTGGATCGTGTAAAAGAGGGGCTCCGCTTTTCCTTTTCACCGTTTCTGACTCATCATGCTCCAGGTCTTTGATCTCAGCAAAAGCCACGGTTCGCAGGTCCTTTTCGATTCGATCTCGTTTGCCCTCGGGCGTGGCGAGCGAGTGGGCCTCGTCGGGCGCAACGGCCACGGCAAGTCGACTCTCTTCCGGCTCATCCTTGGCGAAGAAGACCCCGACGCCGGAAGGATCATGGTGCCGACCCGTTACCGGATCGGTCACCTCGAGCAGCACCTGAAGTTCTCCGCCCCCACCGTACTGGCCGAAGGGTGCCTGGGTCTTCCCGCGGACGAAAGGGATCTCGAATACAAGGCCGAGGCTGTGCTCTTCGGGCTCGGCTTCGTCGAGGAAGACCTGGCACGATCGCCCGCCGAGCTGTCCGGCGGCTTTCAGATCCGGCTCAACCTGGCAAAGCTCCTGCTGTCCGAACCGGACCTCCTACTCCTCGACGAACCGACCAACTACCTCGACATCGTGTCGGTCCGCTGGCTGGAGCGGTTCCTCAGGACCTGGAGGAACGAACTGATCGTGATCACTCACGATCGGGAGTTCATGGACCGAGTGACCACCCATACGATGGGGATCCACCGCCAGAAGGTGCGCAAGATCAAGGGTGACACCCAGAAGCTCTACGACCAGCTCCTCCAAGAAGAGGAGGTGTTCGAAAAGACCCGTCTCAACGAGGTCAAGAAGAGAAAAGAGGTCGAACGGTTCATCGAACGTTTCCGCTACCACGCGGCCAAGGCGAACCTGGTCCAGTCGCGGGTGAAGCTCCTCGACAAGATGCCGGGAAAGGAAGAGCTCGCCCGGATCGAGTCGCTGGAGTTCCGGTTCACCGAGGCGCCCTTCAACGCCAAGACGATGATCGAGGTGCAGAAGCTCGCCTTCGGTTATCCCACTCGTGGTGACGATGGGTCAGGGGGCGGCTCGGCAGGACGTTTCCTGATGGAGGATCTCAGTTTTTCGATCGAATCGGGCGATCGAATCGGGGTGATCGGTCGAAACGGAAAGGGCAAGTCGACGCTTCTCAAGCTCATTGCCGGAGAACTCGAACCGGTCTTTGGTCACCTCAAGCGCCACGGCGACATCCGGGCGGGTTACTTCGGACAGACGAACATCAGCAGGCTCGACCCTTCGCTCACGGTCGAGGAAGAGGTACAGTCCGCCAACAACAACCTCGGGCGCACCCAAGTCCGCGGAATCTGCGGGGCCATGATGTTCGCCGGAGACCGTGCCGAGAAGAAGGTCTCGGTTCTGTCGGGAGGAGAAAAGAGTCGGACCCTCCTCGGCAAGATCCTCGCACAACCCTCGAACATGCTCCTGCTCGACGAGCCAACCAGCCATCTCGATATCGACTCCATCGAGGCGTTGATGGACTCACTGCGCGAGTATTCGGGGTCCGTCGTGATCGTGACCCACAGCGAGCTGATCCTCCGAGAAGTCGCCACGAAGCTCGTCTACTTCCGGGCTGGAACGGTCGGGACTTTCGGCGGCGGCTACGAGGACTTCCTCGAGCGCATCGGCTGGGACAACGAACAGGAGGTCCTGGGGCCGTATTAGTGGCGACGCGCACAGAGGTCAACGGTCGCGGGATACGTTGCAGCCCTGGAAGGGGATGACTCACAGGCTCTCAGTGGTGAGCGCCCTCCTCCAGATTGATCACCCAGGAGCGGTGGCTTTCTCGGACGTTCAGTTTCGATTTCGCGAGGGAAAGGATCGACTCGATGACGGTTGGCCGCGGCACGGCCGCGACGTTGAACACTACGTCGTAGCCGTCCGGATCGTCGACGGCACGGTGAAAGTGCTTCTCAACGAAGTTCGATCGTTCCAGGTCCTTCTCCCGGACCAGGTTGGCGGCCTCGGGTCCGGAAAGGTGATTTTTCTCCGCCACCCATTGGATTCGCTGCTCCAGGGGGGCGGTGAGTCGCACCCGGACCCCGTCGCCAGAGGGCAGGATGAAGTTGACGCCCCGCCCGACCATGACGGCCGGTCCGCGGCGTGCGATCGTGACCACGATTTTGGCCAGACAGACGCAGAACTTGTGGTCGGAGAAGGTGGCGCTGCCGGAAAAGCCGTCGAGGGCGTCGGCGAACCAGCCGCGACTGCGCTCGTCGTACGACTCGACGAGAGAGGGCTGCCGCTGTGTCACTCGGGCGATCTCGTCGATCAGGTTACGGTCGTAGACCGGCCACCCAAGGATCTCTCCAAGCTCCTCGGCCATGGGCAAGGCCCCGCAGCCGAAATCACGGGAGATCGAGATGTAGGGGCCCAATTTCTGCGTAGCAAGCCCCGGACGGGTGACCTCCGTCCGGTTGCCATGAGTCTGTGAGTCTTCTCTCCACTTGAAGACCTGGCGATCCACCAGATTCCCGACGGAGTGCCCGTGATGGTGACGCATGGCTTCCTCTCCTCCCTTCTCCGTGTCTCCCTAATACCCCTAATGGAAGCATAGCACTCGCCGGACAAAACCGCTCGCGAGGCAGGGGTGCATGTCTCGTGGGTGGCGCAATAGGTTGATCCAAGTGCCTGTTGAGGCAGCGAGGCAGGCAGCGAAGCCGCATTCACAAACCCGTTTCCATCCCGATCGCGAACGTGTTCTTCGGCACGAAGCCGAGCTCGCGAGCCTCTCTCGACAGTTCCTCGCGGAACCCGGGATGGGCGATCTCGATCAGGGCCAGGGCCCGCTGTCTCACCGATTTGCCGTGGAGCTGGGCAATTCCGTATTCGGTCACGACGTAGTGGACGTCTCCACGGGTCGTCACCACGCCGCTCGCCCGGGTGAGAGCCGGGACGATCCGGCTGACCAGTCCGTTCCTGGCCGTCGAGGAGAGCGCGATGATCGGCTTGCCTCCCCGCGATCTCGCAGCGCCCCGGATGAAGTCGACCTGTCCGCCGATCCCACTATAGAAAAGGTTCCCGATCGAATCCGAGCAGACCTGTCCGGTCAGGTCCAGCTCCAAACACGAGTTGATCGCTATCATCCTGTCGTTCTTCGAAATCACGCTCGGATCGTTGCAGTAGTCGGACGGGTGGAACAGGACGCCCGGGTTGTCGTCCACGAACTCATAGAGTTTTCGAGTGCCCATCACGAAGGACGTCACGATCTTGCCCGCGTGGAGGCTTTTCCTTCGCCCGTTGATCACTCCCGCCTCGACGAGAGGAACCACTCCGTCGGAGAACAACTCCGTGTGGATGCCCAAATCCCGCTTGCTTGCGAGGTGGTCCAGAACTGCGTCGGGAATCTTGCCGATGCCGAGCTGGATGGTCGAACCGTCGTCGATCAGCGAGGAGACGTACTGGCCGATCTTCGCCGAGGCCTCGTCGGGTGGCAAAGGGGGGAGCTCCACCAGATCGCAGTCCGCCTCGACGATGCGGTCGATATCCGTGATGTGGATGAACGAGTCTCCCAGAGAACGAGGCATCCTGGGGTTCATCTCCGCCACCACGAAGTCGGCCGATTCCGTGGCAGCTTTGACGACGTCGACCGAGACGCCCAGGCTGCAGAATCCGTGGCGGTCCGGCGGTGTCACTTGGATGAGGGCAACATCCAGGGGGATCTGCCTCGTCTTGAACGCCGACGGGATCTCGCTCAAGAAGATCGGCGTGTAGTCTGCCCGGCAGTCCTGAACGGCCCGCCGGACATTGGGGCCTATGAACAGGGCGTTGTGTCTGAAATGGTCGGCGAGATCGACGTACTCCGCAGACCCGAACATGAGGAGATGGACGACCTCGACGCGGGAGAGGTCCGAGCCTCGCTCCGCCAAGGCTCGAACAAGGGTCTGAGGAACGCCGGTCCCGGTTCCAACGAAGACCCGGTGGCCCGGTCGGATAACAGACAGGGCCTCGGAAGCCGAGAAGATTCTTGCACGGTGATCGGTGTGAGAAGGCCAACACCCCTTCATCGCGGTCTCCTTCCGGGTCGAGGCGACCCGGCTTCAACATTCGTGGCAAGCAGCGTCCGTCGTCTTCCCTGAACGCTCCCGACCGAGGGTCGCCCGGCCGAGGGTCGATGGACGATCGATCGACCAAGCATGGTCGGCGAGGATCCCCCAGGGATCGTACTCGATCGCGAAGACCCGAACCCGGGAAGTAGGGGATGTAATCTCCAGTTGCCCATCTCCAAAAGGCGAGTCGATCCTGGTGGTGACGCCGGCAAATCCGAGCGAGGAGGAGAGTGCGAAGAGGAACGGCGTCATCTCGGCGAGGCCCTCGACCGTCAGGATGATCCCATCCGCCCCTCCGAGAAGCGCGAAGGCGGCTCCGATCTGCTTGAGGAGCTGATAGGAGAATACCCGCCGAGCTGTGACAGCTTCGGTCTCTCTTCGTGTTCCGAGAATCTCCGCGAGCGACCACCGGCCGCAACCGAGAGCTGTGAATCCGCTCTGATTACAAAGCATCCGGTTGATCTCCCGGTAGGAGTGGCCTGACGCCTTCAACTGGAAGACGATCGTGGGATCGATGTCCCCGCAGGCCCCTCCGGACATCAGGCCCTCGACCGACGTGAACCCGGCGGTCGTGTCCAGAGGTTTTCCATCCCTGATGGCGGCCAGACTGGAACGCGCACCCAGGTGGATGCTGACGACCCTGCGAGCCCCGCCCCGAATGAACGTCTGGATCTTCTTCACGGCCCAGGCGTGGTCCAACCCGTTCCGGCCATACCGCCTCACGCCCTGCCGGGTCAACCGGTACGGAATGGCATAGTTCCGCGCGGGTGGAGGAAGTCGAGAGAAGAACGCGGAGTCGCAGAGCAGCACGTGAGACGCGGCCGGCCGAATCTTCATCCAAGTCTCGGCTGCACGGATGGTCAGGTCGTTGTGCTCGGGCAAAAACTTGACACATCCTCTGAGCTTCGAGAACAAATCTCCGGAAAGGACGGCCGCGGGATCGCGGATGAGGTTCCCACCGTTGTGGCAAACGGTGGCGATCCTCTCCGGCTCGAATCGCTGGTCGAGCCGGCCCTCGATGGGGACGTACCAGTCACCCTCGGCCAGAGTGACACCATCAGCCACAATTCGGTCCTGGTCCATGAGACTCCATTTGAGAACAGGTGGGGCTGGATTGAAAAGCAGAATCACGACAGTCCTCCTTCCTCGAGAAAACGGAGGCCTTCGGTTGCGATGATGCGCTCCTCCTCCGTCGGCATGGCCACGACCTTCACCTTGGAGTCGGGGGAACTCACCAAGGTCGCTTTCGGCTCGACCGTCTGCCGGTTCACGGTCTCGTCGAGCTCGATTCCGCACCACCGCATGTCCTCGCAGGTCTTCGAACGAACCAGCCAGTTCGTGGCCCCGATGTCGTCGGTGAACACCAGTACGTCGATCCCTCCCAGGACCGCGACATAGCTCCCCACGTACTTCTTCAGTCGATGGACATACATGTCGAACGCCAGAGAGGTGCGTTCCCGGTTCTCGGGACACACGTCGGCTATGATGTCCCTCAGGTCGCTCGAAATCTCGGCGATCCCAAGGAGTCCGCTCTTCTCGGTGAGAAGACTCAGTAGGTCATCCGGTCTGAGGTCGTTTGCCACCGTAAGGTACAACGTGAGCATGGGATCGATGTCACCGGATCGGGTACTCATTACGAGACCGGTCAGGGGAGACCATCCCATCGAGTTGTCCAGGGACCGGCCGCCAAAGATCGCGGAGACGCTCGATCCACCCGTGCCGAGGTGGCATGCCACCATCCGGAGAGAGTCAGGCGAGACCCCGAGAAACCGGGGCACGGCCTGGGCTACGTAGCTGTACGAGAGTCCGTGGAACCCGAATTTGCGGTAGTGGTACTTTTCGACGATGTGATCCGGGACGGGATACACATACGCGTGGCTTGGAATCGTGGAATGGTAGGCCGTGTCGAACACGACGTACTGCCCCATCCCGGGAAGCTCCTCCCGCGAGGCCATGATGACCGAGTACGAGATCGGGTTGTGGATCGGTGCCAGTGGTCCGCAGAGATGAAGCTTCGCCAAAACATCCCGGTTCACCATCGAGGATGTCTGGAAGAAATCGCCACCGTGAACGAACCGGTGCCCGATCATGTCGACCGACATCCCTTTGGACCCGAGGAATCGGAGGATCTTCACCGCCGCGGTCCGGTGATCAGGCAGGTCCGTGGTCATCTTCTCGGAGCTCCCGTTGATCTTGAAGTCAATGAAGGAAGCCTGAGTGCCCTTCACTCCGACCCGGTGTGCCTTGGCGGAAAAGATCGGCTTCGGATCGAGCGTGTGGGCGGCGGAGAACACCTTGCAGTTCAGTGACGAACTGCCGCAGTTGAATACGAGGATGTTCTTGCGGGTCAACACGGTTCTCTACCTCCTGCTCCCGAGGTCGGGTCAGATTTCATCGTCGTAGCCGCTGAAGGGAACCCACAGGCTCTTCTCCGTCGCGATGATCGTCGAATACGACTGGAGAAGGCCATAGTTCGCGGACGAGACCGAATAGAAACCGATGTCCCGGTTGCGCGAAAGCTCGGTCTTGATCCCGTCCACCACCTCGACGCTGGTCTTCTTCTGGGAGTGGATCCTGTCGATCAAGAACTCCCGATCCGGTTCCGTGAGAAACGAGAAGACGGGCGCCAGGGCATGGCGATCCACCAGCTCGACCAGGTCCTCGTGATAGATGTCCTTGGAGGACTCGGTCTCGACCGTGATGAAGCTGACCTGGCCGAACAGCCCCCCCTTAGTGCTCTTGTCCGATCCGGGGTACGTCGTGATGCATGGAACCCGGATCTTGGAGAAAACCGTTGCCTTGGTGTCCACGGAGGGCACTTTCGCGGAGTAACTGCAGTGGTATCTCACCCAGCACTTCTCCTTGGACGCGGGGGTCAGCTTCTCGACGAAGTACGGGTAGTCGAAGTCGACCTTCACGACGGTGGCTCGTAGTTCTCGGACATAGTCGGCAAGGTTGTCCCGCAGGGTCTTGGGCCCCACCTTGTCACGGTGTCGGTGGAGGGTCTCGATGAACCTGTCGATCCAATGAGCCTCGAATTCGTGCATGATCCTCGCGGTGACAGCGATATTGGCGACGGTCTTCTGACCGTCGGGATTCTCTCTGGACGGAACCGTGATCGGAAAAGGTACGTCCTTCATTCCGACGTCTACCATGAACCTGCTTTCCTCTTTCATGACGTCCTCCTTCAGATGTCGTCAGGTCCCCAGCCGAACACCGGAATGCCGACGAGCTCGTGCGCGATGGCCGCGGTGCCAAACGCACAGTCCACGATCGAATCCACCTTGACCCACTCCCCGCAGGCGTGGGCTTGCCGCTCGTTTCCGGGCCCGTACCCCACAGTGGGGATTCGAAACTCGGTCATCAGGACGCCGCCAGCCGTTCCCATTCCAAGCCGGTCGAGCCGCCATCTCCCCGGTCTGAATCCGGAGTCCGCCGCCGACAGGGCGTCTCTTGCTCCGGTTACAAGGGTGCTGAAAGGATCGACATTCCAGGCCGGGGTGTACCTCTTAACATTGCAGACCACGCCGCTGGCGAGCTTCTCGTCGCGATTGCAGACAGACACCCCCACTTCGATGGGTCCCTTCTTGTGCATGAGCGCGCTCGTCTCGCGCTGGATGTTTCCCAGAACCTGGTACTCGATGTCCGACGGCCTGAGTCTTCGGTCCACACAGATCGTCACCTCGGGCAACCCCTGCCGATCCTTGATGTAGGGCTCGTGCAGAAACAACTCCTCCACACCAAAGGTCGGAACGCGATGGCGCAGGTCGGTGAAGACCTCCTGCGCGGCGTCGACCACCCGCGAGGTGATGGTGCCTCTGAGCTTGATCTCGAACTCCGCCCAGCCGTCGTGACCGCAATACACGCCGAGCTCCGTGGGCTCGCCCAGAACCGCGAAGTCGGGTGTCAGGTTGAGCTGCCTGAGCGTGAAGCCGACGAGGCCTCGCATCCCGACGGAGAGACCATTCTCCTCGGCAACAGTGCCCGCCACGACCACATTTCCGCGCAGCGGCAAGAGAGTCCTCTTGAGGAGGGCGCCAGCGTACACTTGGGCTGCGAGCCCGCCCTTGCAGTCCGCGGAGCCCAGGCCCACAAGCGTGCCGCAGGTCAGCCGACCGCTCCACGGAGAGCTGTCCCACTGGCTTTCGGAGAGTGGTGCCACGGTGTCGAGGTGGCTGGCCAGGAGAATCGTGGGGCCCGTTCCACTGCCGAAAAGGATACCCACGACATTCCCGAAATCGTCGGCAAACACCTTGTCGTAGCCGAGCTCTCTCATTTCGCGCTCGACCACGGCCGCGGCAGAGGTCTCGTTCAGGCTGATGCTCTCGGTCCGGATCAGAGACTGCGCGAACGTGACCAGCGGGTCCTTCAGTCCGGACAGTTTTCTCTTGAGGAGTTCGTGCATGATTGATACCCCTTTCAGAGGGTCGAACGTGCCACTTCCCTTGCACCAGGACTGATGCAACCGGCGTGCCGGTGCTTCGGCTTTTCGATGGAGCAACCTTGTCCATGCTCTTCCAAGGCTGACTGGCGAGTTTTCGAAGACTCTATCGCGGTTGCGGGCGCAAGCGGTTCAGTGGGTCACCAATTTCATCTTGAAATGGTTATGATTTCAATTTAAAATGGTCATTTCAAAATGAAAGCAGAAAACCTCAAACTCGAGGAGCTCGTCGAGTTTTCCGAAGGCGTGATCGACTTCCAGGGGCGACGCTTGGTTCTGCACAGCACCGATGCCTTCGCTCAATTCCGCAAGGACCTTTTCGAGATGCTGGGTCCCGAGCAGGCCCGGCGGATCCTGACTCGGTTCGCGTACTTCTGGGGGCAGGCCGATGCCGCCGCGATGGCCCGAGTCTTCCAGTGGGACAGTCCGATCGAGCTCCTCAAGGCCGGCCCCCGGCTGCACGCCCTTCAGGGAGTGGCACGGTGGGCCATCAAGACGCTGGAGCTCGATCAAAAGGCCGGCCTCCTGCGCATCGAAACCGCGTGGCACGATTCAGGGGAGGCGCAAGAACACCTCGCCCAGCTCGGAAAGTCGGACATGCCGGCCTGCTGGATGCTGGCTGGTTACGCGAGCGGTTACTTCTCGTTCGCCCTTGGGAAGCCCGTCTACTTCATCGAGAACCGATGCCGTGCCATGGGAGACCGGGTGTGCCAGGCCACGGGCCTGGACGTCGATTCGTGGGGCGGCGAGGCAAAGCCCCAGATCAGCTACTACGAGGCTGTCGACATCCAGGGACACATCCGCAGACTGACGAGCGAGCTCAAAAAGATGAGCCGGGCTCTCCGCGGACACGCGCGGCAAGACAGCGAGACCATGGCCGGGAAGTACGTAGAGGTCCACAGCAAGGCTTTCGCAAATGTCCTGACCCTGGCGACTCGCATCGCCCCGTTCGAGACTTCGGTGCTCATCACCGGAGAGAGCGGGGTCGGCAAAGAGGTGATGGCCCGTCATATCCATCGACTGTCCCCGCGCGCCAAGGGACCTTTCCTTGCGGTGAACTGCGCGGCGCTGCCCGAGACCTTGCTCGACACGGAACTCTTCGGGCATCGCGCTGGAGCGTTCACCGGCGCGATGAGCGACAGGGTCGGGGTCTTCCAGTCGGCCGTCCGCGGCACGATCTTCCTCGACGAGATCGGAGAAATCTCCCAGACGATGCAGGTAAAGCTCCTGCGGGTTCTTCAGGAAAAGGAGGTGACCCGCGTGGGGGACAGTCGCCCGCAGAAGGTGGACGTACGCGTGATCACCGCCACGAATCGCGATCTGAAAGCCCAAATAGCTTTGGGAGCGTTCCGGGAAGACCTCTATTACCGACTCGGAGTCATCGAGATCTCGATTCCACCGCTCAGGGAACGTCGGGAGGACATCCTTCCCCTTGCCCGATTCTTCGTGGAGCGGCTGCGCTTACGGCTCAAGATGCCGCGGCTTCGGCTGGAGGCCTCCTCCATCGACTTCCTGGAAAGCTACTCCTGGCCCGGCAACGTCCGGGAGCTCGAGAACGCCCTTGAGCGAGCCGCGGTTCTGTCCCGACAGGGGGCCATCACGCCCGACCTCCTTCCCTCCAACGTGTCGGGTCGCTCGGGGCCGACCTCGCCGGCAGCACCCCCGCGAGACGATCTCGTGAACCGGACTCTCGCCCAAGTCGAGAACGACCACATCCGCGCCGTGGTCGACCACACCGAAGGAAATCGCGCCCGAGCCGCCGAGATTCTCGGGATCAGCACCACCACGCTCTGGCGAAAGCTCAAAACCGGAGCCTGACGCGACATCTCTCTCGTCTCGACGGATGGCCCACGGGCGTCGAGTCCTGACACCACAGCGTGAGATGTTGTCGACTACAGGCCCGCATCACCGTCCGGGTGAAATCGATACGATACAAGTAGGCTACCCTCTATAGACCAAGATCCTTTTTGATCTTCGCCCAAGGCGTCGTGGATTCCTCGCCTCGCTTCACCTTGGCCAAGACCTCCCGGGCCTCATCCACGTCGATCCGGTCCTTGTCGGCGGAGGCCTTCTCGATCAAGGAGTCGAAGTGTTTCAGTGCCGCTTGGGTTGTTACCTTCGTCACGATGTTTGCTCCCTCAACTTGAGGGTATCTCGTGATGTCTGCGGATTCCGCACGAACAGCTCGACTCACAAGTGCGGAAATGGCATTCTACGATCGGTTAGACTGGAAGGGTCCTCTTGCGGGGAGCCGCGCCAGTGCCGTTCGGCGAGAGTTGGCATCTTTGATGCGATGATCTTCTCCAGAACGCATTTGAAAGCGATTGGAGAAAACGCCGCCAACAGATCGTAGCGGTCTGCCAGAGCGACGCACAGGAGGAGGTTGGCTGTCCTATGTGGAGGATGATCACGATTTTTGCGGTTGGGCTCGGCCTGTTCTTGCCCGCGGAACTCTTCGCCTCGGCCATCGTGGACGTGAATTCCGACCTGTCAGCATCGGTCTCGCTGGACGGGAAACCGATCGGCTACGCTCCCCTGCGAATCGCCCACGTTCCTGGAGGTAGACACATGATCCGTGTGCACGCGCTCCACGGTCACGGCACCCGTGAGTTCGTGTTGACGGTTCCTTACGGCGCCAGGGTACAGAGAAGCATCACCGCCTGCTTCGGGCAGCTTCCCGCTCCATCCGGCCATTCCGTGGTCGTGGTCGAGACCCCGCCCGTCGTCGTTCGAACCGTCCGCCCGGCCCCGATCGTGGTTCTTCCTGCCCGAAGGCACTACAGACACTGGTAACCGAGGTCTCCAGGAGCTCGACATTTGAAGTCTCGCGGCTGGGCGAAGCTGGGGCTCCTGTTGACGGCCGTCCTGACGGCAGCTGGCCTCGTCGGGACGGCCGTTTCGGGCTATCTGGCCACGATCGAGGCGTCCGATTCCGTGGTTCGCGCGTGGGCGATCGATCTGCTCTTTGCCGCGCGTCGGACGCTCATCCACGCCAGGGGGCAACTCCAGGAGACGATGCGGGAGTTTATGGAGGAAACCGCTAACCAGGGACTCCGGTACGCAGCGGTGACGACCCGTTTCGGTGAGGTCTTGGCCTCTGCCGGGACCCCGGCGGAACCATTGGCCCCGCAGTCGTTCATCGCCATCGGCCGGTGGCCACCCCAGGTCCATCCCATCGGTGACGGCAGGTGCTACCGGGTGGTGACGCGTCTGGCCGGTTCAGACGTGGGAAGGCGATGGTCCGAGGCTCTCGAGACTTCATTGGGGCAGAGACCGGCTGCGGTCGTACTGGAATTTGAACCGCAGGTCACGACGCGAATGGTCGCCCGGGCCAGAAGCACGCTGGCCGGCGTGACTGTCGCGGCCATCCTTCTCATGGGAGCGGCCCTTCTGTTCTGGCGCATGTCCGTGAAGCAGTCACGCATCGAGGCCCAGCTCACCGAGGATCGTCAGCTCAGAGTCCTGGGAGAGATGTCGGCTGTTCTGGGGCATGAGATCCGGAATCCGTTGACCGCCCTGAAAGGACACGCCCAGCTGCTCGTGGAGAGACTTCCCGAAGGATCCACCCGGCAGGGAGCCAGTACGATCGTGCGGGAAGCGATCCGGATGGAGGAGCTCGTGGCCCACATCCTCGCCTTCGCGCGGACAGGAACCGTGGACCTTTCTCCAGAGGATCCACTCCTGGTGGTGCGAGGAGCCGCCGAGAGCGTGGCCGACGACCGGGTCGTGGTGAAGGGACCTCCCGATCTTCCGGCCTGGCCACTCGACCGGGTGAGAATCGAGCAGGCGCTCGCGAATCTCATCAGGAACGCCGTTCAGGCCTCCCCTGAGAACGTCGCCGTCGAGGTCGCGGTATCGGTCTCGGACAGGGCCTTGATCATTGAGGTCCGGGACCACGGGGAAGGCATTGCGCCGGACCAGATTGAGCGGATTTTCGAGCCGTTCCACACGACCCGGACACGAGGGACCGGTCTGGGGCTCACCGTGGCTCGCCGGGTCGTAGAGGGACACCGTGGTAGAATCGAGGCCACAAACCATCCGGATGGCGGAGCGGTCTTCCGGGTGGAGCTTCCCCGGGCCGAGGTAAGGACGTAATCTGAGGAGAGAACGTAATCTATGGAACGAGTGCTCGTGGTGGACGACGAAGAAGGAATCCGGACGTTCATCGCGTCGGTCCTGGAAGGCGAAGGGTTCGATGTCACTCAAGCCACGGACGGCGAAAAAGCATTGGCGCTTTTGAGCCGCCGGTCGTTCCACGCGATGATCACCGACCTCAAGATGCCGAGGCTCTCCGGCATGGATCTCTTCCGACGGGCCAGGGAAGAGCAACCGGAGATGGAGGTCGTCATCATTACGGCCCACGGGAGCATCCAGACCGCGGTGGAGGCCATGAAGTTGGGGGCGTTCGACTACCTGACCAAGCCGCTCTCAGGCCCCGACGAACTGCGCCTCGTGGTGTCCCGGGCGCTGGAGAGGCGGCGCCTCAGGGACGATCGCGGCCGCCATAGGGGTGGAGAGGAAGTCTCCCTAGTCGCGCGCGACCCGGCGATGCAGTCGATCGTGGCCCAGCTCGCCAAGGTCGCACCGACCACGGCCACGGTGCTCATCGTTGGGGAAAGCGGAACCGGCAAGGAGGTCGTCGCACGCACGATCCATCGGATGAGCGACCGGAAAGAGGGTCCGTTCGTTCCGGTCAACTGCGCGGCTTTGACGGAAAGTTTGCTCGAAAGCGAGCTGTTCGGACACGAGAAGGGCGCGTTCACGGGAGCGTTGACCCAGCGCAGAGGACGGTTCGAACTGGCTGACGGAGGAACCCTGTTTCTGGACGAGGTCGCGGAGATCAGGGGAGATCTTCAAGCGAAGCTGCTCAGGGTCATCCAGGAGCGATCGTTCGAAAGGGTGGGCGGAAGCCGCTCGATCGCGGTGGATGTCCGCTTGGTCGCCGCGACCAACCGGGACCTGAGCCAGGAAATGGCGGCCGGAAGGTTTCGTGAGGATCTCTACCATCGACTCGCCGTTTTTCCCATCCGGATCCCTCCACTCAAGGAGCGCCCGCAGGACCTCCAAGCCCTCACAGACCATCTCCTGAAAAGAATCGGGGCGCAGCTTGGCAAGCCGAACCTGGTGCTCGACGAGGCCACGGTGACGGCACTCGTGGGATACTCATGGCCCGGAAACGTGCGTGAACTCGCCAACGTGCTCGAAAGAGCCTCGATCCTGGCCCCGGGAAACCGGATCACCCCGGATCTGCTCCATCTGCTTCCGCCGCAGCCAACCGCGGCGATGCCCTGGGACGGGACTCTGGAAGAGCTCGAACGCGAGGCCATTCGCCGGGCCCTCGGCGCCACCGGTGGCCACCGGAAGAACGCGGCAGACCGTCTCGGGATCGGTCTTCGAACCCTCTACGAGAAGATCAAGGCCTACGGCATGTAGAGCCGTCCGGACGAAGAGCCCTTCGAACCGTCCACGGGAACGGCCGAGGAGATACCCGGACCAGACCACCTCCGCCGGCCGTTAGAAAAGACCAGGACGCGAAAGCTGTAGCACTCCAGAATGGGATGAGCAGGCCGGCCTCGGTCAACTGAACCGGGGGTGTCCCGCAAGGGACATGTACTCCCCCGGACCATGGCCTGGAGCCCTTTCTGCGCGGACCACGGAGAGACGACCTCGGGCCGCGCCACACAGTGACCGCTTGGGTTCCAGGCCAGATCAGAGTCTCGGTCAGAATGAACCCTTGTCCGAAAGGCTTCCGTCCAAATCACGGTCGAAGCCCTTCTGGCCGTGTCGCCACCCGTTCCCGCCTCCGAAGGGTCGACCACTGCGGCCAAAATGGCGACCCCCCTTGCCCATCTCCTCGAACTGGAGGCGCTGAATCGGAGTCAGCACGAGGCTCATCGCGATCCGGAAATCGACCCTGGCCTCGCGCATCTGCTTTCGCAGGCCGTCGATCTCGGCCATCTTGGTCAGGATCACGGAGCGGTCCAGGGTCGGGGCCCTCCAGAGAAGCTTCTGCTCGAGTCTCTTGGCCTTCAACTGCGTGACGATGGACCTCACCTTGGCTCTCATCTCCTCGCGGAGAGCCTTGATCTTTTCCCGTTGGTCCGCGGTCAGGTTGAGCCTCCTCGCCAACCTGTCACCCCGGAAATGCGCGCCCTGATCTGCCTTCACACAGGCCACAGGACTGGGACTGGCAGCCGGCGATGGAGCGCCGCTTTGAGACAGAGCATCGCTTGCGAAGGTCACAGCTCCGAGAAAAGCACCGATGATCACTCCGGACAGTCTGGCGTTCATGTTCTTCCTCCTCCATTCGTGAGTCTCTCGTTTCCCACGTTTGGAGAGCATCGATCATGCCATCGTGTTCAAAGAAGCTTTGGAAGCGGGAGGTCCCGTTTCCGGCACCGGGGAGTCCTGCGGATTCCGCAGTCCGTTAGACCGTGATGTCTGCGGAATCCGCTCTCGGAAGGCCAATGGACCGAGGGACCGTGGTTCTCACCACAGCCTTCGGCCGACGCGAGAATTTTTCGCTGTGACACTAGTGAGCAGGGTCGCGTGGCGGACCAATCGACGCCGGTGTGGACCCAGTCGACATGAAGCGCCAGACCGGGGCAGCGTCCCTCGTGAGCGAGAGGCCCAAGAGGCTGGACCGGATCAGCTCGATCGGAATGGGGCCTTCCTGGAGAACGCGATCGTTGAAGTCCTGTTCAACCATTTTCCCGGTGCTCACGACCTCCTCGCGAAGAGCGGCGAGCTGCAGACCTCCCAGGAGGTAGCTCGCCTGGTAGAGAGGCTCATACCCCTCACCGAGAAACCTCCGAACCTCATTGGTCGCCCCGAGCTTCTCGTGGCCCACCCGCTTGATCAAAAACTCCACCATCTCCTGGGGCTTCATCATCCCGAGATGAAACCGGAGGGAGACAACGATCCGGGCGGCGCGGTTCATCCTCCAAAACAGCATGCCGATCCGCTCACAGGGGTTCCGAGGCCAACCAAGAGCCCACAGCCTGAGCTCCCCATAGAGAGCCCACCCCTCCACGGAAAACGGCGTACTGAACACGTGGCGATAGGGCCTGCTGCGAGCCGAGACGAACGCCTGGAGGTGGTGGCCCGGGATCAGCTCGTGGGGAGTCGTGAGATGGACGAAGCAACGGTTGTTGCCTCGCATCATCATCAGCTTGTCGTCTTGGGCCATATCTTCCTTGGCGTAGGCGACCAGGAGACTCTGCCCACCGTAGGCCGCATAGGGGATCGTCTTCATACTCTCCGTGGAGAGCAAGGAGACCTTCCACGTCTCCTCGCAGAGTGGAGGCACCGACACGATCCGGTGCCTTTTCACGAACTCCGTGGCCTCCCGGGCAATTCCCGCGATCAGCTCATCCTGTTGGCCCGGCGGTACAAACTCCTCTTTCACCTTCTCCAGAGCGGCGTGCCAATCATCACCGCACCCCATCGCCTTGGCTGAAGCCTTCAGCTCTTGCTCCCCCCAAGATAGCTCGCGCTCGCCGATCGCGATCAGCTCCCGGGCTGAGTATGGGAGAAACTGAGAGCGGATCTGGGACTCCAGCTCCTTCTCGCCGCACGGTTCTCCGATCAACGGATCCTCGTCTTTGCCCTTCAGCCCGGCGATCTCTTCCCGAAGCAGCTTCGCGTAGTCGTCCAGCGCCTTGATGCACCCATCGCGAGGCTTTTTCATCCACCAAGAGAAGTCGGGACGGTAACCATCGTAGAAGCCGTACCAGCGCTCTATGGCATGTCGGATCTGGTCCAGGGTGTCGGCAACGCGCCTGGCCAGCACCGGCTGGACCGTGATCGGAGCGATCTCGTCGCTCTTAACCGTTCCCGTGGTCTTCGACGACGGAGGCTGAGAGCCTTTGTCCTTGGATCCCTTCTCGACCGCATCCTTGAGCTCTTTGACTTTCCGGGCCCATTCCTCGAGTCGGGACGAGGTGACCCGAAGGTCCGGAGGTTGCCCCCTCCAGGCGCCGCGGTCGAGGTCTACGAGCCATTCCCACGCGGGGACAAGGCGCGCCATCTCCTCCAGGCGGGATCGCTGCCGCGCCGTCTCGCCAGAGGCCTTCCGGAGCTTCGCAACCAGAAGCACGTGATCGATCCGCCCTTCCGGGTCGAGCCGTTCGAAGTCCATCTTCTCCAGTCGCGAGAGCCACTCCGCATTGAACCTGGCGGTCCTGTCCAGATAAGCGCGAGTAAACGACAGCTCGTAATGGGTGGAAAGGGCCTTGCGGTCCGCCTCGTACTCCTGGACGAGGTCGGACATCAAGACCGATTGCGAGGCCCGGTCAGGTCTCGATGATGGGCCCGGAGATTGCGCGGCCGCCGCGGCCGTCAAAAGGACCGAGGCCGCCGCGGCGAGGGTGAGTCGTCGAAGAGGATGGAATCGAGGAATGGTCATGGCGACCCAGGTTACAGGAGCGACGGGGTCGTGTCGAGGTTTGGACATCGCACAAGGCGACGGAAGACCCAAGTCCGCTCTACATCCAGATCGGCATGGTGAGGCTGCGAACAACAACAGCCCCGTCATGGGAGCCTGGGTCATGCGCAAGGCGGGCAAGCCGTGGATGAGAACCTTTTGGGAGCTGCTGCCACAGGAATGAAGAGGCGAGGTTGCCTCACGGCGTCCTAATCGACGTGCACAACCCGCTAGACACAGGAAGCTCGATGCGTCGACGGATGTCGATCGGACGGGGCCTACTGACCGGATAGCCTGGTCGCCCGGATCCGGGCGCCGAAATTGGAGCTGCGCCCTTCGAGTTTCCGACCGTCCTCCGTCATCGAGACAGTATCGACTATGTTGTTCTGCCAGGTGACGACGAAGGTCCGCGTCTTCGGGTCGGTACAGACCCACACCCCCGGCAGGTCGAGCTCGTTGAACAGCCCGCCCACGATGTGGCAGCCGCCACCCTCGGCAAAGGTGGTGGCGGCCTGGGCGGAGATGATCTTGGTCGCGACCCATCGCCACGTTCCGGCGATCGAGGGCCGTTTCGCGGCTTTCGCCTGTTGTCGATAAGCCGCGTTGTCAGGATAGAGCTCGAGCAGACGCTCGAACATCGCACACGCCCGCGCCGTGTCCTTTCGGGTGGCGGCCTCCTTGGCCAGGGCCTCGTAGGCCCTTGCCGCCTTGACCTCCACCAGCTTGCCGGTCGTGTTCGCAGGGTTCACCTGCATGGCGAGTCTGGCCAGCTCGATCGCGTTCTCTGCCGGCGGTTCGGCAAAGCATCCCCTCTGGAACGCAGCCTGTGCCCGATCCAGGAGAGCGGCTTCCGGTGGGGAGGATCGGGCCTCCGGCTCTTCCGGCTCTTCGCTCGGGGAGGGTTCTGGCTTCACCCGGGGCACCTTAGGGTGCGGGTTCGCCTTCCGTTTTGGCTTCGGTTTTGGCTTCATGACCGGCGGTTCCGTCAGTTCGGGGTCGCCAGCGAACACCGACGTGAGCGGACTTCTGGCAGGAAACCAGATGAGAGCAGTCGCCATCAAGAGCGGGGTGACCACGGCCCTCAAGATGTCCGTGCGTGTCATGGGCTACCTCTCTCGAAGGATGAAGGACCGAACTTCGAAGACCTTCTCGACGGCGAGAATAGGTGATCGCCGGGAGCGAGTCAATCTCTCTCATCCTGAGAATCCATGCGTTCGACTCTGCCTCGGAGGCGAGGAGTCAAGAGCGGTGTCAGTGGTCCTCGCGGAGGATGGAGTCGAGCGTGCAGCCGGCCAGTATCACCTGTGCATAGCGGCGCGTGGCGAGTACGCTCGGCTGCTCGGCAAGGTGTGATGCTGTTCCCGGAGATGTGAGGAGCGGCTACGACGAACTCGACTGACTCCCTCACTCTCCCAGAACCTCCCGAAGCTTGGCCTTCAAGGCCTCCAGCCGATACGGCTTCTGGAGGAATCCGGCGACACTGAGCCACTCGAAATGTCGGCTGCACTCCTGTTCGGTATACCCACTGGACACGACGACTCGCACTCCTGGCTTGATGAATTGCAGCTGGCGGAAAGTCTCCGCCCCGTCCATGTCAGGCATGCTGAGATCGAGGAGAATAAGGCACATTCCCGTCGCATGTTGGGACACGGTCTCCAATGCTTCCCGCCCGCCTAGAGCGGTCTGGACATCAAAACCGAGCAGCGTCAGCATCTCACTCGCCATCTTGAGAACCAGGGGTTCATCGTCAACAACGAGGACTGTGCCGTGCCATCGTGTCGCCCCTGTGGGTGCTTGCTCGATCACGCTACGAGTTGCAGCCATTGTAAGGCTGGCTGGCAAAAGGACTCGAACCGTTGTTCCCCTTCCGACCTCACTATCGATCCAGATGGCTCCCTTTTGGCTTCTCACAATACCCAGAACTGCCGACATTCCAAGACCCCGCCCCACAAACTTTGTGGTGAAAAACGGCTCGAAAATCCGGCTGTGAGTTGCGGTATCCATCCCGCAGCCGGTGTCAGAAACCTCCAGATAGACGTACTTCCCAGGCGAAATCTCATCCACATCGCCGTGACAGGCGATCATGTACTCTCTGTCACAATCCACAGTCCCGGTAGATACGCTGATCGCTCCACCTTGGTCACTCAGAGCCTCTGAGGCATTGATGACGAGGTTCATCACCACTTGTTGGATCTGGGACCGGTCGGCTTGAACGGCGGGAAGGGTATGATCGAGATTGAAGGTCAAGATTGCCTTCTTAGCGGGAGAGATGGAAAGGATCGGCTTCGACTCCTCGACCACCTTGCTCAGATCGAGCGGTTCCACCACAAATCGTCCCTTGCCGGCATAGGCCAACAGCTGTCGACACAGGTCTGCTGCGGTCTCGGCTGCGGCCCGAATGTCTTCCAGGTTTCCACGGATCGGGGCATTCCCGGAAGCACGCACCTGGGCCAACTCCGCATTCCCAAGGATGGCGCAGAGCAAATTATTGAAATCGTGAGCGATGCCGCCAGCCAGAACACCCAGGCTTTCCAGCCTCTGGACCTGCTGCATCTTGGACTCCAGCTTTCGCCGCTCTTCTTCCGCTTGCTTGAGTGCGGTGATGTCCTGAAAGAGATCAAGCCGTGCAACGCTGCCGTCCTGATTTGTGAAGGGACTATCGAAAAGAAGGTAGTGCTTATTGGTCGTTGGGGAATGCCACTCCCATTGGACTGACTTCCCGGCAAACACTTCTTCACTCTTGCACCAGGGGCATACATCAGCTCTGCCCTGAAAATACGCATAGCACTTGCGCCCATCAATTGGGCCAAAGTCTCTCTCGACGACAGGATTGATGTACTGGAGATTGTGCTCTTGATCCGCAAGATATATCCCATATGGGATTGAATCCAAGACGCTCATGAGACGGCGATGCTCCATCTCAGTCGCCTCCTCGGCTCGCTTGCGTTCGGCAATCTCCGTCTGTAGCTCCTCATTGACCCGCATCAACTCTTCCGTTCGCTGCTCCACACGCCGCTCCAGGACATCGTGCGCCTGTTTGAGCGCCTCCTCCGCCTGCTTGCGTTCGGAGATGTCACGCACCGTGGCTTGCAGAAGTGGCTGTCCGTCCGGTTCCATTCGGGTGAGCAATACGGTTGCCGGGAACTCCTCTCCGCTGAGTCTCCTGTGTGTCCACTCGAAGAAATGCGAACCCTCACGCATGGCCGTTTCGATCATGTCCCTGGCCTTCTCTACAGAGAGACGCCCGTCAGGCTGCCTCTCGGGGGAAATGTCCCACGGTCCCAGTGACGTGAAGTGTGCTTCGTCGTGAGTGCGGAACAGTCTCACCGTGGCAGGATTGCCGGATGTGAACACCCACGATGAAGGTGCCAGAGTCATGACGGCATCCCGGGAACTCTCGAACAAGACTCGGTATTTTTCCTCGCTCCTCCGTAGTGCCTCTTCCGCCCGCTTGCGATCGGTGATGTCTCGAAAGAAAGCAACACGTCGCTTTCCAAACTCGGCTCGGTACTGGACGTTGACTTCGACATCGAAAATGCTCCCATCCTTGCGACGGTGCCTGGATTCAAAACGATCCTCGCCCTGCGCCGTGATCTTGTCGATATGGGGCTTCACATCATCTGCAGACTCGTTGGCTTCCAGCTCCGAAATGGGCTTGCCGAGAAGCTCTTCCCTTGTGTAGCCACTCATTCGGCAATAGGAGTCGTTCACTTCGACGATCCGACCCTCGCCATCTGCTTGCCAGAAGCCATCCATGGCGGTCTTGAGGATCATCTCGTGCAGGGCTTCTCCTTGGAGAACTTCCCCTTCAGCCCGCCTGGGCTTGGTGGCAAGATCAAGAGCCTCTTCTTGGGCTCTATCTCGCTCGTCAGATGGAGCACTCTCCGATTGCTGCGTCAGATCAATGATCGACTTGCCCTCGCCGCTTGATCTGTCTGGCATGTGTTCTCGGCGACCGTGTTCCGGTCGCTCGCCTCCATGCGGCCTACTGGCCGTGACTTATTTCCAGCCAGATCTTGTTCCGTCGATCAAGGCACACGAGGGAAGGGGCAGTCGACGTTGCTCTGCTCCGTGCAGCGTGACGGTCGTGGTGGCTTCTCCCTCGAAAGATCAGCTGGCGCAATGGTAAACGACAAGGAAGGGCAAAACCACCATTTTGCCGTGTACTCTCTGTCCTGCGGACGTTGTCGTTTCTCTCCCGATCGCCGTGCTGAAGCTCTTCGAGCTTTCCGTCACAGGTGAACGACGTCGCAGAAGGTACATGATGGATGCCCGATTCTGCTTCCAGACCATCCCCGGTGAGGCTGGCCAGTACCCGGCAGTTCTTCGTCCGAATCTCGAAGAACAAGGGCAGCACACCGCATGAGGCATGGCCGACATCGCCAGCAAGAAATCCCCAAAGAGCCCCAGGGCGATGTGCGGAATGTAGGCTCCCAGCCTCCGTGTCGTCCTGGATCGCCTTCTTGGGCGGGATCCTGACCGTAGTCCCAATTCATTGGGTATTGGCCTAAGTCACGGTTTGAGGAGACAAAAAAAACCGGCTCGGCCGTGGAGCCAAAGCCACGGTCGAGCCTGTCATATTCTGTGCCGAAAAAAATGTTGCCGTGCCAGAGAGGGTTATCACCTATCAAAGACGCGAGGCGTGTCGAGAAGGATAGCGCTCATCCAAAAATTCGGTTCTTCCGCGTTCGCGTCGGCAAGGCCTCTTTAGAAGCAAAGCTCGTGAACTAGGGGTTGTGGTCAGCTCCGGACCGGGTCTTGGAGACTTGAGGCACTCAAGACCACGTACACCGGAAGCTCGCCGACCCCCTTCAGGTTGATCACCGAGGCTGGGCCAAGATGTACTGCCGACGCAAGATCGTCGAGCGACGGACTCTTTGATTCAAGCTGTGTCTTGACCTCGTCGCTGATAACGACCTGGCCCGAGCTGAACTCGTGGTCCTGGATCCTCTGGGCGATGTTCACGTCGGCGCCGATAGCTGTGAACTCCCCTCCGATCTCGCCGACGACCAGGTTGTCGCCAGCGTGGATTCCGACGGAGAGTCTCAACGAGTCGGCGAGATCGAATCCGTAGTCGGCTAGATGCTCGCCGATCCGGGCGGTCTCCTCGGCGCATTCGAGGGCGATCAGAACGGCATCTCGTGCCAGAGTCGTGGGAGGCTCGCTGCTCCACGCTCCGCACAGATAGAACACGCAGTCGCCGATGAATTTGTCGACGATGCCGTTGTGTCGGAACACCACGTCGCGCATCGCCGTCTTCCAGTCTTTGAGGAGTCGGGCCGTCTCGTAGGGTTTGTCCGAGTACCGGCTGCACAGTCGGCTGTAGCCGACGATGTCGGCGAATCCGAGGGCCAACCACTGCTGGCGGGGCTTCAAATGCTCTTCGATCTCTTTTCGATCTCCCTGGAGCAATCGTCGAACCAGGGTGGGACAGAGAAAGCGCCCCAGCTCGCGGCGCTTTTCGTGGTAGTTCACCAGGGCCGAGTCAAAGGAGTTGGCCAAATCTTCGAACAAGAGCCGCGTTCCGGTCGTGAACGAGTGTCCGATGAAGTAGAGGCGCCCGAAAGACCGAAAGCCCCCCTCGAAATCCCTCCGCAAGAGGGGGCGATGGCACAGGTGGCCGTCTGAACCGACACGTTGCCGGACCGGACCGGGCAGGTCGGCCTCTGTCCAGAGGACCGACCAATCCAGAGTCGGTTCGACCGGGATCTCGATCGTTTCGGAAGGAAGATGGAGCAGGGAGAAGACGTCGCTCTCCCCTGCCATCACGGCCCGATCGTAGCAAACATAGAAGGCATCGCAGAGACCGTTGACGAAGAGGACGTTGGCGGCCGCCGCGATACCGCGTTCCACGAAGTAGTCCTCGAGCTTGTGGTTGACGACCGTCGAGATGGCGCTGCGCCACAGCCGCATGGCGTAGATGTCGAGCTCCGAGTCGAGCCTCTGTCCGCAGACGATCAGGATGTCCTCGATGTCAGAGGGTTCGCTGACAAAAGGAGAGTCTTCCGGGAATTCGGCGGCCGGCTGGGTCGCGCCGAGCCACCCCAAGAAACCCCGGTGGGACCGGAGGGGCACCAAGACCGATCCGCTTGGATGGAGGGTTTCCCATCTGCTGGGTTGCTCGCCGATTGAGTCGATTGTCTTGCGGGCTCGGGCAGTGATCGAGTCGGAGCTTGTGAAGAGCCTCGGGGAGAAGTCGACTTCGTCGATGAGTTGGTCGGGATCGAACTGCGGCCAGAGAGCCGAGACAAAGAACTCCCAGCCAGGAATCTCACGCCGGAGAATCGAGAAACAGCTCTCGAGGGCCACCTCGATACTCGCAGCTCGGGTGTTGTCGAACGCGTCATCGAGGGCCTGGAGGGTAGCCAGCTTGCGCGTCAAGGTTCTCTCCTTCTGGCTGACGGACCCTGCCGGGATCGGTTGGCCAACCCGTTCGCTGCTCTCTGGAGCTCCCATTGGATCCTATTCTAGCATGGACCGTGACCGCCCATCGAAGCGCAGACGCCACACCTGAGGTTTTGGCGGACATCCGGTCTCGGATCTGTCGCACGAGTCTTCTTTCTGGTCGGATCCTCACTCCTCTCGTGGCGCACCATGTCGGGCTTTCAGATTCTCGATTCGTCTATATGCCGATTATGATGGGATGGGTGCTCCTGTCCTACGTGTACGTGTTCTTTCGCCGAGACGGCTGTACTCCGCTCCTTTCCTTGGGCGCGGCCGCCACCATCGCATTGTCCACTCCGACCACCAGCCTCATCCATGCCGATCTGGATGTAGAGCGGACTTGGGTCTTCCATCGCCCTGTGCGATGTCCCAACCTCAAGCGGCCACAGACGTCCGTTTCTGGCCGCCTTGGGGGATCCAAGGGGTTCATTTCTCTCTGTGACGCTGGTCTTGACACGATCCACCAAGAAGATTACTCTATAACTAGTCTGACTAGTCTGTACTGAGAGGTGGAGGTGTTGGATGAGGAGTCATCGATGGCAGTTGCAGGAAGCCAAGGCTCGCTTCAGCCAGCTTGTCAAAGCGGCGCTTCAGAACGGTCCGCAGGAGGTCTCGGTGAGAGGTGAGCCTGCGGTGGTCGTTATTTCCAAGCATGACTTTGATCGTCTTGCAGGCGCCAAACCGCGATTTGTCGACTTCATCCGCCAGTCGCCTTTGGCCGAGGTCGATCTGCACCTCGAACGGGATCGATCCCCGGCCCGGGACGTGGATCTGTGAGCTACCTCCTCGACACGAACGTCATTTCCGAGCTGACGCGACGCCATCCGGACGTGAGAGTTCTCCGTTGGTTCCAGGACACGGCAGACGAAGCTCTTCATCTGAGCGTGATCACCCTGGGAGAGATCCGAAGGGGAGTCGAGAAGCTTGACGAGGGACCTCGCAGGGAACGTCTGAGAGTCTGGCTCGAGCATGAGCTGCTGGACTGGTTTGAGGCTCGGTTGTTGCCGATCACGGTCGCCGTGGCTGATCGATGGGGACGGTTGCTTGCCGAGGCAGGGAGACCACTTCCCGCGGTGGACAGTCTACTGGCCGCCACGGCCCTGCACCATGGTCTGCGCTTGGTGACGCGCAACGTCGCCGATTTCCAGTTCTCGGGTCTGATCGTGGTCGATCCTTGGTCGACGGTGCCATGAAGATATGGCCCAAGACGACAAGATGAAGCCCCAGGAGATGGTGGAGTTTTTGATCAAGCGGGTGGGCCACGAGAAGCTCGGGGCGACCAATGGGGTCCGGAGGTTTCTCGGTGAGGGGTATGTCATTGGGACTAAGGCTGAAAGAACCCGGCCTGGGGTCCCGGAAGAATCTGGCCGCGGCTGGCACGGATCGCCGACTGGCTCACCATGGAAAACACCTGGCGGAGGGCGGCCGGCGTGGCGTTTTTGCAAAGCAGGACAGAGCGGTCAGGAAGGCCCATGCTCGTGGCGACCGCGCGAAAGTCGGCGTCACACCCCAAACCAACAAACGCGAGAATGAACTGCTCGGACGCCAGAAGATCCTTGGTGATCCGGGCGCACTCGGCAGGCCCCCTCTTTGAGCCCACGTCCTCGCCGTCGGTGATCACAACCACGATGCTCCGGCATGGGGTCCCGTTGTCCCTGAGCTTCTGGGCATACGCCACGTTGGCCAGCAACGCGTCGCACCAGGTGTCATAGAGCGACGTGCAACCGCAGGGACTGTAGTTGAAGCGCGTGAGCCGGACCGTTTCGGTCACCGGCACGTAGGAGTGGACCACCTCCTGCCGGTCGTTGAACTTCCAGAGCGCCATCAAGATCGAATCCTTCTCCTTGCTGGTCGCGAACGTATCCACGAGGAGACTCGTCCCGTCCCGAACCGCCTGGGCCAACCCTCGGTCCTGGATACTGGAGGACGCGTCGATGAGAACCGTCACGAGCGTCACGTCCGCCGCGACGATGTTCTCCAGTGCCGTTCCGCTGGCGCCAGCGATCACCATGACTCCGAGATGACCGGTCAGAAGAGTCGAAGTCTGAGAACTGATCACACCCGCCTGAACCGCGCCGCCGAAGAGGTTGACCAAATTGTCGCTCGTCGTACTCATGTCCCGCGCCTCCTTGTTGGTCTCGCCCTGTCACCTTCAGAAAACGACCGGATCGGTCGTCTTCACCACGTGCATGCCGGCCTTCTTGAACTCCTCGAACGTCCTATCCGCAATCTTCGGAAAATCGAGCTCCGGTGGAAGCGGATTGATGGGAGGAGGCGGAACCGGGCTCGTCGCGTCCTCCAAGATCCAGACGCGGTCTGCCAGGCCCGGGTCGGACGCCGAGATCTCGTGCTGGATGTCCTTGAGCGTCGAAAGAACGCAGTGAGACTTGGCCTGGCCGAACACGTAGATCCGGTCGTGCTCCATCAGGAGCTTGAAGAACGCGGTATTGAACGAGCCGACCGGTCCTCCGGAGAGCTCCCTCACCTCCGGCGAAAGGACCGAGTAGTTCTCCGTGAGCGAGTGGGTTCCCTTGGTCTCGAAATGGGTCTGGTGGAAACGGGCCACGCTGTGAAAGATGGCGGCCTCCATCAGGGCCGGCACGAGGGCGTGGCTCGCGCTTCCCAGAAGCGTGTGGTACGGCCAGATCGTGAGCACGTACTTGCCGGTCTGCTCGAGCTTCTTGCAGTACTCGAGGCTCTCTCTCGGGTGGGAGATCGGCATCCACCGACCTGCCCGCACATCCTCGCATGTGATCGTGGTGAATGGTGTGGGGTGTTTTCCGTCCTTGTCGTTCCACCAGGCCGGATGGAAGATCTGGAACACCCTGTGGGTGTCGAGCGAGAAGTGGAGAGCGGTGATCCGGTCGAGGTTGGCGTAGAGCCACGCCAGCGTCCGCTGCGTGTCCTCCACGGCTCCCGGCACGAACAGCGACGCACCGGGAAGGCAGAACCCCACTTGGCAGTCGACTCCGAAGGCCGCGATCCGGAATCGATCCCTCCCCGAGGGCTGGATCTTGTTCTGCCGTCGATACTCGGAAGCCGCCTCGGCCACCATGGGAGCCCGCTCGAGATAGAGTTCTTTGACACGGTCCGGATCATAAAAACCAGGTGCTGGGAGCGACATGATCAACCTCCTTGGTTCACGTCAGAGACAGTTGACTGATCCCGTTCGTAATTCATGACAGAATTCATGACAGAGTCAGATGGACGATCTCCTTCGTGGTCACCACGTAGACCGATCCGCCCGGACCGGGAAGAATGTCGGTCGTGGTGTCCACGAACCCTCGCGTATCGCCAAAAAGCTTGGTCTCATCGAACCGTCCGATCACCGAATCGACCTTGAGAAGAAGCAGCCCATCGTCGGTAGAGCAGACGACTTGCCCATTGAACAGCGCCTTCCCCCTGAGACTCGCGAGCATCCGCGTTTCCTGGGGCGAGCCGCTTGCGCTGGCGAGCTTCCGCCCGTCCTCGGCGAACAGGTGCATGGCGTTCGTGGTCACCCCGTTGTTCTCGGTCGAGACGAGGAGAAGAGCGTGATGATCGTCGAAGACCGCGTGTGCGTCGAGGAGCCGTCCCCGGATCGGTGGCATCGACAGCAGCATCAGACCGGGACGGTCGGTACGGAAGAGAAATCCGACGGTGATGAGGCCCGCCCGATAGAAACCCACCCCCAACGTCCCCCCAACCTTCATCCAGGTCTGGTTCTGGAGAACCTGCCCAATTCGGATGCCCCGTACCACGTCCACGATCCATCCGTCCTCGAGCCGAAAAACCCCTGTCCCGTTTGCGTCGAAAATGGGGAGCGAGCCCAGCGTTTCGGTCGACGAAGTCTCGACGGCGGCCGCGCCGGAGAACCGCGAGAGCCTCGATCCGACACCGATCCAGGTCGAGGAGCCGGAGAGGACAAAGCGAGCTCCCGGATCAGAGATTTCGTCGGTGACGACGGACCCATCCTCCCTCAACGTCCTTCCGCGCTCACAATACACGTACCGGAGGCCCCCTTGGTAGACGGCATGGAGAACCCGGCCGTCGGTCTTCAGCACGACCCGGGCCTGGCACCGACCCGACGAAAGGACCGTGGCCACTGATACCATGGTCTTGGTGGAGCAGACGGGGCAGACGGAACGGGCGTGCTCCAGACCGCAGGAACACCGCGTCCAGCGCATGCCGAGAAGCGCGGGAGGGAACGGTCCCCGACGGTCCCTGTCGAACACCTCTTCAAACCAAGTCACCAGATCGTCCGGCAGGATCCGCGGCGTGACCGCGGCGCGGGGTAGGGTGACTCCGGAATGGAGCACGCTGACCCGCCCTTCGGCCCGCCGGAGCAAGGTGGGGTATTTGGGGTGAATCCCTCCGTAGGGATGGACGTAGACGAGACTTGCGAACACCAGAACAGAGAACGCGTACCAATCGGTCTCCGGCGAGAACACCCGACTGGCCGTGAGGTCGGTGCCGTACAGCCTGGGGTCCAGGAACCGCTCGTGACCGACGACACAACCGTACGGACCGAACTGCATCGAGTCAGCGTCGATGAACCACGGATCCACGGTCCGGACCGGCTTCCCGCCGCATGTGAACAGCACGTTTGAGTCGTTCAGATCGCCCACCACGACGTGACGGCCGTGGAGGGTCGACAGCGAATCATGAAGTCGCAGGAAGAGCCGGCCGACCAGTTCATTGGACACGACCCCTTCCCTCCAGGAACGCTGGGACAGACAGGCGAGGTCGTGAGCATCCGGGATGGCTCTCATGGAGTAACCGATGGGGCGACCCCGGACGTCGGTCACAAGGTCAATAGGTGTCACGACGAACGGGTCCAGCCCTGAAGGAAACGCCTGGATCTTGCTCAGCTTTTCATCGAGGAGCTTCTCCTGGAGAGAGCGTTCCGCCGCGGGAAGCTTTGGGTCGACGGCGTGGTAGATCTTCAGGGCCAGATCAGAGAAACGGTAGACCCGGGCCTCTCCCCCCATACCGAGGAGGTCCTTGTCGTCGAGATCGACCCGCTTTCCACCGACCGTCACTCGCATCGAGATTCCTCGGACAGGCTCTCAGGAGCCCATCAAAATCTAAGCTCAAACCTTATTAGAGTCTAAATTACCTAGTTAAGGTCTCTTTAACTATATTATACATGCCGCTTCAGATCAGTGTCAAGGGGTCTACTTGCTCCCGCATTGCTTGAGACCGAGCCTTGGCTCGACATCCGCTCCACCCCCTTGATACACTGCACACTGGGGCCCCTCGATGCATCCGGATCTTTCCCTCTGCCGGGCTTCTCACCCGCGCCGGGACCGAGGTCTCGACTCCGACCGGACCCCGGCGATCGGCCTTACCGGCCGATTGGAGCCCCTTCGCCCAAGCTTGGAGGGAGACGATGGACTACCCCCATGGAATCGCTCGCCGCACCGTTCTAGGTCTGGGGACCAGCACACTGGCAGCGGTCGCGCTGCCGGATCTCCTCTGGCCCAGACTTATCCGTGCCACCACCGCGTCAGCCTCCCCCGTGCCGATCGGTTACTTCCAGCGTTTCGGAGTCACGGACGCGATGATCCGGGACGCTCTGGCCCTCGCGCTTTCGTCCGGCGCTGACCACGCGGAGCTGTTCTTCCAACACCGAGCGTCGAACCAGTATTTGCTGGAGGACGGAGACGTGAACCGAGCGATCCAGAGCGTCGAGCTGGGGGTCGGCGTTCGCTCGGTGAAGGGCGATCAGACCGGATACGGCTTCACCGAGGATCTGACTTCGGAGGGGATTCGTTCCGCGGCCCGTACTGCGGCCAGCATCGTCCAGGGAGCGTCCAGACCCGGTCCGGTGCGGATTCACGTGGCGGAAAGGAAGCCCTCCCGCTACCCCATCAAAAGGCGCTGGGACGAGGTCCGATCCGACGAACGGCTGAGGCTCCTCAACGATCTCAACGAGAGGACCTTCAAGGCCGATGCCCGCGTCAAGAAGGTGAACCTCAGATTCGCCGACCAGATGGACGTCATCCTCATCGTTGACTCCACCGGCCGCCTGATCGAGGACGTGCAGCCCATGACCTCGCTCAGGCTCTCCTGCATGGCCGAGGATAAGGGTCGCCGGGAACAGGGAGGATACAACATCGCCGGCAGGGCGGATCTCTCGTTCTACACGCCTGAGCGGCTCGAACGGGTCGTGAAGGAGGCCGTCTCTCGGACGGTCGTGCTCTTCGAGGCGGTCCCGGTTCTGGCGGGTGAAATGCCGGTCGTTCTGGCCGCGGGGTCTTCGGGAATCCTGCTTCACGAGGCGATCGGCCACGGGATGGAGGCCGATTTCAACCGCAAGGGGGTCTCGATCTACGCGGACAAGATCGGGAAGCCCGTGGCCAAGCCGTTCGTATCCATCGTCGACGACGGCACCCAGGAAGGAGTCCGCGGCTCCATCAACGTGGACGACGAGGGAACCGTCGCGGAGAAGACCGTTCTCGTCAAGGACGGGATCTTGAACTCCTATCTGCACGACACCATCTCGGCCCGCCACTACAAGGTGGCCTCGACCGGCAACGGCAGGAGGCAGAGCTACCAGTCCCCACCGATGCCGCGCATGCGCTCCACCTACATGCTTCCCGGTCCGCACAAAAAGGACGAGATCATCGCCTCGGTCAAGCGGGGCCTCTATTGCTCCAACTTCACCAACGGAGAGGTGAACATCGGCGCCGGAGACTTCACCTTCTATGTCCAGAACGGTTACTGGATCGAAAACGGAAAGATCACGAAGCCGATCAAGGACGTGAACATCATCGGTAACGGGCCGCAGATCCTCCTCAAAGTCGACATGGTTGCCGATGACCTCGTGATCGACGAGGGTGGCTGGACGTGCGGGAAGAACGGCCAGAGCGTGCCGGTGTCCCAGGGCCTGCCGACGGTCCGGGTCTCCGCCATCACGGTCGGTGGGCGCTCGCGAAAGGGGTAGAACGATGAGCACGGACCTGAAGGAAACCTCGGAAAGATGCATCAAGATCGCGCTGTCGAGCGGGGCCAAGGAGGCTGCTGTCGCGGCGCACAGTACCCGCGAGGTGAGCGTTCAGTGGCGCGACGGGAGGGTCGAGGAAGTGACCGAGGCGACGACTCGCGGCGTCACAGTGCACCTGTACGTCGATGAGCGCTATTCGGTGGTCACCTCCAGCGATCTCAGACCGGACGCTCTCCAGGAATTCATCGCCAACGCGGTGACGATGACGAGGACCCTGGCGAAGGATCCGTTTCGCTCACTTCCGGATCCCAAACTGTACGAAGGTCGCCCAACCCTGGACCTGGAGCTCTTGGACGACTCATTGGGCAAGATCACGCACGCCCAGAGGCGAGCGAAGGCCAAGGAAATCGAGGATTCCGCTCGCTCGGTGAAAGACTCGTCCGCCATCGTATCCGTAACGACCACGGTAAACGACAGCCGATCGATCGTGCATCGGTTCCATTCCAACGGTTTCTCCGGAAGTCATGAAGCGACCCACTTCTCGGCAAGCGCCGAAGTCTCCGTCAAAGACACGGATGGTCGTCGTCCGGAGGGATGGTCGTCCGTGGTCGCGCACCGACAGGCGAGTCTTCCGTCTCTTCCCGATCAAGGCCGAGACGCGTGTGAACGAGCTCTCGCCAGGAGAGGCTCCAAAAGGACCAACTCGGGCGTACTCTCCATGGCCGTGGAGAACCGCGTGGCCGGACGGCTGTTCCATGCGCTGCTCGCGCCGCTTTCCGGAGGACAGTTGCAGCAGAAGCGTTCATTCCTGGACGGAAAGCTGGGACAGTCGATCGGGAGCGGTGTGCTCACCTGGATGGACGATCCGCTCATTCCGGGAGGTCTCGGATCGCGACTGTTCGACTCCGAAGGCATCTCCGCCAAGGCGCTGCCCATCATCGAAAAGGGCGAGCTCAAGAACTACTTCATCGACACGTACTACGGCAAGAAGCTCAAACATCCACCCACGACAGGAGGGCCGTCCAATGCCCGGTTCGCGCTTGGAAGCGAGTCCCAGGCCGGACTCCTCAGACAGATGAAGGACGGGATCCTGGTCACAGGCTTCATCGGCGGGAACTCGAACGGTACAACCGGAGACTTCTCATTGGGAATCCAAGGATTCTTGGTTCGTTCCGGACAGATTGCACAACCGGTGTCCGAGATGAACATCTCCGGGAACCTGGGAGACATCTTCCGACATCTCGTCGCCGTGGGCAACGACCCCTATCCCTTCTCGAGCTTTTCCACGCCCACGTTGCTCTTTGAAGGAATCCACTTCTCGGGAGCCTGAGTCTCAGCGACAGACTCGACCGACCTTTCATCGAGCACTATACACCTCGACAGAGTTCTCCTTCGCGCTCCTTTGGAGAAGATGCAGTCAGCCCGAGACTTGGGGTAGAGTCTTGCTGGAACGGTATCGACGACCAATGAGAGGATCCGGAACATGGTGATGAGAACTCTGCTGATGCTGCTGGTCGGTGCCCTTGTAACCGGACTTGCGCTGTCCCAGGAGGAGGCCTCAGGAGGAGACGTGGGCGCGCCCTCGATTCAGACGGAGTCGACATCGCCAGCGACGCCTTCTCCATCGAAGGAGGCGAGTCCTGAGCCGGCTGGAAGCTCGTCGGGATCAACTCTCGAACCGAGCCCCGTTTCGAGTCCCGCGACGCCGCCCTCTGCGTCGTCCGCGAAACCGTCAACCCCGAACCCCTCCGGTGACGCCGCCAAGATGGTTCTCCGAGAGGGCGACCTCGTCGCAGGTACCAGCGCCGACGGCAAGGTCAAGGTGATGAAGATCTTGAAGATCAGTTACGTGAACGGCGAGCGTATCCTACATGTCATGACGTTCAACGAGATCTTCAAAGGGATCGAGGCTGCCAAGGAGGCTCTCGCTAGACGAGGCGGACTCACCATCGAGCTTTTGCACATGCTGGTCTATGCGGAAGGGTTGTCGCCGCGCGCAAACAAAGTCATGACCAACCAATCGGTGACAGAGTCTGATCTGGAAGGGTATAGGCAATACCTCAAGGACATAGGAAAGTAGCATACAAAACTCCACGACAACAAAAAGACGCCCCCTGAAACGAAAGCCCGACAGGCTCCGTAGGGGGCGTCTCTTGGTTGTCCGGGTCAGATCCCACGAGGGATCAGATCAGTAGGAAGGCCCCCTCCGATAGCAGGAAACCGTCGCGCACGAGGACTCGGTTGCGTCCTGGGCCTGATCGTAGTTGGCCTGCTGTTCGGCCAGAGCCTTGGTGTAGTCTGCGGATGATCCGGTGTTCGCCGTACTCGTCACGTGAACCGACTCGGCCTTGGCCGTGTTCTTGGATCCATCGCTGAAGGTAAGGGTGAGCTCCAGCATGACCGGCCCCATGGAGTTGCCCGGGAACTGTTCCATGACGCTGATCCTGGTCTTGGCAAAGAAGTGATCGCCCTTCTTGGCCAGATCGATCTGCTGCTCGCCTACCCAGAAAGGACGATACGGTGTAGTGGGACGAGGCATGCCGGGTTGATGCAGCGGCGGCAAGGCTAGTACGCCGACTCGTGCGTGGGCCTGAACGACCGTCTTGCCGTTGAAGGTTGCCGGTGCGTAGAGCTTCACGAAATGATCATAGCTCAATGAGTAGTCGTGGGCATGCGCTGAACCTGCCACGACCATCAGGGCCACGAAGCTCGCTAGCACCAATCGGATCAATCTCTTCATCTCTCACATCTCCTCTTGGCTCCCCTCCAACCATCATGGTGGAGGCACATTTTATTGCTGGCTATTTAGAATAAGAAACCGGCGACGGTCGTGAACCCCCAATTCCATCGAGCAGTCCACAGAGGTGTTTATTTAAGGCGATCGAAGCCAGGAGACGGTCGAAGTCTCAACACGACAGACTCAGTCCGGAGGTCCGGAGTCTGGAGTCTGGAGTCCGTAGGTCCGGACGGCCCTTCGGGTCCGATTTCTTTGATGGCTCTGCCCCGAATCCCCCTGGAAGTCAGGTCTGGTGATGATGACGGCCGACTTGTCCCTCGTTCTTGAGAAGGACATTACCAACTCTTTACCCTTTCTTGACGGTACTTTTCGCGAGCCTGGGCTACTGTTATGAGTGTCCGCGGACTTCGCTTCGAGGAAGTGAAAAGACAGAGAGTCGGTTCCAGGGAAAATCGCGTCCGGGCGCAAGAAACGCCCAAGGAGAATCGTCATGAGCACGATCAGACTCATCAGTATCGCCATCCTTGTCGCTTTCATCGGAGTCACGACGACCCTGATCGCGGTGGCCGAAGATCAGCCTGCCGCCGCGCCGAGTACCGAGGCGTCCAAGGCTCCGGAAGCAGCTCCGACCACGGGAGAGAGCAAGTCCCCTGAAGCCGCGGCTTCACCAGCCCCGGCAGCTTCGCCATCCGTGGAAAAGAAGACGTTCGTCTGCGAAGCGTGCCAGGTCACCAAAGACGCCGCGGGGAAATGCGAGAAGTGCGGCAAGGACCTGGTCGAGAAGGTCCAAACGCCCGCTTCACCCGCTCCTGAAGCCTCGCCCGCTCATGAGGCCTCACCCGCCCCAGCCGGAAGCGGTTCCGACAAGAAGGACTAGCAGGACACGAGGTCTGATCGGGGCGGTCGTCCAAAACAAGGGTGGCCGCTCCCAGCCTCACGGTTCAATAGAACCGGCCCATCAGGGCCGGTGTTTTCTTTTTATGGATGGGGCTTCGCATGGCCCAGGGGCTTCGGCCTGCGCTCGCGGCTATCGGGACGCTTGTTCGTTGGGGCCGTACTTGATCCCGATCTGGAAGTACAACACCCCCATACTCCCAATGGGGGGGAAGGGGTCACATTTCGTGATGGTGGCAAGAGCGGCTCGATCAAGCTCTCGAGAACCGGAACTATTGGCCAGTCGCACATTGAGCAGTCGACCGGTCATGCCGTCGACCGCTCCCGACACCTGCGCCAACCCGCTCACAGTCGCATGATCCCAGCCCTTGGGAAAGACCTTATTCCGATCGACCAACGCCAGAAGCTCCCGTCTGTACTCGTCGAGCCCGACCTCCCCATCCTGGCTAAAGTTGGAGGAAATCCAGTTGGGAACGATATTCGGAGCCGCGCCACTCCCAGAAGTCCTCCGGATGGCCTCTGAGAGAGGAATGAAACCCTCTTCATCGGCAGACGGATCTTTGCCGGGAGGGACCTCACCTTTCGGATCCTCTGCCACGTCTTCCTTCTTGGCCTCTTCCGGCTTCTCCTTCTCGGTCTCGGGTGGATCCTCATCCCGAAGCCTCTTCATCTCCTCCAGGATCCGAGACGACAGCCGACGCGTCCGAATGGGAAAAGGCTCGGGCCCTAGATCAGGTCCCGGCTCATCGATCTTCTTGACCTCTGGAGGCTCGTCCATGGGAGAACGAGACCGCTCCTTGCGAGGAGTGGCAGCCGCCTTCTTTGCATTGAGAGTCTTGCGCGTCACCGCCTTTTTGGGCATCGGCTTCGGACGTGACCTCAAGACGTTCGGTATTCGACGAGAGATGAGCTTCGGTCTGGGCCCCTTCGGTGGACCACCGGGCTTGAGATCCGGACGGGAAGGATCTCCTGGCGCGGCTGGTGACGACTGAGGCTTCGGCAGAAACGAAGTGGGCGATGCCGATCCGCTCACGTTCGGAGGTGGACTCGCCGGAGCAGCACCCAATCGAACTTTTCGGTGAGCCTTGAGAGGTGGAGGGGGTGGAGGCGGCGGAGACTTGGCCGCAGACGATGACGGCTTGGGGGTTGGCCTGGGGATTGGTTTGCCGACAGGCGTCGGGGCCGGGCTCGGAACCATCTTTGGTCTCTGGGACGCTACAGGAGAAGGAGAAGGCGCTGGTGCGCTCGGAGAGGGTTGCTGGGCAATCTGGGGAGACGGGCTTGGGAGTGGACTTGGTGGTGCCGTCGAAGGAGTGGGGGACGGCAGCGGCCTGGTGAACTCAAACCGGAGAGGAGGTCGGGTTCTTGTGATGGGAGGGGCCGTTGGCAAGGCCAGCAGGAGACTGGCGTGCACAAACGCCGATAGCAGGAAGATGTACGACCAGCGTCTTCTGCCATCCAAGGGCAGAGGGCGCCTCGACCCATTCACTTCAGGGATCCCTCCTGCGCCTCATCAAGGCACCAAGAAGAGACATTCTACTCCAAGAGGTGGTCCCGAGTCGATCAAAACGCAGATTGGAGAGGTGAGAGACGTGAGGGTGAGTTGAAATGCGGAGTCAGCCGATGATATAGTCGGGGCCGATTCCATACTTTCTCGCGTCTTTGAAACTCTTTTGTATTTTTCTTCCAAGGCCCTGGAGATCATCATGTCTGGCTCTAACGACAAGGGGAAGGACGTCGCCACGGATAGACCCGACTCTTCCGATGAAGAGTTCGACGAAGTCCAGTGTGAGAACTCGTGCAAGGCCGGATTCAAGGTGCTCATCGGGCAGACCGTGGTCGTTTTGATCTGCCTCCGTTGCCGGCTGGAGTACGAGCTCTCGCAGGATCTCAAGCCCGGCGATTCATCAGTGGATTGACGATGCCATCGTTCAGCAGGGGCCATCCAAGGGCGGCAGGATTGTCCCTTCTCATCGTGTCTCTGTTTCTTCTCGCCGATCTGACCCCAGCGCAGGGACGACCCCGCCGTGGCAGGAGAACGCCAGCGGAATCGAGGTCGAGCGCTTCCGAAAGCCCTGATGAAGGCAAAGAGCGGAATCTCGCTCCTTCGGCAGATCCGGACTCCTCTTCAATGGCCGCTCCCGCGCTTCCCGCGTGGGACGACAACATCGTTTGGACCGTCAAATCGATCTACCGGAAACAACCGAAGGGCAAGTCCGAGAAGGGAGCCTCTCCAGAAGACCCCGATCTGGCTGGTTGGTCCGACCCCCTCTACTGGTCGTTCACGGTCAAGATCAAAAAGGGACCGAGCGGGGCAAACTATTATTTGGTCCAAGTGCGAAATAGGGACGGCAGCAAGGCCAACATGGCCTCGCTCTTTTTTGCGAAATTTCGGCCCCAACCGGATGGCCCTGAGGTGCTCTCACTCTTCAAGGGCAAGTACTACTCGATGGTCGGAGATCAACCACGCCAGGTGGCCAAGACCTACGCCAAACCGCCCAGTCTGCCGCAGCCTGTGTTCGCCGATGATTCGCTCATCCCTTACGACCTGCCTGCGCTGCCATTCCTGGCGCCGGCCCCGCCCGGACAGGCGAAGACCGCGCTGACGCGGACCTATTCCATCGTGGATCAATCGGATGGACTCAAATTTGCGCGTGACGTGATCCAACTCGAACACCAGCGAATGACGATCGAAGCGTTTTGCGGCAAAGAGGTCGTGGAATACCTGAAAACGAAAGGCTGGCCGACCTCCGGGGTCACCCTCGTGGAACTGCGCCGCCAGTTCGACGGATGCCGAGTGAAACAGGTCTGGAACGTAAAGGTTCCCTGGTTCCTCTACAGTGAATCGCCGACCTGCCGATCTTGGCTCTGGGAAATTGAGACCTCCGCGAAGCCAGTCACAGAGCCCGTCCACAACCCCTCTGCGGCCGCCCCCTCGGCTTCGTCGCCAACCCCCTCCCCGATCCAATCGGCGGCACACGGTCCACAACAGCCCGCGCCATCGGCTTCTTCCGAGCCGCAGGGTCCACCGTCGTCGCCAACGCCGCCAACCTCGTCCGGGAAACCTTGATATCGAGGCATTGCCAGGCAGAAGCGAGCATGACGGTCTACCGTGCGTCGTGGGTCGTTCCGGTGTCCGGTCCCCCCATTGCGGATGGGGCGGTCGCTGTTCGAGGAGATCGAATCGAGCTTGTCGGGCCCTGGAGCGAGGTCCGTTCAAAGCTCACGGTCGACCGGGAGACAGTCGACCTGGGACGGGCGGCTCTGATCCCCGGACTGGTAAACACCCACACCCATCTCGAACTGACCGCTCTGCGCGGGCTCGTGGAGGATTGTCCTTTTGCGGGATGGCTCCGCGAGCTCGTGCGTCTCAAGTACCGGGTCTTGAGACCCGATGACTATCGACTGTCCGCGCTATGGGGCGCTTTGGAGTGCCTGAGGGCGGGCATCACCTGCATCGGAGACACCGGAGACTCAGGTGCGACGATCGAAGCCATGCGGACAACAGGGCTCAAGGGGATCGTTTACCAAGAGGTCTTTGGACCGGATCCGGGCGAAGCCGAGTCGGCGGTCAAGACCCTGTCTCGAAAGACCCGTGACCTCGCAGCCAAAGCCGGAGGGGACATCCGGATCGGAGTATCGCCCCACGCTCTCTATACGGTCTCGGACCGACTCTTTCAGCTCACCGCCCGCCTCGCCGCCCAAGAAGGGCTCGACATGGCGATTCATGTATCAGAGTCGGAGGACGAGACCTCGTTGACTCGAGATGGAACCGGCCTGTTTGCCGGTGGGTTGGCGAGCCGTGGGATCCCGATCACCCCACGACATCTTACGCCCATCCGCACGCTCGAGTCTCTGGGCATCCTCGAACAGAGCCCGCTGCTGATCCACGCGACCCAGGCCTCAAACGAGGACCTCTTGCTGATTCGATCCAGAGGAGCGCGGGTCGCCCATTGCCCTCGATCGAACGCCAAGCTCGGCCACGGTATCGCCCCTCTGCACGCGATGCTCTCAGGGGGATTGTCCGTTGGACTCGGCTCTGACAGCGTCGTGTCCAACAACGTCATCGACCTGCTGGGTGAGGCGAGAGCCGCAGCGCTCATGGCGAGGGCTAGAGAACGACGAGCCGACGTCCTTGCCGCCTCCCAAGCCCTTGAGCTCGCCACGCTGGGTGGTGCCAGAACCCTTCGGCTGGAGAACCTTCTGGGCACGATCGAGGTCGGCAAAAAGGCGGATCTTACCGCTGTGTCGTTCGGAGACATCTCGGCACTACCCGTTGTCGATCCCGTGAGTTCGCTGATTTTCTCCGCCAATGCCCGTGACGTGATCATGACCATCGTGAATGGAACGGTCGTCCACGATCATGGCCATTTCCCGACCCTCGAGAGTACAAAACCAGACGAGATCAAAACCCATCTCTTGGAGCTGGGAGACCGGCTCCGCGACGCCTTGTTAGTGAAGACTCATTCAAAGAGAGAGCGCTAGCAGGCACCAAGGCGCATTTTACTTGACGCACCACGAGCCTGCGGGCTAAGATGACGCGCCCAACGGAAGGAATGGATTGCCATGAAGCGCACTTATCAACCACACAATCGACATCGCAACAGAGTCCATGGTTTCCGGCAACGCATGAAGAGCCCCGGCGGCCGAGCCGTCCTCCAGGCCCGGAGGAAGAAGGGGCGCAAGTCCCTGACGGTGTGACCCTCGAAAAGACGGCTTTCGATACACGCCATTGCCCAGATCCCATCGTGATGTTCGCGGTGAATTGGCGAGCCCAAATTTCCCGCCACGGACTCACGGTTCGCGATCCGAATCATGCTTTGCTCTGATGGATCGTCGAGTCTCGGGTCAATCTGTGAGGCCACCATCCCTCAGGCTCGTTTCTATCCGGAAAACCACCGAGATCGAACGGGTCTGTCGGGAAGGACGTTCGACGGCCTCCCGACTTTTTGTCGCGATCACTTTGGCGGTCAAGGAAGGCCCTTCTCGTGTGGCGATCAAGGTGTCCCGGCGAGTGGGAGTGGCTGTTGTCCGGAACCGCATCAGGCGCCAGGTGAAGGAGATCATGAGGATCCTTTTCCCCATGGCGAAAAGACCATGCGATCTGGTTGTGATTGCCCGCAACGGTGCGGTGAAGGCCCGATTTGCTCAGAAGCTCGGGGATCTGGCGATTCTTCTCACCCGGCTTGGATATCTGGCACCAAACGCGAAGACATGCGAGTCAGTCCCCTCGTCTGGCCGGAAATCGTGTTGATCGGCTTCTACAGACAATTCGTCTCCGGCACGTTGGGCGCTCACTGTCGATTCCATCCGACGTGTTCGGTCTATGCGGAACATGCGCTTCGCAAGTACGGTTTTATCAAGGGCAACGTGAAGATACTCTGGCGTTTGTTCCGCTGCGGTCCCTGGGCTTCCGGGGGGGAGGATCCCGCTTAAATCACCAGGCCCCTGGGCGACGCGGCAACCGGCGCTCGAGATGACCACAGGAACGGGACGTCCCTCGATGTCGGTCCAAAAAAAGTCAACGGATTCAAACATGAGCCAAAATCAGAACCAGCAGCGGAGATCTCCGGTCCTTTTGCTCCTGTTGTGGCTGGGGCTGGCCTTTCTGCTTTTCCGGACCGGTCCGACCTCCAAACCGCCGACGACCTCCTCGTCAGCGGCGAGCCAGAGATCGACCGTGAGACCGACACCAAGAACGACCGGCGCGCCGATCGACCTCAACTCGTCTCACATCAAGGCTCGTTTCGCCAGGGATGGAAGCGTCACCGGAGTCGAAGTGACCCGTTACCACGAGGAGATCCTGGGGCGTTCATTCCTCCTCGAAGAAGATTTCCAGAAAGCGTCCGCTTCAACGACCCAAGTCGTTCCTCCACGAACCTCCGGGGGACTGCATGTCGGACGATTGCCCTTTTTCACGCGGGATGAAAACAGACAGTCGCTTCTGACCACGTTCACTCTGGCGGAGAGATCGATCCGGTTCGACACGACCGACCCGGACGGTCGACTGTTACCCAAGGGCGTTCGCCTCATCCGCGAATACACGTTGGACAGCCAAACCCACCGGTTCTCTCTCAAAGGCTCGATCACGAACGAGACCCGGGATCTGATCGACCTTGCCAGCGGTCCGGGGGCGATCTGCGTCTACGCAGGTCCCTTGCTGGTGAGCGAGGGAGACATCCCCGAGGTGTTCGCTCGAAACGGCAGCGACACACAGGTCGTGTCCGTTGGATCGCAGGTCACGGAATGCACGACCGGTACCCGCTGGCTCGGCGTGCGCAACCAATACTTCGCCGTCCTGCTCGATCATGTGAAGGGCCCTGGCCGGTTCGTTCACCAGTCGATCCAGTACCGCACGATCAGCGGCACCTCCAGTACCGGACCCACGATCGGATTCCGTCTGGACACTCCGTATCTCAAGCCAGGCCAGACCGTGGACTTCTTCTTCCATCTGTACTGCGGACCAAAAGTCGAAGCCGATCTGGGCCCCGACTATGCCTCGGTTTTCAACAATTGGGAGGGCACCACTGGTGGCATCGGCCGGCTGATGTTTCAGCTCCTCCAGTTCTTTCATTCAGTCACCGGAAGTTACGGCATCGCCATCCTGCTCTTGACCCTCGCCGTCAAGTTGCTGCTCCACCCCTTGAGCTTCAGCCAGACCGTCAGCATGCAGCGTATGCAAGAGCTGCAGCCGAAGCTGAAGAAGCTCAAGGACCAGTGCAAGGACCCCCAGGAGCTCCAGCGGCAGACCCTGAAACTCTACCAGGACTACAACGTGAACCCGCTGGGCGGGTGTCTGCCGGCTCTGGTCCAGGTCCCGATCTTCATTGCTCTGTACTGGTGCTTAAGGGGTGCGATCGAGCTCAAGGGAGTGTCTTTCTGGTGGATCAAGGACCTATCCATGCCGGATCCCACCACCATTCTCGCGCTCGTGTTCGCCCTCTCGATCTATCTTTCCGGAAAGCTCATGCAACCCAATGCCGGAGCGGGTAACGAACAGCAAGTCATGATGAACAAAATGATGCCCATCATGATGTACGGCATGTTCGTTTTCATGCCTGTCCCGGCCGGGGTCATGATCTACATGGCGACCCAGAGCCTCCTGGGAGTAGCCGAGACCCGTTACAACCTTAGCAGGCTGCCCAAGAAACGAGTGCCGAGGGCGGGCAGCCAGGGCAAAGGTGGCAAGAAAGCCGACAAGGCCGGCGGCGATGCAGGTTAGGTCTTTTCGAGGACCGATCCAAGAGGCGAAAGCGACCGTTGCGCCGCCAAGGAGGAACCCGATGAGGACGTACCAGGAAACCGGGAATTCCGTGGAAGACGCGAAGGAGAAGATCCTTCGCGGCCTCGAGCTCAAAGAGTACGAGGTGTATGACATGAAAGTGATCGAGGAGCCGGCCCGGGGTTTCCTGGGAATCCTCAAAAAAGGGGAAGCGCGAATCGAACTCACCGTTCGCGAAGACAAAGGGAAAAAGGCAGAGTTTCTTCTCAAGGAGCTCCTCGGACGGTTGGGTTACGGGGCGCTGGCGATTGAGAGCCGACAGTTTCCCGTCAAAGCCACGGGCGAGGCTCGAGAGCCCGTCCAGGACTCCCGCCCGGCAACACCCCCAGCCGAGGATGGAGCGGTTGCGGAATCACGGCCACGCACGTGTGAGGGCCGGGTTGAGCTTCACATCAGGGGCAAGGATCTGGGCGGCCTCATCGGGCGGCGCGGCAAGCGCGTGAAAGCCCTGGAACACCTCGTCAATCTCTTCACCAACATCGACCGGCAGAACTACCTCAAAGTGCTCGTCGACGTGGAAGACTACAACCAGGAGCGCCGCCGCCGTCTGCAGGCACTGGCGGACAGGGCCGCCCGGTCGGCCATGGAACGGGGACGGCCGCTCAAGTTGAAGCCGATGGACGTCTACGACCGAAAGATCATCCACGAACATCTCGCTGACCACGGCGGAGTGACCACCGCCTCCGAGGGAAGAGAGCCCGAGCGGTGCCTCATCGTGACCCCGACCCGAAGGTTGCCGCAACAATCTTCCCACCGGGGCTACGGACGTGGGCGCCCACCCCAGGGGCGCGGCGGCCCCCGCGGACAGTCGTCGTACGGTCGCGGTCCGAGCAGAGCGCCCGGCAACGGACAGCCCTCCGGCTATGGGGGAGGCAGAGACTCTTTCGCTCCCCGTAACGATCGGGGTCACGGCTTCCAGGGTCGACGCAGTGACTATCCGCCACCGGCTCGGGAGCCGAGCCGATCCCGTCCCGGCTTCGGCTGGGGGAATCCCAGCGCTGCTCCGGCTCGGATGATCGACCCCGACCCCAACCCCGGAAGAGGGTATATCGATCCGGAAGAGCAGCAGCCACGCCCCGCTCGGGTGGACAACGACCGCCAAGAGGACAGGCCTCGACGCGATCGTGGTCCAAGGAGGCCGCGACGTCCGGCTCCGGATTGGGAAACCCAGCAACCTCCCCGGCCACCCTCTCGCCACAGCGAGGACTAGCGCTACAACGTAACGTCCTGCCCGTAGCGAGGCCAAGCGAGCCGCAGGCTGGCAAGGAAGAGGAGCGAAAGGACCGGTGTACTTGAAGTACGTCGAGGACCTTTCGCGACGCTGACGCCGTCAGCGTGCGGCGCAGCCGGCCGCAGTAGGGTGGGGGGATTACGTTGTAGTGCCAGGAGCCTGTCGGGCTTTCGTCCGACAAGGGAAACAGCCAACCGGTAACAGACGACAGGCAACCGGTAACCGGCAAGTCGGGCTCGACTTACTTGGTTACCGGTTGTCGATTCTTGGTCGTCGGGCTCCGGGCTGGAAAGGGTCTCCCCCATGGATCGAGCACGCTATCACGATACGATCTGCGCCGTGGCAACCGCGCCGGGACACTCGGCGATTGCCATCGTTCGCTGCTCGGGCCCTACAGCGAGGACTCTGGTGGAGTCGATCTCTCGAACCGGAACCGGCGCCCCGCTGGCGCTCGAGTCTCACCGGGTCCAACGAGCAGACCTCGTCGATTCAAGCACCGGCCGGGCCGTGGACGAAGTTCTTTTGGTGTACATGGCAAAGCCTCGGTCCTTCACCCGGGAGGATGTCGTGGAAATCCAATGCCACGGGAATCCCGTTCTGGTCCGTCGCGTGATCCGGATGCTCACACAGGCAGGGGCTCGACCCGCCGAGCCCGGGGAGTTCACGCGCCGGGCATTCTTGAACGGTCGCATCGGATTGGTCGAGGCGGAAGCCATCGACGACCTGATCAACGCTCCCACGGAGTCTTCGGCGGAACTGGCCTTGGGTCAGCTCCATGGCAGTCTCAAGGCCCGCATCGTGGAACTCCGCAAACGGCTCATCGACCTGACCGCGCTCGTGGAGGCCAACCTCGATTTCCCTGAGGAGGACATCGACATTCTGACCGTAAGCGACCTGCTCCACCAGGTCGAAGACCTCTCGCTGCGCGTGGAGGAGCTCGCCTCCACCCATGACCGGACTCGAATCGTGCGGGGCGGTATCCGGACTCTGATCGCCGGACGTCCCAACGCCGGCAAATCGTCTCTCCTGAATCTGCTCCTGAAGAGCGAAAGAGCGATCGTAACGGCCACACCGGGTACCACCCGGGACACCATCGAGGAGCCGCTCGTTCTTCGCGGTGTTCTCTTTTCGCTCATCGATTCGGCCGGTCTGCGCCACACCGTGGAGCCGGTCGAGGCGATCGGAGTGCGACGAACCCTCGACCTCATGGGTCAAGCGGACCTCATCCTCTACGTTCTCGATTCCTCGGTTCGACCGGACGAGGAGGAACTATCGCTTCTGTCCGGCGCCGACCCCAAAAGGTTCCAGCTTGTTCTGAACAAGGCCGATCTCGACCCGGCGGTCGACCCCCGGATCGTCGAATCGCTGGCCCCCTTGAAACCCGTGCGCGTCTGCTGCGTGACAGGCAATGGTCTCGAGGGCCTGCTCGATCACCTCTGGCAACGCGCGAACGAAGAGTTGGTTCCTTCATCCGGCGACGACGTCCTTGTCAGCGAGCGGCATCGGGATCTGCTGCGGAAGGCCGGCCGTTCGCTGGAGGATTTCGCCACCGCGGTGAGGCAGGGCACCCCGGTCGATGTGGCCACCCTGGATCTCCACGAGGCCAAGAACTCCCTTGGCGAGATCATCGGAGAGATCGTCACGGAAGACATCCTGGACCGCATCTTCGAGCGCTTCTGCGTCGGGAAGTGACCATCCCTCGGTTTCCATCGTGTGTTCCCCGAGGTATGTATTTGGGTGGAGGCAACGCTTGGGTCCCCCGCGGATCGACGCGTGCGAAATGGCGATGGTGATCGAAGTGTCCAGGGGGCGACGGCTCGGGCTCAACATGGTCGAGGTCCTGGTGGCCCTCGTGATCGTGGGGATCATCACGACGACCATGTTTGCCTTCGTGAACGACTACCACCAGAGATACCGGCTCATCGCGGCACGGGCCGATCTCAATCGCATTGCCGAGGCGATTCAGCTCGCCGAGCAGAGGACCGGCCAGCGGGTCCTGTCGCTCTCGTCCCCCAGAGGAGGCATCTCCACCCTCCTCGCCCCTCATCTGATGGATTTGAGAGATGCCGACCCGTGGGGAAATCGATTCATCCGAGACTCGGTCAAGAAGACATTCGTCGCCTCGGCCACCGGAGACCCTTACGTCATCGACGTGGGGCTGGGCCGCATCCTGTCGGCGGGACCTGACGGCATCTTGAACACGAAAGTGGGGCAAGACCCACCCGACACCGAAAACGACATATTGATCGACTACAAACGCCGGCCGTGGGTGGCCTACTCGATCCAGGGGCGAATCTACCTGGCCACGGCGGATGGAGCCGCAAAAAAGTCGGTCAAGGCCGATGTCTACGCCAACGTGGCGATTTCGCCCGACGGCAACTACTTCGCCGGGGTCAAAAGCGGGAACAGCCTCGTGGTCGGAACGGTCGACGAAGCGAATGCGGCGCTCAAAGTGGTGGTCCCGCGTTCGGGTTTCACAGGCACTGTGAACCAGGATACCTTTCCGGTGTTCTATCCGAACTCAGGGTCGATCCTGTTCCTCTCGAACCTTGACCTGTATCGATACGACGTGGCACTGGATCTGATCGTCCCGCTCACACTCAACAAGACGTTCGGAGGATCCGACTCGAGCGGCAATGTCCGGAGCATCCTCGGCAATGGGCGGGCCACGGTGTACAGCTTCACCGATTCGAGTCAGACCGCTTACGCGCTGACGATCTCCCTCGACGGCAAAGTGGCGTTTTCCAAGCCCGGGACCGGATCGGGCGGTCTCTTCCTCGTCTCGGCCGCCGGGGGGGACATGAAGATGATCAAAAAATCGGACGTCTCGAACAAATACCTTCCTGTCACCTGGATCGGAACCGACACTCTCATCTACGTCACCAATCCGGCCGTCGATTCCCAGAGGTTTTTCTACCGCATGAATCAGGACGGAGGGCAGGACATCGTTCTCCACCGAAAGGCCATCACGGCCGGGATCTCGCTGCCGACCCCTTCGGGCGACAGCGCCTTTATCCTGTTTTTTACGAGCGACAGTACAGGAGCGGTTCTCAGGACCGATGGATCGGGCTTTCTGAGCAACAACAAACAAACCAACTACCGGAGCAACGAACTCGACGACGGATACACCATGTTCTCGTGGAGTCAGGGGCTCAACACGTCGATCGGCCCTGCCTGGACCAAGGACTCGAAGCTGGTCCATTTTCTTGCCAAGGATGGGGCGATCCTGCAGCTCTCCCTCGACCCCACCCACGCCACGCGCCGATTCTTCCAGCCCCAATCACTCGAGAACAACGCGACCGGTGGAGACGGTCTCCGCCCGGCAGTCTTCGAGCTCAACAACGACGAGACGCTCTTCGCTGTCGTCTCCTCCGCTCCAGCCGGACTTTTCATCGTCCCGGTGCTCGGTCCTGATGGCGCCAGAACGCACGCCCATGCCTTGGCCCTGGCGGCCGGGGAGGTCCCGATCGTCCGCTGGCTCGACCGGCAATGACCGCTAAGGGCAGACCGTGGATTCAGGGCAAATTCCCTAAAAAGCTGTACAGGAGGCATCAGGAAAATCTCCCGGAGCATGGGACACATGCCCCACAATTCTTTCAGCCCCCCTCCATGAGCCGTCCGGCCGGAAGGGATTCGTGCCTCCGATCTCTCTCTTCGGAGAACCACTCTTGGCGAAGATTCACTCTGGGAGTATGCATTCAAAAAGGGGGGGTATCCGGCGTTGTTGGTTCGATTCGTGCTATTGTTAAAGAGAACCCGCCAGGTCCCGCGACGGTCCGATCCCCCGGACCCCAGCCATGCCCCGGTTAATCGATCCCAGAGAGAGGCCGATAGTGTCATAAGGGAAGGACAATTATGACAACGAGGGCGACCCGTCCACGCAGCAGCTCGATTTTGGCCATTCTGGCTGTGGGGATCGTTTTTCTGCTCTTCGGGTGTGGAGGAGGAGGCGGGGGCGGGGACACCGGGACCGGCACCTCTTCGGATACCGCCGGATACGGAAGCATCAGCGGGCTCGTGATCGACGGCCCAACGGGCGCGGCCGTCGCGAACGCCACGATCACCGTTGACAGTCTGTCCGCAATCACAGGGGCGAACGGAACCTACTCTCTCACCAACGTGGGCGCAGGCACGCGGCTCGTGGTCGCGAGTCGTTCCGATCTCGGAAGTCGAAGCGCCGTGGTCTTCCTCACGGCGAACCAAGTGACGACGGTCAACTTCGTGATGGGGACCAACACCACAACCGGCGGATCGACGACCGGGCCCATAATCAGCTCATCGAACCCTTCTAACAACGCCACAAATGCCGACGTCAACACCCAAATCCTGTTCACGCTGGACCAGTCGATTCAACGGTCAACGCTCGCGACCAACGTCAGAGGGACCGGATACGCGTCGGTCATCTTCACCCGGGTCACCACTCCAAGCCAAACGGACTCCGGAGTCTGCACGGTCCGCAATTTCACTTTGGCCAACACGTACATATACCAGCCCGGTTCCCTGCTTCCCCTGCAGCCGGGGTGCCAGTACTCACTCTACGTCTCGAACCGGCTGATCGGCTCCAACGGAGTGCCAAGCCCAGGCTCGGGCATCACGTTCAAGACGGCCGGGTCGAGCGGAGGAGGCTCCACGTCGGTTGGGGGGCCAAAGCTGAGCTACACCAACCCACCCGACAAGGCGACGAACGTCGATCTTTCCTCGAGAATCATTTTCGGATTCAACCAAGCGATGACCGATTCGAGCGTGCTCACCGCAGGGAACGTTCTGCTGGCCCGGATGACGAGCCCTGCTCAGAACACGGCGGGGACCGTTGTCAAGCCGACCGACCTCACCGGTCTCAGTAACGTGTACGAGTTCATTCCGGCCGCGTCGGTGGGCTTGACGTCCGAGACCACGTACTGCCTGTTCATCACCAACAAAGTAGTGAGCTCGACCAACATCCCATCCACCGGAGAGAGCTTCTCGTTCTCCACACGCAAGGAGACCGGGGAAGGCGCCCCGATCATCGTCGCGTCGAATCCGGCCGACAAGGCCACCAACGTGGATCCTTACACCCGGATTTTCATCACACTGAGCGCGAACGTCGACTGCCAGACCGTGACTCCGACCAGCGTCCGGCTCACCCGATTGACCAGTCCGGTCCAAGACATGACGATCAACGTGTCGTCCACGTGCGCGGCGGGCGTGAGCACGAACGTGTTCGAGATCACCGGCTTCACGTCCCCCCTTTCCGGGAATTGCGCCTATCAGGTCTCGATCAACAACAACGTGAAGAGCACGACCGGGGTCCGATCCTCGGGATCCGTGATCTCGTTCACCACGAGATCGTCCTCGAGCGGCGGCGGCGGGACCGTGGCCCCGGTTCTCGTGGCCTCCAACCCCGCAAACGGCGCGGTGAACGTCGACCCATCGACAGACATCCTCCTGACCTTCAACGTACCGATCGATCTGACCTCGTTCACGGGATCGATGACGATCAGCAAAGTCTCGACCCCGGTCCAGGAGTTTCAGCATACGATCAATGTGACGGATACGGGTCTCTCAAACACCTACCGGTTGACAAAAGACCCGCTGGATACGTTCCAGAGCCAAACAAAGTACCGGGTGTACCTGTCGAACAAGATCCATGCGACCGGCGGCTACCTGCAACCGACCACGTTCGACTTCACGATTCGGCAGGTGGGCGGGGGGATCCTGCCGCCCACGCTGGTCTACAAGAACCCTCCGAACAAAGCGACCGGTGTGGACATTTCGACTCAGATTCTGTTCGCCTTTGATCAGGCGATGACCGATTCGTCGGTGATGAACCCCAGCAACGTCATCCTCTCGCAACTCAGTACGCCCGTATCCAACGTCTCAGGCACGATCTTCAAGAGGACAGACATCTCCACCATCTCGAATCTGTACCAGTTCCTTCCCTCGGTCGGCCTTTCCTCTGAGACGACGTACGCCTTGGTGGTCACGAACAAGGTGACGAGCTCGGCCGGTGTGCCTTCGGCCGGTGAGAGCTTCTCGTTCAAGACCGGCGTGGGACAGGGCCAGGAGAGCGGCCCGGTGATCGTATCATCGAACCCGTCCAACAACTCGGTGGACGTCGACCCTTATACCCGCGTCCTCCTCACTCTCAGCTCGAACGTCAGCCCCGACACGGTCACGAACGAGAGCGTGAAGTTGACGAAGCTGACCTCTCCGGTCCAGGTCTTCGATTCGCTTACCATCACGAAGACCAACAGCCCCGTGTTCGAACTTGGCGGTTTCACCTCACCGCTGACTGGAAACTCGGTCTACGAGGTCTCCATCAACAACAAAGTCCTGAGCAATTCCGGAACCCCATCGCAAGGCTCGGCGATCCATTTCCTCACACGCGCGAGTTCCGACAGCGGAAGCTGGTCGGTCATCCCGCGACTGGTCAGCTCGAACCCGTCGAACCAGAGCACCGGCGTCGACGTGGGCACCGCCATCTACCTCACGTTCAACGTACCCATCAAGAACGTGAATGCCGCGACCGGGCTCACGGGCTGCGCCATGATCAGCCAGATCTCAAGCCCCGTTCAGGACCTCCTGGGAGATTCGGATCTCAGGATCACTCGCACCGACATCAGCACCATGTACCGACTGGAACCGGTAACAGGGGACTTCTCGAGCTACTTCAAGAGCCTGAGCAAATACCGGGTCTACCTCAAGAACACGATCCAGGCGGACGGCGCCAACGGAGGCTACCTGGAGCCGACCTCGTTCGAGTTCACCACGCGGCAAACCCAGGGAGGCGCGGGAGACACGACCGCACCGAAGCTTCTGTCGACGAACCCGTCCAATGGCACAACCGGGGTCTACACGGGGGTGGACATCCTCTTCTGGTTCGACGAGAAAGTGGAGACCTCGACCGTGACCTCGACCTCGGTCATCTTGAGCCAGGTGAGCGGCATCACCTCGATGGATCGGAACCAACGAATCGTGGCTCTGGATTCGACGAACTGTGTTACCTGTACCAACTGTACCGCAAACGTATCGTGCGCCACGGCGTTCCAGTACTACCCTGGGACACTCGCGCTATCCCCCGGGCAGACGTTCCGTCTCTCGTTCGGAAACCAGATCAAAGACTTGAACGGCAACCGACTGGCCCCCACGTCGATCCAATTCTCGACCGCCAACATCCAGGACATCCCACAGGGACCCCGCATCGTCTCCGCCAACCCGACGATGAACCAGACCGGCGTGGACCCCTCGACCACGATCCTTTTCACGTTCGACAAGGACATCTACCCACCGGGCAACACCGAGAACGTGTCCGTAAGCTGCACGGTCACACCGACCACGGTCATTCTCGCCCGGGTCACCGCACCGGCGGAGAACGACGGGACCGTGACGATCACTCCGACCTCGGCTGTGACGCTCACTCCGGCATGCGCGGTCCCGAACGATGCCATCTGCGATTGCAGCACCTATGGCCAGCCCTGCGATTGCACCATTGACGTCCAATCAGGAGATACCGATCCGGTCCACTTCTCGAGTCTGCCGTTCATCTTCCGTCCGGATCCGATCAACTTCCCCAAGACATTCCGTTACATTCCGGGCACACTTCCGCTCCAGTCCGGGCCGACGATGTACACCCTGTTCGTGACGAACGGGGTCCGAGACTACCAAGGCAACGCGGCCCAGGGTGACGCGATCTCGTTCTCGACGCGCTCGCTGGTCGTATCGCCCGCGACCGGCCCGAGACTGGTCGCCACAAATCCGGGAAACGGCGCGTTCGCGGGGGTCAACAGCTGGATCTACCTCGTGTTCGACAAGCCGGTGGATCCAAATTCTCTGTACGTTTCAGCCACGGTCCCGGCCATCGACATTTCAGCGTTGGCCATCGTTCCGAGCGCCATGTGCTCGGATCAACTCACCGCGTGCGATCTTCGATCGACCGACATGTTCCAGTGTACTTTCAACGTGTCCATCGCGCTCGCCCCCTACCCTGACGGGCTGAGTATGCTGGATGACTACACCGTCGTGGTGAAGCCGGCCCAGCCCAATGGATTGGGTGGACTGACCACGAGATATTGCCTGATCGTCGATACCGACGGTAATCAACAACCGGCAACGCAGATCGTGGCGGTTCCCGGAACGATTTTCATCAACGTCACCAACCGGCTGAAGAGCAGGACGGATGGCAGCCTGGCTCCGGGCGATTCGTTCTTCTTCTTCGTACGCTAGGAGCTTCGGACTTTCCCTCTGAAAGGCTCGAGGCGTCTCACTTCCGCTGGAAATCCGGAGGCCCACCGTGATAACTTGGGGTGGAAGGGGATCCTTCGGGGGTGAGGGACTTGGAGATGGAAAACGCTACCCGGTCTTCGAGCGAACCGCCCGCGCTCACCATCGAGAGACTGACGAAGACGTACTCCAAGGGGGGTCATGGAGGCCTATTCGGCAGGAGACGCCGGACGATCACGGTCGTCGATGACGTGTCGATCGAGATCCGTCCGGGCGAGGTGTTCGGCTTTCTCGGCCTAAACGGCGCCGGAAAGACGACCACCCTGAAGATGGTCTTGGGCTTGATCCGACCCACGGCCGGACGAGTCTTCCTCTTCGGACACGATGCGTTCCGGCCCGAATCTCGCTCGCGCATCGGCTTTGCCCCGGAGCGCACCGCGTTCTACGACTACCTGACGACCCGGGAGACCCTGGAAACCCTCGGACGCCTCTCCGGTCTCGATCGAGAGAGCCTCGCCGAGAGAATCCCTCGACTGCTCGCCACGGTCGCCCTCGTCGGAGAAGAAAACACTCAGGTCAAGGATTTCTCCAAGGGGATGCAGCAACGGCTGGGTATCGCCCAGAGCATGCTGGCGGATCCGGATCTCCTGATCTTCGACGAACCGACCACGGGTCTTGATCCGTTCGGACGGAGGATCTTCAAGGATCTGGTCCGCGACCTGAAACAGGCGGGCAAGACGGTGTTCTTTTCGTCCCACCAGCTTCCGGACGTCCAGGAAATCTGTGACCGTGTCGGTGTCATCCACCGAGGAAAGATGATCCACGTGGGCTTGGTCCGCGAGCTCATCCAGGGAGGCAACACCCTCGAGGAATGGTTCATGCGGCTTCTGGGAGAGGTCGATCCCTCGGTGAAGATCCAGGGCCAAGAGAGGAGGTTCGTGTGACCCGTTCGTCACCGGGAGCCGTAGCGCTTGGAGCTGTACTGGTCATTGCCCGCAACGTGGTGCGCGAGGCGCTCCGGCGAAGGATCCTCTATCTCGTCCTCCTCTTTGCCCTGGCGCTTCTCGTGATGGTCGAAGGGGTCTCCAGATTCGAGGCCCAGATCCAGGTCAAGATGGTCCGGGACTTCAGCTACACGATCGTCTCGTTCTTCGGTCTCCTGCTCACCGTTCTGATCACGTTCGAGCAAGTGCCCCTCGAAGTGGACTCCAAGACGATCTACATGATCCTCTGTCGTCCCATCACCCGGCAGACGTTCCTCATGGGCAAGCTCCTCGGCATCCTAATCGTCCTGGGGCTCGCCATGACGATCATGGGAGGGATCATGGTCGCCATGGTCGGTTTGGGGGTCACCAAGGGGTTCGTGATCGATGGCCAGGTGGTCCAGGCCCTCTACTTCTTGCTCCTCAAGTACGCAAGTTTTGCCACGCTGCTCATGCTCCTCTCGATCGTCGCGTCTCGCCCGCTGGCGGTGATGCTCTCGCTCCTGATCTACAGTTTCGGCCATGTCAGCGATTTCCTCAGAGCGTCTCTGACAGCCTCGGATTCGGTGGTCTTTCCCAAGATCGTCGAGATCCTCGATCTGATCATGCCGAACTATGTTCTGCTCGACGTCCCGTCCGGGATGGTGTACTCCGCGGTGTTCAATCTCCAGTCGGTCGCAATCCTGACAGCCTACGCCCTTTCGTTCACGGTCCTCTATCTCGTCCTGGCCACCTGGGCCTTCGAGCTCAAGGAGCTCTGAGAAGGACCGATGATCGAGTGGTTCCGTCGCGGGCTCTATCTCGTCTTGTTTCTGCTCTGGATCGCGCTCTTGGGCACTCGGATCCAGCTCGTTCAAAGTCTTTCGATCGACACGATCCCAACGGAGGTCCACGCGGTAGACCGGCTGGCCATGAGCCTGCGACGGGCCATTGCCAACATTCTGTGGGTCCGGATCGACGAATACGTCCACGCGGGAGAGGTCGTTTCGATCGAATCGACCGACGGGGACAAAAAGGCTTCTTCCATCAAGGGCGTGTCCGCCGTAAATTCGGCTCCGGAGCTCTACCCCCTCGCCCGGCTGATCACCGTGCTCGACCCCTCCTTTGTCCGGGTCGGGCCTACGCTTGGGATCGTCCTCGACCACTGCCCGGAGAAATCGGCCGAGATGACCCGAATCATCCGGAATCTGATCCGCGCCAATCCGGAACATCCCCGTCTGTATCTCTTGTACGCTGTCCTGGGGACCTCCCAATGGAAAAAGAAGGACGCGGCGGGCGCGGTCCCGTACCTCAAGAGGGCGATCGAGCTCTTCCCCAGGATCACGGACGAACGGGCCCTTGCGCGAGCCGACGAGCCTCCCCCGGACAAGATCGACGATTTCACCCGTCGGGAGTGTCTCACGGCGCTCGTGCTGGGGCTCGTCGAGCTTCAGGACTACGAGTCGGCCATCCGATACTGGATGCTCTGCGGAGGGTTCGCCCCCAGCAACAAGGTGTTCCAGGTGCTGCTCCGGTACCAGCAACAGAAGCTCTCCGGCGCCATCGACCGAGCCGGGCTCTCTCGATATTACGACGAACTCGTCCGACAGGAGCGAGACTTTGCGCACGGGCGACAGCCCAACACCTCCGTACCGGACGACCACGACGAGCACCACACGCATCACAACACCATCCCCCCCCCGCCCTCGCGCGACCACGATGTCCGGGTGACCACGAAAGCCCAGCCGATCACCATCATCAACCTCGGGCTCCCATCCCGACAAGCGCTCAAGATGTGTACGATCCTCGCGATCACCGCGCTGTTGCTGATCGTGGGGCGGCGGACCGGACGCCTCGGTCGCTGACCCAAAGCTCAACGCCCGGTGTATCATACAGATACAGGCATGTCCTTTGGGCGACCCGGAAAGTTTCAGCGAACCTTGAGTCTCCTATCGTTGGCGTGGAAGGCTTTCCAGCGCTCGGCTGTTGCAACAGAACGCCACATGCGGCATCGAGCTTGCTATACCAGACGAGGAGGGAACGATCGACGACCGATCGGTCGGACGACTTGGTGAACGCGAGAGGCCCGACTGGGGGATAGTGTCCAGGAGGGAGACTCGAGATGAAGTCGAGACCGGTGAGCGGAAGATCCATGGGATTTACGATCATCGAGCTTCTGGTCGTCGTGATCATCATCGGCATCCTCGCCGCGGCCGGCATGGCCAAGTACCAGGGCATCGCCGAGTCGGCGCGTCAGAAGAACTGCGTAGCCAATCTCAGCATCATCCTGCGCGCGTGCTCGGTCTGGTCGGCCCAGAACCAACCGAACAGCGAGTCGAACGCGACACGCTGCCTTTTCGGCAAAACGGGCAGGGCCACCAAGATTCCCATCGCGAGCGATGCCCCTGTCAACTGGACAGTCTCCGATCCGATGGCGATCCACAAGATGCTGCGTTCCGGAAACGTGTGGATCTGCCCGCGGCTCGTGCTGGAAAGCGGAGGAACCTACGAGGAGGCCATCGCCGACACCAACCTCCGCCTGTGCGGCAGCATCGTACTGCCGGGCAGCATCGTCCCGGGCAATCAGTACATCTTCGTCAATGTCCCACCGAACTGCACGGTAGGCTCTAGCTGGGAGAACACAGCGTACTCGTTCTCCGGAGAAGGCCTCACCGGAGCCTCTCTCGTACTCTGTCCCACGTACGGTCTCTACAGCGGCTGTTCGCACATCGCGCCCGGATTCAAGCACGCCATCGTGTTCAAGTGAACTCGGAAGTCTCTCCCGAATTCCATCGCAGGAAGAGATTCTTCCACGGCCACGAGGCTCCTTCGTGCCGAAGACCGGGCGAGAATCGGAACAAAAGCTCGATTCCTGGTGTATCGACCCGATACACCGGTGCATTCTGTAGCACCCCAGTCCGTGATACAGCTCGAAATCGCTCTGCCAGGACAGGCCACCAGCGCGGCAAGCCCTTGTCAGACAAGATGAACCACATACGGCATCGAGTTTGCTTGTCATTGTTGATGGGTCATAATCTGCGTCGGCCCCGGACACCGGTCCCTCCGGGTCGCCGCAAACGTGTCGCTGGGGCCAGTCACGAGGGAGGTACAGGAGAATGAAACTGCGGTCTGTCATCCGAAAACTGAAAGGGTTCACGATCATCGAGCTGTTGGTCGTCGTCATCATCATCGGCATCCTGGCCGCGGCCGGCATGGCCAAGTACCAGGGCATCGCCGAAACCGCAAGACAGAGAACCTGCACCTCCAACCTCGGCATCGTCGAAAACGCGTGTTCGGTCTGGCACACCCAGAATCAGCCGCTGAGCGAGACGGGCGTATCGAGGGTCACGTTCGACAAGGTGGGCAGGGCCAGCAAGTCCATCGCCACAGATGCCCCCGTGACCTACACCCAGTCCGATCCGATGGCGATCCAGAAGGTCGTGCGCGACGAGAACGTGTGGGTCTGCCCCAGGGCCATTTTGGAGGCGGGTGGAAACGTCGCGGATGCCATCGCTTCCGCCAGCAACTATCTGTGCGGGGGCCTCAATCTTGGTGGACTCGCCCCTATAGGAAACAAGTACCACTACTGCTACGTTCCTCCGAGCTTTACGAGCGCCATCGTCACCACCTGGAATAACAGCCTGTATTATGTCGCTGCCGCCAACGAGACCTCGGCCGGCGTGAATCTCGTGGTGTGCGGAACGTACGGTATCTACAGCGGTTGTGCGGACATCGCGCCCGGGTACAAACACGCCACTCTGTTCAAGTAGCTCTTCCGCAGCCCACTGACTTACGATCCACTCCCGTCGCAGGGAAGTGGGCTGGTGGGACCGCAGCGAATCCATCGGAGACCGCTCCGGTGGATTTTTGTTTTTGTCTCCGCGAAGCCGAAGTCACTCGCGCTCGGCTCGCCCTACGGTCATCAGCTCCGGGTGGCGCAGCAGAAACCTCTGGAGGCTGACCCTGGAGATGCCCAGGAGCCGGGCTGCCTGGGTCCGGTTTCCGTCGGTCTTCTCGAGCGCCTGGCGGATATGCTCGATCTTCAGCTTCTCGAGGGTCTCCACGCCGCTGTCTGTTTTGACCTCCGGAGTCGCTCCAAGCCCGGCAAGGCCGGCCTTGACGTGATCAGGAAGGTCGGCCACCTCGACGGCACGACCGTCGGCCACGACCGCGACCTGACGGACAAGGCTCGCCAGTTCCCGGACATTGCCGGGCCAGCGATACCTGAGCAGCGCCTCCAGACACTCCGCCGAGAACCCCGGTCTTTGGATCTGTCCGTCCCGCTCGAGGAGCTGACAGAAGTGATCGAGGAGCGCTGGAATGTCGAGCGGCCGCTCCCTGAGCGGAGGCACCTGGAAGAAGTGAACCCTGAGCCGGTAGAAGAGATCAGACCGGAACGTGTTGCGGGCGACCATCTCGTCCAGTTTCCGGTTGGTGGCTGCCACGAGCCGGAAATCGACCGGAATCGGGTTCCGGCCTCCGACCCGGTAGACCTCTTTCTGCTCGAGAACCCGCAGGAACCGGGCCTGCATCGATAAAGGCAGATCTCCGATCTCGTCCAAGAACAGGGTGCCGCCACGCGTGGCCTCGAAGATCCCCTCCTTGGTCTCATTGGCGCCGGTGAACGCACCCTTTTCGTAACCGAACAGCTCACTAGGAAGCAGATCTTCCGGAAGCGCCCCGCAATTCACCGCCATGAACGTCCGGTCCGCAAGCCGGCTCGACTCGTGGATGAACCGCGCCATCAACTCCTTGCCGGATCCCGACTCCCCTTCGATCAGGATCGGATCCTCGGTCAGCGCCAGTTTCTCGGCCAGAAGGATCGTCCGATCCATCCGGGGGTCTTCCCAGACGAGCACCGGATCGCCGCGCCCCTTGAGCGAGAGCGACTTGCGGAGAGTCAGGTTGGCCTCGAACAGGCGACACTCGCGGAGCACGCGATCCACGGCCGCCCGAATCAGGACGATGTCGAACGGCTTTTCGATGTAGTCGTACGCCCCGGCCTTCATGCACTCCACCGCGGTGCTGGTGGTCCCTCTGCCGGTCACCACGATCACGCGCGTCAAGGGTCTGTCGCGGACGATCCGCTCCAGGAGCTCCTTGCCGTTCATGTGGGGCATCGAGTAGTCGGTGAGGACGAGGTGGTACTCCTGACCCTGGTCGAAGATCAGCTCGAGCGCCTGCTCCGCGCCCGAGGCCACGTCGACCGTCAGGTCGGGCCTCCTGAGGATCTGCCGGAGCCCTGCCCGAGCCACCTCCTCGTCGTCCACGACGAGGACACGGTAACTGGCCTTCGTCTGCGAGTCGGACATAGGGTTCTAGACCATGGCGACCTTGTCGACCTCGCGGAACGTCGTGATCCCCTGGAGCACCTTGCAGTACCCGTCCCACGAAAGGGTCTTGAAGCCGGTCTTCTTGGCGATCACGGCGAGCTCCGTGGCGCTTTTCCTCTCGTTGATAGCAAGCGCCAGCTCGTCGTTGATCGTGAGGATCTCGTGGATCGCGGTCCGACCCTTGTGCCCCGTGTTGTTACACGTAGGACACCCCTTGGGCTTACAGATCGAGACATCCTCCATGCCGTAGGTCTTCTTGAGAGCCTCGAGCTTCTTGGGGTCGGTGTCGACCTTGGACTTGCACTTCACGCACAATCTCCGGATCAGCCGCTGGGCCACGATGGCACGGATCGTCGAAGAGAGCAGATAGGGCTCCACGCCCATTTCCACGAGCCGGCTGACCGAAGAGGGCGCGTCGTTCGTGTGGAGCGTGGAAAAGACGAGATGGCCGGTCAACGCGGCCTCGGTCGCGATCTTGGCCGTCTCCTCGTCGCGGATCTCTCCGATCAGGATCACGTCCGGGTCCTGCCGCAGGATCGCGCGCAGAGCCCGCTCGAACGTCATCCCGATCTTCGACTGAACCTGGACCTGATTGAACGCGGGGATCTCGAACTCCACGGGATCTTCCACGGTGGTGATGTTGATCTCCGGCGACGAGACGAAATTGAGCGCCGCGTACAGGGTCGAGGTTTTTCCCGACCCGGTGGGCCCTGTCATGAGGATGACGCCCGACGGCTTGTCCACGACGGTCTGGAAGATCTTCAGGTTGGCGTCGGAAAAGCCGACATCCTTGAGATTCAGGTTCAGGTTGCTCTTGTCCAGGATTCGGATACAGATCTTCTCTCCGCGGTAGATCGGCAGAGAGCTCACCCGGAGGTCGGCGAAGATCTTCTGCTCGCCGATCTGGGTCTTCACCTTGATACGACCGTCCTGAGGAACGCGCTTCTCCGAGATGTCCATGTTGGACAGGAGCTTGATGCGCGAGACGATCTCGGACTGGGTCCTAAGCGACAACTTGAGCGAATGGTCCTGGAGAACTCCGTCCAGACGGTACCGGACGCCCAGCCCCTCTTCGTGGGGCTCGATGTGGATGTCGGACGCCTTCATCCGGATGGCGTCGGAGATGATGTTGTTCACGATCGTGACCGTCGGCGCGTCCTTGTTCTCCAGGTCGACCGCCTGTTTGGCGTGCATGTCCGGCCGGGCATCGCCGGATTCGACCTGGACATCTTTGACCGCCTGAGACATCTCCTGCTCGGAGCTCTCATAGGTCCGATGGATGAAGTCGAGGATCTCGCTCTTGAGACCGATCGCTTCCTGGATCTGTTTGCCGGTGAGATACTGGATCTCGTCGATCACCATGATGTTCATGGGATCGATCATCACCAGAGTCAGGGTGTCTTCCGTGACGTTGAAGGGGATCACATGGTGCTTGCGGATGATCTTCTCAGGCACCATCGAGAGAACGTTCGGGGGAATCTCGACGTTTTTTAGCGGGATGACGGGGACGTTGAGCATGGTGCCCACGACGTAGGCGAGCTCCTCTTCCCGCACCATACCTGCCTTGAGGAGAATATCGCCCAAGTTCTTGGCCCCGGACATCTCCTGGAGGCCGATCGCTTCCTCGAGCTTTTCTTGAGTGATGAGCCCCATCTCGAGGAGCATCTTGCCGAGCTGGTCCCTCTGGCTATCCTTCACCCCTGGCCCTCCTCGAAATCCTTGGGGAAACGGGGGAGCCGAGGCCTGCGGAACTCTTCACGGAAAAATCAGTCGAGGGAAGGAGGCGACTCCCGGAGCCGACGCAGGAATGAGGCAGCACTGAGGCGGGTCCCCGGAGTGGACACGGGCGACACCGGATGTCTGCGGATCGGACGGGCCATGCTCGCGGCAATCGGTCCCACATCGGCATCAGATCGGGATCTCTCCTTGCGTTCTCCCCGGAAGAAGCGTACCACAGAACTCGTTCCCATGTCTTGATCGATATGGACCGACCGCTCGGGTTCCACGAAACACGTACACTGCTCGAATCGGTTGGAACAGGCAGAGCAGGCCGCGGCACCGAGCTGGATCGGGGGCTGAGGAACCTCCGGAACGGTCACGACGGGCAAGATTCCCAGTGTGCCGGACTCCAGGTCCAAGGGCTCTCTGGCCGCGCTGACGGCAACGGCCGGCGTCAGGACCACCAGAGCCAAGACAACCATCAATCCCAACCATCTCTTGCTTCGGATCTGTAGACGAGAACAAAGAGAGTGCGGCATGGCACCAAACCTCCCGTGTCAGACCGCGTGACTGATATATCTGATCGATGGTATCACGTGAAGGTCGGGCATGGAAGTTCTTTGTCGGGTTGCGCCAGTCTCATCGAATGCCCGTGTTTGGCCGGATGGCCGGCAGCCGGTCGACTGTGGTAGACTCTTGCGTGGCACCATCCGGCCAAGACCCCCCACCCTACCTGATCGATGTCCACAAGGGCGCGACGAGCGACACACCCTCTGCTTGCGGCTTTTGTTTTGCTCTTCCTGATCTACGGATGGTTCTACACAAGGGGGCTCTTCGTCCTCGGCGACGCGTTCCAGTCTTACGCCTACTTCAACTACGCCCTGGGCTCTGTCCTGGGTTCCTCCGAGTTTCCTCAGTGGCTTCCAAGCGCCACGCTCGGCACGCCCGCAGAGCCCTATTCGCTCGTCTTTCTGGGGCCATTCCAGATCGCCACCATCCTCGTCGGCTCGCTCGTGGGGTGCCACAACGCGTGGATGCTTTTCTATCTGAGCATCATGATGGAGCTCTGTGCGTTCGTGGTCGGTGTTTATCTGCTGGCGAGAGACGTGTTCGATTCCCGAATCGCCGTGTTCTGGACGACCAACACGGCCGTCTTCTTGACCTATTGGCACCTCCAGATCTTCTGGCAGCACAGGAACGTCGTGTATCTCCCGCTTCTGCTTCTGTTCATCCTGCGGTTCCAGAGGACCGGCCATCTCGCAAACGTGCTCAAATGCGGGTGCATCGCGGTCTTCACGGTGGTGGGCAACAACGTCTACACCGCCCCCATCACGGCTCTGCTGGGCCTGGTGTTCTACACGGCTCTGTGTCTTTTCTCTCGAGCTCGCCCCCCTCTGGACTGGCAGTCGATCCGTGACCACCACTCGATGGTCGCGGGGATCCTGTTTGCCGCCCTGGCCGGGAGCTCCTTCTGGTTGGTCAAAGACATCTTCGCGGGTCTGATCGTAACCGCCACGGCCAGAGACCCGCAAACAGGCCAGGTCCCCCTCGAGCTCTTCCTCACCTATGGAGGACTGGCCATCGAGAAGATCCCGGAATTCGTTCTGGGGTTCCCGGTCAGTCATATCGAGACGTTCTTCTATGTGGGCACGGCCGTGGTCAGCCTCATGCTGTTCGCCATCTGGCACAATCGAACGACTTCTTTCGGCTCCGTGCTCGTCCTCACCCTGTTCGTGTTCCTGCTGTCTCTGGGACCACACGGGGGCGTGGCGGTCCTCGTCTATAAGCTCCCGTTCATGAGCTCGTTTCGCCATCTTTCATTTCTGCTCCCACAGGTTCGATTGCTCTGCCTTTTCCTTGCGGGATTCGGGCTCGATGTCCTGGCCGAGAAAATCTCCAAAGACGGGCTCCACGATCTGGGCTGCTGCGTGGTCTTCTCGGCCGGTCTGTTTCTCATCCCCAAGTGGGCGCTCATCGCGGCCGCGGCCCCTCCGGGTCTCCCGCGATTCCTTCCGGAAGGAAGTCTGGTGGCGCTGGTTCTGGGGTTGGCCTCCATCGCTTTCCTGAGAGGCTCGCACTCCTCGAGATTGATCCTCCTCCCCGCTCTGGTGGCGTCACTGGAACTCGCGGTCTCCCAAGGGAATCTCTTCTTCCTCCTCCGCGATCGCGTCTTCGTGGAGAATGGCCGGTTTGCCGGGGATGAGATCGATGTGTTCACGGTACAATCCCATCCGTTTCGTGCAAGACGAATGGCCAATCCGGCCACGGAGCCTCTGTGGCGCTCCATGGTCAAGCTGGCAATGCGGCAGACGGTCAACAACGCCACGCTCTTCCTGCTGACCGGAGTGGAGCCGTGCGTGCCGATCTTCCGGGTGGACTATGCCACCACCGATGTTTTTGAGCTCCTGGAGGCGAGCTCACCGGGCTCACTGACAATGACGAGCCGGACCATCGACCTGTCGCTCCTGCTGTCGGCCTCGATCTGGCGGCGAGCCCTACTCGACCCAGAGTACCGTAAAGCCTCGGCTTGCGACGAAAGCAAGCTCGTCCTCAACCCGGACAGCAAGACGCCGATCGATGCGTCAACGGGGGTGAAACGGTTCGCTGCCAATGGATTGATCGTCGAGGTGAACCAGCTCGAGCCACAGGGGCGACTGTTCTATTCCGACAGCTTCCACCAGGGGTGGAGAGCGTCCGTGGATGGAGTTCCCGCGACCGTGGATTTGGCCAAGAAAGCCTTCAAGTCGGTGGCAATCCCATTGGGCCGTCACACGGTCGAGCTGCGGTTCTACGATCCGCTCAGGGAGTGGATGCGCCGGCTGCTCGGAATCGCCGCGATGGTGGCGCTTGCCGTGTTCTTGATCCCGGAACTCCGTCATCGGCAGGACAGACTCCACCATCAGAGCGATCGGGATGAAGCCGCCTGGTAGAGCCTGTTCAGATCAGCGATGACAACTCGGCCGCTGTTCGTGTCGACCCCTTCGGGCACCCGGTCGACGACATAGACGCTGATTCTCGGTAACGGGTCCACCAGCCAATCTCCAACGAGAGACTGTCCGTCGGGTCGCACAGACCTCCAGACGGTCCCGTTCTCCCACTCGAGACGGACCACGGGCTCGCCTTGCGGTTTGGCAGACAGTTTCCAGGCAGGCACGACAAGAACGCCTCCCTTTAGAACCCCGTCCACGACCACGCCAAACTCATTCGTCACCCGATACCGGTCCTGAGACATATGAGCCACGTGAGCCAAGAGACTCGACCGGACCGGCCAGGCATACAACCTGCCGTCCATGACGAGCGTCTGACGCGCGACGAGTTCCTCGATGGCCACCCGCACCATCGGCACGATGTGTTGACGGTGAACACAGGTCGGGACGTTGAACTCGTCCGTGACCTGCGGCATTCCGTTGAAGCCTGTCTTTCCGAATCGCGGAACCACCAAGAAGACGGTCGTGGGCCACGTTCCTTTCCATCCCAGAACGAGCGCGCTCTTGACGAGCTCGAGCTCGAGAAAGGAGTTCATGACGTTGAGCTGGATCGTGGACGCCGCCTGGAAGAGACACGAAGCCAAGACCAGGGCGACGACGAATCGAGAGCACGTTCGAGATCTCTCGTCCTTGCCGGAGACGCAGCCGACGACCATCGTGACAGCCCAGAAGAACAGCACGGAGACCATGGCGCTGAAAACGAAGAAAATCCGGTGCAGGAAGAACGCTTCGCTCACGAGATAGATGCCGTTGGATGCCACCAAGAGCAAAAGAGCCACAAATCCGCGTTCGATCTTTCTCCACAAAGGGCCGGGCCGAAATATCCCGTCGAGAAGAAAGCCCATCAAAACGAGAAAAGAAACTCCAAACGCCACACTCTTCGTCGGATAGACATTCCAGAGGTTGAGGACCTTGACGAGTTCCTCGGTGAGAAGGGACAGGGATTTCGGAAGGATGCCGGATAGCGAGACCGCAACCCGATATCCCTCGGGGATTTGACCGGCGATCGCGTCCTTGGGATAGAGGAATATCTTGACCGTGGCGTAGTAGAGACCGGCGGCCAACCCGAAGAAGGCGATATCGCGGAGCAACAGAAGCCTCTTTCGAGTCGGCGGCGCGGTGTTGTCAAAGAGCCAGAACGCGAGCGTTGGCACGAAAAAGAGAAACGACCACGACACATAGGCGAACATTCCTAACAAAAGCGACCCGAACGAGATCAAGACAAAAGCCAGCGACAACGGACTCAGGGTCCGATCGGACCGGCTCAATCGACCGGACTCTATCAGCAACAGAGAGGAAAGGAGGGGCAGAAACGCCGAGACCGAATTGGACATGTTCGCCATGAAGACCGCGTACTGTACGCCGGGCAGAAGAAAGATGGGCAAAGCCACACACAGAGCGATCCGGACATCCATTTCAATGGGCGGTCGCGTCAGGAGAAACACGAGAATCGTACACGACAGCGCCAACACGGCAATACATACGAACCGGAAGGGAAAGAAGTCGCGGACCGAACGAACCGACCGAAAGATGACACACTCGAGCGCCGCGGCCAATGGACGACCGATCACGCAGAGCCAGTCGTACTCCGGATCGTTGCGGCAGGAACATTTGGCGTCCGGGTTCCCGACCGTATCGACGAAATGCCTGTACTGATCGTGGTGGGCGTAGGGAATCGTGAGCATGGGAGAGTAGACGAGAGACAACAGCGCGAAGGCGATCAGGAAGACGAACGCCACGTTCGATCTGCTTGGCGAGGACAGGTTTGGACAGGACATGATCGGCGAGGATGCGGCGACGAGATACGCTACGTCTTCTTCAGGGCAATGCCCGCAAGATCAGCAAACGCAGAAAGCAATGCTGGCGGGGTTATGGTATCACCGATTCACGGTGTCCCGCTACTGGGGCTGGGTTCCCTGATCCCCCACCTGCACCCCGTCTGCGGCGTCAGAACTCGTCGCCGCTCCTCAATGTACGTCTCTGTACATCTGCGTCGCGTCGACTTCGTTCTTCCTTGCATCCGGGGCACATCTGGGGTCCAGGGGAGTGAACTTGCGATAGATAAAGAAACTCCTTGTTGCTTGGTTAACGGAAATTAGGTGAAGGATTTTGGGGTTTTGGCACCGGATAAAGACACCGCTCACACTGTCTGGAGGCTTTTTCGAACTCCTCGAGAGTCTTCTTGGCAGAGGACTGCAAGGCTTCGAACTGTTGACGCTGCTGTTCGGTTGCCACGCACAGCTCCCCCAGAGCGGTGTCCAGAGCCAGTCCAAGCGTCTTGAGTTCGACGCCCCTCTGTTGGTCGAGTTCCGGAGACTCGAAGACGAGGTCGCCCTCAGAAAACTCGCGGGTCAGACGCTTCGGTCGAGCCCAGGTCCGGGGTGTCGAGGTCCGCGCATCAGCCAGGGACATCGCTCCGGCGAGATCGGACAGCTCCAGGAGCCATCGGAGTGCCGTGGTCGCACGGATCGACACCTCCTCGTGGAACACGCCGGCCGCGACACAGTCCTTGGACAAGCTCTCCAGCTTCGAGGTTGCGCCGAATCCGGAAAGGGTGAAGATCCCCTCGGCCATGACCTTGTCGATCCCTCGTTCCAGGCCGGACGACAGCTCTCCTCGCTCCACGGACAGACGGTCGCCACGACCGACCGCGAGGAGAATCAGCTCCAGATCGAGCATCATGCGGCAAGCCGCGAACGACCAGTCAGACCAGTTCGAGGCGTTGCGCATCTGGTCTCGCTCGAACACGGCGGCGATTGCCATCGCCTCCAGATCCTGACACTGGATGTCGACCTTCTGGACTTCCCGCTGGGAAGCCTGCATCTGTGAACGCAGGGTCTCTGCCCTCTGACAGACCGGATCGCAGGGATCCGCAAAAACCCTGGAAAAAGCCACCAACCCCAGGAGGAGCCAGAACCCCTTCCGACCCGGAGTTCGGTAAGGATCTGCGACGGCCTGTCTCAACGCGTCGAGAACCAGGCGACGCCGTTCCTGCTCGCGCCTTCGGTAGACCACGAAGAGAACCAAGAGAAACACCGAGATCGCGACCCCACCCACGCCAACGGTGACGAGTCTCCACCTGGCGCGGCTGTCCGCCTCGGCCCGGATCCGATTTACGAGCTGGACGCTGCCGCGAAGGCCGACCTCGTGGGAAAGCTTGGCAATGAGCAGAGCCCCGTATCTCGCCTTCTCTCTTTTGGAGAACCGTTGATAGGCGTCCGAAGACGAAGCCGCCTGGGAGGAGAGAGCGCCCATCGAGGGACACGCGAGCGCGGCCACCAAGAGGAGAACGCCCATCATACGTGAGGCCATCTAAAGCCCAATCCTTCCGGACGACTGGGCAAGGGACCTCCGGATCACGAGACAACAGCCCCCTTGAGTCGCCCCTCGAGAGACTCGAGACGCCACGATTATATCCGGAAGTCGAGGGACAGCGCCAGTGCGAATGACCAGACAATCCACGGAGGCTCGCAAGAATCACTTAAGACGCACGAAGGTTACAAAATAAGGTCCGAGAATCCAAGGGCCTGATCTCCGCGCTTCTTTGTACCCCGCAAGCGTCTCCGTGGTTGTCCGGTCTTGAGCGAAGATCGGTTTCTTTGCCTATTTCACGGGCATTGATCCTAGCCGGAGTCTCCTGGCTAATGCCATCAAAACGTCCGAAAAGCGCCTCTGAAGGCCTTTCTCAGATTGAGTCGTGGAGTACCTAAAACTAGCTTCTTCGTTGACTTCAGGATTTCCAGAA
>Ga0074195_1000426_pt1 | contig 86443 bp, 79 predicted proteins | sample EPASupsiteHSE623_FD_64525 | JGI IMG/M metagenome (GOLD analysis project Ga0074195, IMG submission 64525) | Bioremediated contaminated groundwater from EPA Superfund site, New Mexico - Sample HSE6-23 | ecosystem: Environmental > Aquatic > Deep subsurface > Groundwater > Contaminated ...
AGTGTTGTGGTGGAGGTTGTGTGGGGGGGCTGTTTCACCCCCGGGAAGGGGGTTGTGCCACAAAAAAAGGTGGATAGGGTATATCGAGTAGGACGAGCATCCGCAAGCCGCTGACGGGTTTTAGCCAAGTCTGCCCGAATTTGTTGATAACGCGACAAAAGGGGAATAAGGTGACTCGCATTCTCAAGAGTCATGCCCACAGCGCCAATCACATTGCCTTCATCGTCCTTAAGTGGAACACGCGTAACAACCTGCGACTCGGACGTGTAGTCCATGATATCGAGCATGATCGGAACCCCAGTTTTAACTACCTGGTGCATCATAGTATTCGGGATCACTTCACCAACCGGACGTCCGATCAACGAATCTACATCGGCTATGCCGAGCAATTTCGGATAATGCGTATTCATCCACACAACACGCGAGTTCTTATCCACAATTACAAAGCCTCGGCAAAGACTGGTAAAGCTTTCAAAAAGCGTCTTTATTGCCAAGTCCCGTACTCTTTCCGAATCCTTGAGGATATTTGAATCTTTCATGGACGACGCCCTTTTGTGATATTAGGAATTGGCTCGATCGACATATAACGAGCAAGCCAGTTGATCAAGCAAGCTCTTGTTATCTTAGCGCGAGTAGAAATTCGAAGTGTAGCGTATTGGCAAAAAAACAAAGACCCCGTATTACTACGGGGTCTTCGCGGTAGTTGGGGAGGGAATCCAACCACCAGGGAAATGCATTTGAAACCAAAACTATGCGCCAGTATGTTTCGCCCAATAATCCATCATGATGGATTATTGGGCGACATCGCCAACAACACGCCACATGACTAGCAAGTATCGCGCCAAATTTCTATCTCATTGATATAGATATAAACAGAAAAAATATACCCACTAGGACAAGGGGGGAGCATCCAATTTCTCAGACGATTTTCTCGTGGAATGGACGCGGAAATGGATTTGAATCTAACTTTGAATAAAGATTCACTCGCAAACGCAATTGGTTACATAGAGAGTTTGTAACAATGAACAGACATGCGAGGGAAAAACACGGAAACTATCAGAGTACACCCCATGATCTAGGCACCCTGAGCAGGGCAAATCTTGGGCTACTCTTATCTGGACTAGGTTCGCTGCCGCCTGTTGTTACTCTTCAACGCCTCAGCACAGCCCCAGCACGTCCTGCATATCGAACAGCCCAGTGGTTTTGTCACACAGGAAACGGGCCGCACGTAGAGAACCAGTGGCATAGGGCATGCGGCTGGCAGACTTGTGAGTGATTTCGACTCGCTCGCCGGTTCCGGCGAACAGCACGGTATGGTCACCGACAATGTCACCACCGCGCACCGTGGCAAACCCTATGGTTGTTGCATCGCGTTCACCAGTGTGACCTTCGCGACCATAGATGGCGCATTCGGCCAGATTGCGGCCAAGCGCCGCTGCGACAACTTCTCCCATGCGCAAAGCGGTGCCGGAGGGCGCATCCACCTTGTGGCGGTGATGCGCCTCAACGATTTCAACATCGTAGCCCTGATTGAGTATGCGTGCTGCAACATCAAGCAGTTTGAAGACGGCATTGACACCAACCGACATGTTGGGAGCAAAAACGATCGGGATGTCGCGTGAGGCCTCCTGGATAAGCTGTTTCCCCTCGTTCGAAAAACCCGTAGTGCCAATCACCAGATGGGCACCGCGACGGCGGCAGATGTCCAGATGATGCAATGTGCCTTCGGGCCGGGTAAAGTCAATCAGGCAATCTGATTGCGCCAAAGCTGTCTCGACATCATCGCTGATCTTTACGCCGCAAGCGGCCCCGATCAGTTCACCTGCATCCTTGCCAAGAAAAGTGCTGCCAGGTTGTTCAAGCGCGGCGCTGAGTACAACGCCATCCTCCTGAGTTACTGCCTCGATCAAAGCCCGGCCCATGCGGCCAGAGCTGCCAGCAATCGCAATTTTTAACATGTTCATGGAATCTATAAAGAATTAAGGGGGATCGAATTAACAGCTAACCAGAGTAAACCTCACTTGCCATCTGTCTTTTTCTCGGGATCCTTGGTTTCATTTTTCTTGGAATTTTCCTCGCTTGGCGCAATTTCAATAACGCGTATTTTGGGTGACTCAACTACCGTCGCCGCATCCTTTGTATTGGCAATAACATCGCCCCCCACTCGAACCAACTTGCCATCCTCAAAGAATACGATAAAGCGCCGTTGCTGAACTTCACCTTGGCCAGGCTGAAAACGATACACATAATCCCAGCGGTCAGCGTGAAACAGGTCTGTCACCAGCGGCGTGCCGAGAATGAAGCGCACCTGTTCGCGTGTCTGGCCAAGCTTGAGTTGAACCACCATCTCCTGCGTAACGAAGTTACCCTGGTTGATGTCGATGCGATAAGGGGCAATCTTTCTGGTAATAGTTTGTAGGGAAACTTCTGGCAGGTTGGAGCATGCGGACAATAGCGACGAAAGGAACAGGGCGAAAAGAAATGTGCGCTTCATAGATTTTAAAGGTATGAGAGTCCGGCCTGAGCCAGAAAAAATGGAATATTAAGCATTCGATGGCTGGGGAAAACTATACCATAAGCCCAAAGGCACATCATCTTATCCACCAAGTAGTTCGGCTGCGTGACGGCGCGTAGTCTCGGTTATTTTTACGCCACCAAGCATGCGTGCCAGTTCGTCAATGCGGCCAGCGCGATCAAGAGGCGCTACCCGGCTCAGGGTCGAACCGCCCTGCTCTTCCTTAGCTATCGACCACTGCCAATCGGCACATGCCGCCACCTGCGGCAGGTGGGTCACGCATAATACCTGACGGGTTTGTCCCAGTTCGTGCAGCATGCGTCCAACGATCTCGGCAACGCGGCCACCAATACCGACATCAACCTCATCGAAAATCAAGGTCGGTACTTGCCCAGCCTGGCTAGCAATGACCTGGATTGCCAAACCGATGCGCGACAACTCACCGCCCGAAGCGACTTTTGCCAGTGGCCGTAGCGGCTGGCCGGCATTGGCAGACACCAGAAATTCGACACTCTCCAGGCCATAGGCCACGCCTTCAGGCAGTTTTTCCAGCGTAATTTCGAAGCTTCCGCCTGCCATCGCTAGTTGTTGCATGGCTGCGGTAACAGCCTGTGATAATTCAACGGCAGTCCTGGCGCGACCCTCGCTCAAACGCATGGCTACCGCCTCGTAATCCTTGTGTGCGGTGGCCTCGCGCTCAGCCAGGGCGCTTGCGTCGACCAACAGCGACAATTCGTCCAAGCGCGCCTCCAGTTGTTCCAACTGCCGTGGCAAATCCTCCGGCGACAGGCGGTGTTTGCGCGCCAACGCCAATACCGCAGTAATGCGCTGTTCCAGTTCGGCCAGCCGCTGCGGATCCAATTCGAGTTTCCCCTGATATCGCCGCAGAGCGTAGCTTGCCTCCTGCAACTGGACTTGGGCGCTTTGCAGCAGATCGATGGGTTCGTTCAATTCCGCATCGTATCCGGACAAACCTTGCAGGCGAACTAGCATCGATTCGAGTAGTGGAAGCAATGCGACATCGTTCTCGTTGCTTCCGGAACCTTCCTCAATTGCCGACAAGGCCGCCTCTGTGCCTTCGATCAGACTTGCTGCATGAGAAAGACGGCTATGTTCCTGATTGTCGTCCTGCCATTGCGCTGGTTCGAAGGCAAGCGAACGGAGTTCCTTGACCTGCCAATCCAGCGTCTCGCGCTCACGCACCGAGGCCGAAGCATCGCGTTCGGCGTGAACACGTGCTTCACGCAACTTGTGCCAGATTCGATATTTCTCCGCGACTTCACATGCCAATGCCGTCAATCCGGCATGCGCATCGAGCAAGGCGCGTTGCGCGTCAGCCCGCAACAAGGATTGATGGACGTGCTGACCGTGTATATCGGCAAGAAACTCGGCCGCCTCGCGCAACTGGCCAAGCGTGGCCGGAGCGCCATTGATGTAGCCGCGCGAACGGCCACCGTTATCCACCACGCGGCGCAGCAGGCAGCCATCGCTTTCGAAATCGTTGGCACCCAGCCATACGGCAAGCTGACTATCAGCCAATACATCAAATTCAGCAGAGACTTCGGCACGTTCGCAACCGGTACGAACAACGCTGGAATCGGCGCGTTCACCCAGCGCCAGCGACAATGCATCGATCAAAATCGACTTACCGGCACCGGTCTCACCGGTAAGCGCACCAAAACCGGCATCGAAGTCGAGTTCAAGCCGGTCTACGATAACGAAGTCACGGATAAAAAGACGGTGGAGCATACCCCGAGTCAGTCCTGGTTTCAGCCTTATTGATGACGCGTAACGCTCCAGTGCAGCTTCTCACGCAGCATGGCGAGATAGCTGTATCCGGGAGGATGCATCAAGGTAACGGAATGTGACGAAGGACCGACGCGCACACAGTCGCCGGGGTGAGCATTGAAACATGCCTGACCGTCGGAGTGGATGCGAGCATCGTAAGGCGGGATCAACATGATTTCGATCCGGCTGCGATTGCTCAAGGTTATCGGCCGGTTGGTCAGCGCATGCGGACAAAGCGGCACCAGAGCAATACCTTGCACCGAGGGATGAAGAATCGGCCCGTTTGCGGACAACGCATACGCCGTCGAACCGGTAGGTGTCGCCACGATCACTCCGTCGGCACGCAGCACATAGACAAACTCGCCATCGACATTGATTTCCAGTTCGATCATGTGGCCAAGCTCGCCCTTGTCGACCACCAATTCATTCATTGCGAGCGAGTGAAACACCTGCTTGCCGTCACGCAACACCTCGACATCGAGCAGGCCGCGTTGTTCCCGAGAAAATTCTCTCGCCAGCAAAGAGGAAATACTGCCGAGCATGCCTTCCCGAGCAATATCGGTCAAAAAACCAAGCCGCCCTTGATTCACGCCAACCAGCGGCACATCATATTTGGCCAAGCGCCGCGCCGTATTCATCATAGTGCCATCGCCGCCGATAACAATGACCAGATCGGCCTTGGCACCAATGGTTTCGCAGGTCGCCACCATAAAATGGTTGGGGCCGATAGCGACGGAAGTCCCCTCCTCGATCAGCACATGTATCCCGCGATTCTGGAGAAAAGCGGCAAGCGTCAGCAACGAGCCAGCGATTTCTGGGCTCTGATACTTGCCGACCAGGGCGATGGCACGAAACTCCAACGGCTTGTCAATTTCGTTCATGTTGAAATTAAACCACAAACAACGCCGGCATTCACTGATCGCCAATTTTAATTACAATGGCGCCATGATCGACAAACGTGCGCAAAACCTGCTCAAGACCCTGATCGAACGCTACATCGCCGAAGGCCAGCCGATCGGATCGCGTACGCTCTCGAAATACTCCGGTCTGGAACTATCGCCGGCAACCATCCGCAATGTCATGTCCGACTTGGAGGACATGGGTTTCATTTCCAGCCCGCACACCTCCGCCGGGCGCATACCAACGGCGCGTGGCTATCGTTTGTTCGTTGATTCCCTGCTCACGGTAAAACCGCTCGCCAATAAAGAACTTAGCGAAATACAGGGGGCAATCCAACCCGATCAGCCGCTGCGGCTGATTAGTTCCGCTTCGCTGCTGCTCTCACAACTCACGCATTTTGCAGGCGTCGTGGTCTCTCCGCACCGGCAACAGCCGCGCATCCGCCAAATCGAGTTCATCAACCTGTCGGACAAGCGCATATTGCTGATTATCGTCACCGATAACGGCGACGTGCAAAACCGCATTCTGTTTACCCAACGCACCTATAGCCAGAGCGAGTTGATCGAAGTCGCCAATTATCTCAACCAGAATTGCGCAGGTCTGGATTTCATGCAGGTGCGCAATCGAGTACATGAAGAATTAAGCCAACTTCGCACCAACATGACCGAACTCATGACCGCCGCGCTTGAGGCCAGCGGCCAAGCAATCAGCGAAACCATTCCGCAATATGTGATTTCCGGCGAACACAACCTGCTGGATGTGGATGATATTGCATCTAACGTGCACCGGTTGCGCGAACTGTTCGCCTTGTTTGAGCAAAAGACCATCCTGCTACAATTGCTCGATGTCAGCAATCGTGCGGCAGGCGTGCAGATATACATTGGCGGCGAATCCGGGGTCGCCTCTCTGGACGAATGCAGTGTCATCACCGCACCCTACGAAGTGGATGGCAAGGTAGTAGGCTCGGTGGGCGTTATCGGCCCGACACGAATGGCCTACGAGCGCGTGATTCCGATTGTCGATATCACCGCAAAATTGCTGTCGAGCGCTTTGTCGGTTCACTAATAACTGATTACAGAAGGATTTGCGCACTGCTTATGCTTAATTGCGTAACGTGTTATTTACGAACGATGGATTCGGGTAGAACACAATAGAGGAGAAGAAATTGGCAGCGGAACAGATTATTGGAATCATCGGTGGAAGCGGGGTCTACGATATCGACGGACTCGTCAATACCCGCTGGCAAAAGGTTGCAACACCTTTTGGCGAACCTTCCGACGAATTGCTGTTCGGCGAATTGAATGGCCAAAAACTGGTGTTCCTGCCGCGCCATGGTCGCGGGCATAAAATTCCACCCTCCGAAATCAACTTTTGCGCCAACGTCGATGCACTGAAGCGTTCCGGCGTGACGGATGTAATTTCAGTAAGCGCCGTAGGTTCCTTGAAAGAACATCTTGCGCCCGGAGTTTTCGTCATCGTCGATCAATTCATCGACCGCACATTTGCCCGCACCAAAAGCTTTTTCGGCAAAGGTATGGTGGGCCATGTATCCATGGCCCACCCGGTATGCCAGCGCTTGGGTGATCGCATTGAGGCCGCCGCTAACGAGGCAAACATCAAGTTCGTGCGTGGCGGCATCTACCTCGTGATGGAAGGCCCACAATTCTCCAGCCTAGCCGAATCCGAGCTATACCGCAGTTGGAACTGCGACGTGATCGGCATGACCAATATGCCCGAAGCCAAGCTCGCGCGCGAAGCGGAAATGTGCTACGCCTCGGTCGCCATGGTTACCGATTACGACTGCTGGCACCCGCATCACGACAACGTAACGGTGGATGCAATCGTCAAGGTATTGCTAACCAACGCCGACAAGGCGCGCGCCCTGGTCAAGACTCTGGCGCCGAAACTCAAGAATGACCCAGCCGCCAACACCTGCTCGTGCCGCAGCGCCCTCGAATATGCGATCATCACCGCGCCGAATGCGCGTGACCCTGCACTGGCAATGCGTCTCGACGCGGTCGCCGGACGCATCCTGAATCCGAAATGACCTCTAAGGATCCAACCATGCCTATCAAATCACGCATCCGTACCGTTCCCCATTATCCGAAACAGGGGATCATGTTCCGCGACATCACGACCCTGCTGAAAGACCCGGTCGGTTTCAAAATCACCATCAGCGAACTGGTCAAACGCTATTCCTCGACCAAGATCGACAAGGTGGTGGGCATCGAAGCTCGCGGTTTCATCATCGGCGCCGCGCTGGCCTATCAGTTGGGGCTAGGCTTCGTGCCGATCCGCAAGAAGGGGAAACTGCCTGCCGAAACTATCGGCCATAACTACGATCTGGAATACGGCACAGACCGCATCGAAATGCATGTTGATGCCATTTCCAAGGGAGAGAATGTGCTGCTGGTCGACGACCTGATCGCCACCGGCGGAACAGCCGAGGCAGCCGTCAAACTCATCGAGAAAATGGGCGGTAAAGTCGTGGAATGCTGCTTCGTCATCGACCTCCCCGACCTCGGCGGCCGCAAACGCTTGGAAAAACAGGGGCAAAAGGTCTTTGCCATGTGCGAATTCGAAGGGGAATGAATCTGGACTAGCCTGGACTTGCCGAAACGGCACCTTACTACTTGTCGGCCCCCAAGCCTCTAGGCTCGATCGTGACGCGCAAGTTGCCCCAATGCTTGCCTTTAACATAAATAGGCGAGGCAATATCCGTCAACACCAACCCCTTCGACACACCCATGTAAGTTTGAGCAACGAACGGCTCGGTATTGCGCGCAGCGCGCAATCCGACCGGGTCGTTGAAAATTCGCTTATGGCGACTGAAGGTATTGTCCTTTTCAGGATCGCCCGTCTGGACGGAGAACTGCCGGATATGAATCGGACAGTAGCCATTGGTATCCACCGCAATCATGGAAAATACGCCAAGCGACTTGTCAATTCCGACTTCATAGATATCCTGCAACTCCTTTTCGATCTGCTTGTCGTAAGCGGTTTCAAACTTGGGCGGAGTGATATTGGGAATCTGCCGATAGGACTGGTCTAAAACGTTAACTCCTTGGTCCGCATAGCGCTGCAAGACTGCCTGAACACGGTCGCGGCAAATCCAGCAGTGGTTCACCATTTTTTCAAACTCGCCATAACCGAGCTTAAAGCGCGCGCCGGAAGCAAGAATGTCCTCGGTAGAATTGCTGAGTTGCGCCGCCGAGTCGAGCGATTGCCGCATCATTTCGCCGAGTTCATGGCTCAACGCATCGATTTGCTGCGCCCGCCCTAGAATTCCTTTATTCGCGGTTTCCAGTTCCAGCATTGCGTTGGTAATTCCGTGCAATTCGGTGTTGGTGTCGCTGAAATTATCGACCATGCCGTCAAAACTGGCGGCAGCGCGTTCAACCGTGATCCGCGTGTCTTCGGTATCGGTGCTGACCTGGATTGTCTCTTCGAGAGTATTGTCGGCAAGCTGGGTCATGACGCGCGTGCTATCGGTAATTGCGACCGCAGCTGTCTTGGTCTGCTCCGAGAGCTTGCGCACCTCGTCGGCAACAACCGCAAAACCCCGTCCCTGTTCCCCAGCACGGGCAGCTTCGATAGCGGCATTCAGGGCAAGCAGGTTGGTCTGGTCGGAAACGTCCTGGATCAGTTTGGTGATCTCGTCGATCTCGTGCGAATGCTTGCTCAAGGATTCGACGGTAACTCGGAAGGTTTGCTGGCGCTGGTTGATGGCGGCAATGCTCTTGACCACGGTAGCTAGTTCCACCTGCGTAAGACGCGCTTCTTCAAGGCGAATTTGCGCAGATTCACTGATTTTAGTTGCCCTGAGGGACACACCGCCGGCGGTTTCCGTGACTGCCGCGCATGAGGCGCTGATATCGCGCGCCAGATTCTCCTGCTTGGCGGTGCTTTTGGTCGCTTCGTTGAGTTGATCCTTGACCCGGACTGCTTCCACAGCAATACGCACCGCCTGGCGACGAATGAGATCGAGCATCTCCCGCAGCTTGCCGATAAAAGTATTGTAGTACTGCCCGATACGTCCGAATATTGAACCAGACTGAATTTCGAGATTCCGCGACAAATTGCCTTGCCCGGCTGAAGCGTCCTCAATTATTTCCGAAATGTTGCACAGCGGTCTATCCAGAAATCCGCGCAATATCAATACACCGACAATCGTGGCTACCAATGCGAGAACAAAAGAGGTTAAGGGCACCCCCCATCCGAGCCAGGAAGCGCCTGGTGCCAATACGATCAAAAGCGAAGGCGCCGCAACAGCCAGGGTACCTCCGCCCAGAACGCAAAAAAGCAGAGGAGTCAGGCTACCAACCTGCGGTTTGCTCATTTCAATACTCTCCTTAAAATCATTCCCATTCGATCGTCGCTGGTGGCTTGCCCGAGATATCGTAAACGACGCGATTGATGCCGCGTACCTCGTTGATGATGCGGTTCGAGACCTTGCCTAATAACTCATGTGGCAATTCGGCCCAGTGAGCAGTCATGAAATCCTGCGTCTGCACGGCACGTAGCGCGACCACGTATTCGTAGGTACGCCCGTCGCCCATCACCCCCACCGATTTCACCGGCAGGAATACGGCGAAGGCCTGCGAAGTCTTGTCGTACCAGTCGGCGGCACGTAGCTCGTCGATAAAAATGGCGTCGGCGCGCCGCAGGAGATCAGCGTATTCCTGCTTCACTTCGCCAAGGATGCGAACGCCCAGGCCGGGACCGGGGAACGGATGCCGGTACACCATCTCGTGCGCCAGTCCCAAGGCTACACCGAGTTCGCGCACCTCGTCCTTGAATAGCTCGCGCAACGGCTCCAGCAACTTGAGATGCAAGGTATCGGGCAGACCGCCGACATTGTGGTGGCTCTTTATGGTGTGCGCTTTCTTGGTCTTGGCGCCCGCCGATTCGATCACGTCGGGATAAATAGTGCCTTGCGCCAGCCATTTTGCTTGCGGAATCTTCTTCGCCTCGACCTGAAACACTTCGACAAACTCGCGGCCGATGATCTTGCGCTTCTGCTCCGGGTCTGAAATTCCCGCCAGATGGCCCAGGAACTGCGCCGCAGCATCGACATGGATGACCTTGACGCCAAGATTGCGGGCGAAGGTCTGCATCACCTGCTCGGCTTCATTCAGGCGTAACAAGCCATTGTCCACGAAGACGCAAGTAAGCTGATCGCCGATAGCGCGATGAATCAGCGCTGCCGCGACGCTGGAATCGACACCGCCCGACAGACCCAGGATGACATCGTCGCTACCCACTTGCTCACGAATCCTGGCAACTGCCTCGGCAATGTAATCCGGCATGTTCCAGTCGTGGCGACAGCCGCAGATGTCATGCACAAAGCGGGCAATGATTTCCTTGCCCTTGAGCGTATGGGTAACTTCGGGATGGAACTGCACCCCATACAATCCGCGCGATTCGTCGGACATGGCGGCGATGGGACAAGTCTCGTTGCTGGCGATGATGTCGAAGCCGGGCGGCAGTTCAGTCACCTTGTCGCCATGGCTCATCCAGACATCGAGCACTTTGCGGCTTTTGCCATCGCTGCTGTCGTGTATGCCGCCAAACAGGCGCGAATCATTGCCCGTGCTGATTTCAGCATATCCGAACTCACGTTTATCGCCGCTTTCGACCTTGCCGCCAAGTTGCTCAGCCATGGTCTGCATGCCATAGCAAATGCCCAGCACCGGCACACCGAGCAGAAAAATGGCCAAAGACGCGCTCGGCGTCTCCTGCTCATAAACCGAGTTCGGCCCGCCGGAAAGAATGATGCCCTGCGGATCAAAGGCGCGAATGAAGTCGTCCGAAACATCGCAAGGATGGATTTCGCAATAGACCTGTTGCTCGCGCACGCGACGAGCGATCAACTGGGTATATTGGGAACCGAAATCGAGAATGAGTATTTTCTGGTGCATGTCGATCAAAGAACAGCGAAGTCAGGAATGTGAAGCTGACGCCCCGAAGGAAGCCCCCTTGGGGGGCAGAGTCACGGGACCTAGAATCAGTACCATGCACTCAGTCGATGTGGTAATTCGGTGCTTCCTTGGTAATCTGCACGTCGTGCACATGCGATTCGCGCATGCCGGCCGAGGTAATCTCGACAAACTCCGCCTTGCTCCGCATTTCATCGATGGTGCTGCAACCGACATAGCCCATTGAAGCGCGCAGGCCACCCATCAACTGGTGTATCACCACGCTGACCGGTCCTTTGTAGGGCACCCGACCTTCAATGCCTTCCGGAACAAGCTTCTCGATGTTGGCTTCGCTGTCTTGGAAATAACGATCCGCAGCCCCATCCTTCATCGCCGCCAGGCTACCCATGCCGCGATAGGATTTGTAGGAACGGCCCTGAAACAACACGGTTTCGCCCGGTGCTTCGTCGGTACCCGCGAACAGTCCACCGATCATGACAACATTGGCGCCTGCTGCAATGGCCTTGGGAATATCGCCGGAATAGCGAATGCCGCCATCGGCGATCAACGGCACGCCGGTATCGCGCAGCGCGGTAGCAACATTGTCCACCGCCGATATTTGCGGAACGCCAACCCCGGCAACAATGCGCGTGGTGCAGATGGAGCCGGGACCGATGCCAACCTTGACCGCATCCGCGCCATGATCGACTAGGGCTCTGGCCGCATCTGCGGTAGCGATATTGCCGCCGATGACCTCCACCTTCGGGAAATTCTTTTTTACCCACTGCACACGCTTCAGCACGCCCTCGGAATGACCATGGGCGGTATCCACGACCAGCACATCGACGCCAGCCTCGACCAGCAGTGCGGCGCGTTCCTCAGTGCCCTCGCCCACGCCGATAGCTGCACCGACTCGCAGATGGCCCAAGGCATCCTTGCAAGCAAACGGGTGTTCGGTGGATTTAAGAATATCCTTGACGGTAATCAGACCACATAGCTCGAAATTGTCATTGATGACCAGCACCCGCTCAATACGGTGCTTGTGCATCAAAGCCTTGGCCTCGTCGGTCGATGTGCCTTCCTTGACCGTAACCAGACGTTCGCGCGGGGTCATGATATTGCCGACCGGCTGGTTGAGCAAGGTCTCGAAACGCAAATCCCGGTTGGTCACAATACCAACCAGTTTGTTATTCTCGAGCACCGGCAAGCCGGAAATCCTGTGCTGTCGGGTGAGCGCTAGAACCTCACTCACGGACATGGTCGGGGGAATTGTAATCGGATCCTTGAGCACGCCCGATTCAAAACGCTTGACCTTGGCGACTTCCGCCGCCTGTTCCTTGGGAGTGAAATTCTTGTGAAGAATGCCGATGCCGCCTTCCTGCGCTAGTGCAATCGCCAGGCGCGACTCGGTCACCGTGTCCATTGCGGCGGAAACCAGTGGCAGATTCAGTTGAATATTGCGTGTCAGTCGGGTTGACAAGCTAACATCGCGCGGCAAAATGGTGGAATGGGCGGGGAGCAGCAAGACGTCATCGAACGTCAGCGCCTTGTTAGTAACTCGCATCTTCTATCCTTCGTACCAAAAACGTATTATACGCAAGCCACCCTGCACCCAGCAAACTTGGCATCCCAAAAAGGAGGTTTTCCATGCGTACAATGACTTGCCTGATCCTGCTATTGCTTAGTCCGCTCGTTCTGGGCCAAGTGTATACGTGGCGCGATGCGAATGGGAAAACCGTCTATTCCGATACCCCGCCAACGGGGAAAGTTGAAGCCCGCAAGCTGAAACAGCAAGTTCCTGCCGGCGACAGCAACGACGCCGCCGCTCGCAAGAACCTGGCAGAGAAGGAAATGGGGTTCAGGAAACGCCAAGCTGAAGCCAGCGAAACGGCAACCAAGGAGGAAAAATCCAAGGCTGAAACTGAACAGCGCCGCGAGAATTGCATACAGGCCAAGGCCCGGCTTCAGTCTCTGGAGGCTGGAGAGAGAATTGCCAAGACCAACGAGAAGGGCGAGCGCATTTACATGGATGACGAAACTCGCGCCAAGGAAATCCCCAAAACCAGAAAAGACGTCGAATTCTGGTGCAAGTGATGAAAAAGCAGAGGAACAAGCGAAGAAATTATTCCTCGCCGCCACCCTTCTTCATAACCTTGCCTTCCGCTACGCGCTGGCGGCGCACTTCTTTCGGATCGGCAATTAGCGGCCGGTAAATTTCAACCCGGTCACAATCGCGCAGCACTGAATCCAGTTTGCCGAGCTTGCCATAAATTCCAAACTTGTTGCTGGCAAGGTCAATCTCCGGGAATCGCTGCAACAGTCCGGAAGCTTCAAGCGCCTGCAACAAAGTGCTGCCAGCAGGTAGCTTGCTTTTGACCAGTTCCTGCTTTTCCGGCAGGGCGTATACGATTTCCACCTCGATAGTATCTGCATTAACCATAAATCAGATGTGCCTGTTTAACGAATGAATCGACGAGCGTATTGGTGATGCGGCTGAACAATGGTCCCAGCACTTTTCCCAGCAGCCTGTTGGAAAACTCGTAATCGAGCCGGAACACAACCTTGCAGGCGGTTTCGTTCAACGCCGCGAAACTCCAGTTGCCTTCGAAGCGCTTGAACGGGCCTTCGATCAGCTTGATCGTCATCCAGTTGGGAAATTCCTTGGCGTTTTCGGTGGAAAAATGCGCCCCGATGCCGTGATAACTGACGTAGATAGTGGCAGCGGTCTTGCTATCGGTGCGATCGATCAGGTCAGTATCCTCGCACCAGGGCAGGAACTGCGGATAATCCTCGACCCGGTCGACAAGCTCAAACATTTGCGCTACGGTGTATTCGATCAACACCGATTTTTCAACGACTGTCATTGTGCCTGGCTACGTTAGAATACGGCATTGTACATGCATGACCTCGCTATGAGCATCGTCGAAAACAAGAAGGCATTCCACGATTACTTCATCGAAGAACGCTTCGAGGCCGGAATCGCTCTGGAAGGATGGGAAGTCAAATCGATCCGCGCCGGCCGCGCCAATATCAAGGAAGCCTATGTCATTCTGCAAAATGCGCAGGTGTTCCTGATCGGCGCTCACATCAGCCCGTTGCCGACGGCCTCGACCCACATTCACCCCGATCCGGTGCGGACGCGCAAACTGCTGCTGCATGCAGAGGAAATTCGCAAGCTGATCGGCAAGGTCGAACGCGCCGGATATGCCCTAGTACCGCTCAATCTGCACTACGGCAAGGGCCGCGTCAAGCTGGACATTGGCTTGGCTCGCGGCAAGAAGCAGTACGACAAGCGGGATGCCGAAAAAGACCGCGACTGGGAGCGCGAAAAAGCGCGCATCATTCGCAGCAAGGTGTAGGCATTGCATCGGGTCAGGCTACGCTAACCAATGACTTACCCAGCGTATTTTGCTGGGTAAGTCAGATGGCTAGTTGTTCCACCATAACCCGAGCGCCCTTTTTTCGTCAGGACTGGTCGCGCGCCCTGCCAAGAATACCACGCAAGGATTCCTGAATGTCGGCCGGCAATACGATGGTCTTGGCATTGCTGGATTCCACCAACTTGCCCATCGCCAACAGGTATCTTTCGCCAAGCATATAGCGCATCGGCGCATCCTGATTGCCGATAGCGGCGGCAACGCGGCGAATGGCTTCCGCGCTTGCCTCGGCCAACGTCACCTGTGCCTCAGCATCGCGCCGCGCGGCTTCCAGACGAGCCTCGGCCTGAAGGATGGCAGATTGCTTGGTGCCTTCGGCCTTGGTCACCATGGCTTTTCTTTCACGCTCGGCTGAAGCCTGCGCCTCCATTGCCCGAATCATCGACTCCGATGGCTTGATGTCCTGAATTTCCACTGACTTGACCGTCAGGCCCCAGTCTATCGCTTCGTCAGCAATGCTTTCGCGCAATCGCGCCTTGATCTTGTCGCGGCTGGAAAGCGCCTGATCCAGGTCCATGTCGCCAACGATGGAACGCAAGGTAGTCATGATCATGTTGCGGATCGCCTCGGAAAAATCCGTCACGCCATAGACCGCCTTGATCGGATCGGTAATCTTGATGAATGCAATGGCATTGATCAGGATTACCGCGTTGTCTCTGGTAATCACCTCCTGCTCCTGCACATCAAGAATGATGTCCTTGGTCACCAACTTGTAGGAAACACGGTCGAGATAGGGAACGATGATATTCAGACCGGGACGCAACGTGCTGCTGTACTTGCCAAGACGCTCAACGATCCATTCTTCGCCCTGCGGCACAATGCGCACCCCCTTAAGCAGCGTGACCACGGCAAATACCAGTAAAGCAACGACAAAAACAAATCCGGCACCCATCGCTTCCTCCATCATATTCTCCCTACTTTTAACAGACTGCCTTCGACCGAAAGCAGCTTGACGCGTTCGCCCGAGACAATCGGCTCGTCGGCAATACAATCCCACACATCGCTTCCCAGAATCGGCCGCTGGAAGCGCACTTGTCCCTTCTCGAACAATGCGACATCACGCGTCAGCAAGCCGATCTCGCCGACTATATTGGCATCGGACAAGCCGACCCGCGTTTTATGGAAACCTTTCTTGAAAATTCTGAACCAGAGCGCCACCAGCACCAGCGACAAGGTCAGCCACATGCCGAGTTGTACGGTCAGAGTAACCTTCGGTAGCACAGCAATGAGCAGCGCCACGAGCAAGCCGCCCAAGCCAAACCACACCAGCACAAAAGCCGGAACGGCCAGTTCGGCAAGAATCAGGGCAATGCCAACGACCGCCCAGTGCCACCATTCGGGTGAAACAAGAGGTTCCATCATGAGTCCCTATGTCCAGACTTAAAAGTCAGAGGATACAACTGTATCCGAATTTCCCGAATATACAAGAATTTGACCGGGCAGCATGAAGCAGTTATGATTTCGCGCCTCACAAGAGGAGACGTGGCCGAGTGGTCGAAGGCACTCCCCTGCTAAGGGAGCATTCTGTCAAAAACGGAATCCAGGGTTCGAATCCCTGCGTCTCCGCCAGCCTTACAAAACGGCCCTCACGGGCCGTTTTTCATTACCATATCATTTTCAATAAACTGCGGAATTAAATAAACTGCGGAATTATGTAGCAACCGCACAAGGCCAATTCTAGCCTTAGTCGGGCGTGACAGACCGCGACCTAGTGACAATTGCCGGCATTGTCGGCGGCGCCGTGGCCGGGCGCCAGATCGAAAAACCAACGCACAAGACAGTTCGTTATGAAATTGTCGTGCGCTTCAACGATGGCAGCACACAGACCTTCATGCTGTCAGGCTGGTGAACGGCGAATTGAAGATGAGGCACCTCTAACGCAATAAACGGCGTTCGGCTATCATTGAACAATACATCTTCAGGAGTGAATAGCCATGCCGGACAAGCAAATAATCGAAGTCGAGCAAGTGCTTGATGAATTGGTGGCGCAAGCCAAGGAAGCCTTTGGCGACAATCTTGTCTCCGTAATTCTGTTCGGTTCGGCAGTCGAACAACGGTTGCGCTCAGCCTCCGACGTGAACCTGCTGTTTCTGCTGGAGCGCTTTTTCCCTACCGAGGTGGATGCCTTCCGCGAACCGCTAAGGGCTGCCAGTGTAGCCATAAGCGCCAAGGCGATGTTCCTGTTGCGCGAGGAATTAGATGTCGCAGCGGAACTCTTCGCGTTGAAATTTTCCGACATTGTTGCGCGCCATCGCATACTGTACGGCATAAACCCGCTGGCGGAGCTAGTTATCGACGACGTCGAACTGCGACGGCGGTTGCGCGAGGTTCTCCTCAATCTGACTTTACGATTGAGGGAGCGCTATGTATTGCTGAGTCTGCGCGAGGAAAAACTGCTTCCGGTTATTGCCGAAACTGCCGGGCCACTGCGGGCCGCGGCGGCGGCCTTGCTCAAGCTGCAGGGCAAAGGGGTGGTGGTTCCGCGAGACGCATTGGAACAATTCGCCACGAGTTCTGGGGATACCGGCTACATTGAGGCAGTGGCGAACCTGTCGCGAGCGCGAGAGGAGGAGTTCCTGCCCGCCGGGGTTATGACCAACACACTGTTGTCGCTCATCAACCTGTCCAGCTACTTGCGGGAGCAGTTGGGAGCCGGGCAATGAGCCTCTCCGGCCCTCAGTTCCTGTTGCTGTATCTCGTCATTGCCGTTGCGGCCAACCTGTGGCTGCGCAGGCATTACCGGAATCAGGAAAGCGCGAAAACGCTGCCGCGTTTTGGCGCGACGCCGGACCCCTACCAGATAGCTTACTTACGCTCAGGCGAGAAGGAAGCTGTGCGGATCTCTATCGTCGCACTGGTTGACCGTGGTTTGCTGGAGGAAAGCGGCGGCAAAATCAGAATTGCCCACAGCAACGCCCTTCAGTATGCAAGACGCCCGATCGAAAAGGCGATACTTAATTGTTATTCGGACTGGGCGCCACCAAATAGGGCGTTGGAAGATATCGGCGTCAAGATGGCCTGCCAGGAATATCAGGATCAACTGGTCAAGCAGCAACTGCTGGCCGACACCCATACATACGCTCGGCGCTGGAGCATATTTATCACCGTCCTGGGAATCACCCTGGGAATAGCCATCCTGCGCATCGTCAATGCTCTGATGCATGATCGCTTCAATATCGGGTTCCTGATCATTCTCGCCTTCATGACTGCCGTGGCCCTGTTTCTGGCCTATCGAAAAAGAATCACCGGTCTTGGCGAAGCAGTGCTGGACAGGCTAAAGATACTTTTCGCCAGCCTCAAACGACGCGCCAAGAAAATCACCCCCGGCGGATCGGAACACGATGCCACAGTGCTTGCGGCAATATTCGGGCTGGCGGCGCTGCCCTCCGACGCCTTCCCCTTCGTTGATCGGCTGTATCCCAAAAACAGCAAATGGGATTCAAGCGGAGACGATGGTGGCTTTATCGGCGATAGCAACGGTGGCAGTTGCGATGGCGGAGGCTGTGGCGGCGGCGGATGCGGTGGAGGATGCGGCGGCTGAGATCAGCCAGCCAGCCAGCAGCCGGGATCGGCATGATCCGGGCTACCGTTCAACGCGTAAGCCAAGCAGCGCAACCCGCCGCGGCACACGCCGGCAAACGCGCATGACTCGCAACCCCTGGAAGCGCAACCTGGTTCCCGCAAAGCCCTGAAACGGGCGCAGTCGTACAACTCGGCAAGCGGCGTCTCAAGCAGATTGCCGACTCGTATCGGCATGCGGCGGCAAGGGTAGACATCCCCATTCGGCATCACGGTAATCAGCGTATCGCCCGCTGTGCAGCGATATGGCTCATCGTCGCTCACCAGAAACTGCAAAGCCCGCTTCATGGCTATTTCTGTCATGCAGCCCGCCCTTTTCGGCATCTGCTCACGCTGTTGCCGCATGATCTCGAAGAATTCTCTGGTTTCCTCGGGCGACAGCACCTGGTCTCGCTGTTCCCGTGTTTCGGGAATAATCCGGTCGGCCCATACCCGGCTTACGCCCAGTTCCCGCCCCAGGCGAGCGACTTTCGGAAACTCCAGGTAGTTGGATTTTTGCGCCGTAAACGAGATCAGCGTCTTGACACCGTTTTGCACCAGCCGTTGCACCGCCGCCACCGTGCGCTGATAATTGCCCTGCCCACGTATTCGATCATGAATCCCCTGCCCACCTTCCAAACTCACCTGGACAAATGAGGGATTCCATTTCCCCAGGCGCGCCGCCAACTCCTCATCGATCAGCGTGCCGTTGGTCAGCACGGCGAAGCTGAAGTATTCCCGATGCTCAGCGAAAATATCGAGCAGCGCGGGGAAATCATCGCGCACAAATGGCTCGCCGCCAGTGACCGTGATGTGTCCCGGAATACGGCCACCATTCAAAAAGCTCTTGAACTGTTCAAGGATGCCGAGCAAATAATCAAAAGGCAGGCCATGCTCCTGGAAGTTGTCCTGATAGCAGTGGCTACAGCGCAAGTTACAGCGGTTGGTGACATGCCACTGCATGAGCAAGCGAGGGGGACGGTAAGACAAGGTTTTATCCACTTGAAAATTTTCGAGTCTAACTTCAGCTTGGCACTCACGGTACGCCAGCAACAGATAACAAAACAACAGAGGCGCACCTGCCCTTCGGCAAAGATTATGACAGTATTTGTGTTATCGTTACCCAAATAGGTTAGATGGCTATATAACCGTGGAGGGCGGTTCTTATGTCAGAAAATATTGCAAATGAAACACCGGAAGAAAAGCTAAAAAAATTAGAGCAAGAACTGGCGGCGTACAAAGAACGGACTGAAAGGCTCGACAAACAGAACAGCTACCTGCTCGGCATGCACGAGATCACCCTGAAGCTGACCAGTTGCCACAATCTGCCGGAGCTACTGCGTGAGATCGTTGCCCATATTGCATCCCTGCTCAAGACCGGCCATGTCTATGCATCCCTTTACAACGAAGAAACCAACGAGCTGGAAATCAAGACCGGATCGGGTCTTTTTCATGATTTGATCGGAAAAACAGCAAAGGCAAATCAGGGACTTGCCGGCCAAGTGTTTCAGACAGGCAAATTGATGTTCATCAACAATTATCAGTCGTGGCAAGGACGCAACCCCGATCCAAGTTGGAACATAGTTGAATCAATCGTCATCGCGCCGATCAAGTGCGGCGGCAAGCAAGTGGGCATTGTCGGCCTGGTTCATGAGGAAAAGGACAAGGTAATTGACAATGAAGAAATCGAAATAATCAACCGCTTTGCGGAATCCGCCTCCCTGGCCTTTGATAACGCCTCCATCTACGAGGACAGTCAAAGAACAACCGACGAGCTTAAGGCGCTTTACGATATTACGGTTGATTTGACAGGCGTTCTCGATACTGACGTCGTGTTGAAGATGATAATCGACCGGGCGACGGACTTGTCAGGCGCGGAACACGGCTATCTCTACCTGATGCCGGAGGGGTCGGATCACGCGGTGCTAAGGATAGGTACCGGCATGTTTGCCCCGCATATTGGCGCGACACTGGATCTAGGCAAGGGGCTGGTCGGGAAGGTGTGGGCAAGCGGTGAAACAGTCTATATCGAGGATTATCAAAATTGGGATCAAAGACTCAGGGGGCCTGACTTTGACAGTATCCGGGCAGTTGTCGGCATACCCCTGAAGCTGAAAGGAAGGGTCGTCGGAGTCCTGGGCTTGCTTCATTCCGATGCAAAGAAAAAGCTGAGGGATAGCGATATCACAATACTCAACAAGCTTGCCGAACTGGCGACGATATCCTTGAATAACTCGATATTGTTTGAGGCCGTCAGGGATCTCAAGAGCGCGGTAGTGGAAACCCTGGAGGAGACCATTCAGGCAGTCGCCCATACCGTGGAAATCCGGGACCCCTACACGGCAGGCCACCAGCGCAGGGTGGCGCTTCTCTCCTGCGCCATCGCAAGAAAAATGAATCTACCCGAAGACCAGATCAAGGGCATCGAGATGGCCGCCACCATTCATGACATAGGCAAGCTATACGTACCGTCTGAACTCCTCTCGAAGCCAACCCGGCTGATGGACATCGAATTCAACGTAATCAGACACCACTCACAGGCGGGTTACGACATCTTGAAGGACATCAAATTCCCCTGGCCTATCGCCAAAGTAGTTTATCAGCATCATGAAAAAATGAACGGCACAGGTTATCCGTGCGGTCTGTCCGGCGATGAAATTATTATTGAAGCGCGCATCGTTTCCGTTGCCGACGTGGTGGAAGCCATCTCATCCCACCGCCCCTACCGTCCCTCGCTGGGCTTCGATGTGGCAATAAAGGAGATTACCGCCAAAAAGGGCATCGACTTTGACCCAATCGTTGTCGATGCCTGCATAGAAGTTTTAAAGGAAGGCATCCAACTGGAGGGCTGGAAATAAGTCATGAGTGTTTCATTGTCAAACGTCCTTCCCCAACTCAATGCGCTTCGTTGTTTTGAGGCGGCAGCGCGTTTGTTGAGTTTTAAGGCTGCTGCGAATGAGCTATGTATTACGCCTTCTGCCGTCAGCCATCAGATACGCGTTCTTGAGAGACAACTAGGGGTTGAGCTCTTCGATCGCCATCCTCGCGCCGTAAGCCTAACGAGCGCAGGGCAGACTTTGTACGACAGTACCTCCCTGGCCTTTAATCTCATAAAGAACACCAGCGGCGAGATTAGCAAGCACGGCAAAACAACCATTCTGAAAGTTCTTTGTCCTCATGTCTTTTTCAACTTCATGTTGAAACCGCTGATCGACTCATTCCACGACGAATATCCACAGATACACGTACAGATCAATCATTTGCCTGACATCCTTTTCCCTCAGATTCCCAATGAATGGCAGGATCATGATGCGGCCATTTTGATTGGCAATGGTTATTGGGGAAACATGAATTCCTACTGTATGCTGGCCATGCACCTTGCCATCTTTGCTGTGCCTTCCATATTGCGCCACCCGGCGCCTATTGAGGAACTTTCACTGATTGCAGAATATCCCTGGCTGAGTAACCGGGAGTTTCCCTCTGGGTGGTCACGGTTTCTGGGAGCAGCGGGCCAGCCCCACATAAAACCATTAGCGGGCGAAGTTGTTTGCGATAACGCTTCTGATGTTTTTTCTGCCACTATTGCTGGCAAGGGTCTATCACTGCTTGATATCACAATTGCAAAAACCGACCTTTTCAAGGACAAACTCGTACAATTCAGTCGTCAGTTACTCCCCGTCTTGGGCTATTACCTAGCCATTCCCGAAGCCAAAGCAAAGCATCCCCCACTGATACTACTCAGGGATTTCCTGATGGATCAGGCCAGAACACTTCACTGGCCGCAACAAACATCTTCTGAGCGCCCCCTCCCCCAACAGATGAATTCTTCTCATCTGTAGCGCAAAAATTAGTCGTTTGTAATGAGGGCCGCCCATGCGCTATTGTTGCGTGAGCAATGGCGCGGCCTTATCCCGCCAAATAAATCGGGACAAAGTGAGAAAAGCTGTATTTGTCCAGACCGTACAACTCCATATCGATACAGGGTTACTCCATGACTATTGAAGGCCTGCAACAGAGGGTACGAGAACTAGAACTGGAACTAGCCGAATCTCGTCGATTGTCGAAGAAAGTCTCTTTACAGAACCAGCACCTGGCCGGAATTCACGAGGCCACCCTGAAGCTGACCAGTTGCCATAATCTTTCCGAATTGCTGCACGCGATTGTCTCCCGCATCGCTGCCATGGCTGGAACTCCACATGCCTATATCTCATTGCACAACGACGAGACGGACATGTTGGAAATCAAGCTGGGCGCGGGCTTGTTCGAGGAATTTATTGGCGAACAGACCGAGGTAACTTTGGGTCTGACAGGCCAGGTTTTCCAGAGCGGACAATTGATGGTCATGAATGACTACCAATCATGGCATGGACGGCGGATGGACGCGCACCTGAAGGATGTTCAAGCCATGGCCGTTGCGCCCATCAAGCACAACGGCAAGAACATCGGCGTGATCGGCCTGGTTCATGATGATAAGGAACGGGTAATCGACGAAGATGAAATAGACATTATCAAGAAATTCTCCGATTCCGCGTCTCTGGCCTTTGAGAATGCCACCATTTATGAAAACAGCCAGAAACATAATGACGAACTGAAAACCCTGTACGAAATTACCCTGGACATGACCAGTCTGCTTGATACTGACCATGTCCTGGACATTATCATCGAGCGCGCCGCAGGCCTTGCGGGCTCCACTTCAGGATACGTGTTCCTTATCAAGCCAGACGCCGAAACCATGGAATTGAAGGTTGGCATTGGCCTGTATGCCGATTCCATCGGCTATGCGCTGGAGCGAGGCAAGGGACTGGCAGGCAAGGTTTGGCAGACAGGCGAGCACATGGTGGTTAACGAATATCGCACTTGGGAAGGACGTCATCCCGATCCCAAGTGGGATCCGATCAAGGCGATCGCCGGCATACCCTTGAAAGTCAGGGGGGGGGTCGTCGGCCTCATTGGACTGATGCACACCGAAAAAGGCCGTAAATTCAAGGACGCCGACATCAAGATTCTGACCAAGCTGGCGGAATTGGCCACGCTTTCCCTGAACAACGCCATGCTGTTCGAGCAAATCAGCGATCTCAAGTGTTCTGTAATATCAACCCTGGAAGAAACCATTCAGGCGGTCGCCCATACCGTGGAAATTCGGGATCCCTACACGGCAGGCCATCAGCGCAGGGTGGCGATTCTCTCCTGTGCCATCGCAAGAAAAATGAATCTACCCGAAGATCAGATCAAGGGCATCGAGATGGCCGCCACCATTCATGACATAGGCAAGCTATACGTGCCGTCCGAACTCTTGTCGAAACCATGCAAATTGATGGACATCGAATTCAACGTAATCAGGCACCACGCCCAGGCGGGCTACGACATCTTGAAGGACACCAAATTCCCTTGGCCTATCGCCACCGTGGTTTATCAGCATCATGAAAAGATGAATGGCAAAGGCTATCCATGCGGCGTATCCGGCGATGAAATTATTCTTGAAGCGCGCATCGTTTCCGTCGCCGACGTGGTGGAAGCCATCTCATCCCACCGCCCCTACCGTCCCTCGCTGGGCTTCGATGCGGCGATAAAGGAGATTACCGCCAAAAAGGGCATCGACTTTGACCCCATCGTTGTCGATGCCTGCATAGAGGTCTTAAAGGAAGGCATCCATCTGGATGGCTGGCGATAGGATCAGAGCGGGAGGCTGATTCAACTGCCTCCCGCCTGTCGCTACAATCGTCAATTTCCTTTGACTTCGAACTCGCCCACAGTCACCGAATCCTTCTGCCCCTTTAGGCGCAAGGTCATGATTTCCTCCTTCTGCCGCGCCGTGCCAAAGCCTGTTTGCAGCTTCACCTGAAGGGTTGTCGCGCCAGCGACAACCTGTTGGCTATGCCCGTAGAAATTGGCCTGCACCAGGTATTTGCCCGGCTTCGCTTTCTTCAGTGAATACTCCTCCGGGCCATAGCCGCCAGTGACATCGGACGACATGCGTCCGCCCTGGTATGAGAGCTTGTTGCTGTAAAACGATTTCTCGCCGTTAGGATCGGTCACCCACAAATCCATATCGGTGTTGTCGGCATCCCAAGTCAGCACGACGCGCAGGTCAAGCGGGAGGTTCCTCAGCAAACGCGGGTCGATGCGGCTGGTATCGAGCTTTCCGGGAGCAGTCGCCAGGATGGTATTCAATTCCGCCAGGGCGATCGACTCGACATCCGGGAATCGGCCTTTCCAGGGCCGTGAAACGACTTCCCACAGCGCATCGACGGCCTTCTGCAACTGCCCGTCGGCCGCATAGGCCAGGCCGAGATCGCGGAAACTCTGAGGCTCATGCGGCGCCAAGTCGCGCACTTTTTCAAACACGGGAATCGCCAGCTTCGGCTGCTTCGCCTGCATCAACCGATAGCCGAGAATGCGCAGCAACGCCCTGTTCTCCAGGTTCATCTCGGCCAGATTGGACAACGCCCGCAGCGCAAGACCGGGCTGAGCCTTGTCGAACAGGGTGTCAGCAGCATCCAGATAGAAGGCCGAGCTATTGGCCCAGCTTGGCCGCTCGTCAAGATAGACGGCATAAATGCTGTCCTGCGACGCTTCCTGGAAACGTCGGATGTAAGGCGCATCCGATGTCCATTTCTTGAGCGTAATGCCTGTTGTGGCAGGAGCTTCATCCGCGGAAGAAGCTCCGCCGACGGTCTTCGCGGCAGACATGCGCGCTACGCCATGCGGCGGCGCCATTGCCGGAGAAGGGGCAGGGGGAACAGCGGCCAGCCTGGCCATTTCGTCGCGAGGCGCCTGCGCTTCCGTCATGAATGCGGCAGACTGACGGCCGCCTTCGAATTCTTTCTTATCGGACACTACAGGCTTGGGCCGCACCCCTTTCGGAAAGTCCTTTTCCCACCACGCCTGTTTTTCCTTGAATTGCTTGACGATGATTTCCAGATGCTGCCCCCGGTCGCGCTCTCTTTCGACCTGAACCTTGCCGCGTAATTGTTCTACCTGCGCCGCAAGCTCAGCGGGCGGCTCGATTTCGTAACGGGCATAGTCCGCGGCGGCATCCAGGATGATCAGCGAAGTCTCGCGCGTCGGCAGCCGGAACAATTGCCCGAGGCGACGGATCTCGGCGCGTTTCAGCGCGTATTCGCCATCCAGTTCGGTGAGTTTGAGCCGCGCCCAAGCCAGCGCCGCCAGAGTGGCGCCTGCCTGCGATGGAGGAATGGCAATTTCGACGACCCGGTTCTGTTTTACGCCGGGCAGGCGCAGCCCGGCCTTGAACTTGCCACCTTCCGGCGCAACCACGCCGGTCACCAGAAAACGTCCATCCTGCGCCAGGCGCGATTCCGCCAGCAGTTGCGACACGCCGCTGCCGCCCAGTTCGACCAGTTCCACCGGCTGCCCCAGCAGCCGCTCCGAGGCTTCCGCTTCGGTCAGGCGCTGCAAGTCGATCAGCCTGCCGCCGGAACGCTCGGCGATCAGGCGGAGGCCGTTGATGTTGGCGGAGGAAGCCGCAGCCAGCGCGAACACCGGCACATTCAGCGCGGGAAAAGTTTCGCCGCCGAAGTTCGCAAGACCATCCGAGACCAGCAAGGCTTCACCAGCGCCAGGGATTTTCGGCAGGCCGCTAAAACTTGTCGCCCCGTCGTAGGCAATTTTCTCAAGCTTTGCCTTGAGCGCCTGCCAGTTGCCGCCGGTTATGGCGAATTGTTGCGGCTCGTCAGGAGCATTGCGAAACGGCACCAGCGTCACCTTGCCAGCGCCCATCGCCTTGAAGTAGCGCTCCAGCAGCTCAAACTCGCGCCCATGGTCGCGCTGCGCCCCGGAGCCTGACGCATCCCAGTACAACACCACCTCCTTGGGCAAGACGCGCTTCGCCGCCTTGACAGCGGGAAGCGGAATTTCGGCGCGGAAATAAGTCTGCCCGGCGAATTCCTGGGTGGCGACGCTGGCGCGGGATGGCGCGGGCACGCGGATTTCCAGGGCTTCCTTGGCGGCAAAACCCTTGCGCTCGATACGCGCCTCGTAGATTTCACCCTTGCGGGCGAAAACCAGCGCGCCCGGCTTGCCGCCGACTGCGACAGGCTTGTCCTCGGCGCCGAAAACCTTGAGGCCGAGATCGAGCTGCGGCAGCTTATCGGCATAACGCAGCGGCAACCGGAACACGATCTGCTGCTCACGCACCGGCAGGCTTTCCAGGATGCGCAACACTACTCGCTTATAGCCGTTGGCCGGAATCGGATAAACACGCAGCTTGTAGTTGTTGCCCTGGGTCGCTTCGAGCAAGGCCGGGTCTATGCGCTGGCGCGTGACTTCCTCGAACACCTCCTGTCCCTTGGCTTTGTCCACCGGCACGGCGTCGCGCAGCTTGCCATCCATGTCCATCGCCATGCCGACCACCTGTTGTCCCGCCAGCAGAGGGAATTGCAGTTCACCTTCAAGCTGGCGCTGATTCGGATTGAAGAACACCAGTTCGATTCTCGTCAGCGCCTCGCTGCCATGCACTTCCGCCTCGATCTTCACTGTATCGAGACGGATCGGCGTCAGCTCAGGACTTCTCAGGACAATCCGTGGCGGGATAAATTCGGGGGGAACTGGCGGACCTGGCGGCATGCGGCTGATGGTTTCCGCATTCTGCGCCCAGGCAATCGTGCCGATCAGCCCGACCAGGCAGAAACAAGCGATCCCCAGGCAACGTCTTAGACCTGATGAAGTAATTAGCATGGCAAAATCCCTAGCCGGCAAAGCTGGCACAAAAACCCGTTGAAAAGTGTCAGGTCTCGCCGGCACGAAGCAATATCTCAAGCAGGAGACCCTTGGACAGAGGATAACTCATATCCTTTGATCCTTACAGCTTCGGTAATGCTATCGCCCAGGGTTGCTGGTAAGATCGTCCTCTCGCCCGTGCCGGAGTTTTTCATGCCAAGCACCCTGCCCAAGCACCTTTCCAGCTTCACAAATAAGCCCGCTGTATGGCGTTCTCTTCTTGGCCTGGGAGCCTTTCTGTTGCTCTTCGGTCTCTTCGGCTACTTTCTCCTGCCGGACTCACTGGGTCAGCCTGGCACACTCACATGAAGTTCTTATCTGTGCAGTGGTCACAAGAGACCACTATAATTATTAGATGAATTACAAAGTTATGAATTACCGGTGCTTCTCGTTAAGTATTGCACGCGGTCTATTGGCCACAAGTGCGACGGTTGTGCTCGTCCTGGTCGGCAGTTGCCTGGCGTCTCCTGCGGCGCTTGCCCTGGATGTGGCAGGAACCGTCAAGACCAGTCAGGGGAACGTGCATATTCTGCGGGATGGCAAAAGCATTCCGGCTGTGGTTGGCGCAAAAGTGATGGCAGGCGATGTGCTTCGCACCTCAAGCGAATCCAGTGCTGGCGTGACACTCAAGGACGATACCCGCGTTTCGCTGGTACCTAATAGCCAAGTAGTACTGGACAAGTTCGCCTTCAACGCCAACACCCACGAAGGCGGCATGTTCCTAAGCGTGCTCAAAGGCACCCTGTCGATGATTTCCGGGTTATTGGTCAGGGCCAACCCGGAACTGGTCCGTGTCAAGACCCCCACCGCTACCATAGGTATTCGCGGCACCGAGTTCATCGTCGATGTTCCATAACCGGTACTTCGCCATCTGTCTGATGCTGCTTGGACTGGCGGGTTGCGCCAGCGAGCGGATCACCTTGTTGCCCGATGCCGATGGCAAAGTGGGTGCGTTGGTCGTCACCAGAGACAGCGGGGGTGAAGTTCGCCTTGATCAGGCATACGGCTCGGCGCGTGTCGAAGGCAGCAAGGTCGAGTTCCGCCAGTCGAGCGCCTCGGAAGTAAAGGAACGCTACAACGCCACGCTGGCAGCGATTCCGACTGGCACGCAATCGTATACGCTGCATTTCGTGATCGAAAAAACTACCCTGCTGCCCGAATCGCAGGCGACCCTCAAGACGATACTTGAGGATTACAGCAAGAGGCCCGCGCCTGAGGTCATCATCATCGGCCACACAGATAAATCCGGCGATGCGAAATACAACGAAGAACTGTCGCAGCGCCGCGCCAGCGCGGTGCGTGACCAGCTAGTTGCGGGTGGAGCCTCTCCCGAAAATATTGAAACAGCATGGCGTGGTGACCGTGAGCCACTGCCCGAAACAGTGGGAAAGATTTACGACCAACGCAATCGGCGTGTCGAGGTCAAGATTCGATAGGTTTCTGACTGATCAAAGAACAAACAAACGCCGAAGTCCCAAATATTCCCGTGAAGCGCGTTGCGGGTGAAATGGCGATGGATGCAAGGCGTATGACATGGCTTATCGGGCTTCAATGTGGCCGTTCCACGGCGGCAAGCCCCTGACTGAAGGCAAAAGCGTTAGCCCAGATCAGCGCAATCGCCATGCGACCGGTTTTGTCGATGAAGCCCCAGCGCTTGCCCACTTTGACGGCAGCAAGATCGGTCGAATTATCGAAAAACATGGTCTCATCAAAGCTCGGCTGGATCACCCATTTGCCGTAGGGATCGATGAAACCCCATTTTTCGCCGGCCCTTGTCGGCGCAAGCTCGTGATCCGACGGCCAGTACGGAATATCATCGAATTAAGGCGCCATTACCATGTTTCCGGCCTTGTCGATCAGACCCACTTTACCTTCGATTTTGGCTGGGCAAAGGCCGGATTTTTGAGCGGCGCATCCTTGTAGGCAGCGTTGCCGATCACCAGCGCCAGCCGGTTTTCATCCGCCGGCGCGGTTGCATCACAGATCAGGCGGCAGAACAGCGCAACGGTTAGCCGGAACAGAAACTCGGACGCATGCCCCTCCGCAAACTCACGCAATCGCCGCACGCACGGCGGTAGCGATAACCTCGGCGCAACGCGCGACCTGCGCCGCATCCTGGCCCTCGACCATCACCCGCAGCAAGGGTTCGGTGCCGGAAGGCCGCAGCAGTATGCGGCCACGGCCCGCCAGTTCCTTTTCCGCCGCGGCCGCGGCCGCGGCGATCGACGCATCGGCGCGCCAATCAAAGTCCGCCGGCAGGCGCACGTTGATGAGCTGCTGCGGGTACATGGTAAGGTCGGCGCAGGCTTGCGCCAGCGTCTCGCCACGGCTGCGCAGCGCCGCCAGCACTTGCAGCGCGGACACGATGCCATCGCCAGTAGTGTGCTTGTCGAGGCAAATGATATGGCCGGAGTTTTCCCCGCCCAGCAGCCAGCCGCGCTCCTGCATCAATTCGAGCACATAGCGATCGCCAACATTGGCGCGCGCGAACGGAATACCCTCGCTGCCCAACCGCGCCAACGCATGTTCAAAGCCAAGGTTGGTCATCAGCGTGCCGACCACGCCCGGCGTTCCGGCGAAGCTGTCCTGCGTCATGCGCTGACGGGCAATGACGTAAAGCAGTTGGTCGCCGTCGTAGATTGTGCCGGAGGCATCGACCATCATCAGGCGGTCGCCATCGCCGTCGAGGGCGATGCCGATGTCGGCGCATTGCTCCAGCACGGCGCGACATAGCGCCTCCGTCGCGGTAGCGCCAACGCCATCGTTGATATTCAGGCCGTTGGGGGAGACGCCGATGCTGACCACTTCCGCGCCGAGTTCATGGAACACGGCCGGGGCGATATGGTAGGCGGCGCCATGGGCGCAATCGACGGCGATCCTAAGGCCGCGTAGATCAAGTTCGTTCGGGAAAGTACTCTTGCAGAACTCGATGTAGCGTCCTGCTGCATCGTCGACGCGACGCGCCTTGCCCAGTCGCGCTGAATCCATGCATCCCATCGGGGCATCGAGCCGCGCCTCGATTTCCGCTTCGATGGCGTCGGGCAACTTCTTGCCGCCGGCCGAGAAAAACTTGATGCCGTTATCGTGATAGGGATTGTGCGAGGCGGAAATAACGATGCCGGCCTGCAAACGCAACGCCCGCGTCAGGTAGGCGACTGCGGGCGTCGGCACCGGCCCGGCCAGCATGATATCGACCCCGGCAGCGGAAAAACCCGCTTCAAGCGCTGCTTCGAGCATGTAGCCGGAAATACGCGTGTCCTTGCCGATCAACACGGCCGGACGTTCGCCTTCCTTCGCATGGCCTTGCTCAACCAGCACCCGGCCAGCCGCATAACCTAGCCGCATAACAAAATCCGGCGTGATCGGCAGTTCACCGACACAGCCGCGCACGCCATCGGTACCAAAGTATTTGCGCCCCAATTTACTCTCCTCGGCAGATAGTCAGCCTATTTTACTTTGTTGCAACGTGTAGGCGTTAGACTGTTATGTTACGGCCATCACCCATCCGAGATGGAATCCTCCTACTACGTCCAGCCCTATACGCCATCGACGATACAGCGGCAGTACGGCCACTCGACCCGCATCACTAGGTGGCGCATCCTGTTCGTCCCCAAAAGCAATTGGCAATGGGCAATGGGCAATGGGCAATGGGCAATGGGCAATGGGCAAGTCAATCCGCGCCCCCCCCGTTGCAGGGGGGCGCGTCTGGAAATACCGCGAAGAGAAAGTCGCCAGCACCGAGTTTCAATCCTCGCCCCCCGTTGCCGGGGGGCGCGTCGTTATGCATCATTGCTTTGTCACCTTTACAGTTACCGTTTCAATCCTCGCCCCCCGTTGCCGGGGGGCGCGTCTCTGGAATTGCTTGACGGGCTACGTGACGCTAAAGTTTCAATCCTCGCCCCCCGTTGCCGGGGGGCGCGTCAAGCTTGCTGCGGTCGCTGGCGACACCGGACTGACGGAGTTTCAATCCTCGCCCCCCGTTGCCGGGGGGCGCGTCGGTTCGCGCGCAACAGGCGGAAATCACGGAAAAATCGGTGCGCTTTGCGCGAACCGGCGCTCGAACCTGCTTCCGTGCTTCCATTGGTTCCCCAATCGGCTTGCGCCGTCCTGACAATTCAACAACTTACCGGCTGCGCGATACCCCCGGCGATTTGACCAGCGCTTGGGGTTCGCGCAACACCGCAAAACCTACAACACCAGAGGGGCATCGAAGTCTGTGGCGCGAAAAGTTCCATGTTCCCGCACTTCGCAACCCCGCGTATCGGCCATCCGGTAGATACGGAGATTGTCCTCCTCAGGCTTGATTTCCGCCAGTAGCCGTCGTTCGAGCGCTTCCATTTTTGTCAGGTCGATCTGACATTCGAAAACGGATTTCTGCACTCGCTGCCCTACCCCTTCGCACACCCGCGCTACACGACGCAGGCGGCGGCGTCCCTCGCGGGTTTCGGTATTCACGTCGTAGCAAACGATGACGAGCATGGCGCTAACGCAGCAGGAAAGGCAAATAGGATTCCATGTCGCCGCGCAAGGTGCGGGCAAGGAAGCGGGCTTGCAACTGGGGCAGCAAGCCGACGGCGACGGGGTGCTCCAACAGGGGGTGGGAAAGCGTTTCCTGCTTGCGTTCCTGCCAGGCAACCACCACCGTTTTGCGTCCCTGCTCGGCAAGGGTGACGCCGCCGCCCTCGTGCAGCGTGAACTCGTCCGCCCGCACCTGGCCGCGATTCACCAGGGTCAGTGCGACACGATCCGCGACATGGCGAAACTCTTCCATCAAGTCCAGCGCCAGCGCTGCCCGTCCTGGCCGCACGGCGTGAAGGAAACCCAGTTGCGGGTCGAGGCCCACCGACTCCAGCGCCGAACGGCAATCGTTCATGAGCATGGCGTAGAGGAAGGAGAGCAGCGCATTCATCCGATCCCGTGGCGGGCGGCGGGTACGGCCATCCAGAGAAAAATCCTCCCGCGCATCGGCCCGCACCAGAGTATTGATACAGGTGAAATACTGCCGCGCCGCCTCACCCTCGATGCCGCGCAAGATATCCAGGTCAGCCGCTTCTGGCAATGCCCGCAATGAGGCGGCCAGATCGTCGGCGCCACGCGAGAGAATTTTCGCTTCCTCTTCCAACTTGGCCTCGCGTGCTCCGCGCAAGAGTATCTGACGGCAGTTGCGAATCTTGCCGGCGATGCAGGCGCGCGCTACTTCCAGCGCAAACGCCACATCGCTTGCCTTTTCATGCTGGGCGCAACGCAGCAGGATGTTGCCGGACACCGGCCCCTCCAACCGCGCCTTGAAACGGCCATGCGCATCCAGCAGCACCAGGCTCTGGCCATTATCGGCGAGACGGTGCATCAGGGCAGGCGAAATCATCACGTTGCCAAAGGTGACTATGCCGCCCAAATGGTGCAACGGCACCCGCAACCTTGTTTCGCGCTCCACTTCCACCCGCACGGTATCGTTATCCAGATGCAGGTAGGACTGGGGCGTGGTGACGTAAAGCGTATTGAGCAAGGTTTGCATCTTATTGGGACAGTATCGTTAATGAAGCTGCTGCTAACATGACAAGTGTTCAGCACTGATATGAGGGGATTTATTATGGCCGCCATCCTGAAAGAAGTCGAAGCCCAGGCGCTTGCGCTTCCCATCAATGAGCGCGGCGACCTTATTCACCGTCTGATTCTCAGTCTGGAGGACAGGCCGGAAGACACTCCAGCGGTCGTCGCCAAAGCGTGGGACGAGGAAATCGCCCGGCGTGTCGCGGACATGGAGGCAGGCCACACGCAGTGGATTCCTGCCGAGGAGGTCTTTAGCCAACTGGATGCCATTGCAAAAGGCGAACGCTGAACCGTGCAAATTTCCTTCAAGATTGAACGGATTTTTCACATCAGGCATCCGGTTCGTACAGATGCGCCGCCAGGTTGTGCAGCTTTTGCCGTTCAGCCAGCGGCGCGGGCTGGCAAAGGTCGATCAACGAGCATTCGTGGCAACGCTTGTCGTTCACGGGCGGCGGCAAGGTCGACGCCGCCAGGGCGGCGCGAACTTCGGCGACACAGGTTTCGACCGCCTGCCGCAACTCTGCCGTAATCGCCACCACGCGCCGACGGTGGGAAGTGGCATGATAGATCGCGCCTTCAGGCACAGCCTTGCCGGTCATTTCTTCCAGACACATGGCCTGTGCGGCAAGCTGGATGTCGTCGTGACGCTTTTCGCGTTTCTTGCCGTGCTTGTATTCCACCGGATAGGGCGTACCGTCGGACAGGAATTCCACCACATCCGATTTGCCCACAAGACCCAGCCTGTCGCACCACAGCGGCACAGCCCGCGCAATGCGCCGCCCTTCGTACCCCGCCTCCACGCCAGGCTGGTCGGCGCGGGCATGCACGGCCTGCCCGCGCAGGGTGTGGATATTCTCCTCGAATGCCTGCTCGGCATGAATCAAGCAGCACTGGCGCGGGCAATAGCTCCAGTGTTCGAGCGCGGAAAGGGTTAGCGGTTCAGTATCCGCCATCGTCACACGGCAGCCTCATGCAGCGATCACCTCTTCACGCGTGAAATGCAGGCGGATCACGCCCGGCGCGGCACCCACCTCGAAATGGCAACGCACCGCATCCCGCACGTTTGCGTGAAGTCCGGGAACATCGTCGGCCTCGGTGAAAATATCCTCATTCACTGCCTTGGCAATGTAGCCGCCCTCTGGCGCTTCCTCGACGACGAAATGAATTTCGGACATGAGATTCTCGTTGTGCTTTCCAATCAGCCAACAATTCGCTCCAGCGTCACGCGAGGGAAGCCCTCCAGTGTGCCTGCCGCTGGCAAGGTAACGGTGAAATCGGCGAAGCTGCGGGCCGGCGCGGCTGGATCGTTTTGCTTTGCCTCTACCAGATCGAAAAGGCTGTGCGCCGGGGCGTCACCCAACTCACTTTCGTGTTTGAAGACGTACAGGCCACGGGGAGACATCTCGCCACGGCCGGGAATACCGGTCACCACCGAACTCTCAAACAAAATATCCTCCGACAATTCTTGCTTTCTGTTGCTCAAACCAACCAGCCATGTAACCGAAACACTCTGGATCGTATTCCCACCCTTCGGGGAGTACAAACAACTCCTCTGACGCTTCCAGTACGCGCTCAAGCCCGAGATTCTCAATCCTGTGTGGATACATTTGCACACTTCGCTGAATCATATCCTTGTGCGACAGTACGCGGCCTTCGCGAATCGGTACGAGTAACCCTCGGTCGATCAATACCATCCGTGTGTCCGAATCAATCACACGGCATAGGCGAGCAACATCAGGATAGTCCAACTCCCGTTCCCGTATCACCCGTATTAAGGCTTCGGCCTGATGTCCCGGCCTGAATTCCATCCGCAACGCCTCCAGGCATACACGCTGTAAATCAGGCGATTGAACTGGGGATATGAACTTGCGTTCAAACATTTCGCCAAGCGCACGACGAGAACCTTTCAATGACGGATTGTTCGGAAACGTTTCTGTATCGCTGAAATCGAAATCCCATACAAAACACTCGTCGTCCTTATCGGCTCCCCGGTTAACCCGTCCGCCTGTCTGAATGAGACTGGACGTGGAACTCCTTTGCCTAAAGCCAGTAGCAAAAGAGAAATCGAGCCCAGCCTCTACCATACTCGTAGCAACCAGCGTCCATTCCTTTCGCGCCCGTAGCCAATCCTTGACACGTTCCACGATAGCCCCCCGGTGTAGAGGTGCCAGTGCCGTCGACAGATGGAGAATGGCCTGCTTATCACGCACTTGCATCTTCTTCGCGAGCACGGCTGCCGACTGCACGGTATTGACGATCACCAAACGAGGACCGGGGCTGGATTCGATCCAATCCATCAGGTCTTCCGTTCCGAGGCGGCTGTCTTTCGAGGCGAAACGCACTCGGGAGTGTTCAGTGTCCCTCATCTTGGAGCGCAGCGACTCGGCTAAAGGTCGTACATCGGCCACCGGATTTTTCGGCGGCCTGTCGGCATCGCGGCCTTCTACAATGATGCGGAACTCATCCAGTTTCCAAAACTCTGGCAGTGACCCTGAAGCCAATACCAAGTGTCCGTTCCATTGCATAGCCCATTCGGTGAGCCAATTCCAACATGCAGGCCAGAGCTCCGCAGGAAGCGCGGCATGCGCCTCATCCAGGAAAACCGCCGATCCCGGTAGCTCATGCAATTTCCGCAGCATTCCGGCATGGTTGGCAGCAAGTGTCTCGAAGAACTGAACCGCCGTGGTCACGATGATTGGGGCACGCCAAAGCGTGGTCAGGTACCGTAGATCCAAATCCTTAAAAGCTGCTAGATGATGGTGCTCTGCCACAATCTCTTCTGGCACCTCGCCTTCTAGGCAAAGAGCTTTCCGATAAACCTCCACCGACTGTCGAATAATGTTGGTGTAGGGCAACACGACAAAGATATGCCTCAATTTTTTTGCGGCCGCGACCTTGAGAAGATGGGCCATGATCGCCGTCGTCTTGCCGGAACCCACGACCGCATCGCAACTGCGAAGCGGATGCGATATATCCGACTCGCGGCAAGCACGGTAAAGCTCCTCGCGTATCTCCTGACGAAGTTGTGCCGCATCTCCAGCGGCAGGCTTGGCGGGCTTGAGTCCAGAGACATATTGATCGAGCGCGGCTAAGCGCTCGATCCATCGCGTTTCGACTTTCGGTTCGGCGGCAGCTTGCCCATAATGCCGGGCTGTATCGGAATGATCGGCATCCACCAGACACGAGAGCAGAACCCGACGGGTGAAGCCGCTACATTTGCTCAAGCCGTCTTCGATGCCGCCTCGCCACGAACCAACCGCCGATTCGTGGCGAAGCGCGTATTCACCCAGATGAGCATCGGTTGTAGCGACAGTCTGAGGATGCTCGTGAATTCGAAATGCGGAGATGCTCAGTTTCTTCGATGGGGCCAGCACAAGTCTCTGCGAATCCTGTACCTTGAAGTATTTCGGTAGCCCCCGATGATGCGCGGACACCAGCCCGGCAGCCTCCATCGCCCCATACTTCTTCGCAAGCATTACCACGCCCGCGTCCTCATGGCGGACGTGATTCGACGATTGCCGGTTCATCAGCAAAGTTGCCTGGAATCCGTCGTCCAACTTGCCAAAGTCGTGATGACTCGCGGCATCTCCAGAAATCGCCAACAACTCTCGCCGGGATGGAGACCTCCCGCTTACCGGCTTGTAATGCCTCAGCATCTGACGTGCCCTAGTCAGCACGCCGCGCGTCACATTGCCGATATGCTCGGCGTAGCTTTGCGATGGTCTGCCGAGACGGGCGCTGTGAGCAAGCCAATCAGCCATTGCCGCGCGGGAACACCTGATTGACGAAGTCCTGATCGCAAAGGTCTCCGAAACGCGCGAACTTTCCTGCAAACTTTTCCTTAACCTCTTTGAGGATCGCGTCACCGTCATAGCCGTAATCTTCCCAGGAAGTAGATGGTTCCTTTGGGTCGGCTTTGGTCGGCGTCAGGGCATCGAGAATCGCAAAGTCTGAACATGAACCAAGAGGACCGGTGTGTTCGAAATACCAAGCGTGCCGAATCTCTACAAAAGGACGAATCCGGGAAGCGTTATGCGGGTAGGCGAACGGGATCAGGCGGCACATCAACTCGATATCGGACTGTGTGCATCCGGAATGTCTAGCGGCACTTGGATTGATCAAGAAGGGCATCGCATAGACACCATGCTCAACTACACGGAATCCGAGGGGGGCCATACCGCGATCCTTCCCTTCCTGAACGGCGGCTTTTACGGTGTTTGTATCTCGCTGAATGCGTACCTTGGCAACGGAAGTACCGATTCCAAAGGTCGCTGCACCGGTACGAATGTAGCGCCCGCTTTGTTTCTTTGGTTTTCTCCCTTTTTTCTTAGCGTCTGGTTCGTCTTCCTCGGCTGGCGCAACCTCTTCGGCTTTTTCGATCACGGTGTTACCGAAGAGCCGGCAATCCCAATAGCGACGCTTGAATTCCTCGAAAGCGGCGTCATTACCGGGCTCCTGATAGGTTCTACCGCGACACACATATACTTGGTTGAGGACGGGATCAAGCCCTCCCATCACTCTCGTCAGTTCATCCCAAACCGGTGAGAGGCCCACTGCATACTTTTCAACGAAATCAGCAGGTGTTTGGTTGGTAGTCAAGTCCCAGACTGGCAACTCACGTCCGTTCCATACAAGATCGCGCAGCTTCCGCTTGAATGACACATCGCTGATGATGCCTCGCCCGTCATGCCCTCGCGTACGCGGATCGCTTTCGCGGTCAGGATCGCCGTTCGGGTTCGAGTTGCGGACTTCAATCACCAACAGACCGGTTACGCGGGGAATGTCTTGGTTCTTATCGCTCATGGTTGTAGTCTCCGTCTGGTAGTTGTCGTTAAACAGTTTCATCGATGCTTCCGACGCGCCCGTCGTTGTTGGCCTCAGTCTCCTTGCTGAGCACCGGGGTCAAATAGCCAAGAAACAGATGCGCCTTGCGAACGGGGGGCAGCTCGCCTTCAAGGTTATCAGCGGCATGTAGCTGTTCGGCCAGGGGGCCAGCCAAACGCAACACCTTTCGGGCAGAATGCACCGCAATTCTTGCTTGCTCAGTTTTGGCTGCGCCAATCTCCGCAGTCTTTGCCCAGCCGAGATATATCCGGCTCCGGTCCAGCAATTCTTCAATTGCGCGTGCGGGTGACTCCGCCGCCCGGCCTAGTAGGCCGTTCCCGATCAAAGCATTCGGGATGTCTCCCTCGCGGACGACGATGCAATAGCACTTGTGCAGTTCGTCCATCATCGCCAACAGTTTGCCGACGAGAAAGGCGGATTGGTTCATATAGTCATTGGCTGTCGAGTTCATGGCGTATAACAAGCTCCCTATCAAGCTGAGTGTCTTGGCGAAGTGGTAACGGGGATCGGGTTTCTTGGCGTCCGGTTTTCCGGCTGTTGTCATGGGCACGAACTCGTGCCACTTGTTGGGCCAGTGCTTGGGATCACCGCGAGCATACTTGTGAAGAAGATGTCCTGCACTAGCCAGCAACGTGCTTGTGCGAGCCAGCGTAATTTCGAGCAGCCGCTCCGCGTGGCCCTGCCAGACACCGGGTTTGCGAAGGAACAGATCGAACACCATGCCTACCGAAGGCGATTCTACGCGGCTACTTTCCGTGCCGTTTCGTATCCATTGATGCATGAGGAGACGGCTGATTTCCTCCGGGAACAGCAGGCGCGGGGAAAACCAGCCGATGCCGTTCGCTGTGCTCTTAGAGGGTAGCGGCACTTTGAGCGTCGGGGGTAAGTTTTTCGCTGATGCCTCCCAGGCGCGAAGTGCCTTCTCGAAATGTTCGATGGTTGGACAATCAGAAAAGGCGAGCTGTATCTGGCCTGGCGAGACTTTGCGTACCAGCAGAACCTGGAGGTAGGGCGGTACATCTTGAGGGGATCGCGCTGCAGACCTCAGGCGGGTACACAGGCTTTCAGCGAGCACTTCGAATCGCTGTTGCTTTTCATCCTCTTCGTCGTGATCACGACCGATTCTGGGCTTGAAGACATCTATCAGTTGCAGTTCGCTAACAGGGAACGATGGATAGACAAGTAACAGGTCTTGTTCCTCACGTTTGCCATCTCTGTTGTATTTCCCGTTGTAGAGCCTAGCCCATGTCTTTCCTTCCCTGGCCGCGTCTGTCATTTGATCAAGGCCGCTCGTCATCCATCGAGCCAGTTGTTCGGAGATCGGGAATCCGACCAACCCGGCAAACCCGTATCGAGCATTGCAGGGTGCATCCTCGTTCTTCGAATAAATGCTTTGCACAAACAGCTTGGCCCGCCAGGGGGCGAACTTGGTGACCAACGGCTTCTCTTCGCCGGTGAGAGCACACGTGCCGCAGATGGTAGAACTCGGTAGCCGCTTCTTGACCTCTGGATGCATGGTTCGCGTGTAGATCGTGCCCAGACTGTCCGGGTCGTAGTAATCAATGCACAACTGCACCGAATCAATCCTTTCTACGGTACCGTGCTTCTTCACACGCTTGCCGACAACCAGATGAATCAGTGTTTCGATCTCATCCTTGTCCGAAAACCTCGGCAAAGAACGTCTGACACTTTCCATAAGACGCTCGCAAGTACGTTCCGCCTGTTCGGCGAGCATCTTCTTGTCCGGTGCCTCCAAGGCTGCGAAACCAGTAAATTTGCCAAACGCCTCGACACATGTCCTTAATCGAGCAATCGGATTGGCGATGTCTTCGTCATTCCAAGCCAGGATCGGCTCGGCTTTTTCCTTCCACGCGATCCAGTAATCCTGAGGATTTCTTTCAGGTCGATCCAGAAAACCACCGAGGCACTCCCGAATCTGATCGATGACTTCCTGACCGCTACTCTTGTGCCTTACCTTCTCAAGCAATTCCCATTCGGTAGCGTTGGCGTCCAGCTTAATGAGAGGAAATATAAGTCTCAGCGCGGGGAAACGCTCGGCTTTTGCGCTGGTTCCCTTCTGTAGGGTCCAGAAGGCAGGTATATCCTCCTTGGGAAACGGCTCGATGGAATGAATTGAACCGTCCTGTTTCAGTTGCAGCCGCAACGTTTTATAGCCACCGGGTATTGTCGAGAAATTCTCATGCGCACTGGTCTCGTCGAACCCTTGCTCACGCTGGTTGCGGAGTAGCTGTAGGGTCTCAATCAGCATCTTGCTTCTCCGGAAAAATGAGCCTTCCAGAATCAAGATGGGGTACGGGAAAAGCAAGCCGCCCTCCCTTGACAATAATCTCTCGAAAAATCGGCGCATATCCGCCGTTCGATGGCTTATCCCATACAGAAAGCAGGAAAGCCGGCAGTCCTAGATCAAGGTCAGCTTGGATGCGCGGTGCTTCCGAATTCTCTTCATCGTGAGGCCGATAGGGGCCAAAATAAAAAGGCAGAAATTCTTTCCACCCGAGGCTTGGCGCATATTTCGACTTGCCTTGGGCGAGACGCCGCTGAAACATTTCTTGCAGGGCGTGCGGCGCATTTCCCCCTGGGTCCGGGGCATCGGGGATGCGCATACAGCGCGCCTTTACTCTGTAGCAGACATCTACCAAAATCGTTGCCAGAAGCTGGTACGAGTCACCTCCGCTGATCTGGTTGCTCTTCCGTAACGGCCCACGATAGTTGGTCACATATTTCTCCAACCGGATCGGGCGCAGAATCTCAACTTCCGTTGGGCAAAAGAACGCGGCGGGCTGAACACGTTCGTCGGTCTCTCGCTTCATATGAAAAACGCCGCGTGCCACCGACTCAAACATCGCTTTGCAGGCCGACCATGTCGGCACTGGGTAAGAGATCGGCGCCGCGCCCGTATCCGGTCGTGCAAACATTGCTGCCGGGCCGGCAATCTCAAATTCAACCTCGTATAGGTGCATTTACTCGTTACTCCTCGCACTCTCATGAAAATGTGAACTAGATACGCCTGTTGAATGCTTATCGCGCATCTTGGCAATTTCTCTCACGAGTACAACCATTTTCCCCTCGTAGAACTCTCTCGTATTTCAGTAAACATACTCCCCCTCATGCTCAAAACCTGAGCATGACAAAAATCTTTTCAACTTGGAGATGCGCAGTCTCATCCACGATACAGCCCCAGCGCCTGTTCGAGCCGTTCCGCAACTTGTTCGCGCAGCGTCTGCGGTGCGACGACTTCCACGTCCGGGCCGTATTTGAGGATGTCCATCGCCAGTTCTTCCGGTTTGCTGAAGGGCACTTCAAGAAGATAGCTGCCGTCCGCCTCGAAACGGCTTTTTTGTTGCGGATGCCAGACTTCGGACGCCACCCAGCGGGCCTGGCGGGCGGTAAAGCGTAGCGTGGCCCAGGCTATGTCCTTGCCGGCGAAGATGCCGTAGCCTGCGCCCAGCACTTCATCCAGTTGCGCGTCAAGAACTTCCTGGGCCGCCGTTTCGAGAATTTTTGCCGATCGAATGGTATCGACGGAGAAGCTGCGGATGGTCTGGCGCAGATGACACCACGCATCGAGATACCAGTTTTCCTTGTAGCGCACCAACCGCTGCGGCGACACCTCGCGCTCGGTGACGCTGTCGGTGCTGCGACTGTAATACTTCATCCATAGCCGCTGGCGCGAAAGCACCGCCGTGGCGCAGGTCTCGAAGTGTTCAGGCTTGAGCCGACGCGCATTCGACGGCAGCAGGATAATGCGGCGCCGGACTTCTTCGGCAGCATATTTGCCCTTGCCCAGCAGCGCGTCGAGGCGCTTTCTCAGCGGCGCGATGTGCTTTGCGAGCAAGCCGGGCTGGATGGCTTCGAGCATGTCTTCGATGGCCAGCAGGGCATGCAGTTCGCTTTCGTTGAACCACAGGCCGGGCAAGGCGTAAATCGGCGCATGAGGGTCGGACTGGTCAAGGCGGTAGCCACCCATTTCGGCGTCGAACACGATGGGAGCATTGAGTCGGCTGCGCAGGAATTCCAGGTCGCGCGTCAGGGTGGCAGATGAGACTTCGAGCGCCTCCAGCAGTTCGCGGCGCGGTATGTTGCGACGGCTGCGCAGTAGCTGGTCGATGCGGTAGAGCCGTTCTGGGCGGGACATTTCACAAGCATATCAAGATGGTTTATGAATTTCTACTATATGGCAGGTGCCGGGGTATTTGAAATGACTTCACGACTTTGACGCTACAACCCTGAGATAACTGCCCAGCAGTTTGGCGGCTTCGAGCAGCAGCATGGTGGCAATGCCAATGCCGAACGCGCCCAGCCAGCGCTCCCAGGTCGTGGGCAGGAACCTGAACGGCTCGGCCAACATGGGAATGCAGGTCACGGCCACAAGGCCGGCCAGGGTTCCGGCAAGCACCCAGTAGCTCACCGTCGGTATACAGCCCAGCGCCCGCTTGAGACCCGCCACGGTGGAACGGCTGCTGAAAATCAGCATGGAATTGGCGGCGATCAGCGCCACGAAAGCAATCCCCCGCGCTTCCGACGCGTCGATGCCCGAGCTCAGCGACAGCCAGTAAAGGCTCGCCACGACCAGGGTTATCAACGCGCCCTGGATCACGCTCAGGAAAATATGGTTGATCGACACCAGCGGTTCGCCGGGGGACCTGGGCGGACGATTCATGACCTCGCCATCGCCCTCCTCCGCCTCAAACACCAGCGAACACGCCGGATCGACAACAAGCTCGAAGAAGGCGATATGAATCGGCGCGAGCACCAGTGGCAAACCGAACAGCAGCGGCAGGAACGAAAGACCGATGATGGGAATATGCACCGCGAGGACGAAAATCATCGCCTGGCGCAGGTTCCAGAAAATCCGCCGTCCCAGGCGGATGGCATGAACGATGGCGGTGAAATCGTCGTTCAGCAAGACCAGCGAGGCCGCCTCGCGCGCCACGTCGGTGCCGCGCTGGCCCATGGCGATGCCGATATGGGCCGACTTGAGGGCGGGCGCGTCATTCACGCCGTCACCGGTCATCGCCACGATTTCGCCGTTGGCTTTCAGCGCCTCAACTATGTTCAATTTCTGCTGCGGCGTGACGCGGGCGAATACGCTGACGCCGCGCACGGCTTCGGCCAGGCTGTCCGCTTCCAGCCGCGCCAGTTCTGAACCTGTCAGGATGCGCGAGACATCGATGCCGGCCTGGGCCGCAATGGCCCTGGCAGTCCGCGGATGGTCGCCGCTTATCATGACAACCCGGATGCCGGCCTGCTTGCATTCCTGCACCGCTGCCGGAACCTCGGGACGCAGCGGGTCTGCTAGCCCGGCTAGACCCAGGAACTCGAATTCGAAATCCTGCTGGCGCTCAGGCCATGTCTCCCCATGGTAAGTAGCCTTGGCGACGCCCAGCACCCTGAGGCCACGGTCGGCCATGGCAACGGCCTGCGCCGTCAGGCGAGCGGTTTGCTCCGGCGAAAGACGGCAAAGCTCCGCCATCGCCTCCGGCGCGCCCTTTGCCGCTACGACGCAACGGTCTAGCTGTGAAACGCGCCATAAGTGGGACATAGCGAAGAGATCGGCCGACAGTTCATATTCGCGAACGAGTTCCCAGTCCGGGTGAAAATGTTCACTACCGGGCAAGCAATCCTGAGCCAACCGATGAAACGCCTTCTCCATCGGGTCATGCGGATCGGTTTCGCTGGCCAGCACGCAATACTCGACAAGTTCGCGAAACTGCTGCGGCAATTTCTTCAATTTGTACTGATCGCCGATGTCCAGCAAAGCATCGTCTACGGCAAGAGAAGCGACCGCCATGCGGTTCATGGTGATGGTGCCGGTCTTGTCGACACACAGCGCTGTCGTTTCTCCCAGCGTCTCGATGGCGCTCAACCTGCGGGTAAGCACCTGTTTCTGGGCAATGCGGCGAGCGCCGAGCGCCAGAAAAATGATGAGCATCACCGGAAATTCCTGCGGCAGCAGGCTCATCGCCAGCGTAATTCCCGCCAGCAGGCCATCCAGCCAGCCGCCGCGCGACCATACATAGAGCACGGTAACAACGAGGCAGAGCGCAATGCCGATGGCCGCCAGTGTTTTAGTCAGTACAGCCATCTCCCTTTGCAACGGCGAACTCTCGTTCTCGATGGCTTGCAGCGATTTGCCGATGCGTCCCAGTTCCGTCGCCGAGCCGATGGCAGTGACGCGGACGGTGCCCTGGCCGCTGACCACCAGCGTTCCGGCGAACACACAGTTCGTCTCTTGCGTCTCCCCGCCATTAATCGATATTTTTTGGACAGGAACGGATTCGCCGGTAAGCAGGGATTCGTCGATTGTCAGTTCATGCGCCGCAAGCAGCAGGCCATCGGCTGGCACCCGATCGCCTTCGCTGAGGATCAGGATGTCGTCGCGCACCACTTCCCGTCCCGGGATGCGGACGGCATTTCCATCGCGCAGCACCAGCGCGCGCGGACTGGACAGGTCGCGCAAGGCATCGAGCGCCTTTTCCGTCCGGCGTTCCTGAAGAATCGTGACCGTCATGATCACGAACACGAAGCCCAGCAACACCAGCGCTTCATGCACGTCGCCCATCAGGAGGTAAATCGAGCCAGCGCCGATCAACAACAGGAACATGGGTTCCCGCGCGACTTCCGCGGCTATCTTGAGCAGCGAACGACCCTCGCCGGAGGCAAGTTCGTTGAACCCCTCGGCCTTCTGTATGGCCAGGACTTCTGCTTGTGACAAACCGGAAGGGAATCCTTTATCGGTCATGGCCCGGAGCTGGGGTTGGATGCAAAGAAGTATAAACAGGAATCACAGGGATCGCACCAAGACATGAGGCCTGCTTGTGGTGTTCAACACTGATCCGAAACCGACGTTTGCGTTTGGCTTCAATACCTGCTTTTCGCCACAGGCGTGCCACACGATCTCAAGGCACCATAGGCTTCCCGGTTGCCGGTATGGATGTGTCAATTTTTGTGAGCAGAACTTGATCAGCAAGCATGCGCGCTGATGATCCCCGTTTCAGCCATTCGTAGTAGCAGGCGTACTTCACGGCAGTTCTCGCGCAAAGTACGCGAATGTCCCAGTCTTTCAGACACGCTTGAGCTCGGCACGTAATCTTTCCAACTCGCCCTGCGCCTCCTCAGGCTTGCGTCCTGACTAGCAAAAGGCGAATTCCCGCCCCACCTCGTCTAACTGCTTTTGTCATTTGTAGAGTTGATTGCGGGCTATCCCCAACTCCATCGCCAACTCTGTAGCAAGCTTATTTCCAAGTTCCAGCAAACGTACCGCTTCCAGCTTGGACTCTTTGTTGAACAGATTGCGCTTACGACCTTCCGGATAGACCTTGCTGACGCTCTTTCCTATTCGACACCGCCAAAGATAGCCTATCTTTATATGTCCGGGGTGCCTCCGTCTAGCCCTTCGATACAACTACCACCACGTTGGCTGGCAAATTTCTCGGTGGTGGCGGCATGCATTCTGCTCAGTTTCAGAAATGCCGGATTTGCCGGATCGAGTTCGGGAATGCGGGCTATATAGTCTCCCGCCAGTTGCATATAGCCGTCATCCCAACCCACTATGTTGACGTAAGCCAGCAGCGCGTTGGTGGCATTCGCTATGAATTGTAAATTCGAGGGCATATCGGCTACCGCCTGAATGAACAGCTCGACCGCCGCCTTGAAGTCACCTTTCTTGGCCAGCATGACGGCGCGATTATTCAGATCTATCAGTTCCTTACGGATGTTTTCTATCAGGACGTTGAACTGCTGCGCTTTTCCGGCTTTTTCATAGAGCGCCATCACCTTGGCTTGCAGGGGTCCTTCGACATTGTTCTTCAGCAATTTGCGGACCACTGCTTCGGTATGGGTTTCATCAGCAAACAGCAGGCCGTCGCTAATCATGTCGAGCACCATGCTGACCGGAATATCCGCCTCCAGCGACGCATAATCCTGTTTGGCCTTGTCATATAGCGCCAGCGCGCTCTTGTCGCCAGTGGTTTTCAGGATCATGCACTCGACCAGGGCGGCATGCAGCTCTGCCTTCTGATCATTGGGAAAAATCAGTCGAACCTCACGCATCAAGGATAGCGCCTCTTCGGTGTTGCCTTTGTCGAACAACACCTTGCCTAACCTGATGTGATTCTCGACATTGAGCGATGCCTCCTGTTTTTCAAGCGCCACGCACAGGCGGAAGGCGCTTTCAGCCACCTCCAGATCGCCGCTTTCCCAGGCTGCTTCCCCCAGCGCCTGCTGGCGTTTTATGTCATTGGGCAAGATGCGCACCGCGGTTTGGAGCGCCTTTTGCGCCTCCTTCAATTCTCCCAGCGATTTGTGCGAATCGGCCAGCCAGTCATAGGCTTCCATGACATGGCTATTCTGTTCCACGACCGACTGAAACAGCTCCGCCGCCTTCGCAAACTCTTGCTGATGATGCAGGCTCTTGCCCAGGCCCATGGTCGCCCAGGCGACCGGATGCGTTGCCAACACCTGTTCATAGATTACTTGCGCGCCCTCGTAATCAGCCATAGTCATGCTCAGCCGGCCCTTGAGTTTCATGAATTCGAGCTTATGCACATTGCCTTCGCGTATCTTGACGTCGCATGCGGCAATTGCACTGGCATAGTCGTGATTCTGGATCATTTCGCCAACGCTGGCAAAGACGCCTTTCCTCAGGATCGCCTTTTCCAGGCGCTTCATCAGGACATTGGGGGTGAAGGGCTTCAGCACGTAGTCATCGGGATCATACTCGAGCGCGCTCAAAACCTTATGAGCGCTGCGCTCGGTGGTGACGATCATGAACACCGTTGACTGCTTGATCAGCCGACGCTCATTGATTTCCTGCAACAGCGCCAGTCCGTCGATGCCTCCGCTGAACAAATAGTCGCAAATTATCACGTCATAGGATTTCTGTTCCAGCCGCCTGATGACTTCCCTGCTCTGCGATACCATGTCCAGCTTGCGCGCGCCCAAGGTCGACAGCGCCAAGCTGAGCGCCAAGCGCATCTCCTGAACAGTCTCGGCCAATAGAAATGTTTTCTTTTTAAAATCGATCATGGGTTGTAGTTCGACGTAATGATAGCCAACACCTGTTTCAGTCTTGCCCGAAGATACTCTCCACTTTCGCTTCGAAAGCCTCTTCTTCCTCTTCACTCATTATTCCCAACTCGGCAAGAACGCTTTCCCGAAGGAAAGGCCAGCGTGGTTCTGCAACCCGATTCATGCTGCGGGAATAATGGTTCGCCAAGAACAGAATGGCGGACAAAGAACGGGTGTCGCAAGTTTCATTTTGCGGCAGATAGTCGCGATAACGAATCGTATCGCAGATAAAACCCGGCAGATTCCAGTGGCGTGCCACAAGATAGCCGATGGTGCAGTGATCGGCGTTGAAGCGCGCATCCTCCACGGCCAGATCAGGCCAGGCAAGCGAACCCTCCACTTGCAAGGCGCTGCAGTAGTCCGGGAAGCGCTGCATTAGCACGGGCACACCGCAATCGTAAAAGATTCCGGCCATGTAAGCCTGCTCGGCGAAAACGTTGCAGACGGTAATCTTTTCCTGGGCAATGATGGCGCTGAGATGCGCAATCTCATGGGAACGCGCCCAGAAGGTATCGAGCGCCTTGCGGTTCTTGACAGAAATGCTGGAGGACAACGCCACCGCCTGCACCAGGGAATAGACCTGCTTGACGCCGATCAACGTCAATACCTGGCTGAGCGTTTCCAGCTTCTTGCCACGGCAAAACACAGGAGAACTGGCAGCCTTGAACAGCATAGCCGAAATGCCGGGATCGCTGGAGATCACGCGCGCCAATCCGCGAACATCGTCATTTCCTCGCGCCATGCGCTCCTTCAACTCAAGTAGCACACGTGGTTGCGGTGGAATCTTGATCCCTTTGGCAGCCAATGATTTTATGTATTCTTCCGCATTAATCGGCATATTTTTTCATCCAACATATTGTTATTGCATATTTATTCTAATTGATGGGCGCCAGCATGCGAGTCAAAGGTGACGAATCGGAAAGCAATGAGTATACATGAGAGCTATCGCGTAATACTGACCAAAAATGTTGGCACACCGACAGTAAATGTGGGGAAAGTCCTACACCCTTGAATAGTGCGAATCGATGAACTCAACAACAGCAATTTCGATCTCTGACTTTCGCAGGAGGTTCGCTTTGACTACTTTCCATATTTCTATTATTATAGAAATATGGAAATAATAAACGCTGTTCGACTCTTGGGCGCTTTGGCGCAGGACACGCGCCTGTCAATTTTTCGCCTGCTGGTTCAGGCAGGAAAGAATGGACTGGCAGTCGGAACCATCGCCCAGCGGCTCGAGATCACAGCAAGCGGCACGCTGACCTTCCACCTCAAAGAGTTGTCCAATTCAGGCTTGATCTCCTCCCGCCAGGAAGGCCGGTTTATTTACTACTCCGCCAACTATGAGGAAATGACCGCGCTCTTGCGCTATCTCACCGAGAACTGCTGCGGCGGGATGGAATGCGAAAAAATCGCGTCAAGTTGCGACCCTGAAACCGGAACAAAACGGATACTGATTGATAAGGGAAATAACCATGACTGAAACCAATGTCGCCAAAACCGCCCCGATGAACCTGTTCGAGCGCTTCCTGACGATTTGGGTATTCCTGTGCATCGTCGCAGGGATCGTCCTAGGACAAGTCCTGCCCGGCCCGATCCAGACTATCGGCAAGATGGAAATTGCTCGGGTCAACATCCCGGTGGGCCTGTTGATCTGGGTGATGATCATCCCGATGCTGGTCAAGATCGATTTCGGCGCGCTGCATCAGGTCAAGGAACACTGGAAAGGCATCGGCGTCACGTTGTTCGTGAATTGGGCAGTCAAGCCCTTTACCATGGCGCTGCTTGGCTGGCTGCTGATTCGCAACTTGTTTGCTCCCTACTTGCCTGCCGGCCAGATCGACAGCTACATCGCCGGCCTCATCCTGTTGGCGGCCGCGCCCTGCACCGCCATGGTGTTCGTGTGGAGCAAGCTTTCCGATGGCGATCCCTATTTCACGCTGTCGCAGGTGGCGCTGAACGACACGATCATGATATTCGCCTTCGCCCCCATCGTCGGCTTGCTGCTTGGCATCTCGTCGATAGCGGTGCCATGGGATACCTTGTTTACTTCGGTCGCACTGTATATCGTGATTCCCGTCATCCTGGCGCAAATCTGGCGCAAGTGGCTGCTCAAAGGTGGGCAGGCCGCCTTCGATGCAGCCATGCGCAAGATCGGCCCCTGGTCCATCGGCGCTCTGCTGCTGACGTTGATTCTGCTGTTCGCCTTCCAGGGCAAGGCTATCCTCAAGCAGCCGCTGATAATCGCCATCCTGGCCGTGCCGATCCTGATCCAGGTATTCTTCAACTCGGCACTGGCCTACTGGCTCAACCGCAAGGTCGGCGAAAAGCATAACGTCGCCTGCCCCTCGGCGCTGATCGGCGCTTCCAACTTTTTTGAACTGGCCGTGGCGACCGCCATCAGCCTGTTCGGTTTCGAATCCGGCGCAGCGCTGGCGACGGTGGTCGGCGTGCTGATCGAGGTGCCGGTGATGCTGCTGGTGGTGAAAGTGGTCAACTCGACCAAAGACTGGTACGCGATGAAACCCACGCCATGAGCCTGCCTGCGGTCAAGTCGCGTCTGCTTCGGGCGCGGCAACGCCTGCGCCAGCAACTGGTCGAACACTTCCAGGTTCGTTTCGACGCCGGCGGCAAGGTTTGCTGCCACAAGGGGCCGCAGCGGGGTTGAAACTGATTTATTAAAAGCGCCGCATCCTTTTTACTTCTTGTTCGTCTCCTGTGTGTAGCCGCGGCGAAAAATAGGAAACACCCTGTTATTCGCAATTGTTCAACTTGGAAACGAAAGGATATTATCTTGTTCAATTCAATAGCTTTTATCGGCGCAGGCCGCATTGCCCGCATCATGCTAGGGGGCTGGCAGCAAGCCAGTGCCCTGCCACCTGCCATTCTGGCGTTTGACGCCAGCCCTGCCGCAATCGCTGCCCTGAAAGAAACATTTCCCAATGTAAAAGCCGCCACGTTGGAAGAATGCGCCGCATGCGATTTGGTGTTTGGCGCACTGCATCCGCCTGCCATGCCGGAGATGCTGGGCAACATTGCGGGGAAACTGCAGCAACAGGCTATTTTTTGCTCGCTCGCGCCCAAGCTCAAACTCGCCACGCTTCAGGAAAAACTCGGCGGTTTTGGCCGGCTGGCGCGCATGAACCCGAACTCCCCCAGCATCATCGGTCAGGGTTACAACCCGATCGCGTTCGCCGATGGCCTGCCCGCTTCGGCACGGGAAGAACTGTTGAGCCTGTTGCGCCCACTCGGACAAACTCCGGAAGTTGCTGAAAACCTCATGGAGACCTACGCCGTCATCAGCGCGATGGGGCCAACTTACTTTGGATTTCAGTTTGCCGAAGTGCAAAGGCTCGCCCACTCCTTCGGTCTTGCTCCGAAAGCCACTCGCGAAGCCATGCGCGCCATGTTGCACGGCACTGCGGACATGTTGTTTGCCAGCGATTTGACTGCCGAACAGGCGCTTGATCTGGTTCCCGTCCGCCCGATGGCCGAACATGAAGCGGTAATCTGCCAGATGTATCAGCAACAACTTAGCGCGATCCACGCCAAACTGACCGGTATTGAAGGTACCAAAACACACTGAAAAGGAATGAAACATGAATGAATTGACACCCCGTGAAAAAGAACTGGTGGCCATTGGCGCCGCCATGGGAAGCAACTGTGTGCCCTGCATCGAGTATCACATTCCGATCGCGCGTAAGGTCGGTCTGACCGATGCGCAAATCCTGGCGGCGATTGAACTCGCGGACAAAGTCAGGCAGGTTCCTGCCCGTAAAGTGCTTGAGGTGGCGAAGGAATTGCTTGAAAACAGCCATGCTTGTGAAAAAAAATGTTGCGAAGCTTGAATTACAGCCAATAGTTGGCGTCAAGAAGTTTAGCGCCCAGTCATTTATCCCCGTCTGGTACGATAGATCGCGCCAGCTAGTTTTAAACTTTGCGGATTGGGTGCTGATCGTGTTTGAACCCACGCAGGTCGCAAACTGCGGGCTGCTTGAGAGTGATAGACTCAACCAAAAGTTAGTTCAGGTGTAGCAATTAATTTATTGAAAGGAGATTCTCATGGGCAGACAAGAGGAATTTTTCGCGAGCAAGAACTTCGCAGTAGTGGGCGCGACCAACAAGGTCGACAAATACGGTTACAAGGTATGGAAGCGGCTGGCCCAGCTTGGCAAAACCTGTTATCCGATCCATCCGAACCTTGCCGAAATCGACGGCGTCAAAGCGTACAAGAGCCTGGCGGAACTTCCCGAAGTGCCGGAAGCCGTGAATATCATCGTAGCGCCGGAGATCACGGAAAATGTCGTTGCGGAGTGCAAGCGTTTGGGAATCAAGAAAGTATGGATGCAGCCAGGCGCGGAATCGGAAAAAGCCATCGACTATTGCAACGAAAACGGGATTGACCTTGTCTACGACGATTGTGTCCTGGCGAGGCTGGGCTATCCCTGCTAAGACTGGCAAGGTATCAATGGAGAGAGCATCATGGCAACGCTGATAAGAGCTGCTTCGAGCTGGCTAACCGATCATCCGCGGCAGGCATTGGCTGTTCTGGCGCTTGCCGCATGCGGCGTGGCGACAGCATCGATTCTGCTTACTCACTGGCTACGCCTGAACCCCTGTTATCTCTGCATTTTCCAGCGCCTCTTGAGCATCAAGCTGGCTTTGTGCTTCGGTCTCGGCGCCTTGCTGCCTTGGCGTTCCGGAAGGCAAATCTTTACCCTTTTCGCCGGTCTGATTGCACTTTGCGGTTTAGGCGCTGCCGGTTTTCAGAGTTGGGAACAGTGGTATCCCGAAGTCGTTGGTAGCTGTGTCGGCACGGAACCCAACCTGATCGAACGGCTGGTCGAATGGATGGGCAGCCAGTGGCCATCCCTGTTCATGGTTTCCGGCCTGTGCGAAAGCAAAGAATTGGAAATTCTCGGCCTGTCGCTCGCCAACTGGTCGTTCCTTGCCTTCACCGGCTTCGCTATGGCTGCTTTCTACCTGTTATGGCTTGGCTTGAAACAGAATCGATGAATACACAACCTGAAAAACCAGTTGAACCCGCCTGTTGCTGCGCTTGCAAGCCCGCAGCCCAAGATGTGCCTGCCGGATCATCCTGCTGCGTTGGAATGAACCCATGTCAGATGTCGCGGCGTAGCCCGCTATGGTTGGCGCTAGCCCTACTGGCCTGGACACTGATCTATTTCCAGCTTGAAAGCTTTGCCGACTGGTTCAGCTATTCACTGCTGCAATTGGAGACAGGTTCCCATCTGGGTGAAGCGGTAAAATTCTTCGTCTACGATACGCCCAAGGTGTTCATGCTATTGGCGCTGATCGTTTACTTCATGGGTGTGCTTCATACCTTTTTCACACCGGAGCGCACGCGAGCGCTGGTTGCGGGAAAGCGCACCATCGTCGGCAACATCATGGCGGCCTCGCTCGGCGTGGTCACGCCTTTCTGTTCCTGCTCCGCCGTGCCGCTGTTTATCGGCTTCCTCTCGGCGGGGGTGCCGCTGGGGGTGACGTTTTCCTTCCTGGTTTCCGCGCCCATGGTCAACGAAATCGCACTGGCGCTGTTGTTCGGCTTGTTCGGTTGGAAAATTGCGCTGGCCTATCTGATACTGGGATTGACCGTGGCCATCGTCGCCGGATTCATCATCGGCCTGTTGAAATTGGAAAGCTGGGTCGAACCCTGGGTTTACCAGATCAGCGCTGCTACCGCTCAAGATGCGGATGCGATGAACTGGCCGAAACGCCTCGACGCAGGCTGGCAGTACGTGAAGGAAATCGTCGGCAAAGTCTGGCCCTATCTGGTGGCGGGCATTGCGGTAGGAGCGGCCATCCACGGCTACGTCCCGGAAAACTTCATGGCTTCGATCATGGGCAAGCAGGCATGGTGGTCGGTGCCGCTGGCGGTGCTGATCGGCATCCCCATGTATTCCAATGCGGCTGGCATGATCCCGGTAGTACAGGCGCTGCTGGCCAAGGGCGCAGCGCTCGGCACGGTGCTGGCCTTCATGATGTCGGTGATCGGCCTGTCGCTGCCGGAAATGATCATTCTGCGCAAAGTGCTGTCGCTACGCCTGATCGCGGTTTTTGTCGGCATCGTGGCGTTCGGCATACTGCTTGTCGGCTACGTCTTCAACGCGCTGTTCTGAAAGGAATCGACATGAAAGTCACGATCTATGGCATCGGCTGCCCCCGCTGTGAAAAGACCGCCGAAGTAGTGAAGCAGGCGCTGGCAGAAGCAAACATTCCCTGCGAACTGGAAAAAGTCACCGACTACGCCGAGATCGCCAAGGCCGGCATCATGGCGACGCCTAGCGTGGCGCTGGATGGCAAGGTTGTTTCCAGCGGTAAGTTGCCGACGGTCGAGGAGATAAAGGGCTGGCTTTAACCGGCTTTTACCCTTGCTACGGGGGTTGGATTCGCGAATAATCTGCGCATGACCCCTCACGTTCCCACCATGCTGCTGATGTTAGTCGTAGCCTCAGCAGCAATGGCTGCTTCAGTCGTCGTCGTTAGCTGGGGGAGGGATGACGACGGGCTCAGGCCTTGGGCCGCAGGAACTTTTCTGGTACCCCTGGCATTCATTCTAATCGCACTACGCGATCAGATTCCGGATTTCTTTTCCATCATTGTCGCCAATGTCTTGTTGTGCAGCGTTTTTTCCTTGCTGCTGCAGGCTGTTTGCCAATTCCAGGGAAGGCGCGCCAGCGGCTGGCTAACGATTGCCCCCGTGGTCTTTTACGCTGCCGTGACAATATTTTTCACGGTTTTCTCGCCGAGTATTCAAGCCCGGATTACCGCGGCCGGATTGATGTTTGCCGGCCAGGATGCCTTGATTCTTGCCGCCTTGTTGAGCCGCTATCGCGCCACAGTAGGCCGTGGCCGCCATCTGACGGTATTCGGCTTAGCGATGACGATGCTGATGCTTATTTACCGTGCCGCCATTACGGCATCGGGTTCAGTAGAGATAACCTCGATACTGTCGCAAAACCATCTACAAACGGCATCCTTTTTCCTGTGGTTGGCGGCCGTCATCTTAACAACCTTTGGTTTTGTCTTCATGACCAAAGAACGCACCGACGAAATCAACCGCGTATTCGCCATGCAGGATGCGCTGACCGGACTGGCAAACCGCCGTTCGCTGCTGGACTCGCTGGACCGCTACGTTTCCCACGCCGAACGTAGCGAAGAACCTTTGTGCTTGTTGATGATCGATCTTGATTTCTTCAAGAAGGTTAACGACAGCCTCGGCCACCTCGCTGGCGATTATGTGCTTGTCAGCGTAGCAGACATTATCCGAAACCGTTTGCGCACCCAGGATTTGCTCGGCCGTTACGGCGGCGAAGAATTTCTGGCGGTGCTGCCCAATACCTCGCTTGAAGGAGGATGTCTGGTTGCAGAAGCGCTGCGCGATAGCGTTGCGCGAGCATCCATCGCCTACAAAGAACAGGGCATTCCTATCACCATCAGCATCGGCGTACATAGCGCAACTCCTGGGCGGAAGGATAGCCTTGCCATGCTGATCGGCGAGGCCGACCGCGCGCTCTACCGCGCCAAGGAAAACGGCCGTAACCGGGTCGAGGCATGCTTGCCAGCGTAGTCCTAACCGGTTCTGCAACAAATAAGCATCGTTTGCCTGTATCCCTTTACCGACATTTCCCGTCTACCTGTCTGGGGCTTCCCTTTTTTAATCCTCAGACATGGCGTTTGCGCCAGTTCTGATCTTCAGGAGATATTTCGATGCCAGAATGCTGTTCGACAAATGTTGGAAAAAACAGAGTTTGCGCCGAAGGCGCTGAATATGTGCAACGATTTCTGGAGGAATATCCGGGCCGAATTGCAGTAGTTTCATGCGAAGGCGCTTGTGTCAAGGGCGAGGTGGCGCGCTTGTCGGCCAATATGGTGAGCTACCGCCGCGCCCGCGACAAGACCGTCCGTATTTGCCTGGGCGATGCGGTTACCGCCAATTCCGGTTTCAGTAAATTGGTCGAGCGTGCGCCGCGTATCATAGCGATCGAAGGCTGCCCGCTCTGTTGCGGGACGGTCATGCTCAGGCAGCGCTTTCCGGATATCAAGGTTCAGGCGCTGATCGCGACCAATTATTACGAATACGCTAAGGACAAGTTCGAGATTTTTGACATGGATCACGAAGAGGCTACTCGGCATGCGACGGCGGTCAGCGATGAGGTCATGAAACTCGTCGAGGGCAAGGAACCGGCAAAAGCCACGAACAAGCTATGTTGCTGACAGTTTTCCTTGCCAGGAAAAGAGCAGGATATTGAAATGCCCGGCCTGACTTCCCTCGATTTGGAGCAAGCGCACTTCGACGAACTGGCGAAACAGCTTTCGCCAGTTCTGCTGCGTTACTTTAGGCGATATGTCGGAGATTGCGCTACTGCCGACGATCTGCTTCAGGAAACCCTGTTGCGCATCGAACAGGGATTGGCCGGGTTTGCCGGACGCGCCAGCATGGAAACCTGGGCGCTGGCTATCGCCACGCGGGTAGCCGCCGACTATTACCGATTGCCCGAACATCGCGTGAATATTGTCGAGATAGACGAGGCCGCACAAGTGCCCGACCCTGATCGGCCTATTCTCGACGATGTCATTGCCGACGAGATGAATGCCTGTGTCCGTCGGGTTATCGACAGCCTGCCCGAAGATTATCGCGCCGCTCTGGTGCTGCACGATCTGGAAGGCATGACTGCGCAGCAGGCAGCCGAGATTTGCGGTTGTTCGATCGCGACTGCCAAGATCAGGATACATCGCGCCCGCGCCCGCCTCAAAGACGTATTGCAGCAACAATGCAGCTTCTACCGGGACGAAGGCAACATCTTCCGTTGCGACCGAAAAGCCCTAATTATTGAAAAATGATCAAGCCGGCAAGCGCAAACATATTGCAAATATTTACAGTCGCAATCTGCGTTCTGCCGTTTGCCCTGGCCGTCGCATATCCCTTGGGATCGCTCTTGCCGATGCGCTGGCCGGTAACTTCCGCGTTGTTCTGGGATGCGGGGCTTTCCTTCCTGTTCTTTATGCAGCACAGCGGCATGGTGCGCAGACGTTTTCGCACATGGCTGGCAGGTTTTGTTCCGCCGAATTTCTATAGCGCTATCTACGCCATCGCATCGGGCGCGGCGCTGACCCTGGTGGTCGCGCTTTGGCAAACAACCGAAATCCGTCTATTAGAGTTTCAAGGAGCTTGGCTCTGGGTTGCTCGTGGATGCGGCGGGATGGCGATAGTTGTCTTCGTCTACAGCGTTTATGCGCTTCGCTCGTTCGACCCCTTTGGGCTTGCTCCAATCCGGGCATACATGCGGGAAAGTCAGATGCAAACGCCGAAGTTCGTCGTCCAGGGGCCCTACCAATGGGTGCGCCATCCGCTCTACTCTTGCGTTATTGTGCTCATCTGGTCTTGTCCGGAACTGACCGCCGACCGGCTGCTGCTCAATGTTATTTGGACTGCATGGATCTGCGGCGCGACAGTGCTTGAGGAAACCGACCTCAGGAATGAGTTCGGCAAGGCTTATCAGGACTATTGCAGCAGGGTGCCGATGCTGGTTCCGTGGCGCGGACGTGTACAGTCGTAGGCTTCAACAAACAGGTCGAATCAGGAAATTCTCCGGCAGTTCCCGCCCCGATGGTGGCGACGTCGGTTCGGATATCGGAAACCATTCCAGGCACCCAGAGAAATCAGGAGAAAGGGTGAAATTCGATGAGCGTGATGTTCAATGTCGGCGATGCTTCAAGACAGGCCGTCACCGTTTCCAGAAGAAGTTCCTTTTGCTGCTGCGTAAGGCTATTTAACCGGAAAAACTGCGCCGAGGGCGATCTGATTTCGCAGCAATGCTCCTTCACCACCGCCATGCAGCCGATTTCCGGTGCCTCGACGATGCGTATAGACGCGTTCTCGAGTAAAGCGGCAAGTTCGGCATGCCCATTTTCTATCAGTTTCTTTCTGACGCTATCAAGATCATTGGTAGCCATTCTGTTTTCCCCTCATTTCCGTGGCAAAGACAATACGGCTTCCACTCCGCCCTGCGCGCAGTTGCGAAGAGAAAGCTCGCCACCATGGGTTTGCGCAATGTTGCGGGCGATGGTCAGGCCGAGGCCCGTTCCGCCGGTCTCGCGGCTGCGCGATGCCTCCAGCCGATAGAATGGCTCGAAGACTTTTTCGAGTTCATTTTCCGCAATGCCAGGGCCTTGATCCACTATCCTCAGGGTCAGGTTTTGCGGTGTGTCCTCGACCACGACCCGCGCCTGCCGGCCATACAAGATCGCGTTATCCAGCAGGTTGGAGAGGCAACGCTTGAGCAGCGGCGCAATCCCGACATAGGGAGCAACAGCGCAGCCTTCGATGGTCACGTCCCGCCCCATTTCCCTGCTGTCGGCTTGCAGGCTCTCCAGCAAAGCCATGATGTCGACCGGCTGCGGCGTTTCGTTGCCTTCGAGGCCGCGCATGAAATCCAGCGTTTGCGCCACCATGACTTCCATTTCTTTCAAATCCTTCTCGAAACGGCTGCGCAGATCCTCGTCCTCCAACAGTTCAGCCCGCAAGCGCATGCGGGTAATCGGCGTCTTAAGATCATGCGACATGGCGGTAAGGATGCGGCTCCGGTCCTGAATGAATCGAGCCAGGCGGGTCTGCATGGTATTGAAGGCATGCGCCGCCCGCTTGACCTCCGATGGGCCCTCTTCCGGCAAGGGCGAACGATTGATGTCCTTTCCCAGTTCGTCGGCGGCGGATGCCAACACATGCAGCGGATGGGTTATCCAGCGTACCGCAACAAATGAAATCAGCAGAACAGCAAGCAGCAGGACCGTCAGCGTCAGCAGCAGCCGCATCGGCAAACTCGCCGCTTCCTGCGGCACATAGGTATCGAAGGTAACCCAGCTTCCGTCCTGAAGGCGAACCTGCGTCAAGAAAAACTTGCCGCTCATTCCCCCCATGCCCCCGCCGGCTCCAGGCGAACGATGCATGCCGGAAGTAGCGTCATTTCCTTCCATCATTGCACGGTGGTGCCGTCCGTAACCATAGCCTGACTGCCAAGGCAACGAAGCCCTCGATTTTTCCGCGACCCGTATCGGCCGCTCGTCGCCAAGGGCGTTGCGCAACACAGAAGTAAACATCGTCGAATGAAAGCTAGCTTCAGTATTTTCCTCAGCGGCAAGCGGCACAATATCCAGCGAAACAACCTGGGGCGGAACATTCAGGATGGCGACAATGCGGCTTCTTTCCGCCGCACTCAGGGAATCCAGCAGCCGCACGATATCGGCGATGCGCTGGGCCGGCTGCATGCCGCTTGCCCGCAGCAACAGGCGATCGCGCTCGACGAAATTGATGGTAGCGCTCAGCAACTGGGCGACGATCAACCCGCCGAACAGCACCAGCACCAGCCGACCGAACAGAGATTGAGGCAAGAGACGCATCAGCCTGCCCCGCTCACCGGAACGGCGAGAACATAACCTTCGCCACGCACCGTCTTGATCAAGCGCGGTTCGCGCGGATCGTCGCCGAGCCGATGACGCAAACGACTGACTTGCACGTCGATGCTCCTGTCGAGTGGTTCAGCCTCTTTCCCTTGCGTCAGATCGACCAATTGATCACGATTCAGCACACGGTTCGGATGGCGCAGGAAAATCCGCAGCAGACGGTACTCCGTTCCGCCCAAGGGAGTCACAACGCCAGCGGCGGATACGAGATGACGATGCGCGGTATCGAGCGTCCAGTCGGCAAACCGGATATGCCGCGGTTCGTCCGGACGAAGATTCTGCGGCAGGCTGCGGGCGCGGCGCAAAATCACCTTGATGCGCGCCAGCAACTCGCGGGCGCTGAATGGCTTGGGTAGGTAGTCGTCGGCGCCCATCTCCAGGCCGACGATGCGGTCGGTCTCTTCGCCGCGCGCCGTCAGCATGATGATCGGCGTGTCGGATTTGGCCCGCAGATTGCGGCACAGTGTCAGGCCATCTTCTCCTGGCAGCATCAGGTCGAGCACGATCCGGTCGACGCGCCCCGCTTCCAGCGCCTGCCACATGGCCCGGCCATCGCCGACTGCCGTCGTCCTCAGGCCGTTCTTTTGCAGATAGCTGCCCAGAAGATGCCGGATTTCGGCATCGTCATCAACGATCAGAATATGGTCTTGAGTTTCCATGTTGGAATATATAGCGGGTTACAGCAGACTTCGGCAAAATAAATGTATCGTAATGTGTCAAACCACGGATTCGTCGCAGTGTGCTACAAAAAAGGCTTGCGTTGACATCGCCGGCTTACAGGAGATTGATTTAATAGGAACCGCGATGAAGGCATTCTGCCCATTCAAGCATTCAAACAGGAGATAAACATGAAACGCACTAATAAATTGCTTACCGGCATGGCTGCCGGCTTGTTTCTGGCAATCAGCGTGCCTGCTAACGCGCAGCCGGGCGAAGGCATGGGAAGTGGCACTGGGCCGTGCATGAGCGGCGGCAAAAGCGGCGCTATGGGACAAGGCAAGGGTGGCATGCACGGCAAGCGCGGAATGATGGGCGATAATCCGGCCGCCATGACCGAGGGACATCTCGCCTATCTGAAAACCGTTCTGAAAATCACGCCCCAGCAGGATACTGCCTGGCAAGCCTTTGCCACCAAGTCGAGGAAACTTGCCGAAACAATGCAGGCGAAGCGCAGCAAGATGCAGGAAGCCGCCGCTGCCCCCTTATCCGCGCCAGATCGCCTCGCGCAACAAACCGAGTTCATGAAGCAGAAGATCAGCGACATGGAAATCATGACCACAGCCGTCAGCGAGCTATACACCGCGCTAACGCCTGAACAGAAGACGCTAGCCGACAAGCACTTCAGCATGAGGGGCCGTCATCACAAATTTTCGGCTCAACAGGCAAAGTAAGCCGGCTACCGACGAGCACATAATATAACGCTGGCTCAAACTCGAATCTCGAATTTGAGCCAGCGTTGTATTCGCTCAGCGGAAAAGACGATCAGTGGCCCGATTGTCTATATTTCTTCCCATTGCCATAGATACGGTCTCTATAGACTTCGTTCACAACCAACTTAAGCTGATCAAGCACGCAAGCCACTTGTTCGGGTGTCCGCAGCCGCTGATCCTGGCCTTGGTTGGCATACAAGTCTACCCAGCAGGAAAACGCGCCGTCCTGACTATTCCAAAAGCATTCAATGCTCGAGAAAAATGTGTCAAACAGCACCTTGGACGATTGGACTCCGGCTCGTTGAAGTTCGAATAACTGCTTGTTTGGTTGAGACATGTACCCTCCCAATTTTGTTTATCCTCATTAGGCATTCAGCCTGCCATGAATATCGTCTCTATCAGTCTTGCCCGTAAACACTCTCCACTTTCGATTCGAAAGCCTCTTCCTCCTCTTCGCTATTTATCCCCAATTCAGCAAGAACGTTTTCCCGAATAGCAAGCCAGTGCTGGTCTTCAGCCTGGTTCAAACTATGAAAATAATGATTCGCCAAGAAAAGAATGGCTGACAGGGAACGGGTATCGCAGGTTTCGTTTTCCGGCAACTCGTCGCGATAGCGAATCGTGTTGCAGACAAAATCCGGCAGATTCCAGTGGCGCGCCACGAGATATCCGATGGTGCAATGATCGACGTTGAAGCGTGCATTCTCATCGGCCAGTTCGGGCCAGGAAAGCGATCCCTCCAAGTGCATTGCGCTACAGTAGTCTGGGAAGCGCTGCATCAGCACAGGCACGCCGCAATCGAAAAAAATGCCGGCCATGTAGGCATGCTCGGCAAATACATTGCAGACAGCTATTTTTTCCTGGGCGATGATGGCGCTGAGTTGCGCAATCTCATGAGCGCGCGCCCAGAAGGTATCGAACGCATTGCGGTTCTTGCCGGCAATGCTGGAGGACAACGCGACCGCTTGCACCAAGCAATAGACCTGCTTGACGCCGATCAGCGTCAATACCTGATTGAGTGATGACAGTTTTTTGCCACGGCCAAACACGGGAGAACTGGCAGCCTTGAACAGCATGGCCGAAATGCCTGGGTCGTTGGAAATCACGCGGGCCAATCCGCGAACGTCCTCATTGCCCCGCGCCATCATCTCTTTCAACTCAAGCAGCACACGCGGCTGCGGTGGTATTTTGATCCCAACGGCAGCCAAGGTTTCTTCTGATTTTACTGGCATTTTTTTGGTCTCTCTGATCACAATCCATGGCAGCTGGCATGCGCCGTAGCTACCTGCTTTGGTTTCCCACAGCCAAGGCAACGGCAACGTATGTGCGTCAACTTACCCCTATTTCCTAGGCCGACATATAGGTGTTTTCCACTATGACTGCGGAGGATTCGCCGGGGTTACGCCGAGCGGCAAGATTGGACTGTATGGCCGTGATTTGGCAGGACTGCGACGGTCAATCCGTTTGGCTCACGGGCGCATTTGTCCTGAGCGACAAGGCAAGCAATTCATGTTAAAGCCTTCAGCACCGCCAGCGCATCGCGCGTCGCAGCGACATCGTGCACGCGCAGAATGCTGGCGCCGCGCTGGGCTGCCAGCATCGCGGCGGCAACGCTGGCGTGCTGACGCTGCCCAACGGACTGCCCGGTAATTTGGCCCAGCATCGACTTGCGCGAGACGCCGACCAGCAGCGGCAGACGAACATCGCTGCGTCCGCCAAGCTGTTCCAGGTGGCGGAACAAAGCGATATTGTGTTCCAGGGTCTTGCCGAAGCCAAAGCCCGGATCGATGACGATACGCTCGCGGGCGATCCCGGCTTGCTCGGCCGCTCGCGCCCGCTCTGCAAGATAGGATTGCACCTCGCCCACCACATCGGCGTACTCGGGGCAAAGCTGCATGCTTGCCGGGTCGCCCTGCTTGTGCATCAGACACACCGCCGCATTCGAGCCCGCCACGCATTCGAGCGCGCCAGGAGCGCATAGCGCATTGATATCGTTGATCATCGAGGCGCCGGCCACAATGGCTGCATGCATCACCGCCGGTTTGACGGTATCGACCGAGAGCGGCACGCCGCAATCCGACAGTCGTTCAACCAAGGGAATGACCCGCGCCAGTTCTTCCTCAATGGAAACCGGCAGCGCACCGGGACGCGAGGATTCGCCGCCGATGTCGAGCAGATCTGCGCCCTCCTCGATCAGTCGCAGCCCACGCTCGACTGCTTGTTGCAAGTCTCCAGCGGCAAGCCCGTCGCCTGAAAATGAATCCAGAGTGAGATTGACGATGCCCATGATCAGCGGACGATCAAGGGTAAGACGAAAATTACCGCAAACGAGGCACGGCATGGGTGCCCTCCAGAATTGCCTTATGCCGTTGCAGTAAGGTTGGGAGCAGCTCCGGGAGTGCTGTCTGGAGTCGGTTTCACCGGGGGAGTAGTCGGTTTCGGCTGGCGCGGCGGTTTGCCTTCCATGATGTCGTTGATCTGGTCGGCATCGAGGGTTTCCCATTCGAGCAGGGCCGCCGCCATGGCTTCGATCTTGTCGCTGTTGCCCTCGATCAGCTTGCGCGCCAGCGCATATTGCTGGTCGATGATGCGGCGGATCTCGGCATCGACCTGTTGCATGGTCGCTTCCGAAACATTCTTGTGCGTCGTAACGGAACGTCCAAGGAACACCTCACCCTCGTTCTCGCCATACACCATCGGTCCCAGCGCGTCGGACATGCCCCAGCGCGTCACCATGCGCCGGGCAACTTCGGTAGCGCGTTCGAAGTCGTTGGAAGCGCCGGTGGTCATCTGATGCATGAAGATTTCTTCGGCAATACGTCCGCCGAACAGCACCGAAATCGTTTGCAACAAGCGTTCCTTGTCCTGGCTGTAACGATCTTCCTCCGGCAACTGCATGGTCACGCCCAGGGCGCGGCCACGCGGAATAATGGTCACTTTGTGCACCGGATCGGTCTTGGTCATGAGCTTGGCAACGACCACATGGCCGGACTCATGATAGGCGGTATTCTTGCGTTCCTCTTCCGGCATCACCATGGTGCGCCGCGCCGCGCCCATGATGATCTTGTCCTTGGCCTGCTCGAAGTCTTCCATATCCACTAGGCGCTTGTTCTGGCGCGCAGCGAACAGCGCCGACTCATTCACCAGATTGGCCAGATCGGCGCCCGAGAAACCGGGCGTGCCACGAGCGATGATGTCGGCCTTGACATCCGGCGCAATCGGCACCTTGCGCATGTGCACCATGAGAATCTGCTCGCGGCCACGAATGTCGGGCAAGGGCACCACCACCTGACGGTCGAAACGCCCCGGGCGCAACAGCGCCGGATCGAGCACATCGGGACGGTTGGTGGCGGCGATGACGATAACGCCGGACGTGCCCTCGAAACCATCCATCTCGACCAGCAGTTGATTCAGCGTCTGCTCGCGCTCGTCGTTGCCGCCGCCGAGCCCCGCGCCGCGCTGGCGGCCCACGGCATCGATTTCATCGATGAATACGATGCAGGGCGCGTGTTTCTTGGCGTTTTCGAACATGTCGCGCACACGCGCAGCGCCGACACCGACGAACATTTCAACGAAATCGGAACCGGAAATCGAGAAGAACGGCACTTTCGCTTCGCCGGCAATCGCCTTGGCCAATAGCGTCTTGCCGGTGCCGGGCGAACCGACCATCAATACGCCACGGGGAATGCGTCCGCCGAGTTTCTGGAATTTGGTCGGGTCGCGCAGGAAATCGACCAGTTCGGCGACATCTTCCTTGGCCTCGTCGCAACCAGCAACATCGGCGAAAGTAATGCTATTGGTCGATTCGTCCAGCAGGCGCGCCTTGCTCTTGCCGAAGGAAAACGCACCGCCCTTGCCCCCCCCCTGCATCTGGCGCATGAAGAATATCCAGACCCCAATCAGCAGCAACATCGGGAACCAGGAAACAAAAATGTTCATCCAGAATGACTGTTCCTCATCCGGCTTGGCGACGACCTTGACGTTGTTTTTCAGCAGATCGCTGACCATCCACAGATCGGGTGGCGCATAAGTGGTCAGTTTCTTGCCATCGGTGGTAGTTGCTTCCAGTGTGCGTCCCTGGATCACGACCTTGGTAACGCGCCCCTGCTTCACTTCCTCGAGAAACTGGGAATATTCCATCGAAGCCTGAGCAGACTGGCGCGTATTGAACTGGTTGAAGACCGTCATCAGCACAATGCCGATTACCACCCATATCGCCATACTTTTGAACATGTTATTCAAGATCTGCTGCTCCCGGGCGATGCGCCCTTAATCAGGTTCCAAAATGTTACGTTAGCACGGATCAGACGGCTACCATGCGTTTTTTTCGCGCCAGAATATAGTTTTCTGCGCTGCGGTCGCGCGACGCCGCCGGTTTGCGCATCTGAACAGTTTCAAAAACTTTTTTCACAGCTTCGCGTAGTTCCATGAAACCTGCGCCCTGAAACACTTTGACCAGCATATCGCCTCCGGGTTTCAAGTGCTGCCTGGAAAATTCCAGCGTCAATTCGGCCAGATACGTCGCCTGCGCCTGATCGCTCAACTGAATACCCGATAGATTGGGCGCCATGTCTGATAAAACAAGGTCTACCGGATGACCATCCAGTCTGGACTCAAGCTGTTGCAGGACGTCCTGCTCACGGAAATCCCCTTGAATGAACTCGACGCCATGCATCGACGTCATTTCCAGCATATCAAGCGCAAACAGCCTGCCGCCGGGCTGGATTCGTTGAGCTGCGTACTGAGACCAACTGCCGGGGGCTGCGCCGAGGTCCACCACTACCATGCCGGGCTTGAGCAGGCGATCTTTTTCATCGATTTCCATCAACTTGAACGCGGCGCGGGAACGCCATCCCTCTGCCTTGGCGCGCTGCACATAGGTATCGTTGATGTGCTCGTGAATCCATGCCTTGCTGGTTTTATTCTTCTTCAACCCTGCCTCGAATGGTTACAATACTCGTATGAATACACAGCCCACCACCCCCGCCACTATCACAACCGCCGCGCGCCGCGCCCTGCGCGCCCGCGCCCATGCCCTCAGCCCGGTCGTCAGCATCAGCCAGAAAGGGCTGACGGAAACCGTTCTCAAAGAAATCGACCGCTGCCTGACGACCCACGAACTCATCAAGGTCCGCGTTTATCACGCCGAACGCGACCAGCGCGAAGCCCTGCTTGCGGAAGTTTGCGCCGCGCTTGCCGCCGCGCCTGTACAGCATATCGGCAATCTTCTCGTTATCTGGAGGGAAAAGCCGGAGAATGATGAGACAGTGGCAGTTCCCAAGCCCGCGCCGCGCCGCAGATCGGGGCCACGACTGACGAAGAAGGCAGCTGCGGCCAAGACGGAAAAAACTTCCAGCGCCATCGCTGCCCCTACGCAGCGCCGCACTACGACGAGCCGCAACCGAGCCAAGCCCTAGGCTCAAGGCTCAAATATATTTCACATCCAGCACTTCGTACTCGCGCCGTCCGCCCGGCGTCTGCACCTCGACCACATCCCCGGCATACTTGCCGATCAGCGCCCGCGCCACGGGTGAATTGATAGACACCTTGCCGGCCTTGAGGTCGGCCTCGTCGTCGCCGACGATCTGATATGTGACATCGTTGCCGGCATTGACATCTTCGAGGTCGACCGTCGCGCCGAATACCACCCGACCATCGGCATCGAGCGATTGCGGATCGATGACTTGCGCGTTCGCCAGCTTGCCCTCGATTTCCTTGATGCGCCCCTCGATGAACCCCTGACGTTCCTTGGCGGCATCGTATTCGGCATTCTCCGAAAGGTCGCCATGCGAACGCGCCTCGGCGATAGCGGCGATTACTTGCTGGCGATCGACAGTCTTCATGCGCTGCAACTCTGCGCGAAGCATTTCGGCGCCTTTGACGGTAATAGGTACTTTGCTCATCTTGTCTCGAGTCTCATTGGATCAGGCCAATTCAGCATGCAATTCCTGCAGGGAGTAGGAGGTTTCCAGTTGGTTCAGATGGCGCATCCCCTCGCAGGCAGCGCGGGCGCCTTGCACGGTAGTATAGAGCGTTACCCGCGCGGCCAGAGCACTGGTGCGAATCGAGCGCGAATCCGTGATCGCGGCGCGTTTTTCTTCGACGGAATTGACGATCAGGCTGATCTCGTTGTTCTTGATCATGTCGACGATGTGCGGGCGACCCTCCGTGACCTTGTGCACCACGGTTACCGGGATGCCTGCGGCGGCAATCACTACCGCCGTGCCACGCGTCGCGACCAGCGTGAATCCCAGATCGACCAGTTCGCGCGCCACTTCAACGACCTTTGCCTTGTCGCCCGGCTTGACGCTGACAAAGGCTTTGCCGGACTTCGGAAACTTGGTGCCGGAAGCGATCTGGGACTTGACGAAAGCTTCGCCGAAAGTCCGACCGACGCCCATGACTTCGCCGGTCGACTTCATTTCCGGGCCGAGAATGGTATCGACGCCAGGGAACTTGTTGAAGGGGAAAACAGCCTCCTTCACCGAAAAATACGGCGGAATCACCTCGCCCTTGATCCCCTGCTCTGCCAGGCTGCGCCCGGCCATGCAACGCGCCGCAATCTTGGCGAGCGGCATGCCGCTCGCCTTGGAAACGAAGGGCACGGTGCGCGAGGCGCGCGGATTGACCTCAAGCACATACACCACAGCGTCGTCGCCCCTGCCCTGAATGGCGAACTGGACGTTCATCAGGCCAACAACATTCAACCCCTTGGCCATCATTCGCGTCTGGCGGCGCATTTCGTCCTGAATGTCCTGCGACAGCGAATATGGCGGCAGCGAACAGGCCGAATCGCCTGAATGAACGCCCGCCTGTTCGATGTGTTCCATGATGCCGCCGATGATGACTTCCTTGCCATCGCACAGAGCATCGACATCCACCTCGGTGGCATCGTTGAGGAAACGGTCGAGCAACACCGGCGAATCATTCGATACCTTAATCGCCTCGCGCATGTAGCGTTCGAGATCCTTCTGCTCATGCACGACTTCCATGGCGCGGCCACCCAGCACATAGGATGGGCGCACTACCAGCGGGTAGCCGATTTCCACCGCCATTACCAGCGCCTCGGCCTCGGTGCGGGCCGTCCGGTTGGGCGGCTGCCTCAGGCCAAGATCGTGCAACAGTTTCTGGAAGCGCTCACGGTCTTCGGCGGCATCGATCATGTCCGGACTGGTGCCGATGATAGGCACGCCATTGGCCTCCAGTTCGCGCGCGCGTTTGAGCGGGGTCTGTCCGCCGAACTGGACGATGACGCCCTCCGGCTTTTCAACATTGACAATTTCAAGAATGTCTTCCAGCGTCACCGGTTCGAAATAGAGCCGGTCCGAGGTGTCGTAGTCGGTCGACACGGTCTCCGGATTGCAATTGACCATGATCGTCTCATAGCCATCCTCGCGCATCGCCAGCGCCGCATGCACGCAGCAGTAATCGAACTCGATGCCCTGGCCGATGCGGTTGGGGCCGCCGCCAAGCACCATGATCTTCTTGCGCGAGGTCGGCTGCGCCTCGCATTCTTCCTCGTAGGTCGAATACATGTAGGCAGTCGAAGTAGAAAACTCGGCCGCGCAGGTATCGACGCGCTTGTACACCGGGCGCAGGCCCAACGCATGACGGCAACAGCGCACTTCCGTTTCCGTTGTATCCAACAGCTTCGCCAAGCGACGGTCGGAAAAACCCATGCGCTTCAGGTCGCGTAGCGCGGCCACGTCGAAATTCTGTAACTTCTGCCCGGCAAGGCTCTGCTCGGTGCGGACAATATCCTCGACCTGCGCCAGGAACCATGGATCAATGCGGGTCAACTGCTGAATTTCATCGAAGCTCATGCCGTTGCGGAACGCCTGGGCCAGATACCAGATGCGTTGCGGGCCGGGATTGGCCAGTTCGTGCTCGATCTCGTCGCGGTCGGCCTCGATCTCGTCCAGGCCGTACACAGACACTTCCAGGCCGCGCAATGCCTTCTGCAACGACTCCTGGAAAGTTCGGCCTATCGCCATCACCTCGCCCACCGACTTCATCTGGGTCGTCAGACGATCATTGGCTTGCGGAAATTTCTCGAAGGCGAAACGCGGCACCTTGGTGACGACGTAATCGATGCTCGGCTCGAACGAGGCCGGCGTCGCGCCGCCGGTGATGTCGTTTTGCAATTCGTCGAGGGTGTAACCAACTGCCAGCTTGGCGGCGATCTTGGCGATCGGGAAGCCGGTGGCCTTCGAGGCCAGCGCCGAGGACCGCGACACGCGCGGATTCATCTCGATCACGATCATGCGCCCATCGTCCGGGTTGATCGCGAATTGCACATTGGAACCGCCGGTATCGACGCCGATCTCGCGCAGCACGGCAATCGAGGCGTTGCGCAGCAACTGGTATTCTTTGTCGGTCAACGTCTGCGACGGCGCGACGGTGATCGAATCGCCGGTATGCACGCCCATCGGATCGAAGTTCTCGATCGAGCAGACGATGATGCAGTTATCTTTCTTGTCGCGCACCACCTCCATCTCGAACTCTTTCCAGCCAAGCAGAGATTCCTCGATCAGCAGTTCCTTGGTCGGGCTGGCCTCAAGGCCGCGCTTGCAGATTTCGATGAATTCTTCCTGGTTGTAAGCGATGCCGCCGCCGGTACCGCCAAGCGTGAAGGACGGCCGAATGATCGCCGGATAACCGATGCCGGCCTGCACCTGAAAGGCTTCCTCCATCGAATGCGCAATGCCGGAACGGGCGCTGCCAAGGCCGATACGGGTCATCGCCTGCTTGAACTTTTCGCGATCCTCGGCCTTGTCGATGGCTTCGCGCGAAGCGCCGATCATCTCGACGCCGTATTTTTCCAGCACCCCGTACTTCGCCAGATCCAGCGCGCAGTTGAGCGCAGTCTGTCCGCCCATGGTCGGCAGGAGCGCATCCGGGCGCTCCCAGGCGATGATGTTCTCCACTACCTGCCAGTTAACCGGTTCGATATAGATGACGTCGGCCATGTCCGGGTCGGTCATGATCGTCGCCGGATTGGAGTTGATCAGGATAACTTTGTAGCCTTCCTCGCGCAACGCCTTGCAGGCTTGCACCCCGGAATAGTCGAATTCGCAGGCCTGACCGATAACGATCGGTCCGGCACCGATGATGAGAATGCTTTTGATGTCTGAACGTTTTGGCATTTACTTTTTCGCTTGTTGTTCCATTGACATGATGAAGCGGTCGAACAAATAAGCTACATCGTGCGGTCCCGGACTCGCTTCGGGGTGTCCCTGGAAGGAAAACGCTGGCACATCGGTACGCGCCACGCCTTGCAAACTACCGTCAAAGAGCGAGACATGGGTGGCACGTAGATTGGCCGGCAAAGTAGCAGCATCCACCGCAAAACCGTGGTTCTGGCTGGTAATCAGCACCTGGCCGGTATCGACATCCTTCACCGGATGGTTGGCGCCATGGTGGCCGAACTTCATTTTCAGCGTCTTCGCCCCGGAAGCCAGCGCCAGCAACTGATGGCCGAGGCAAATGCCGAAGGTCGGCAAGCCGTGAGCAAGGAAATCCTTGATGGCATCAATGGCGTAAACGCAAGGCTCCGGATCGCCGGGACCGTTAGAAAGGAACACGCCGTCCGGATTCAGCGCCAGCACCTCGACAGCGGAAGTCTGGGCTGGCACCACGGTCAACCTGCAACCGCGGCTTGCCAGCATGCGCAGAATGTTGCGTTTCACGCCAAAATCGTAGGCCACCACATGAAAGCGCGGATTCTGCTGCAACGCATAACCGCTACCGAGATGCCACTCGCCTTCGTTCCAGAAATAGGCTTCGGCAACGCTGACCACCTTGGCCAGATCCATCCCGGCTAGCCCCGGAAAGGCTCGCGCCTGAGCGATGGCGGCATCCTCGTCGAGTTTTTCTTCGGCTGTGGCGACGGAAACCAGGCAGCCCGCCTGAGCGCCTTTTTCGCGCAGGATGCGCGTCAGCTTGCGCGTGTCGATATCGGCAATCGCGGCGATATTCTCAGCCTTGAGATAAGCATCCAGCGTCTGCTCGCTACGCCAGTTGGACGCCAGCAAGGGCAGATCGCGAATCACCAGCCCGGCGGCGTAAACCTTGTTGAGCTGGCCGCCCTCCCCGTCCTCGCGGTTGATGCCGGTATTGCCGATATGCGGGTAAGTCAGGGTGACGATCTGGCGGCTATAGGAAGGATCGGTAAGTATTTCTTGATAGCCGGACATGGCGGTATTGAACACCACCTCGCCCACGCTGACGCCCGCGGCGCCTATGCCCTTGCCTCGAAATACCGTCCCGTCGGCAAGCGCAAGAATGGCGGGAGGATACTTCTTGTCGGGAATCACGTTCAGGCTCCTGTTCGTTGCTAAATTGGCGGGACTGGCATCAATGTCGATGCTATATGCGCGAAGCGGGACGAGCACCAGCCCATCCCGCTTACGGCAAACCTTTGGATTATAGCTTGAAGAAGAGGATTCGGGTAAAACTGTGCCTCACATCACCGCAGCTGCCCCAATCGCTCGCTCAAGTTAAGCAAGGCTCGATGCGATTCTTCCCCACGGTCGAGCAGTGCGAGTAGACGCTTCGAGAAATCGCTCACAAGATTTTCCTGACAGCGTTCCTGCTCCCCTGATAAGCCCATATGAACAAAGGACTTTGCCATGTTTTGTTCAAGTTCCAGAAGCAGATCGGAACTCGCTGCCATATTCCGCAGATGCGTCTGGCGTGAACTACCAATCAATTCGCGGACGCTCTCCATCGCTTCCAGAATTCCCGCCTGGTTACGGCGATTGATTTCTTCATTCTCGATCGCGCACAAGCGCGAGTCGGCACCCTGAACAGCGACGGAGAGGTTGTCCCGCAAACGCGCACAAAATCCCGGGTTATCTTCAACCGGCATATTGCTGATCATAAGGGTGACATGATCAAAGTTGTGGACACTCCGGTTGTGGAACTCGAAGACGCGATCCATGGTTTGGACATGATTCATGACCGATGCTTCGAGCGGCAGATTGGTTCCTGCCGCGCTAAGCGTCAGGCTGCGCTGGGCAATCCGCGTCTGTACCACGCCATCAAGCTGGTAGCACCGCAATAGTTCGAGCAATCCGTCAGCGACTTCCTGCTCGTTTTTCCAGCCAATCAGTTTGCTCATGAATTGCAGGACGAGGTCGGCCTCGCCCATGCTGGCCATAGCCATCGAAACCAGATTCTCGGACATCTCCGCCTGCTCCTGCAATGCCTGCTGGTTCAGCGTGATCTGTTGCGCCACCATGATCTTTTTCAGCACCTCCTCGGGCTCGAAGGGCTTGACGATGAAATCCTCGCCGCCTGCGTTGTAGCCTAGCAACCTTTCCTCAATGGTATCGTGGCTCGAAACAAAAGTGACCGGGACGCGGCTCAAGGCTGCATCGTCCTTGATCAGACGGCAGAAGGTAAAACCGTCCATGCCGGGCAAGCTGACATCGAGCAGGAACATGTCAGGCCTTAACGCATTGAGCCGGGGTTGGCACGCCTCCACGCTATCGAAGGTCTCCACTGCGCAATCAGGTTCGAGAATGGTTCGCATGATATCGAGGACAATAGCATCATCGTCAACTACAAACACCTTGAAAGGGTCACCCACGTTAGCCTCCTTCGTTATTCTTCGCTACTGGCGTCACTGAATTTCGATGCAATAATATGGATATCGTCGATTGCTTCCAGGAAGCAGTCTACGATCTGGGGATCAAACTGGCTCCCGCGCCCAGCGCGGATGATATCGACGGCAGCGTCATGGGACAGCGCCGCCTTGTATACCCGTTTGCTGATCAGCGCATCGTACACATCGGCCACGGCCATCAGTCGCGCCGACAACGGGATATCGTTGTCGGCGATACCCTCCGGATAACCCTTGCCGTCCCAGCGTTCGTGGTGCGAATAGGCAATCTCAGAAGCCGTGCGGAGAAACGAATCTTCCGCTTGGACGCGAATTTCCGCTGCGCGAATGGCATCCCGCCCGAGCACGGTATGGCGCTTCATCACCTCAAATTCCTCATGTGTCAACGAACCCGGCTTTAGCAAGATGTGATCGGGTATCCCCACCTTGCCAAGATCGTGCAGCGGCGCCGATTTCCAGATCATCTCCAAATGCGCCAGCGCGATGCTATCTCGGTAGGATGGAAGAAAAGCCAGCCGTTGGGTCAGCAATTTGACGTAGGCGCGGGTACGGCGTATGTGGTTGCCAGTCTCGTTATCGCGCGTCTCAGCAATCGAACCCAATGCGACGATAGTGAGATCCTGGCTAAGCTGGAGTTGTGTCGTCCTGGCTTCAAGATCGCTGGTGCGCTCAGCAACCATGTGTTCGAGATGGGCATTTTGGTTGCGGAGCAATTCGCCAGTCTCGCGCAACCGAAGATGCGTCCTTATGCGTGCCAGCAGGATAGCCGGCGTTATCGGCTTGATTACATAGTCCACGGCGCCCAATTCGAGACCGTGGGGGACATCGTCAACATCGCTATGGCTGGATAGGAATATCACCGGGATCTCCGACGTCTGTATATCCCGCTTGAGCATGGTGCAAATGTCGTATCCTGTCATATCGGCCAGTTCGACATCGAGCAAGATAAGGTCAGGCTGGGGCCGCATGCGAGCCATCTCCAGCCCTCTCAGCCCGCTGGTGGCGATACGCGTCTGGTAGTGGGGCCGCAGGCATTCATTGATGATCTCCAGCGACGCAGGATCGTCATCGACCAGCAGTGTCGTCCTATCCATGAATCGACTCCTTTGTAACTCATCTCTCTCGTAAGTGGGATAGGAAAAAGATTGGAGAGGGGAAATGACCCCGTTCTCCCAGCACCGTTCCCCAGGTCGGGGGAACGGAAAGAATGTTTCACTCTTCACGTTCTGTCTCCCACAAGCAATCGTCTCGCGCCATCGAAATCGAAGCGCTGAGCATAGTTCAAAGCCCGCTGCAAACGTGGCGCCCAAGCGGTTTCCCCGAGTTCCGCCAAGCAGCGATCAATGGCCGCCGCGCTGTTGCCATCGGCGGCTTCCAGCATTCCGATCAGGCGCGCCACGGACTCCGGCAATTCACCTTCAGGCAGGGTTGCGTCGGGTGCGCCCGATTCCGGATCAACGCCAGTCAAGCAAAACGCCTGCTTGATTTCGCCACACATTGCATCGACCGCTTGTTGCAGCCTGTCGAACAGATCATCGGCTGGGGCGCCAGCCTTCAATGCCGCTTCGAAACTTGATGCGATAACATGCAAGCCCCTCAGGCCGAGCATACCGACGCGGCCCTTCAAGGCATGCGCTAACTTCCTTGCCGATTCCATCTGTTGGACGGCCAAGGCTTGTCGGATCTGCGTTACCGCAGTTGGGCCTTCCTCAAGAAAGCTCGTCAGCCAGTGGCGATAGCGCGACTCGTTGCCTGCAAAGCGGGCCACTGCGCCTTGCGTGTCGACATTGCTCAGGGCAGACAATCCCTGGGCTTCAACGTGGCCTGAGCGAGGTTTACCATCCGTGGAATGGACCGCATCGAGGGGTTCAGGCATTCTCACTGGGATAGGAGGCTGAAGGCCGGAATCACCCGGAGAGGTGATTTCCACCTCTCCGGGTGGCCTCGCCTCCGGTCGTTGCTGCTTGGAGCGGGGAATCCATTTCGCCAACATGCGGTAGAAAACCTTGCCCTCGAACGGCTTGCCGATATGGTCATTCATCCCCGCCTCGATGCTGCCCTGTTTCTCGTGCTCCATGGTATGCGCCGTCATGGCGATGATCTTCACCCTTTTGAAACCACTCCAGCTCCGTATCTCGCGGGTTGCCGTCAAACCGTCCATGATCGGCATTTGGACATCCATCAAGATCAGATCGAAGGCATCCGGACCTGCCGTGGCAAGGATACCGACCGCTTCACTGCCGTTGGTCGCCACGCGCACCTTGATATCGACGCTGGTCAGCAATGCCTCGACTATTTCGCGATTAAGGGGTTGATCGTCCACCACCAACACGCGCGCATTCATGTAACGCACCGGTAGCGCTTCTTTCATGTCAACCACGGTTTTGGCTTCCGGCAGGTCGTCGGCCTTGCCTATCCCGAACCAAAGCAGGATGCGGAAAGTAGTGCCACTGCCTTCGCTGCTGGTAACTGTAATGTCGCCACCCATCATCTGCGCCAGTTGTTTGCACAACGCAAGTCCAAGTCCAGTGCCGCCGTATCTGCGGGTCATCGAGACGTCGGTCTGAGAGAAAGGCTTGAACAATTTTTCGATGTCATCGGCGCGCATACCGATACCTGTGTCTTCGACCTTGATGTTGAGGCAGACACGATCCTGTTCGCAGTCATACATACTGACACGAATTTCAACTCGGCCCGCCTTGGTGAACTTGATGGCATTGGAAAGCAGATTTAGCAGTATCTGTTCCAGCCGATGGGGGTCGCCGAGCAGCACATCGGGAACATCATCGTTGATCCGCTCAATTAGTTGCAGCCCCTTTTCGGCGGCCTTGTGCGACATGGTCGAGTTGCAGCGCTGCAAAAGTTGGTGCAGGCTGAAGTAAATGAATTCTAATTCCATGCGGCCGGCAGCGATTTTCGAAAGATCGAGCAGGTCGTTGATAATGTGGGCGAGAGTGTTCCCGGCATCGGTTATCTTGTCCAGATATTCGCGCTGCTTGGCGTCCTGGCTGGTGCGCCGCACCAGATCGGCCAACCCGATCACGGCATTGAGCGGCGTGCGCAGTTCATGACTGACGTTGGCAAGGAAGGAATCCTTTGCCCGCTCGGCAAGTTTCGCCTCTTCCAGCGCAACCGACAACTCGTTGGTGCGTTGCTTGACGAGTTCCTCCAAATGCTCCTGATGGTCTTGCAATTGCTGCTCGATCAGCTTGCGCTCTGTGATGTCCATGTGGGTTCCTACCGCGCGCAACGGCGCCCCAACCGCATTGCGCTCCACCACCTTGCCACGATTCAGAATCCAGACCCAGTGGCCATCCTTATGGCGCATCCTGTACTCGGCTTCGTAGGCCGGAGTCTCGCCACTCAGGTGCTGTTCCAGCGCTGCATGGACTTGCGCCAAATCATCCGGGTGCACCAGCGTTTGCCAAGGCATGGGGTCAAGCTCGAGCTCAGCCAGGCTGTAGCCTAGCATCGCGCACCAGCGCTCGTCGCGGGTAATCTTGCCAAGCGGTACTTCCCAGTCCCACAGCCCAAGGTCGCCGCCGGACAACGCAAGATCAAGGCGCTCGCTACTTGACGTAAGCATGGCCGCCGATCTAGCCAGCTTGATGCTGCTGTAACTCAATTGAGAAATCGTCTGCGCCAACTTCATGAAGAAAGACATCGCCGAATTAATTCTGTCTCGGCTGAAACGCGGAACGCGCTCCAGCGCCGCCAAGTAAGCAGCTTCATCCAGGCCGTGACTACTGGCCTGGGCACGAAACATATCGAGGTTGATTTCCTCATCTTCGAAGAAAAACTGCCCGGTAAACAGGTTGCCGACATGCCTGTCGCCTACCATGATGGGAGTCACCACGTCCCACATGTTGTTCCTGCACCGATAGAACTTGAATGTCCCAAGCTCCACGCCCTGCGAGAGCGCCGTATCGCTTTCGATGCAATTCTGCGACATCTGCGGATTGATCCGGTGAAACTTGGTGCAAATGTCCTGCCATCCGATACCGATCAGCACGTTGCCGGAAATATCCAGGATGGCGCTGCCGATGCCGGAGACTTTGTAAAAATCTTCCATCAACGCTCGGACCGCAGACACGTCGATGATATCGCTCAACTCCAGCAGCCCGATATCCCCTTCCGGCGAGAGAATGGCATTCAGTTTCGTGCGCACACGCGCCTCGCTCTCGCGCAGTAACTCATCCGCCTGCATGTGCTCCAATTCGCCCGCAGCACGCACCGCCACCAGTTTCAGCAGCGACTCCGCCAGATTGGGGTTGGTCAATGGTTTTCGTCCGATGACTGCGATCAGTCCAATCGGCTTCCCGACGGAATCCCACAGGGTGACGCCGACATAACTCTCGGCGCCCATCGCCTTGAGCGCCATGTCCTTTGGAAACAGGCGGCACACATCTTTGAGGTAGACACAGAAGGCCTTGCCCACCACATCGCCACAGGGCAAATCTTGCAGGGCATAGCTGATGTTATCCTCAAACTCGCCATCCAGATAGCTAGCCACCGTTCGAGCCTTTAGCCCGTCACCCTCCAAACGATCGATGCAAACGTATTCCATATCCAGGGCACGCGCCAGGTACCTCGCCAGGGAAGCGAAGAAATCTTCGTCCGGGTGCTGATAACCGCACTTCGACAGAAATATTTGGGCATCTTCGATCTGCTTGCGCTCGGTGATGTCTTCCTTGACCGCGATAAAATTCGTGATTTGTCCCTGGTAGTCAACCACCGATGAAATCGTCGCGTCTTCCCAGAACAGTTCGCCATTCTTGCGCCGATTGCGAAATATCCCTCGCCATTCATCTCTGCCAAGCAACTTGTGCCAGAGTTCCTGATAGGTCTCAAGGGGAGTTTCTCCAGATTTAAGAAAGCGCGTGTTCTTGCCGACGACTTCACTCCGGGTATAACCGGTAACTCGGGTAAAACAGGCATTGACATATTCGATCCGGCCCTCTAGATCGGTGATGAGCACCGAGACCGGACTTTGCTCGATGGCTTGCAGCAGCTTGTGGGACTCCTGCTCGGCCTTGCGGCGCTCGGAAATGTCGGCGTAAACCCAGATGCTGCCTTCATGCGGCTGCGCCGGATCGACGGCGCAGCAGTTCAGCGCGCCCCAGAACACGCTGCCATCCTTGCGCCTGAGCATCAACTCCTCGGTATAGTTGCCGCCTTTGGCCACCGCCGCATAGGCGCGTTCGCCGACCGCCAGGAAGTTATCGTAGGTATCGAAAAACACCGAGGTCGATTTACCGTCCAACTCACTTGGTCCCCAGCCATAGAGTTCCTCCAGGCGACGGTTGCATGAAACAACGTGCCGGCGCTTGATATAGGCAATACCTACCATCGCAGTACGCAGTATGGCCTGCTGTTCCACTAAAAGCTGGTGAGTCATATCCTGCTGCCGCTTGCGTTCGGTAATGTCCTCGATCTGGCAGATGAAGTAGGGTGGCGTGCCGTTTCCCTGCTTCAGGATGGAGGCAGTGACACGTCCCCAGACGATCTGCCCATCCTTGCGCAGATAGCGTTTTTCCATCTGGAAACAGGAGGCGCCGCTGTCCAGCAGATGTTGCGCTTCGTCAAGGCTGGCATCCTGATCGTCCGGCACGGTGATCTGCTGATAATTAAGTTGCCTGAGTTCTTCTTTTTCGTAGCCGAGGAAATTGCACAGCGCGTAATTTATCCGCGCAAACCGGCCATCCATGGACATAACAGACATGCCGATAGGCGCATGATCGAGTATCTCCCGGAAGCGCTGCTCGCTTTCCAGTAATTGCAGTTCAACCTGCACGCGCTCGGTAAGGTCATGCACCGTGACAACGAAGTAATCCACCGTGCCATCGGGGTTCCTCGCACAGTGGACGCTGACGGTGGCGTACATCACGGAACCATTCTTGCGCAGGTAGCGCTTGTCTGCGGTATAGGATTCGGTTTCCCCGTTCGCAAGGCGCTCGATATGGATGAGATTCGTTGCCAGGTCGTCCGGATGGGTAATATCCATCCAGGTCATGCCGGCAAATTCGGCGCGGCTATAACCCAGCATGGCGCACATCTGGTCGTTGAACTGCAACCAGCCCCCGGTCGCGGGCGAGGTCAAGGCCATGCCAAAGAAGGGCTGATCGTAGAAATTATTGAGCAGGCGATCCGCCTGCTCCTGCATCGCTAACCGATGCTCACGCTTCTGCCCACGCCAGAGTTGCAGCAGCAGAACGCTCACCAAGCCAAAGGCAAACAGAGCAATCAATATGGCCCAGTACGCCATGGAACGTACCGGCGCGATAACCTCGTCACGGTCAATCTTGGCAACAAGATGCCAATCCGTCCCCGCCACGGGCCGATAGGCGGCCAGAACCGGTATGTCCCGGTAGTCCTGGCCCGCTGTCGTGCCCGGCTTTGCCGCCTGGATGGCGATGCTGGCGGGCAGTTGCGCCATGCTCATGGGGTGCTTCAGGGTCAGGGCAGTACCCTTTTGATGACGTAGTTCATTGAGATAGAGTACCGAGTCTCCCTCGCGGCGCACCAGCAGAGTCTCGCCGCTAGCGCTGTTGCCAGGCCAGCGCTGGATGAAGGGAAGCAGGTTTCGATTCAGGTCTGCATGCAGCACAAAGGCTCCTACCCGTTCCTGCACTCCCTTGACCGTGCGCAGCAGCGGCGCAACATAATCCACGGACGGCCTGCCTTTATCATTAAGGAACAGTTCACCGTGCTGTAACTGGCCGCTGGCAAAGGCTATAGGCAACAGCCCCCGGGTTGTCGGTGACACAGTGACATCCTCACCTACGGTGAAAAGTGGCTGTCCCTGCTTGTCCACTAAATGAATCGCAGCATAGTGATAGGTTTCCGACAAAGTTTGCAGCCGGGAACGGATGTATTCCCGTTCGTTTGCGTCAGATTGCCCCGCAGGAAACACTCTCCGCGCCACGCGGGAGGAAGGTGGGATGCTGCGCTGCCAGTTCGCCACACGCTCAATCAACCCGGCATAGGTCATGGCTACCTTTGCATCCCCTTCGCGCTCGGTCAGCCAGTTCTCAACCTGGATTGCCTTAAGCTCGGCGATGGCCTCCAGATTGGTATACGCCTCATGTTCTGCCTGACGGTAGTCGAGGTAGATAACGACAATCGCAAGCGCGGGTACGAGCAAGGCCAGCGCCACCGATACCAGCAACAGCCTGAGCTGAACCTTCCCGATCGGGGGTGAACCAGCTGCCTGCGTTATATTCGTATCAACCATGGTTTATATCCATGACCGTCTTTACAAGAAGTTCAAGGCAAGCTATACGCAGGGTGGATAAGATAGCATCCAACGGGAGGGGTCCGTTGATCATTGCGCGTGCCTATCTGCCCTACGTTCTGGTATGCTATGCGCCTATGACTAACACCAATCCAAAAATCTGCGTTTATGTCGTTGAGGACGACCCAGGAATGTCGCTGCTCTACCAAGGGCTGCTGGAGTCCATTGGCATTGCCGCCCAATTCTTTACCGACGGCGATGATTTTCTGCGCGCATGGTCGCCTGACTGGCGGGGCGGTGTGATTCTCGACCTGCGCATGCCGGGCATAGGTGGCATCGAAGTATTGCGCCGCCTGAGAGCATTGGATTCCCATCTGCCGGTGATCGTCGTGTCCGGTTTTGGCGAAGTACGCTCCACGGTACAGGCGATGAAACTTGGGGCAATCGAATTTCTCGAAAAGCCTTTCGCCAACTCCGAACTGATCGAAGCCATCCAGGCCATGCTGGAGAAAAGTCGCGCGCATCATGCCGTGCTTGCCTTGCGGCAGGAATTAGAAGCGTGCCTGACAAGCCTGACCCCACGCGAGCTGGAAGTGGCGAAACTGATCGCCCACGGCCTGACCGGCCGCGAAATCGCAACGACGCTGGCTATCAGCCCGCGCACCGTCGATCTGCATCGGGCACATGTCCTCGGAAAGCTGAAATGCGCTTCCTCGGTCGAGCTGGCAGCGCTGTTTGCGCGGGATCTTCTGTAGTTTCCAAGCAGCATTAGTCTTTTACCCTCATAGGTGCCGGCTATTGCACCGTGACGATCCATTCCCCGCTGAAATAGTCGTTTGCATTGAACCCACATTCGACCACCTTTCCGGTTTGCCGAACATAGGTATTCCTGCCTATACGGCTACGCATGTTTGCATATTGCACACTGTCATGGTTGCCATACATCCTTATGGGCAATAACCGTATCGGGGAAGGATCATGTCTGACTGGAATCGAGCAACGCACAGATACACCCTAATTCAACCTATAGTGGGGCAGACGCTGATTGTTGGTAAAAACCTGAAAGTACCTTGCCGGTTGAATTACGTTTCAACCATGGGCGCCAGGATGGAACTGCTGCCATCGTCGTTTGAACAGGATGAAGTTTCCGAGCTTATTCATGAGCCTGATACCGAAATAATCTCGGTATTCCAGCAAGTCTGTCTCGGGCCATGGAAGATGAGCCTGTTAATCAGGCATGTTACCCCTACAGGAGATGGCTATAGCATCTGGGGAAGCTACGCGAATACGCCCATTGTTCCAGTTCAGGGACTGATTGATCTTTTGAACCGACATGAAGCTTTCCATTGCTATGCTGAAGACAATCGATTTGTCGTTGAGGGGGATTTCACTGCTGAAGCATTCCGGCAAGCCATCGTTGCGATCAACCACGGAATGGCAGTGCTAGATCTTACGCAGGCTCTTATTTACCCGGATACGGAACAGATGATAGCGGCCGCCAGAACTGCTGGCGTATCGATTTTGTCAAGTTGTTTGGGCTTAAGGTCGGAATGATCGGCGGATAAGCGCTGCCCACTCTTGGGCAACGCGGCTACGCCACTCATCCGCCCTACAAAGAAACCTACGCGATTCGTTTTGCCGCATCCGCCAGCATGCCTTCCAGCGCCTCGGCCAGCTTCAGGGTCAGGTCGATGACTTCCGGTTCGGCGGTACGGGCAGCAGTTTCCACATCTTGCGCCAGTTTCTGCACGCCTTGGGCCATCATGTTGCCCGCCACCCCCTTGATGGTATGGGCAAGCGCGGCCAGGTTGCCAAAATCCCACTGATCCGCTGCATCGCGCAGCAGCGTTGGCGTTTCCGCATGGGATTGCAGCAACGTCGTCGCCAGCTTGTCTACGAAGCTCGACCTGCGACCGCAGGAAGTGCCCTCTGGTGCATACATCCCTGCGGCCCCTCCGAACTGTTCTTCCAGCGCAGGCCAGTCGATGCAGCAAAAGGACGTTGGCATATGACCTCTCGCCACGTCGTGCGGTTTTTCGACGCTCGCCGCCGTAAAGGAATCCGACCGCTGTCGCGCATGTTGCTGAATGGTGGCAACCAAGCTGTACAAATCGACCGGTTTGGTAATATGCGCAACCATGCCCGACGCCAGGCACTTGTCTCTTTCTTCGGCCATGGCATGAGCGGTCAGCCCGACGATGGGAAGATTGGGAACCAGTTCGCGGATGCGCCGGGCGACTTCATGACCGTCCATTACCGGCATCTGGATATCGGTAAGCACGATGTCCCAGGCATCTGCGCCGTTTCGTTCGATCAACTCTACGGCTTGCTGGCCGTTTTCAACAAAAGCGAGTTGTGCGCCTTCGTAGCCCAACATTTCTTCTAGCACTAGGCGATTGACGACATCATCTTCGGCAACCAGGATACGCAGACTGACTAGGCGTCCCCCAAGTACCGCCTTCGGTTGCGGGCCAGCCGCGGTAGCAGATTCGATGCGCGACGGAGGCTTGGCCTCGGTCAGCGGCAGACGCACTTCGAACACGCTGCCATGTTTGATCCGGCTTTCCACGCTGATGGTGCCTCCCATGAGGTCGACCAACTGTTTGCAGATGGCGAGTCCCAGGCCAGTACCGCCATAGCGCCGCGTGGTCGAGCTGTCGGCCTGTTCAAAGGGGGTAAACAGCCGCTCCACCTGTTTTTTGGTGAGGCCGATGCCGCTGTCGCTGATGCGGAATACCAGGCTGTCACCCTCCTGGCAGGCTGCGAGGGTTACATGGCCCTGCGTTGTGAATTTGACGGCATTGGATAAAAGATTGACGAGTATCTGCGACAGTCGCAATTCATCGCTGATACAGCCGGCCGGCAGATTGTCGGCCTTTTCGACACGGAATTCGAGTCCCTTGACGCGCGCAGTTTCGGCCATGATCTCGACCGCCATGTCGATGACTCGGCATAGATCAATGGGGACGCGTTCGATGGCAAGCTTGCCTGCCTCGATCTTGGAGAAGTCGAGAATGCCGTTAACGATACCCAACAGTTGTTCGCCGGAATTAAGGATGCGTGTGAAGGTTTCCGCGCACTTGCATTCAGGGTGGATCCCGCGCTGGCCAATCTGGGCCAGGCCGAGCACAGCATTGAGCGGTGTCCTGATCTCGTGGCTCATGTTGGCAAGGAACTCGCTCTTGACCTGGGCAAGTTTTTCCGCTTTACGGTGTGCCACCTTCAGTTCGGCGGTGCGTTTCTCAACCAGTTCTTCCAGGTGATCCTGTTGCTCCTGCAATTGCTGCTCAACCAGCTTGCGCTCGGTAATGTCGAGACAATGGATAATGTAGCCAATGAATTCGCCCTTGCTGTCGTAACGTGGGCAACCATCGCTTTGGAACCAGCGATACTCGCCATCGTGGCGATGCAACCGGTATTCGATGCTGAATTTCTCGCGCCGGTCGAAAGAAGCAATGTAGATATCCATGCAACGGGGGAAATCGTCCGGATGCACACACTCGATCCAACCATTGCCGAGTAACTGTTCCAACGTGCGCCCGGTGAAATCCTGGCATATCTGGTTGAAGTACTCGCCCAGTTTGTCCGTGCCGGCTGTCCAGATCAATGCCGTGCCGGAATCGGCCAAGGTACGGTAGCGCTGCTCACTCTCCAGCAACTGCAATTCGGCCTGCTTGCGCATGGAGATGTCGATGCATATCCAAACGCTACCTTCCTGCGGTCGAACCGGGTCTAAGGCACGCCCGCCAACTTCCCCCCAGAACAGACTACCATCCTTGCGCCTGACCCTCAGTTCTTCACAGTAGGCCCCTTTTTCGGAGATCGCCGCGTAGGCTCGCGCGCCAAAAGCCATGAAGGTCTCATGGGAATCGTAAACACACTCGGACGATTTGCCGATCAATTCATCAGGGCCATAACCGTGAAGTTCCGCAAAATGTCGGTTGTAGGAAACGATGCGCCGCTCTTTAACAAATAAGATGCCGACCTGCGCGTGATCCAGTATCGCCTGCTGTTCCTGTTGAAGCTGGAGGATCTTTGCCTCCTGCTCCCTGCGCTCAGTGATATCGGAAAGCACGCAATGCGCCTGCTTGAAACTGCCATCGGGTTTGTATGCGATGCGTCCTTCAAAAGCGATAAGACGTCTGCTTCCGTTCTTGTGCAGCATCTCCAATTCGCAGTGAATTCTTCCCCCCCCCTTGAATTGGGAAAATCGCTGGTGAAACGCCTCGATAAACTCCGGGGCAAGATAATCGCCAAACCACCTGCCAAGAACTTCTCCGCGGCCGTAGCCAAGGATTCCCTCCCACGCCAGATTCACATCGAGAAAGCAGCCTTCCTCATTGAGCGACTGGTATGGCATGGGCGCCTGGTCGAACAATTCATGGAAGAATTCGCTTCTTGCCCACTGTGCCGCTTCCGCCCGCTTACGCTCGGTGATGTCCTCTCCCGATGAGATGGTCGCGATAATTTTTCCCTCTTCGTCCTGCAAATATGTGTTGTGCCAGGCAACCATGCGTTCCTCGCCGTAGCCCGTCAATATGACGTTTTCAACGTATTCCGCAGGATCGAGGTCGCCGTTCATGAGTTGGTTGAAAATCTCCCTGACACCCTTGCGCACGCGTTCTGGCAGGTAATTGTCGAACCAGATCTTGCCAACGATGTCCCTCTCGTCCTGGCCCAATACCTCGCATCCCTTGCGGTTGATCGTCAGCACCCGACCTTGCGAATCGAGCGAGAGCAACATGACGTTAGCGACATCCAGATAGTGTTGCTCGCGTTGCCGTATCCGCTGAAGCAGAATTTCTGCATGCTTGCGCTCGTTGATGTCGGTAAGCGCGACGCGCACCCCCGTGACCTTGCCATCAGCCACTACGCGCAGGCAGTCGAGGCGGGCATGAAAAACCATTAAATCTTGGCGCCTCAAAAGCAGTTCAGAATGCTGTGGCTTATTCCCGACCTGCTGTTTTACGCCGATGAAAAGACAGTGCCAGCGCTCATGATCCTCGTGGGTAACGAAGCTCGTGAAGCGATGGTATAGCAGTCTATTGCGCTCCTGGCCGAACATCGCCGCCGCCGTGAGGTTGATTTCGGTGATCACCTCCTCGGAGTTGAGGGTGAGATAGCCGATCGGGGCCAAGTCATAGAGGTTGGCATAGCGGTCACGCGACTCTTCCAGGGTAATCTGAGACTGACGCAAGGTTTCGTTCTGCATCTCCAGCTCGATCTGGCGCACTTGCAGCTTGTGCAGCAGTTCATCGGCCGAAGCCTGTGGATTCGCTTGCGCGAACCGCGTCTCCGCCTCCGCGCGCAGTTGCGCGTCGCTCTGTTCTTTATCGTCCGGGTTCAGGCTCATGGAGTCGCCCTTCACACAACGCGGTTCAGGCCGGAGCCACCCGCGTTGGTTTGCCGCCGTCGAGGTAACGGCAATGCATGACTGTAAAAATACACTGATTCTTCAGGCCGATAAAGAGGTATTTCCTGAAATTTTTGCGATTTTATATTTGGCGGGAAACGACCAGCGGAAACGCTTTGCCCCTTTCGGCGGATTAGAATCAGAGAAGTTCCTGATTCCAAAAAATGCTCCGCACCCTGCCCTACTCTCCCCCCATCCACGGTAGCACAGCGAAACCTGCTGTGCTACTGGTCAACCTCGGCACGCCGGAAGCGCCGACGGCAGCGGCGATACGCCGCTATCTCAAACAATTCTTATGGGATCCGCGCGTGGTCGAGATGCCGCGCATGCTACCCCGTTTTGCATGGTGGCTGATCCTCAATGGTTTCATCCTCAACACCCGCCCTGCCCGGTCGGCGGCAAAATACGCCCGGATATGGATGGCGGAAGGTTCGCCGCTGAGGGTGCATACCGAGCGCCAAGCCAAGTTGCTGCGCGGTGCTTTGGATAGTCGGGAGCCAACGAAGCATGTCGTGGTGGGCTGGGCGATGCGCTATGGCGAACCTGCGCTTGCCACCATCCTCGACCGACTCCACAACGGGGGATGTTCGCGCATTCAGGTATTGCCGCTGTATCCGCAATTCGCCGGCAGCACCCATACTAGCCTACAAGACGAGGTTACGGCTTGGATACGGCGCACGCAAAACCCTCCGGAGTTGCGCTTCGCGCAAAGCTACCCGGCTCACCAAGGCTATATCGCGGCACTCGCAGCCAGCGTACGCCAACACTGGGAAAAACAGGGACAGCCAAGCACAAACTATCGATTGGTGATGAGTTTCCACGGCCTGCCGCGCCATACGCTCGAGCGCGGCGACCCCTACTATTACGAATGCCAGGATACCGCCCAACAACTGGCCGAAGCGCTTAAGCTGAGACCCGACGAATGGCTTCTGACCTTCCAGTCGCGCTTCGGCCCAGGCGCGTGGCTACAGCCTTATACCCTGCCAACCCTTGAAAAGCTTGCCCGCGCTGGCGTCAAGCGCGTCGATACGATATGCCCCGGCTTCGCAGCAGACTGTCTGGAAACATTGGAAGAGATCGCCATCGAATGCAAGTCTGCCTACCTACAAGCGGGAGGTGACGAATTTCACTATATCCCTTGTCTGAATGAGCGCGACGACTGGATTGCCGCGCTGGCGGAACTGGCTACGTCTCATCTCGGCAATTGGCCAACATCAGGCACATCAAAACCTTAGGGAATGCCTGAACAAGTCCTCACACCGTCATTCCCGCGAAAGCGGGAATCTGACCGGAGGGAATGCAGGGCCATCATTTCAATAGCTTATTGGATCCCCGCTTCCGCGGGGACGACTTATTCAGGGGTACCTTAGCTGCCAATCAGATCAACTTGCTCAAGTTGGTCATGAAACCGCCGTTAAACCACTTAATGTTAAACGGTGAAATACCATGAAAATCGCCGCCTATTCTGTTGATCTATCTGCCACGCACAGCATGTCCAAGCGTTACGAATTGCAGGAGTCGCTGCGCGCCTGGACAGGAAACAAGAGGCCGGACTTCGAAGGCAATTCCACGAAAACGACGCAGATTCTTGGTGCCGCTCCCGCCAGTAGCAATACACAAGGTAATGAGTCTTCCAGTTTACCTTCCTCGGTCGTTGCCATGATTTCCGAGGCTGCGCGCACTGCCGCCCAGTTGGATATTCCTTCCCAGCCCAGCGTATCGAATGAGGCGCAAGCCATCGCGGAGGCTCAAGATAACCTCGAAAACGATCCGATACTGCGCTTGATCAGATCCATGGTGGAAATGCTTACCGGCCACAAGATCACGACCCTTTCAAGCTCGGCCATGCATAAAGCCATTTCTGTGGATACGCCTGATCTGCCCAATCCCAACCAGGCGGTGCAAGCCCAAGGCCAAGCTCAAGCCAGCCCGGCGCCGATAAAAGGTTATGGGGTTGAATACGACCGGCACGAGGTTTATGAAGAAACGGAACAAACCAGCTTCCAGGCTAAGGGCATGATTCGCACCACCGACGGCAAGGAAATCAATTTCAATATCGATCTGGAAATGAGCCGCAGCTATCGCGCGGAATCCAATGTTTCCGTCCGCGAAGGCGATGCGGTCAAGAAAGATCCGCTGGTGATAAACTTCGGCGGCACCGCGGCTCAATTGCAAAACCAGCGTTTCAGTTTCGACCTCGATAGCGACGGTAAAGCCGAGAATGTCCCGATGTTGGCCGGCAACAGCGGCTATCTGGCGTTCGATCTAAATGGCAACGGCAAGATCGACTCCGGCAAGGAATTATTCGGCGCCACCACCGGCAACGGCTTTACCGAACTGGCCCGACTTGACAGCGACAAGAACGGCTGGATCGACGAAAACGATTTGTTGTTCGACAAACTCCGAGTATGGCTACCAGACGGCAAGGATGGCGGCTCGCTCACCACACTTAAACAGCGCGGCATCGGCGCTCTCTTCCTCGGCCAGCAGGCAACGCCCTTCGCCATCAAGGACGGCGGCAATCGCGAACTAGGCGATGTCCGCGCCAGTGGTGTTTATGTGAACGAAAATGGCAGTGTCGGATCATTGCAGCAGATCGACCTGACTGTTTAACATTTCACGCGTATCACGACGCATATAATCGCGCTGGATTATTGTTGCATTGCGGTGATATAATTCGAGACTGGTTGGGGTAGCTCCCCGCCCGCTATGAAATTCTGGATATTTTTTACTTCACTCTTTATCGATAAAGGGAATAAAAATGAAACAATCGTTACTCCTAGCTGCGCTCGTAATCCTGGCCGTATCGGCTTGCACCAAACCTGAAGAAAGAGCTGCCAAAGCCGCTGCTGAAGACGCTGCCAAAGCTGCCCCCGCTCCTGCTGCCGCCGCCCCTGCTACCGCCGCTCCTGCTGC